>Ga0210408_10003707_pt1 | contig 13962 bp, 20 predicted proteins | sample IncBWH4MmetaG_FD_155471 | JGI IMG/M metagenome (GOLD analysis project Ga0210408, IMG submission 155471) | Forest soil microbial communities from Barre Woods Harvard Forest LTER site, Petersham, Massachusetts, United States - Inc-BW-H-4-M | ecosystem: Environmental > Terrestrial > Soil >...
GCGCGACCGCGGTCAACGGCGTTCCGATTTCGTCGAGATTTACGAGAGGGTGTCATGTCGGGTGAAAGTCTCCTCGTCATCTTGCTGGTCGGCATCCTTGCCGGATGGTTGGCCGGCCAGATCGTGAGCGGCACCGGGTATGGGATCCTCGGCGACCTCGTGATCGGAATCATAGGCGCCTTCATCGGCAACTGGCTGCTGCCGCAACTCGGCATCCACATTGGAACGGGTATTGTCGCCGCGATCGTCAACGCCACGATCGGCGCGGTGCTGCTTCTGTTGGTTCTCCGGCTCGTTCGCGGCGGAGGCCGCTGGGGAAGCGGATGGGGATGGGGCGGCGGATGGGGAAGTCGTTGGGGCAGGCGCTGGTAGCGTTGGAGAGACACGCAAGAACCGTCATGTTGCGAATCGAAAGCTTGCCCCCAACCTGAATTTCGTCAGCCGATTTGAGCAATTTTATTCCGTCGCTGCCCGGCGCTCGCGCCCAGCCTGCCAATCGCAGCCAGGCGCTGCTCCATGAATAAGTTAGAGCGGGATGACGATTCGAAGAAAGTCATCGCGCTCTAGGCCAGTCAGCGCGACGCAACGACTCCGAGCGTGATTCGAGCATGGACTAGAGAGGGACATTGCGATGTCATGGCAGAACGATGACGCCAGCCCGCGCGGCCCCTGGGGCCGCGGTAGCAAACCCGCCCCCGGTATTGAGGATGTGATCCGGCAAGGGCAGGATCGATTGAAGCAGATCATGCCGAGTGGTGGGCTGCGCGGAGGAACCTTCCTTGCCATCCTCGCTTTGGTCGCCGTAGGCGCGTGGACGGCCTATTACACCGTCCCGAGCGACTCCGTCGCGGTCGTGCAGCGCTTCGGCAAGTATCTCGAGGAGGTCCCGCCGGGACTGCACTTCAAGCTCCCGCTGGGTATTGATGTCGTGACAATCGTTCCCGTCAAACGGCAGTTGAAGCAGGAATTTGGCTTTGCGACTTCAGGCGCCACCGATCCATATCAAATTCCTCGCGAGGCAAAGCAGGAAACGCAGGTGGTGACGGGTGACCTGAACGCCGCATTGGTGGAATGGGTGGTGCAATATCGCATCTCGGATCCGGTTAAATTCCTTTTCGACGTGCGCGAACCGAGGGCGACCCTGCGCGATGTCTCCGAATCGGTGATGCGGGAGGTCGTCGGCGATCGCACCGTGGACGAGGTGATTACCATCGGCCGACAGGAGATCGAAACGGAAGCGTTGACCAAGATGCAGGCCCTCTCGACCAAATATGCAATGGGAATCAGCATCGATCAGGTGCAATTGAAGAACATCAATCCGCCCGAACCGGTGCAGGCGTCGTTCAACGAGGTCAATCAGGCCCAGCAGGAGAAAGAGAAGCTGATCAACGAAGCTCGGCGGGATTACAACAAGGTGATCCCGCTGGCCGAGGGCGAGAAGGATCAGCGGATCCGCGAGGCCGACGGCTACCGGCTCAAGCGAATCAATGAAGCGGAAGGTGATGCCGCTCGGTTCAACGCCTTATTGGCGGAATACATCAAGGCCCCGGAGGTTACACGCCGCCGCATCTATATCGAGACTCTGCAGGAGGTGATGCCGGCCGTACGCTCCAAGATCGTCGTCGATGAACGGACGCGGAGCATTCTGCCGTTCCTGAATCTCGACTCTGCGAAGGGAGATCGGCCATGAGCAGGACCAAGCTGGTAGCTGTTCTGCTGATTTTGGGCGCCGCGACCTTGGTTGCGATGGGTTCGATCTATACCGTGAGCGAAGTCGAGCAGGCGATTATCACCCAGTTCGGCAAGCCGGTCGGCGCTCCTGTCACTGCCGCCGGTCTGAAGATCAAGCTGCCCTTCATCCAGGAGGTCAACCTTGTCGACAAGAGAGTGCTCGAGTGGGACGGCAGTCCCACCGACATGCCGACCAAGGACAAGCTCTATGTGTCGGTCGACCTCTTCGCCCGTTGGCGGATTGCAGATCCTCTCCAGTATTTTCTGCGGCTGCACGATGAGCGCAGCGCTCAGTCCCGCCTGGACGACATTCTGGGCAGCGAGACCCGTAACGCCGTCGCCAAGCACGAGCTGATCGAGATCATCCGAACCACCAAGGATCGCGTGCCGCTGCGCGACACCCTCCTGGCCGGCGCGGGACCGGAGCGGGATATGGGGTCACTGGTGCCGATCCAGAAGGGGCGTAAAACGGTCGAGCAGGAGATCTTTGCCGAGGCTGCCGAGAAAGTTCGCGTGTTTGGTATCGAATTGCTCGACATTCGATTCAAGCGGATCAACTATAATGCAAGTGTACGCCCGAAGATTTACGATCGAATGACCAGTGAACGGCGGCAGATCGCCGAACGCTTCCTGTCGGAAGGCAACGGCGAGGCCGCCAGAATCCGCGGCAATCGGTTGCGTGACCTGAATAAGATCCAGTCCGAAGCCTACCGGCAGGTCGAGGAGATTCGCGGCGTTGCGGACGCCAAGGCCACCGAAATCTACTCGAAGGCCTACAACCAGAGTCCCGAAGCCGTCGCGTTCTATGAATTCACACGGACCATGCAGTCCTACAAGTCCATCATCGCGGAAAACACGACCCTTGTCATTTCCACGGGCAGTGATCTCTTCAAGTTTCTGAAGGGTATGACTCCGGATGGCGAGGCGAAATGAGGTTGCGGCAGCCGGGAGACTCCGGGCTGCTGTGCCTTTTCAAGAATGGGTCAGGCGTTCGGCAAGAGTTCAGTCCGCCTCGCGGGACCGTCCTGGTTTTTTCGCTGCCACTTGCCGATCCTGTTCCTCCCTGGCCAATCGGAGTGCCTTCAGCCGCGCGGTGTTCTTTTCGACGACACGAGCAGCCGCCTCGTAGTCCGCCATCGCCTTGGCGCCCTCCCGAGCCTGAAGCTCCTTTCTCTTGAAGCTTGCATTCGCCCGATCGCGGATCGCCTCGGAATTGGTCATGAAGCTGTCTCCTTTCCCGTCAAACTCGGCTCAACTGCGCAGCCGATAAAACCCCGCCGGAGAGGTAGAGGGGCTATGGCTCCCGTTAATCTCCGCGACGCCGAACAACAAACTACCTTGCGAGCCGTCCCAGTCGCGGGGCTCATGGATGAGGCTTCCCCTGCGACATTAAGAATGCCGCTACCGCCGCGCAGATCGCGATACCTAAAGCGGTAGTGTACAAAGGAAACCATATCTGGAGATATGGCCACATACGGCGATCCTCCCTGGTCAGGTTTCTCTCTGGATTTGAATATAGTGGCTATATACTACTTTTGTTAGTGCCGCGGACGGTGAATTTTCAAAATGGAACGCGTGGGCCGGCCGCCCAGCGTGGCCGCTTGGCTGCGGTTTTTCTGAAAAGATCGGGCGAACTTCGGAAGCGCCTCAGGCCTTTGTCAGCTCGCTTTCCTTCACCACACGCTCGTGCGACTCACGCACGCTCTTGACGCGATATTGCAACTCGCCTCCCTCGTCCGGAAGCTGGCAGACGATCTTGTAATCGCCTTCCGCTGCCGACCTGTACGGGAAGCCGCGCATGAGGCGTACTGTCTGTCCCGTTCGAAAATAGCGTGCCATGTCTGCTCCGATCGTTTGCGTTTAAAAACGCTCGAACAACCCAGCCTGCAAAGATATACTCATAGATTGAAACTACGGCGCGCCGTCCGGCAGGCGCCGTCTCCCGGCACGCACGCGCGGCAAACCTGCGGCCGCACGGCATAGATTGCGCAGGACGTCGCGACGCCGACCTCGCCCGTCAGCGCCGCGCAGCGATCGCCCTCGCACCGCATGCGCCCACCCCCGTCGTCGACGTAAACGCGAGGGATGCGGTCGAGATCGGCCTCGTTCTCCAGTGAGAATCGCGGCCAGTCGGCCGAAAAGGCGCAGCACGCGCCACAAGCCTGGCACGCATAGGTCTCGTCCGGCGCCTCGCTTTGCATCCGAACACCGCCGATGCGGACCGCCGCAACCGTGTGACGCGGCTGCGGCGGGTCACGCGCGGTCGACGTTTGCGATCGTGCTGGCGATTAGACGGCCTGGATGTTGCCGACGGCGATTTTGCCGCTGCGGCGATCTTCCTCCGTGTCGAAGGCGACCTTCTGGCCTTCGGTCAGTCCGCGCAATCCGGCGCGCTCCAGCGCGGTCGCGTGAACGAACACGTCCTTGCCGCCGTCGTCCGGCTGGATGAAGCCGAATCCCTTTTGACCATTGTAGAACTTCACGGTACCCGTATTCATGACGATTCCTTTCGCTCAACTGGGTGCACAAGAGCCGACGGTGCGCGCGCGCCACGTCCGGCTCGGTTCTGTTCGATTTTGGAGAGGGTCAGAGCGTGCGCCCAGCGTACGGCGAAGGCGAAACGGCCCGATTGTCCGGCCAAATGTCGATGGTACTGAGTAGACCTCAAGGACGGCTTTTGCAAGGCCGACCCGCCGAGAGCAGCATTTTATTCCTTCGCCGGCAGCTCGATGATTTTGTTCACCGCGTCGGTCGCGTCGTACACCGAGACCTGAACGACCGGATAACCCTTCTTGATCGCCAATCCGGCGCCTTCCGCGTCGTCGAAAGTCGCATAGGATCCCTTGGTTTGACGGTCGACCTGGAGACGAAATCGCCCGACCTCCGGCCGTTTGCGCTGCCCGAAATGCTCTTGTGCCGGTTCTTCCTCATCCGGCCGGTTGATCGTTGTCTTGATTCGTGGTCGCGTCACCATGGGGTGATTCTCCTTGGATGATGATCATTCCATCTCGCCCGCTTGCCGGACCAAGTCGATGCCGAACGATATTCGTAACCCGGCCCTGGCGAACCGCTGGCAGCGGGGGGAGTTTGATTTTCGTTGGGAATGATGACGGTATATAGGATCGAAACACCCGATTGGCCAGCCGCCCGGCAAGATATTTTCCTAATTTAGTGCCGCCATGAACCCTGAGTTCGCAACCCGACTGCGGCAATTGAGGTGCCAACGTCAGGTTCGCGGCACTAGTTCCTGAAAACACCGCTGCATTTCGATGGACGATGCGGTCCGAATCCGGTAGGAAGCAATAGCGCAAGTCCCCAAAAATCACGATTTGACGCTTACCGAGGCCTGCGCCGGCGCGAAAGATGCGCGGCGCTTCGTGCCTGCAGGCGGCGTTGCGTCGCGATCATTCCGCGTGCGTCGTCTCGCGTTCGTCGCATTCGCCCGCCATGTTCGCGACTGGCGCCGCGACGTCGCGCGGCTGCCGCCCCGATCCTCCAACAGCGAATCCCGCAGCGTGACAAATTCAGACATAATATCGAATACCGAAGGCGCCGATCATAATGACATCGTCTATCCGTCGGCGATACCTTTTGTCATAGTCCATTTGATCTGTTTCGCGGCGATATGGACCGGGATCACCTGGCAGGCCGTGGCGATCGGCATCTTCCTCTACTGGGTACGCATCTTCTCGATCGGCGCCGGCTATCACCGCTACTTCTCGCACCGCTCCTATGCGACCAGCCGCGCGTTTCAGTTCGTGCTCGCAGTGCTGTCGCAAAGCACGGCGCAGAAGAGCGTCCTGTGGTGGGCGGCGAAGCATCGCCACCATCATTTGCATTCCGACACCGAATGCGACGTGCATTCGCCGCGCCACAAGGGCTTCCTGTACAGCCACCTGGGATGGCTTTTTTCACGCCGGCATCACAAGGCCGACCTGGTCAAGGTCGCCGATCTTGCCTGCTATACGGAGCTGATGTGGCTGCACCGGTTCGAGTTGGTTCCTGCGGTCGGGCTCGGCGCGCTGTGCTTGCTGATCGGCGGATGGTCCGGATTGATCGTCGGTTTTTTCTGGAGCACCGTGCTGCTCTATCACGCCACCTTCTGCATCAATTCGCTGGCCCACGTGCGCGGAAGCAAAAGATACGTGACGGGCGATGATTCACGCAACAACTGGCTTCTGGCGTTGTTCACGATGGGCGAAGGCTGGCACAACAATCATCATGCGTGTCAACGCAGCGTCCGCCAGGGCTTCCGCTGGTGGGAGATCGACCCGACGTACTACATCCTGAAGGCCGCAGCGCGGCTCGGACTCGTATGGGACTTGAAGGCTCCGCCCGTTGAGCTGGTGCGCAACGAGCAGCGTCTCGGCGCGCGGGTGATCAATCGCGCCGCCGGCCAGCTCGCCGCGCGATTCAATCCGGAGTGGATCGCGCTTGCCATCGCCTCGGCGCTCGAGCGCTCGCAGGTTGCGGCGCTGCAGTCCAAGCTGGCCGCAACCCAAACCCGGGCGGTCGAGGTGCTGGCAAGCCTGCATCTTCCGCACCTGCCTACGCGCAACGAAATTTTGGCGCAGGCGACGACGATGTTCGCCCGCACGCCGTCGATCGACGAGATCGTCGACCGCGCGCACGGGCTTGTTCTCGACGCAATCGGTGCACGGCTGCGCGCCTTCGCCGTCGCCCCCGCGACCTGATCGCCGTCTCGCGCGCCGTCCCGATCGGCTGCCGTCCCGAATTGCCTCGACTTCCGCCCGGCAACGGCCTAGCGTCGCTCCTAACCGATGAAAGGAACATTCCTTGCAAGTTCTCGTTCGCGACAACAACGTCGACTAGGCACTGCGGGTGTTGAAGAAAAAGATGCAGCGCGAAGGCATTTTCCGGGAGATGAAACGGCGCAGCTCTTATGAGAAACCTTCGGAGCGGGCGAACCGAGAAAAATCAGAGGCGGTCCGAAGGCAGCGCAAACTGGCGCGCAAGAAGGCGCAGCGCGACGGCCTCATTGCCGCTCCGAAGAAGAAAGTTTTGCCCGGGCGAGGGCCTGGGCTGCGCCCCGGGATGGGCGCTGATCGTCCGCGGCCGCCGGGTTGACCACTCGTTTTGCCGCTCCAAGGTGGATGCGCCGTCATTCACCCTGACGGCTCATTTTCCCCGGGACCGGCGGATGCTCTTCACGGCCAACGCGGGCTTCCCGGACTTTCCCGCGATAAGCCGGTCCTGCTCTTCGATCACGGTGCGTGCGGGAGCGTCGCCGTCGAGCCCGCCAAGGATTTCGCTCGGAATTCGGCGGTTGGACCGCTGGGTTCCGTCTTCGTAGAGCACATCAAACAGGACAGATCCTTCTCGCGTCGCTGGCTTTCTTGCCATTCGCCGTCTCCAATCATGGCTCAGTGGTGGGGCACGCCCGCAGACCGCGCAAAACGTCCCGCGCGGTGCCGCCGGATTTTATTCCCTCGTAGCTGCAGTAGCTGGAAAACTGGAGCCGTGATATATATAGGTTCAGGTCAGTCGATCTCAACCTATTGGGAAGAACGCTGCATGGCATTCAAACCGAATTACCGTAGAGATCGCCTTGAACGAGACAGGGCAGCGCGCGCACGAAGCGAAGAAAAACAGAAGAAGAAGGAGGAGAGGACGGTGCAACGCAAATCTGAACGAGCCGCATCCGAAGTCCCGTCGGAAGGCGAACAAGACTGATAAGTCGGCATTCGACGAACGTTGGGTCGACGATGGCAAATCACAAATTCCATATCGGTCAAACGGTGAGTTATCGGCCGGCCTCACGGAGCCAGGATGCTCCGCGCGGCGCATACAAAATAACCGCGCGGCTTCCGCAGGTCGATCATGGACAATTTGAATATCGCATCAAGCATTCGGGCGAAGCGCACGAACGGATTGCCAAGGAAAGCGAGCTGATTTTAACATAACAAAATCCTAACAGGTCGCACGGGTGCTCCCTCGTTTGCGATCGTCGCGGTCTTCTGATCGGACTTCGGGTTCGCGGCACTAGAGCGTGATGACTTTTCTTCGAATCGTCATCACGCTCTAACTTTTTCTTGAAGCATGATCTTTTCCGAAAACCGGTTCCCACTTTTCGGGATCATGCTCTAATGTCGCGTGCCATCCCGCGAATTTTCCATCCGCAGGGTGATCTCGATGTGGGTTTGCGGGATCGAGTAGGCGGCCGCTAAATCGCCGAGCATGGCGGATGCCGCTTCAAATGAATCCGCTGTCTCTTCGCCCCATGCGCGGTTCTCCGGTTCTGCCTCATGGGAGAGTCTGACCTGCACCGTGAAACTGCCGTCCTCTTCGCTGACGGAGGCCGCCAAGTGCGTAAAGCGAGTCGATCCGCGTCGCGGGCGAATCCGGGTGTACCGCACGGCGCTCCAGCCTTTCGCGTTTTCAGCTCAGCATTTGTCAACCGCACGCGGCAGCGGGAACCCCGTGCTTTGGTAGAGAGAGCGAATTTCCTCCACGCCGAAGCGGGTTTCAGCGACCAAGAGATACGCGCCAGTCAGCACCGCGCCGGGCAGCTCTTCGACCACGAACCGCACCGCTTCTGCGGCAGTGTCGAACCGCTTGTACTTGGGCCGCCGCTTGGCCGTCCTGCTGCGGTTCATGAAGAGCTCGGCTGAAGCGCCGTAATCGAAACCACTCAGATCCCGCGTCTGCTCGCGCAAGCGATCGCCGGCCTGGTCGTCGGGTGTCGTGTTTTGCGGCATGGTGTGCGCAACCATCAGAACGCCGTCCTTCTTCCGTGGCCGCGGCGTGATTTTTTGCGACCGGCGCCCCAATTCGGCGTGGCCTGCACGCCCGCGCCCCCCGCCCCGTTGCCGCGGCGCATGAAGGCGACGGAGGCGATCCCGTGCGGGGCATCGCCGGCTTGTTCCTGCGCGCCGCGGGCCGGCCCTGCGGTATCCTCGTGGCGTTGCCGCGGCGCGGCGGGACGGTGCGCATGCCGCCGGCCGGCCTGGTGGTGATCATTCGCGGTGCTGCCGTTTGCCCGCGGACGATTATCGGAAGGGATGGATTTGCCGATCAGCTTCTCGATGTCGCGCAAGAACGCCAGTTCTTCGCGATCGCACAGCGAGATCGCTATCCCGTCCGCGCCGGCGCGTGCCGTGCGGCCGATCCGGTGCACGTAGGTTTCCGGGATGTTCGGCAGGTCGAAGTTCACCACGTGGCTGATGCCGTCCACGTCGATGCCGCGCGCGGCGATATCGGTGGCGACCAGGGTTTTCACCTCGCCCCGGCGAAAGCCCGCGAGCGCGCGCTCGCGCTGACCTTGCGATTTGTTGCCGTGGATCGCCTGCGCCGCGATGCCGGCGTTGGTCAATTGGCGGACGACCTTGTCGGCGCCGTGCTTGGTTCGGGTGAAGACGAGAGCGCGATCGATCGTGTCGCGCCGGAGGACGTCGACCAGGGCGGCGGGCTTTGCGGCGCGATCGACATGGATGATGCGCTGCACGACGCGCTCGACCGTCGAGGCAGGAGGCGTCACCGCGACCCGGACCGGGTCGCGCAGCAACTGCGCCGCCAGCGCGGTGATCGTGCTCGGCATTGTCGCGGAGAACAGCAGTGTCTGCCGCTTGGCCGGGAGTTTGGCCACGATTTTACGGATGTCGTGGATGAAGCCCATGTCGAGCATTCGGTCGGCTTCGTCGAGCACCAGCACTTCGACGCCGCCGAGACGAAGCGCGTTGTTGTCGACGAGATCGAGCAGCCGCCCCGGCGTCGCGACCAGAACGTCGACGCCGCCGGCGAGCGCGCGCACCTGTCCGCCCATCGGCACGCCGCCGATTGCCAGCGCGGTGTGGATGCGCAGATGACGGCCGTAGGTGCGGAAGCTGTCGAGGATCTGGCCGGACAGCTCGCGGGTCGGGCTGAGCACGAGCACGCGGCAGCTCTTGCGCTCCCGTGCGCGCGGCTCGGCGGCGAGCTGTTGCAGGATCGGCAGCGCGAAGGCGGCGGTTTTGCCGGTGCCGGTCTGGGCGATCCCGATCACGTCGCGGCGCGACATGACGACCGGGATGGTCTGCACTTGGATCGGGGTCGGGGTGGCGTATTTTTCTTCGACGATTGCTCGCGCAATTGCGTCGTTGAGGCCGAAGCCGTCGAAAGAGGTCAATGAAGAGCTTTCTATACGCGCGGGCGCGCCCGTGCGCGATGCGCCGGGGCGGCGTTGCGGGTTGGGACACCCCCGCGCGATGCAGGTGTCGTGGGGATAAAAGGGCGAGCCAGAGACCGTTTGACGGGAATCCGTACACGCGGCTCGCAAGCGCCCGACCCGCCTTCGCTCGTTGCGCAAGCTACGGCGGGTTTGGAGGTCCGCCGAAGCGCGGAGCGCGAGGCGGATGGGCTGCTGGGCGCTATGTGGGACGTGGATGTGTTCCTTTCAAGGCGGCGCAAACAAGATCGAAACGAGAACTGTCGGGTTTTGCACCGTGTCGGGTCGATAACGTCCCCGTTTGTTCTCACAGACCAGCAAGGATGATCAGGTTAAAAAAAGTGCCGACCGCGAGGGCCGGCACTTCACTCGATTTGGAATGTCGGAGAACGAACCTTCGCGTGAGCACTCCGCGGGACGAAGTGCCCGCGGGTTAGCCCACCGTATGACTTACTTCTTCTCCGGGACCCACCGCGTCGCGTTGCGGTCGTAGGTCAGCCCGGGCGCGTTCTTCAGGTCGTCCTTGTCCGCGTTCATCGTCAGGTACCATTTGTCGTTCTTCTTGGTGCCTTTGACGTCGGTGAACGGAACCGCCACGTCCTTGGCGCCGGCGCCGATGAAGCCGCCGACCTCGACGATGAAGGCCGCGATCTTGCCGTCGGAAGTGATCAGCACGTCCTTGATCTCGCCGATTTTCTTGTCGGCCGGATCATAGACGTTCTGTTTGTAATAGTCCGTTACCGTCACCGAGTCCGGGACGGACGGGAGTACCTTGCCGTATGCCGCCGAGCCGAGCGCAACGACGGCCGCGGCCGCTATGACTGTTTTTCGCATGCTGTCCTCTCCAAGGTTATGTTGAATACACAACGTCGTGAGGGGCAGCGGGTTCCGCCCCGCCATGCGAAACGCGAAAAATCCCGATGCGGCGCGATATGCGTCAGCAAACGGAAGGACAGCGCGTCATGACGGCGGCAACGGTGGGTCGGGTGCAAGCCGGCCCACCCGGCGTTTTACCTCAGATTCCCGAGGAGCAGTCGCGTCCGCCGCGATCGAGGTCGACGATGCACTGGTAGCTCCCGACCCACAGCCCCGGCCGAACTTCGATCATGCGCGCGGGCGCGAAGCTGCTTGCCGAAACACCGGCGTAGGGCCGCGCGTGGCGCGGGCCGTGACGGACATGCGCGGGCGCAGCTGCGGTCGAGGCGACCAGCAAGGAGGTGACGACGGCCACGATTGTTTTATTGAACATGGGATTCTCCGCGTGTTGAGGTTTCGTGCGGAGAAGACCGACATTTGCCGATGCTTATTCCTCGATCCTATCAACGTATTACGTCACCGCATTCAACAAATAGTCAACGTACGATGCATCTGGCGATGAGGAGTCCCACAGCGGCGTAATTAATGAGAGACGGCGCGATGGTCGCGACTTCGAGGCTGTCGCTCAGGTTGGCGTAGAGAAGGAGCGCGCAAACGCCGGCGAGCAGAGTCCCGTCGCAGCCGCCCGCGAAAAGCAGCATTGTGTGTGGCAGATGGCTCATCGGACACACTGCGCTTGCGTGCACAAACTCATTTGAGCTTCGGCGCGAGCAGCTCTTGCGCGCGCGCCGAGCTCACGTTGGCCTTGGTGACGAGCGTGGCAGTCGTGGCGATGCGCGGCGGCACCTGTTCGCCCCGAGCCGCGGCAAGCGCGGCTTTCACGGCGTCGTAACCCATGCGGAGCGGGTCCGGCACGACGAGTGCCGCGACGGTGCCGTCCTTGAGAAATTGGACGACGCCCTCGTCCGCGTCGAAGCCGACGAGATTGATCTTGTCTCCCGTGGTGTTGTTCGGCGTCTTCGCGAGGACGTGCGCGGCCCCCTGCGTCATCGCGAGATCCGCGGTGAACACGCCGCGCAATTCGGACTGGGTGGCGATCAGCTCCGCCATGATTTTTGCGCCGCTCGCCGCCTGGCCGTCGCCGACCGGGCGGGCAACGACCTCGAGCGCTCCGTAGCTCGCAGCCAACTGTTCGGTAAATGCCTTGGCGCGCTCGTCAAGCGCGGCGATGCCCGACGCAGCCGTGATGATCGCGACGTAGCCCTCGGCGTCGGCGTAGGAGCGCTGGATCGCTGCGGCGAGCGCGTCGGCGGCGATGCGCCCCGACTGCGCGTTGTCGGTCGCGACCAGGCTGCTCAGCATGGTGGCCCCGCCAGCCGAATCGATGGCGATGATCTTGACGTTCCGGGCCGCTTCGTCGATCGCCTTGCCGAGCGCCGCCGACGGCGCCGGCGCAATGACGAGCGCCGCCGGCTTCCCCGCGAGGGCACGGCCGAGAGCGGCGATCTCGCCGTCGGCATCAGCTTCCGCTTTTCCGCCGAGGGCGAGGATTTGCGCTCCGGCTTCATCAGCCGCCTTGCGGGCGCCGGCGAGGACGGCCTGCCCACTGGGGCGCGTCGGGTCATTCACGATCACCGGGATGGTCGGGCCTTGCGCGGCGTGGGCGCGGCCGAACGGGCTCCATTGCTCGGGCAGAGCGGTCGTCGCGCCAAGCATGCCGGCGCCCCACGCGAGGCGTGCGAGCGCGCCGCGTCGGCTCATTCCCGTTGCGTGATCCTCCCGGTCGTGCGCCATGTCGTTCTCCTTGTTGAATGCAATTCCGGTACCGGAGAAAGGCGTTGGCGCGCCTGAAAATTCCGTCCCGAGGGGATTGAGGCCGCGTGATCACGCAGGCTTGAAGCGTGCAGGCATTGGCTCTCGGCAAGTTCAATTCGGCGGCTGATCAATTCCGCCGTGAAGTCCGCCGCAGGCTGGAGTTCCGGTGTAACATCGGCGATTCTCGTCTTTCTTCACGGAGGGTTGCCATGCGAATGCTTCTCGTCGCGCTTGTCGCGGTGACGGCCGCGTCGGTCGAGGTTCACGCGTCGAACGGGGGAGCGAAGCCATGGTGCGCGCAGATCTACGACCGCGGCGGCGACGGCGGGCGAACCTGCGGATACGTGAGCTGGGAGCAGTGTCGCGCGACGACAGGCCTGACGGACGGATTCTGTCTGCCCAATCCCGGCTATCGCAGCGCGGCGGTTGAGCCCCGCCGCCAACACGAGCCGCGGCGACACAAGCCGAGGTGAAATCGACGTCACGCCAAGAGACAACCGGTCTCGGATTAAGCGATTAGTTCCGGCCTCCATATCAAAATTACGTACAAAAAGAGTCAAAATAACCGCAGCGTCGTGATTGGAAAGTCGCTCAGGCGCCACGTACAAGTTCTTCACCGGGGGCGCCTTGACCCGCAGAAAATTCATCGGGAGGCCAGCTATGCGGAGCTATAGTCCGGAATTCGTTCGGATCATGCGCGTTGCGCTCGACGACGTTATGACACAAATCCCGGTCGAGCGGGCGACGCCGTCGATCAAGGCCCATATGGCCGAACTCATATTGAAGACCGCTGCCGCCGGCGAGACCACCTACGACGGGCTTCTCACAGCGGCATCGCAGCAAATTGACGCGGTTCTTTGCGCGCTGGTCTGAGCGAAGTAGACAATGCCGGGGTGCGCTAAGCGAAAATCCGGCAAAATCAAAAGATGGCGAATAGCGAATAGCGAATGGCGATTAGTGGAATCGCCCCTGCCGCCTCTATTCGCTACTCGCTGCTCACTATTCGCTACTCGCTAATAGCAAGCCAAGGAATAATAGCCGTACCAGGGACATCCGTAGTCGTAGTAGCCGTAGCCGTAGCCGCCGTAATAGCCAAAGCCGCGACCGAAGCCGCGACCGAAGCGGCCCCTGCCGAAACCACCTCTGCCGAACCCACCTCTGCCGAAACCACCTCTGCCGAAACCACCTCTGCCGAAACCGCCACCGGCGAATCCGCCGCGGAATCCGCCGCCGCCAAAGCCACCGCCGTGGAAGCCGCCGCCGCCAAAGCCGCCGCCATGACCGCCGCCGCCAAAGCCGCCGCCGCCATGACCGCCACCGCCCCCGCCGCGGGCGGACGCGTCCGCCGCCATGATCGCGGTCGCCACGAGGGCTGCGGCGAGCGCGACGATCGTTTTGCGCAACATGTTTGACTCCCTGTGCGTCGAGGACGGCGA
>Ga0210408_10003708_pt1 | contig 13959 bp, 28 predicted proteins | sample IncBWH4MmetaG_FD_155471 | JGI IMG/M metagenome (GOLD analysis project Ga0210408, IMG submission 155471) | Forest soil microbial communities from Barre Woods Harvard Forest LTER site, Petersham, Massachusetts, United States - Inc-BW-H-4-M | ecosystem: Environmental > Terrestrial > Soil >...
AACCTGTCTCTCGGCTGCTGTTAAACAGGAGGCCAGCCGTCAGCGGGAGGTGGGGAATGGACGAGCGGCAGAAGCTGCAGAGCGATCTGAAGCGCTATCGGACTCTTCGTGATCTCATACATGACGAACCGGCAACGGCGACCCTTGAAGAAATGATCAGGGAAGCCGAAGACCGCCTGCGCCAGCTCGAGAGCGGGCCCGATCAAACGTTCGTGGCCACCTAGCCTCTCCGGAGCCCGCCAGGAGCCTTTCGCCCAAGGGGGCCGGCCCGCGTCAGGCGGGGCTGACGGAGCAGCGCATACCGCAGGTCGTCCAATCGCTCGACGTTCGTAGCAATGTGAGCAAACCTGATGGAGGTGTTTCTATCATGGACCGCCGCATCATTACTTTGGAGGTGGCCTTGGCCTGGTTGCTGCTGATCGTCGTTTTGGTCCTTCCCTTCCCTGTTTTTTACAATGAATCCCCGGATTTGACGAAATGACAGCCCCCTCTCCACTTCGCAAGCGACCGCTGGAAGCCGATGCTGCGACGAGCGTCCGCGACAACGACGAGATCAATATCGCCGGCTGCGCGACTATCGCGTACTCGTCAGAGAATCCGGCTCACCCGGTCGAGCATTTGCTGGACAGACGCTCCGGCCCCGGAGCCACGCGTTGGATCAGTGCGCGCCCTGACACCGTCGAGCACATCGTCGTGGAATTTGACCAGCCGCAGGCGATCTCCCGGCTCGTGTATGAAGTCGAGGAGGCGATGCGCGAGCGTACCCAGGAAGTACGCGTAGAAGTCTCAGAAGACGGAGGTCGAACGTATCGCCAAATTTTGGTTCAGGAATACACCTTCAGCCCCCGGGGAGCCACCTACCAACGCGAGGAACAGCGCTTTAATCTCCACCAGGTTAGCCATCTCCGTTTCACGATTGTTCCAAACAAGAACGGCTCCGGCACGGCAACACTTACGGCGCTCCGCCTCTTTGCGTAACGGCCTGAATGGTCCCCCGGTCGCGGAAGGATGAGTCCCTTTGGCAGAACGGGAGTCGTGACAAAAGGGACAAGAAAGCAGTGTCGAGCCGTAGTGCGTTTTGCGCGGGACCGAGGGTTCGAATCCACTTCCCTCCACCAGCGAGTCCGCTGCGAACCTTGACTTTCTCGATCAGGGATGCGCCCGCGCCCCCCGGACATGCATGGCGCAACGGGCATCGGTGGTGGCTTAGGTCGGGAGGATGGTGCTAGCGCCACTTGAGCCGGGGTTTGCGGATTGATACCGAGTAACTGCCCAGCTAACATTACGGATGACGGTGGATTTGAAGAAGGCAGGCAAGGGCCATCGCCTCTCCGATTTTCAAGGAAGAGAGGCGACGCCCCTTTTAACGGCGCCAGTGGCAGCCTTCGCCGCTGCGTCTGCACGGCGAGCGAGGAAGTCCGAGGTGCGATAGGGCTTAGACATGGTGTTGATCTCCGCCGCCATAGGGCAGTTCGCAGATCGCCGCCTTGTAGATCATGCCGCGCGAGAGACGCAGCACGTCGGTCATCGCGTGCTGTTCGCTGGCATACGGATACATGCGGCAGCCACCGAAGGCCGGGCCGAGCGTGGTATCGTGGATCGCGATCAGCGCCCGCGACTGGCGCGACGCGCTATTTGCCCATATAGAGCGGTCATGTGCGCCGGGAACACTCCGAGCGGTCGGCGGGTCGATGTCGTCAACCAGCGGTTCATCGCGCGCAAGTTGGACAGGGCTCGGCGGTGCGTCGCGATCAGCGAACTCGACACCGGTCGTCAGGCGAACTCCCTTGCTCATCGGCGCGAGCGCGAAGCCGCCATCGGCGTCACGCACAGGATGGCCAAGCCCGGCATTGCCTTTGACGCCAAGGGGATTTCGTAGCCGAGGGGCCGAAAGACATCGCCGGGCCCAGGGGCCGAGCGCCACCACTGCTCGCGGGCACGTTCGACGACGACGATTGACGCCGGAAGCCGCCGCCGTGGGCTTCAGCGCGCGGCGCCTCACCGGTACACGCGCCGGGCCTGCGTCGCCAAGCGCTGCCGCTCTGAAGAAGATGCCACGACGGCTAGATTCTGAGTAGTTTCCGAGTCTACGGCTACGGACGTGCTGCCGCCTATGATCTGGATCGAATGCCCTGCGGAGGGACGTGGATGCCTGATTCAGACGAGTTACGAAAGCTGGCGGCATGGTATCGGGAATTTGCCGAACGCACTGACAATCCGGCGATCTGGGATGCGCGGTTGCGCACGGCCGAAAAGCTGGAAGCCGACGCCGACCGTGTCGCATCGAAACCCCCTTCCGAGCGCTGGAAGGATTCGTCGTGATCACGGATTAACTTGCCGCACCTGCCGCCGCCCGACCTCTCGCCGGCGAGGCGGAAGCCGAAGCGTCAGCGCCGGCATGTCGAGCAGTTCCCTACCGACGACGCTGGCGGCGCTCAACCGATATTAACCAAAGTGATAGGAACTCCAAAATGCTCACTGCCATACAACAGCACGCCATTGATCGCTTCGCCAAAAGTCTTGCGACGCTCGGCGACGATTCTCTGATCGATGCCTATCATCAGGCTTGGGAGGATCACCGAGACGCCCGTGCCGAGGGCAGCGACAACCTCGACAAAGCCGGCGCCGAGGGTCTTGCGACCGAAACGGCGATGCGCCGGCGCTTTGCAGATTATCAAAGCCGCTACAAGGCGCGGTACCCATGAACCAGCTGGTCCCGGTTGCCTCGGCGACGCTACCAGCGCTAGTTGCTGCGCCAGCGAGCGTGCCGGTATGCGGTTCCTCGAATTCTTCGCCGGGCACCGTCAACTTGTCATCTGCAGATTGACGGAAAGCGCGATGGGCTGAGCGAGGCCCGGCGATACGCGTGATTATGCAGCCATGGCGACGCCGGTGACGTCGGCCCAGGTGGCGAACGCCTGGGTGCGGCCGGACCGGAGGTCTGCGGCGGTGTCGTGGTCTCGGCGGCGGGGGAAAACGTTGGCGACCTGGTCATGAGCGGAAAGGAAGCGTTGAACCTGCCGCGGCGACTTGAACCGCTTCATGATCCGCTCTCGTCGTCGGGTCGGTTGATGGGAGTTTTCGGCCCGGTTATTGAGGCCCTTGTGCTGCCGATGCTCGACCCCGGGGTGCCGACGCCGTTGTCTCAGTTCGCCTGAGTAGTTTCCGAGCCTGTCGGTGTTCACTTGCGCTCCCTACATCGATTATGGAGTCGGAAGTCGCGGGCGATTTGCGCTCCTAGCCAGTTAGGAGGGCCAATAAATGGCGAGACTTTCAATGCGTGCGAGACTGCTTTGTGCGGCTGGAGCTGTCGGGCTGATGACCGTAATTCCGGTTGCACATCCGGCTTCCGCGCAAGGCCTGAACGACATCGTTCGCAACCTCAATAACACAATGAACCCAAACGGCGCTCAACCTCGAGAGGATCAGGCTCGCCGGGAGGATCAGGCCCGCCGGGAGGATCAGGCCGGTCGAGACGGTCGGCTAGACGAGGGGCGGTACCGGCACGGCGATCGCCCGACGTCCGAATCCCGTGAACATAACTGGGACGGCGGCGATCGAAGAAATTACGGTGATCGCCGCGATAACGCTGAGGGTCGACAACCTACCTTCAGCTATCGCTAAGCCCAGCAGGATGTTGACGGCACGATACTCGCGGAGCTTAGATCTGAAAACCCGTCGCACACCCGCAGCCCTTTCACCTTTGATGAGCAGGTATCTTCATGCTGTCTATGCGTGGGGGAGCGAAAGGGCTCGGACCGTGGGGCTCTCTCCGCACGACCAAGCTCTACGGCCGGACGAAGGAGCGGCTTACGCAAGACGAAGTGGAGAGGATTCGGCTGGGAACGTGTTCTTTGCTGCCGCCCACCTCGATGACGGCGAGCGCCATCGCGTTTTCACCCGAAATCGATATCTATCTGGCTGTTGCGAACGCAATGCTCAAAGCATTACGTGAGAACGCGCAATCGCGACGTCACCTCGCCGAACCGCCCGTCGGCGAGCTGAAGCCTGGGGCGGCGGCCTCTGCGGTCAAGCGTCGTCGTCGAGCGTGAACCCGACTTTGAGGGTGACCTGGTAGTGGGCCACCTTGCCGTCTTCGACATGGCCGCGCGTCTCCACCACCTCGAACCAGCCGACCTGCCGCAGGGTGCGCGACGCACGGCCGACGGCGTTCTGGATCGCGTCCTCGATGCTCTTCTCCGAAGAGCCTGCGACTTCGATGATCCTGTAAACGTGATCCGGCATCGTCACCCTCCTTTGGCGAGACCCGGCCGCCCGGGTGGCTCGGTTCGGCTGTCTGAAAACGCCTGCGGGCTTACTTTGGTGCCCCTCCGGCCGTATTTAATGCGGGATCGACCATCTGCTGCTGTCGCCGCACGCCGCTGACGACAAGAAGCCGCGGGCAAGGACCGCGCCTCGGACCACACGCCGATCTGGCGCGAACTCGCCGTGTAGGGCGTATCGGCCTGCCCCGGTGATTGGCAGGCTGCGCTACACGATTGTTATTATCTCGGTGCCGTGTGGTCCCCCATATCGCTCGCGCCGGACGAATTTGTCATAGACCCGGAGCCTTGATCAGTTGTGGGCGGCATACTGGAGCCCGGGCTGATGCCGATGTTGCCGAATAGCGCAACCCTGGTTTGTCCATCGAGCCTTGCCGTCCGGTCGAGGCCGTTGTTCTCTTGGAACTGCTCGAGCGCCCGCTTAGTCTCCGGACCCACCACACCGTCAAGCGACCCGTTGTAGAGCCCCATATTTCGAAGCTCCAGCTGCGCCTGCCGGAAGTCGTCTTTCGAGAGGTTCGCGGCAGTCTGCAAATGTTGCGAAGTTCCGGGAGCCGGGGGCATGTTCCATCCCGCATTCGGGACGATGTTGCCAGCGTTGGCCGCATGATCCACAGCGACGCCACCGATCCCCAATGCTAATACCGAAGCCGTGGCGAGGATCAATTTTCTCATGTTCACCTCCGTATTCACAGGTTGGCAAACTCAGGTCAACTTATATATGGGTATTGATTTCGAATTTTAACGAGGAAGTTTGCAAATGAGAAAAAAATACCGGTAAATTTTATCACATCGATGATTTTGTTTTTCCCGTATGAGATTCAGAATTTATTTGGATACCCCCATCCAGATCGCCCATTTATTTAATTAACGCCGTCTAATTTTCGAAGGGGAGCGAGCGGCGAGCGGCTGCCACACGTTCCCGGGCCACGAGAGCCCGCGCACGACCAAGCTGTACGACCGCACGAAGGAGCGGCTCACCCAAGACGAAGTGGAGAGGATCAGGCTGTGAGCACTGAAAACGGCGCCAGCTCGAGGACGTGCAGAAGGCGGCACAGGCCACCGCGACCCGAGCATACCCAGCCTCTAAGCATCTGGCGTGGCCCTCAGCCAGCCGACCCGCACCCCCATGGCCGATCATCGTAGCCGCTAACGCATGATGCCGGCTGGCACGAAGCGATGGAACTAGCGATGAACCTGGCATGGTGGAGTGAGCACCCTTCCGAGCTCCCGCTGCTGCTTCTGACGGCAGTAGTTACCCATTTATTGACGTCGTTCTCTCAGACCCTAACAAACGCACTGTACGGGCTCTTTAGGCGCTTGCTTGCGAGACCGAGCTAAGCCTGATGATAGCGCCCGGTATCTCGCTCAATGGCAAGCAGAGGTCCGGGTTGTCATCGAGAAGAGCGCTCATCGGCATACTTGGATCGCGAGCATCACCCGGATCCTGCACTATTGCGAGGCCGCCGGCCTGTTCGATAGCAATGAGCCCTTGTGTCCCGTCGCTACCGCCCCCGGTCAGTATGATTCCGATTACGCGCGGGCCATATACGCTCGCCGCCGACCGGAAGAGTGGATCGGCGGCCGGCCTCGTGTGATTTTCCTTAGGACCTTGGTCCAGTCGAATGAAACCGATCGGGCCGACTGTCATATGATGGTCCGGAGGCGCCACGTAAATGCGGCCGCGCTCAATGCGCGTGCCATCTCTTCCGTGCTCGGCCGGAAGTGGGCCGGCTCTGGAAAGAACGTCAGGTAATAGGCTCGCATGCGTAGGGCTGATGTGAAGCACGATGAGGAGCGCAGACTGCAGGCTGGGCGGCAAGGCCGCGACAATTCCTTTAAGGGCCTCGACGCCTCCCCGCGAAGCTCCAATGACCACAATGTCTCGCTTGGGTTCTGTCAGGCTTCCCGGAGGGCCTTCTCGATTGCCAGGCTCGATGCTGAACATCCGGTCCCTGCTCTTTCTAAGCCGACATTCCCCGGATGTAAGCCGTGATTCGCTCTACTAGCGTTTTTATAGCGTACCGGACCTCGTCACGAGCCATCGCTGATGCGCCCGATTACGGCGTGGCCAGGTTCCTGGACATCTCCGTCATCATCTCGCGAAATTCATCCGGCTCGTAACCCGCGCTGCACAGAACAGGCGCCATCACCTTGTCCGACAGGAGATCGTCGAGCGTTGCCCGGGAGCAGAAGCATTCGGCGCGCCTAAGTTTCTGGGCACTGGTGAACCGCGAAGTGTCAAATTCGATATCGGTTTCGGGACAATCCTCGCTCATTTAACCCCCTCCTGGCAGATAGGTGAAATACGGCCGACCCTGCCGTGGACCAAAACGGAGCAAGTCGGGCTCGACCCGAAACCTGCGGCCGATCTCGCCGCTAAAATCGTGTCTCGGGTCGAAACCCTGGACAGCCGCGTCTTTTTAGAGCCTCTTTTTAGAGCCTGCCTGCCCCGGGCACGAGCTACGGACGATGCGGCTGCTCGGCCGGCGTCGACACCCCTTGAGCGAGATCCGGGGCCGCGATGACGCCACCCTCGCCCGCTCCGGCGCGAGCACCACCGAGCTTCTCCGGCTGGTGAACGTCGGCCCATTTCTTAAAGCCTTTGGCACGGAGTATTTGCCAGTGAAACATACATCTGGGCTAATCTTTTTGCAATTTCGGTCAAGTAGAGATGGTATCGATTTCGAATTTTACCGGGAAGTTTGCAAATGGGCAGGAATATGCTGTAAATTTTCCTTACACCGATGATTTTGATTTCCCGTATGTGTCTTTCGGAATTAATTTGGATGCCCCACCGGATCGCCCATCTATACAGAAGGCCCTGGTGAAGTGTCTGCCTGGGGTTCGGTCGGGCGGACGATTTGCGTAAACACGCACCCGCCCGCCACCGATTGCCGCTTCCCGTTGGCCGGTCAACGTCGAAGCGAATTGCGATCAAGGCGTGCTCGCCCGCCGAGTTGCTGGACGATCCGGTGGTCGATCTCGTCACGATGAGCGATGGCGTCGATCGTCAAACTATCGAGCTTCTCGCTCGAGACGGTTGGTCGGACGGTTTTGTCAGGCGCTGGCGCCGAATGCGCAACATAGGGGCTCTCTGAGGAGGCCCGGGGACGCTCGCCTGGAGACGAAGAAACCTCGGGCCCGGGGAGCGAGGATTTGGAGTGACCGCCATCGACTTTCGAACCAACCCCGTTACCGCTCGGCGCCACCGTGTCGTATCGCTCGAACCCACGCCGACATGCCGGACATCGTCTGGGCCGACGACGAGACGGGCCGCTACGCAGTGTGGGGCAAAGATGCTAAGGGCAATCGGATCGTCGTGGAGCGGTCTGGGCCGATCAGGATCGTCGGCGCGAGGAGGTGACCATGCCCGATCGTGACGCCGAACTTTGGGGAGAGGACAATCGGATGCCGACGCATGCAAGGGTGCGGGCATTCCTCGAGAACGTCGCGAAGCGCCAAATCCCCATTACCTACCAGGAGCTGACGAAGGCTCTTCAGATCTTGCCACCCCATTCCATCCATCAGGTGACGGAAGCCCTGGAGCGCCTGATGGAGGAGGACGCGGCAGCGGACCACCCGTTCATCGCGGCGCTCGCCATCAGCAAGGCGCGTGGCGGCCTGCCGGCGCCCGGGTTCTTCGACTGCGCCCGACGTCTCGGCCGGTTCGCGGGCGATCCGGACGGTCAGGACGCATGGTCGTTTCACGCCGCCGAGCTGAACTCCGTCTTCGCTCGCTGGGGCGGTTCGCGCGACAACTAACAACGAGAACATCATGTTCACCGAAACTAGCCCGCCCCCTAACCGGGGCAGCGGACTGTCCGGACCCCCACCAATCACAACGGCCTCAGTCGATGTCCGGGGCAGCGGCTATCCGAAGTTCAGAAACGACCGCGGCGTCCCCGAAATCTGCATCGGGGTGAGGGAATTCAAGTGCATCGGCGTGTCCCCACCGCAGGACCACCCGCACATCTACATCGATATGGCCGAGGCGGACACGATCCTCTGTCCCTACTGCGGGACGCGGTTCCGCTTCGATCCTCGATTGACACCGCTCGACGCCGACCCGCCGGACAGTTTCTTTGCTGACCCAAACGCAGCCTGAACGGAGCCGCAGCGCCCGACAGGTCCAATCGCCTCACGAGATTCGGACTAATCATTACCGACAATGATAATGGGACGTTCTCTGTCGAGAGGGCGGCCCAATGACCGAAGACAGACTATGGAATCATGCCGTCGTCGTCGCCAATTAAGATGCCCCCATCGAGCTCGCGTTTCCGCGAAACGACAAGTTTAAGCGCGAGAGGGACCGACAGTTCGAATCCGCTTTGCTCCAGCGCTGAGTCATGTGCGAACCTGACTTCGGGAGCTGGCCTGGTGCTCGTCAAGGAGATGGTGAAGAAGACCGATGTCTTCACCGAGAACTTCGCGCCCGGCGCGGTCGAACGGCTCGGGGCGCGAGCTGGTCGACCTCACCGTCGAGCGTGTCCGCAGTCTGCCGCGGGTTATCAGCCGTAGGCAGGCTTCGGTGGCTCATCGGCAGAGACAAGAGCAAAAAGCTGGAGCGGCTCCTTCAGACCTCGGACGATCTGAGCCGGAAGCGGGTGGCAGTCTCGGCTTGGGCAAGGGGGCTTCGCCGCCCCGAGCAGCTCCGCCGAGACGAGAAGCGACCAGCCGGCCGTCTTGGTCAGTTCTTCGATCCGGTGAGTGGTGTTGACCGCGTCGCCGATGACTGTGAATTCTAGCCGCTTTCCGCCTTCGATAACGCCGGCGAAAACTTGGCCATAATGGATACCGATGCCGATGGAAACCGGGCGGCGCCCTGCATACCGGCGCTTTTCGTTCCACGCCGCGATTTCAGCCTGCAACGCCCGGCCCGCCGCCAGCGCATTCGCGGCATCCTCTGCTGTCGAAATCGGCACGCCGAACACGCCCATCACATCGTCGCCGACGAACTTGTCGACGATGCCGCCATGCGCCTCGATCGCGCGCATCGCGCGGCAGCGAAACGAGCCCAGAAACTCGGCGATGGCCTTGGGGTCCAAGCTTCCAGACAATGCCGTAAACCCACGGATGTCCGCGAACAGGATGGCCGCATCCTGGCGCCGCCCGTGCTTCAACGCCTCGACGTCCGCCTCAGCCAGTAGTGGTAGCAGCCCTGACGGGACATACCGCGACAGGTTGGCCGAACGCCGGACGGCGACAACAGCCTCCAGCAGGGTTCGGCGCCCACGCGCAACGGTCATCGCCATGACCAGCGTCGTGAGCCCGACGAGTGACAGCCTGACGGCATTGTGTCCGGCGTTAAATATCAGTTCCAGAGTTGCGCCGAAGGCGTCCGTCGGGGTGAGTGCCGCTTGGTGTGCGTCGAGCGCTATCGCCGTCGCGAGGCCGGCGACCAGCAGCCCTCCGAGGTAGAGCACCAAGGCCGGCTTGAAATGCATCGCAGTCAGCGCGAGCAGCAGGAACATTGCCCAGGAGACGGCGAGAGCCGGCGTGTAGGAGGCCGACACTCGCTCGGCGAAAACGCCAACAATCATGACGCCGAGCACCACCCCGGCGTCCAGCGTCGCCACGGCCCATGGCACCCATGACCTGAAGACCGCCGGGCGGGCCAGCACAACTGCGGCAACTGAAACGCCAAGGTTTAGCGCAAAGATCGTCGCGATCCACTCTCTGTACACTCCGGCCACGGAGCCTAAGCCCACGAGCACGAGGCCGATCAGGATCAGTACGCATAGGCGAACGCGAGCGGCCGTTCGCTCAGCCGCGAGGTCGGCGGCGGCAAGGACCGCGCGAATATCGTTTGGCAGAGCACTGGGTCTTTGGCGCCAAGCGCGTAGCGCGGCCTTACCGGGTTCCCGGGGCATCAACAACCATGCGATCGCACGTGCCAATCTGCTGCGCGAATAGCATTTTACTGTGGGTCATTTCCTTGTATCACCGCAATTTTTCACGTCAACTGCGCAAGAGTGGTAACTATAACGGACTCACCTTGCCGGGAATACTTACAAGGAGGTACTTCTTCATGGCAATTTTCCAATTTCTACTATGCCGCGTGTGAGGGACGGGCTTGATCGGCATCCCTCCGCCTTGTCAGAGAAACCGTGTCGCTCTTTCCTAACACCGTTCCCGTCAGCAAGGCAAAAACTGGTCTGAGCCGGAGCTGACCCGCATCTCGCTCATGGGTGTTTGTCAAAGCTGCCCCACTTCCGCAAAGAGACCGAGCCGTTCTAGTGGGGGACCGAGGGGCTGCCGTACGCAAAGCAAGGGCTGCTCGGCGATGTATACGCGAATGCGCGCGTGCTCTCCGAGGCGTCGCTCTCCTCATTCCGTGCCGGGGCAAACGCTCACCGCATCCTCCGTTGCCGAGCGCGGACTGGCCGCAAGACCACAAAATCGTAGTCCGAGTCTTCATGATCAATGCCCCAGATCGGCTGCCCCATTCGACACGACAAACCGTAGCAGAACAGAGACGCTTCAGCGAGTTCGCGCTCTCGTTTGAGTGCGTTGCTGCGCAGCCCCTTCTCCTTGGGATCGAACGTCAGCGCGCATAGGCGCAACGCTCCCACATTGCCAGGCAGTTCGCATCGTCATCCGGCACCCGTTCAAGCCGGCCCCACACCCGCAGCATCACCGGCGGCTCGCGCTGAGCGACGATTTGGCGCACGACCAGAACCCAGCCGCTGTGGTGGGCACGCGCGTAGCAAGTTCGGCCAGCGTGCGAACCGAAAAACGCGCTGTCGATCGCCGCATCCTCGTTGGTGATGATTGGCGCGTCGGTCATTGCGGCGCCCCCTTCAGCAAGCTATCCCGCTAAGCGGCTTGCTTATAGAACGGTGTCCGTCAGTCCGCCGCGCCAAGGTCGACGCGCGCGATAAGAGCGGCAGATCCATCCGGCTCGACCATCGTCATTGCTAAGCTCGCTATCTGCAGGCTGAGGTCATTGGCCTCCACCTCGAACTCGCGGCCAAACAACATCGCGAGCAGATACGCACGCTCGCTAACCGACGACCGGTTCCACTCAGCCGCCAAGAACATGTAGCTGGGCTCGCGCGTGTCGCTCATGATCGCCTCTTCGGGCACATCGGACACCCGGGCGGCCTTTGCGAACGCCGCGACGAAGCTCTGAACCATCATAGTCTTCTGATGCGGATCCACGGTGTCCCTTCGACAGGCAGGAATGACGGGAGCCGAGGCTTGGCACGTTCCTCGGCTGCCGTTCGATGAACGGTGCGGTGTTCGATCCGACCCAAAGGACAGCCCCGGGGCGACAACCGCCAACCATCATGAGGCCGGTGAGCAACCCCTGGAAAGAGGAGCGGCCCGGTTTTCAGTGCCAGCGTGGATTCCTTGGTCGCGCGCGCCAACCGGGTACTACGTGAGCACCGCGAATCGGCGTTTCCAAGAGCCCTAGATTTGCCGGTTCACGCCCGGAATAGTCTCGACGCTCGGTCCTAGCCGGCAACAAAGGGCACAGTCGCTCCGCCGTCGAGCAACGAGATAGCGGCAGCAATCTGATGCTGGTGGACGCCCAGTTCCTCGGCGGTGCGAATCCGCTCTTGCGGTACTGCCTCGATCCCGATTGCTGACCAAGTAAATCCGCGCATTCTTCTGTTGCGCCTCGCGCATCGTAGTGATAGACGAAAGGAGTCGACCAGTCCCGGTCAACTGGTACTTCTGTCTCAAAGGTAAGTGATGTCAACTCTAGATGAGATTACTCAGGAGAAGCAGCGGGTCAGCGAGGCGCTCGCGCGGATCGATGCGCAGCGGCAAAAGCTGGCTGGGCAGCTCGGCGAACTGGAGGCGACCGAGCGTGTGCTGGCGCGCTATAGCACAGGCACGAAGAGAACGGTCTCGGCCAAGTCGCCCCCTTCACCGACCAAGGCAGTTGCTCCAGCGCAGCGGCAACGCGGCCGCCGGCCTGCTACGACCGCGAAACCAGGTGACGGTCGTCGCACCTCGGCAACCCTCAGCGATCAGGTGCTTGCCTTGGCAACCGGCAGAACGCAGCACGAAATCGCTTCCGCTTGTAAGGGGGCTCGCCCGAACCATGTCGGCGCGGCCATCTCCCGGCACAAGCGGGCAGGCCGCATCGAAGAGCGCGACGGGAAGCTATACGCAAGCCAAGCGACAGAGGCGGCGCAACACGCAGTGGTCTGATAGCGCAGTGAATGGAAGGAGCCGCTCTTCTGTCACAGCCGACCGGAAGGTTGAGTTAACCGCTGCAGTGTTGCTCGCCGCTACGACGGGCGGGCTCTTCTTCCTCGCCGATGAGGGTCAGTGAGGGCGCGGCAGTGCGGCGTAGAGAAGCTGAACGCTGGGCGGAGGACATGCGCCTCGGCACCTTGGGTTGGCAAATAGTTGATGACCAATCACTGGTTGGGCACTGTGGCGAGCGCGCGGTAGTTTTACGCAGCATCCTATTACCCGCCTCATGATCGCTTGAGGCGCGTGCTGGACCATTTCGGATCCTTCCTCCTCCGACATCTCTGTTTGGCGATCGGCTAAAGTGAGGGACGTGCCACGGTGCTGATGACCTTCGTTAGCCGACCTTGCCTGTACCACGGGGAAGTGGAGTCTGCAGGCGTTTAGGAGGTAACATAGTGGACGAGACCATCAAAAAACTTGAACAGCAGGACAAAAAACTCGACGCGATCTACGCGTCGGCGGAGAAGACCAGGAAGTATCTGCTTGGACGCTTACCATCACCGTCGCGGTGATCGTAGTACCGCTTCATTGGGCTTCCCTTCGCAAAAGATGAAATCCGTTCGATTTGCAACCTACCACCTGACGGAGATTTGACGCGCGACGCAACCCTTAAGGACATTCTCCCTTTTAACGAGCATATTGGGTTGAGTTAACCGGGATGGTAGCCAAAATCTTCCACAGGCCATGGACGGAGATGCGACACGATCTGAAAGGACGTTGGCGACCATACGCTTAACGGGAAATTAATCATTTTGTTGAAAACGCAAGTAAAATCAATCGTTTATTTATTGCCTACATTTTAATCAAATACCAAAAGAGCTAACAATCCTCCGCACTTCGGCTCCGCAGGTCATGGTTTTTCAACAGAGTTATTCACCGGTTCAGTGGATTGATTCGGAAACTACCTATGGCCGCCGGGGTGGCGGGCGGACCCACGACCGGGCGTAACCGGCGCGCGGCCCGCCGCTCAGAGGAGCAGGTCGAGGTCATGCACGCGCTGTGGGCCGAGCCGCATGTCACGTTCAAGGGCAAGTGGCACACGATCGAGGACGCCGGCATCAACCCGCGGCCAGCGCGCTCGACGTGTTCGGCCAGCTGCGCACCCTGACCGAGCAGGCCGGCCGCGAGCCCGCCGAGGTCGGGATCGAGGTCTGGGTCTCGATGGGTTCTGGAACGGAAGCGGATTGGGCGAGGGAGACCCGGTTCTGGAAAGAAGCCGGCTGTTCGCACGTGACCCTGACGACGAACTTCAACCGCCGCCACCACCGCCGCATCCCCGGCCGCACGATGGGCGACCACCTGACGGCGCTGCGGCGCTATCATGCCGCGGTCGCGGACCTGCTTTAGACGAGGAGGGACCGAGGGTTCGAATCCCCGTCCTCCGCCAGCGACTTCGTCTCTCGTCGGGTAGTATAAAGATTTCGTCGAGCGCGGATTTCTGATCGCCGGGGGTGCTGTGACG
>Ga0210408_10003709_pt1 | contig 13957 bp, 13 predicted proteins | sample IncBWH4MmetaG_FD_155471 | JGI IMG/M metagenome (GOLD analysis project Ga0210408, IMG submission 155471) | Forest soil microbial communities from Barre Woods Harvard Forest LTER site, Petersham, Massachusetts, United States - Inc-BW-H-4-M | ecosystem: Environmental > Terrestrial > Soil >...
GTTCTGTGCTTCGGCAGGCTTATCGGGCCCCTACAAAAACATATGCATGAACCAGATCGTAGTTCTTGCCGTTGGTATTTATTCTCCGGCGCAGCAGGGCCTTGTGTGTAAAAGCGTGCCGCTCGCTTCGAGGACACTGATGTGCGCACAGATTGCATCGAGCACGAGTGCCCAGTCATGATATGACTCGTCGTTTTATCGCCATTTTCGCTCTCTGTGTATTAGTCACATTCATTGCGATTGGTTTTTACAGAATACATTTTTCAGGACAGCCGTCACGTGTTGAAAATTCTTTGGGTGCACAACAGTCGTACTGGGAAAAAGAAATCGCGCGCGTTGGGGGAGTCGCTGCATACCGTGAGTATGCCTCTTCAGTCGCTTCGTCGAGCCCTGAGGTGCAGCACACGGGCGCGCATGTATTTGGTGCGGCGCTCTACCGCAGCGAAGGTATCGCAGGATTATCCGTATGCGACAACCGTTTTTCCTACGGCTGTTTCCACGAATTCTTGGGCCGCGCTATCGCCGACCGGGGACTCTCCTCAATACCAAAATTAAATGAAGTTTGTACAAAGGCACTCAGCACATCGCCGCTTTCGTGCGAACACGGCATCGGACACGGCGTTCTCGCGTCGCTCGGATACAACGAGTCCGATCTCAATCGCGCGCTCGGCATCTGTCATACTCTTCCATACAACGATCCGATCGGTGGCTGTTATGGAGGCGTTTTTATGGAATACAATATGCAGCTCATGCTCGGCACGCAGGCGCAGCTTCGTCCGGCGACAAGCGATCTGCACGCACCGTGCGATCGAGTGGCACCAGAATTTCAAGGCTCATGTTATTTTGCGCAATCACAATGGGTCAGTGCGTTACTGCTGGGGCAGCACGCGAGCCCTCAAGAAGCTACGCTCAAGGCAGGGAAGCTGTGCGATGGACTCGTCGATCAGGAATTTGCGCGCGATTGTTTCGAAGGTTTGGGGACGAATGTGCCAGCTTCCGTTATGTATGACGTCGCTCAGACAATACAGCTCTGTAATGCTTCTACTCAAAATCCGCTCCACCAACTCTTCTGCCGCTCCTATGCTGCAAATTCTTTTTTTGGTGCGGACATGAACAGCACGCGCAGCCTTTTGCTATGTGCGGGTCTGAAGAACGCTGCGTATTCATATTGTGCTGCGTACGCGCGCAACGATGCGAATCTTGCACTCCCCGCCGCTGTGCCCCCAGAAATGTAATCGTTCAATAGTAGGAAGCTGCCGGAGTCCCCATCCACGTGACGCATTCGTTTTTGTAGGAGGAATCGGGAATCTCCGCACAGGCGCTTATACGGTAGGGCGTTTTTGAATATGAAAGGGCAATATCGATGTAGAGTTCGCTGTAGCAGCCATTTCTGTCGGCTGGATTTTTTTCCGTCTCACACACCTGCAGCGGCGTCGTATGATCCCCGAATTGATACGAGACTTGCATCGTCTCCCACACACATCGCTCCGCGCGCGTGCTTCCTTCTTGCGCGCATTGCGCTCGTACGGTAGCGAGATCGTTGTTCGATGAAAGCGCAATTTGCCGTGCGATGCCCATGTAGCAGGTCAACTGATCGATCTTTTTTCCTAAGAGAGCGCAATAGGCCGTAACCTTTGCAATGCTTCCGTCGAAGAGCCCCGCGTAATCGCTTGAGAGCGTTCGCTGGCTTTGCGAGATCCAGCAGCGATCGTGCGCTCCCGCCGCGACGACCTCCGGCGTATTGCACGGATACATCGGATCGCTTGGGTCGTAGTAGATGCTCGCACTCGTCGTCGATTCAGTGTAGCTTCCGAGTTTTCCTTCCATAAAAACGCCGTCGAAACAGTAATTGATCCCGTTGATATTGTTTTCAAATGTACTCTTGCACAACGCCATCGCGCTCTTCAAGTGTGCATAGCCGACGTTATCGAGAATCCCGTGTCCGATGCCGTGCGCGCATCTGTTTTGCTGATCGCTCGCGAGATCCGCCTCGCAGACGTTCACGAGGTTTTTGATGTCGCTCAAGCCGCGATCGAGCACCATCGCCGCGATGAAGCCGTGATAGCAGCCGTCGCCGAAATAGTCTTTACAGTCGTTGATGCCCGTGAGGCCTTTCGTTTGGTAGAGAAAGGTGCCGGTCTCGTGATCGACCAGATGACTTTCGGCATCATTCGGTAGGCTCACTGCAAGAATATCCTGTGCTTTGTCGGCGCCGACTTCTTTCAGGAGGCTTTCATATATTTTTGCTTTTCCGATGAAGGATGATTGCGCGAACAACTGCTTCTTGAACGAATCTGCGATACCCGTTTCGGCTCGTGCTTCGAATTCGATGCGCAGCAATACTCCTGCGCATATCAGGAATACAAGGATCATCGCGGCCTGCAGAGTGGGCGATGTTCGCAGCTGCATGCGTAAAAGTATACCGCACAGTGTTTTTTGATCTTCCGGTGGTACTATCAGATAAACGGGTAGATCATGCGCGTGCATCGACCGACACGAAAAGAAATTATTCTCCCCAGCATCGTCGTTGGCGTTATATGCCTTTGCGCGGCAGGTGTTTTTTTTAGAGTTTATCGGCATCCTCAAGTGCACGTACCAGGCACCAATGTGCAAGCTGAGATTGTACATTGGAAAGATCGGATTGCGCGAGTGGGTGGTAAGGCAGCGTATCAGGAATTCGCGCAGTCGGTTGCGGATTTGCCGGAGAACGATCAACATACACATGCTCATGAATTTGGCGCGGCACTCTATGGGGTCGAAGGACTCTCAGGAATTTCGGTCTGTGACGAACGGTTCGCGCAAGGCTGCTTCCATGAATTTATCGGGGAAGCGGTAATCGCGCACGGATTTGGTATCGTGCGGACCTTGAGCGAGAAGTGCGCCGCGGCGATAGCACCTGATTCGTATTTTTGTCAGCACGGCATCGGGCATGGTCTCTTGGCGCTCTCCGGATACGACGAAGCGAGTCTCAAAAAAGCGCTTGCGCAATGCCCGCTCCTCGTCACCAACGATCCTCTCAACGGCTGCTATACCGGCATCTTTATGGAATATTACGAGCGCGATGTTCTTGAAGGAAATGATTCGCCGCGACCGGTCGAGCATAAGGATTGGTTTGCTCCCTGCAGTGATCTCTCCGGAGAAACATCTCGATGGGTTTGTTTCTACTCTCTGCCGCGTTGGTGGCATCAGATCTATATCCATCAAGGAGGACAATCCGAAAGTGCGGTCCTCGCAAACATGAGCGCGCTATGTATGAAAGCGGCGCAGCCAGATCAAATCGATATTTGCTTTAGCGGGATTGGGCACGTGATCCCGACCACGGTCGGATACAAAGGACAGGCATCCGCTACCGCATGCGAGCGCGCCACTTCCGATCCGCGGTACCGACTTTTGTGTAAAGCAGATGCCGCAAGCGATCTCCTTGTCGAACAGCTTCCGCAAGAAGCCCTTGCCGCATGCAATGGACTCTCCGGAGCCTCGTTGACCTATTGCGATGCCTATGCCACCCGGCCCGATCAAAAAAATATTCCGGTCAGAATGCCTGCTCTGCCATGAAATCACTGCGCTCCAAAAGGCTTATTGGCTCCTGTTTCGTGCTCGCGCTCGTTGTTGTCGGTATCGGCGAGCTCGCCCAGCATCTTTTTCTCCACTCAGCGCCGAAGGCAACTGCACCGTTTACCCAGCAGGAATCCTATTGGCAGCAGCGAATCGCCCAGGTCGGCGGCAAAAGGGCATACGAAGAATTTGCGCATTCTATCGCAGGAGTCGACGCAAGCGTGCAGCACGGTGCCGCGCATAGCTTCGGCGACGCGCTCTATCGTGTTGAGGGTCTGAAGGGTATTTCTGTGTGCGACAATCGTTTTTCGTACGGCTGCTACCACCAATTCCTCGGACGCGCCATTCTCGACAAAGGACTTACCGTCGTGCCCACGCTCGACCAAGCGTGCGCAGGTTCAAATGCTTGTGAGCACGGGATTGGGCACGGCACTCTCGCGGATCTCGGATACACATCCGCTGATCTTAATCACGCCCTTTCGATATGTGACGCACTGCCGGATAACGATCCAATGCAAGGCTGCGACGCGGGAGTCTTCATGGAATATAATCTTCGTACTATGGTCAACGGAACGCCAGGAAATCAGATTGTGCGCGTGCCGGAAGCGGGAGGGTTGTTCACACCATGCGCAACACTTTCTTCAACAACAGACACAGCAGCGTGTTATTTCTGGCAACCACAATGGTGGTGGGTATATTTTTCAGAAACCACGCATATGGATTCTCTCTCCGCTTTCAAAAAAATAGCAACACTCTGCGGCGCACTGCCGAATCAGGCCTTTGCGATGGAGTGCATTGCAGGCGCAGGCGAGATGGCGCCCGCCGAAGCCGCGTATGATCCGCATGCTGCGGCAGCGGCATGTGAGGCGGCTTTTTCCACCAAGCAAGAGCAACTGATATGCAGGGGATATGCGGCAAATATTTTTCTCACGACCGGATCGGCGGCGCAAGCACGCGCCGTCTGTGACGGTCTCTCCGGAAACGCAGCGGCATACTGCGACGCATACGCGAGCGGCAGTGCATCGATCGGACAGCCGCAACCCACCCCCGCATCGTTATGAAAAAATATATTTCCGCTCTATCGAGACATCCGGTCTTTATCGGGGCGCCGCTATTCATCGCGGTCCTCGCACTCGCCGTCGGCACTTTTTTTATGCGTGCGAACGCTTCTTCGATCGGCGTGATCGCACAAAAAATAGTTGCCGACTGTTCAAAAATTGAGGGGGATCATTCCGCCTGCTACGAAAGCGAAGTCCCTTCGCTCTATCCGAAACTTTCCGTGCCGAGTATTTTCGACGTTGTACGTAAGATCCGCGATCTCGATCCGTCATACCAATTCTGCCACGTGTTGGGGCACAAAATCGGTGAGCGCGTTGTCGCTGAAGATCCGAGTAAATGGGTCGATGCGATACCACTCAATCCGCCCGATGGACTCTGTTCCAACGGTTTTATTCACGGCGTGATCGCGGGACGCTTCAGTGCCGATGTGCTCAACGATGCGACGATACAAACATTTATGCCGCAATTCTCGATCGCGTGCGAGCCGCATGCCCTCTGGCAACCCAGCGGTCTCGATCAAGCGATGTGTTATCACGCGATGGGTCACCTGTTCGATTTCATAACCAACGCAAATCTTACGAAAGCAGTTTCGCTGTGCGATACGATCGGACACTCGCCGACCGGTGATTTTACACGTGTATGTCACGAAGGAGTTTTCATGCAAATTTTTCAGCCGCTTGAGCCAGATGACTACCAACTAATCGCGCAGATGCCACTGAAGCCGACCAAAAATAATGTCCGGCAATTCTGCGCAAGTTATAAAACGTCGTCGTCGGTCGGTGCATGTTTGCGCGAGAGCTGGGCACTTTTTGGTCCAAAAATATTCGACAACGGCGGCGTTGCAGCATTCTGCTCAGGCCAACCCAACGCCGATGAAACCGAAGCGTGCTTTGAATCTGCCTCGGCGATCGTTGGACGTACCTCGCTTGGCGATCCACAGAAAGCTGCAACAACATGTAATTCGTTTCCATCCAGCGAGCAGCTGACATGCTATTCGTTCGTTTCGGAGGCAGTGCTCGAAGAAGATCGTACGCAGGGAGAAGATGCAATTGCGCTGTGCAAACGTGCCCCCAGCGCCATTGCGGATGCGTGCATTCAAAACCTCGCGCAAAAAGCAAAATTTAATTTCCAAATCCAGAGTGGGGAACTCCAGCAATTTTGTTCAGCGCTTCCCACCCAATACCAGCAGGAGTGTGATGTGTCATCCGACAATTCCTCATGACCATGCTCACCATTCAAAGAAGCATCCTTGTCGCGAGCTTTACGCTCGTTACCGTTCTTCTCTTTGGTTTTCTGGAGGTACGCATCGCTCTTGCCCACACCACGGGCGCATATTGGCATCAGCAAGAAGGGGCTTATTTTGCCGATGTCGGCTACGACCCCGCTACGTTTCAAGCGGGGATGTATACACGATTCGATTTCAACATTCTTCATGAGTCTGATAACTCAAATGCAGATTTCGCCGAAGTGTGGGTGCGCATTCTCAACAAAGATACAAAAGACACACTGCTCGCAACGGGTATCTGGCACGAACCGATCGGCCCGACGACATTACTCTATGATTTTTTGCAGCCAGGAAATTATATTCTCGACACCAGTTTTAGAGACGGCAGTGGCAACGAGATCGTCGACGCACAATTTCCAATAACGGTCGCTCCGGGAAGCGGGAGTCTCTTTTGGCCGACAATCTCCCTCATCATCGCGTGCCTGTGCGGCGCGTCTCTCGCAATCGGCGGAGTTTTTCTCTCCAAAAGATTTAGGCGCAACGCTTGAATCGTATTTTATTTAATGGACAGGCGTCTCCGGAATATGCGGCAGCGAATTGGTGATCATACGGAGTACCTGATCCCTGCTCATTGAGAAGCTCAGGATTGTATCGTATGAAAGCAACTTCACGAACGAGGAAAAATTCCCGTGTTCGACGAAGGAGATATTTTGCTGCACGACACTCGGATTAAACGCGAGCAACATCAGCCTCGGCATGCTGCGTGAGACAAAAAGATATTCGGGCTGGAGTGTGTTTGCGACATTGACTTGAGATGCGCTCGCCTCATTGAAACGCGAGACTGATGCAAGCACTTGATCAAAATATCCGGTCCGACTTTTCCAGGCAGACAAAAGAGTTTCGGCACGCGCTGGCGCATCGCCCCCGAAAAGAATGGCGAATTTTTCTTCACTGTAGGATGTGAGGAGATCGTTCAGATATCCCGTGTACGCTTCGACGTCGTTTTCGGAGAGTGTATGCGAGGCGTTCGCAATTCGCGCCTCAAGTGTTCGCGCAGCACGAATCTCTTCCGACACACTCCCTTGCTGCATACCGATGATCGGTTTTTTCTCCAGTATCGAACGGATCTCACGCATCGACGCGATACGCACCATGTCGTCTGCACCGGCGGAACATACATAGGGATTTGAGACGGGTTGGAAGAGATACGAAGGGCTACCACCGCCGTGCGCCGCAGGAACTTCCCAAAAGTACACGTCGTTGAGCGGGATATACGTAAAGCCGCCTGACCCATCCGATCCGTGTACATAGGTTTCGTAGGCAGGATTACTACTCGGCAGGCAATCGCTTTTCGAAAGAAATACTACGGTCATTTTTGATGGGTCGGTGATTCCGTATGCCGTGTTCAGAAGCGCTCTGTTACTGATCGCTGCCGAGGTGAGTGAAGGAGTTGCGGTTATGCGCGCTCCTTTATGTACAGCCAGCTTGGGTGAGAAAGCGAGTGCGGGGCAACTGCTCGTGTCGCCGTTCATGCAACGCTCCCTCGCCGCAATGCCTGCCTTTGTTGCCTGCGATAGCTGTGTCAGTTGCTGCAGCGCGCCGCGAAATGAATTTCCTGTTGCATAGCCGTCTGCAAAAACGTAGTCGGTGCCATTTTCAACTGTACCTGAGATCGCATCACGAAGCGCAATGACTGCTTTCTGATATTCGGGTTGTATTTTTTGCAATGCTTTTCGATAGGCGAGGAAATTCTCCTCGGAGGGAGCGGTCAGAAACTCATCCCGCGTGCTCTGAAGATCCGCAAGCGAGGAAAGTAGATTGAATGGGTAGAGGGCCTTCTCGATCTTCTCTGCGACATCCGCTGGGTATTTTTTTGCGAGCTCGCCGGTAGTTATCTGCACGCTCTCGATCGCCGAGCGCATACTGTTCGGATCTGTTCCGTCGAGTGAGAAGTACGGGTCGCGCCTCGAAAGGACGAGGTAGTAGGCGATGCGCAGACCTTCGAGCGCAACTGGTGGAGGCGCTTGCACCGTTGAATCGCCGACGTATATGGTCCCCTGTTCCAGCCGATACATGTGCGTACCGATTTGTATGGGCGCAACCACGACCTGCGCAAGCGCATCATGAAAAAAGCGAATTTCGACTTCTTGATGAATCCAGTTTAATAGTTCAAAAAGAACCACTAAGAAAACCGCGAGTCCGAAAATTATCCACAGGTTTTTTTTCGGTATTCGCATAGTGTGTTGAGGGCATTGTAGTGCCCATTAGACTCGTGTGCGAGCTTATGAGAAAACAACATCCTCGGCGACCCGTTTACCGTGCCCGACGGAATGATAATATAGAGGATATGGTTATCGTACGAAAACTATGGACCGCCGCGGCGATTGTCGTCGCATGCATTCTTGTCGCTGTGTTGTATATCCAAAAGTGGATACCCCGCTCGATACCAAATGTGGCGATCGAGAAGGGAGGTAGTTGCAACGACCCCTTAGCCAAGAAAGGGCCTGCCAATCCCAATCAAATGCTCTTCGTCACGTGCGGCGGATTTCTCAACTGACCGCTTTACGCAAGTACAAATCCTTTTTTTCCGCACTCACATTCCATTGCTCTTGCAGCAATTCCCGTTGCAAGACGGATAACAGGCGTCACGAGCCGCGCCAAACGCGTAACGATAAGCTCGCCACTCTCTGCTTCACACAGCATATCGGGTTCGGCATGAAAAATGTCGTGGTGTTTTTCGCAGAGGCGCGCGATAGAACCTGTCTCTGGAAGCGAAAGCAACAGATGCGTTATCTCCTGCTCAGGAAGCGAGCGGAATTCGACACCGCTTTCCACGAACACGGTGCGCTCCACAATCTGTTTGCTATCCAGAACGCCGGCAAGCATTTGCATGCCGGGCACGTAAGTGGAGCTGTCGGCGAGAACGCTGTCGATGTGGTAGTTTGCCGCCGCGAATAATGTCACGCTTGGGTTCGACAACGTGCCATTGAGTGCAAGAATATTTTTGCGAAAGAGTGTGAGCGGTTTTTCTATCGCATCATGCGCCCGCGAGAAAAGGAGAAGCGGACGACAGCCAGATCGGAGGTAATCGCCCTGCAGATCTTCAAGCGCCCATTTCCAAAGGTACGGTTTTGCGCCAACCCGAATCACCGACACGATACCTTTCTTCTTTTTGTATTCACGTGCTCGGAGTCCTACCGCCGCGAATTTTTCTCGTGCGAGCGGTGGCAGGGAATTCGTGGCGGCGTGATTCCAATGATCACGATAAAAGGATGAGAGCCCGCTCTCGCGCGCCCACGCCACCAATTCACTGAAGGATAGGTCGTTCGACATACGATTACTTTCTCAGCAGATGTACTTTCTTAAATTTGTGTTCAATCTCATCGACGAATTCGATCTGGAGCGGCCGGAACAGTTTTTTTCGTATGAGATCTGCGAGCGTTTGGCTCGGCGTGACGAAAGTGAGACGCGCCAACTCCTCGCCAAGCCACCCTCCGGATGCATCGGATTTTTTGCACAGCGGTGTCGGGACGATTCGCAGCGTCACCAGCCCTTGCATGCGATCTTTTTCGCGCGCTTCTTCCGCGATCACTTGATAGTCGGCAATGTGGCTAGAGAGCGCAGCAATCACCCGGTCGAATTCTTTTCGGTGCAGTACTGCTCCTGCGATCCGTATGAAATCAAAATCCGTTCGGCCAGCTATCTCAAATGCATCGCTGCGACCGCATGCGCAGCGGGGCAGGGATCGGGCAGAATCACCCATCGGAAAACGCTCAAGACTAAGGAATTTGGTTATGGGTTTCGAAACGAGAATGTTGCCGACTCCGTTCTCGTCGGGACTCTCGATCTCGATGCTGACGCCGGGTACCGGGTGATATTGATTTATCTTTAAGTGCGCACATGAGAGTCCCAACGGGCCCGTTTGTGCCGACGAATAGGTCTGGGTGATCTCGGCGTGAGGAGAGGACCTGCGCAAAAAGGCGTGCGCGCCTTCGCTCGTCATCTCGCCCCCAGTATCCATGTTTTTAATATCACGCACGCTCTGCGGCGCGTGCGACATTACGCTTTCGAGAAATGTGGGAAAACCGCCGATGCGCTCCGGCCGATAATCGTGCAGCAATTCTTCCAAATGTTCATCCATGTCGCTCGTGCTGAGGATGAGCGCCTCCGTTTCATCGTTGTAGTCTTCTCCCAACATCGGCGAGATCATTCGCACCTGCGCATCGCGCGTAAAAAGTGGTATTCCGCGCATGCCGCTTGCGACGCCTAATTGATATTCCCGCGCGGGTAAATTGAGATGACGCAGCGTGATCATCGGCGGATTACCCGTCGTGCCGGAACCGAATGCCATCGCGTACATCCACGCCCGCTCACTGCCGTTTTCAATGGTTTCAAGACCGGTGAGGCCCGCCGCGCGCCACTCATCTTTGGTCTTGACGATTATGCGATTCATAAAGAATTTAATTTCCTGTTGCCATCAGACACGCTTAGGAGGGAGATCATGGGGCTGGCACCGGGCCGCCGATCAGGATATACGTCGCGTTGATCCCACTTCCCGTATCAAATTGTGGTGCCATGGTCATATATCCTTGCACGCCGGGCACGAGGTCGGAAAATTGTGCCGGTCTCGTTTCCTTGAAGTTGGTAAGAATGCCCTGTGCAAATACTGGGTCTTGCCGAATGATCGGTGTACTTTGCGGCACTAACACTTGCATACGCACATCGCCAAGGACTCCCGACCTGACGTGGATGATCAACATTCTGTTTTGCGGATCAGTTGCTTCAACCAAAAAAGTTCGGTTGAATGGGAATGAGATCGACTGCGAAAGAGTATTTTGGTACGCATTAAAATACAGGTAAGCCGCCAAACCTAACCCCCCCGCCGCGAGTGCCGCGAGGATGCCTACCACGCTACCGACAACGATTTTCTTATTCATAAAGCATCTGATACTTCATATGCAATTTCTTTGGCGTTGATCTCCTGCGCATTTTTTTGATACCAAGAAACCCCAACCGCAGATCCAGGCCCACCTTCTCCCGGAGCGCTTGCATTGATCCGGACGCCCGTGATCACGCCATCCGTGCTCAGGTAGGTAAGGCGATACCACGAACTCGAATCATAATGAACGAGGAGCGTTGGCCCCGATGCCGCACCGGAGTAGGTGTTGGTACTCTGCACGGTGATCGTCTTATGTTCTGGATCATATGCCCGGACGATGCCTTCGGTGAACGTGAGCGGTGGATACACCGGCACCAGCGTTTCTAACTGCTTCCCCAAGAGAAGTCCGCAGATGGAACCAAGAACTGCCAGTGCGATATATCCCATTTTCTCACTATACTACATGCCTGTCCGCGCAATCTTCTTTGTAGCCAACGTGGAGAACACCCGCACGAGAGCGTCTCTGTACAAAAATACTCCACTAATGCAAAAAACAGCAAACAGCAACAAAAATAGTTTGACACCTAATCCGGACTCGTAAAAGAACCAATGCAGTTGACGCGTTACGGAAATATAACTGATGAGATTTATCAGTGTATGGACGATGAATGCGTAAAAGATTGTATTATATTTTTGTACCAGAAAAGAAGAGAAAAGAGAAAGTGCGATCAATAAGACACCGATATCGATGTATTGCGGAAGATGCGCCAGAGTAAATGCACACACAGTGAACAGCGTTGCAATCCCTGCTCCTGTGCGGCTCTTCAGGAATGCATACAAGACGCCTCGAAAATACAACTCCTCGATGTAGTTACTCGCCAGAATCAGCAGATTGCCGAGATAGAACAATGGATCGTATACCGACCACCAGCCGTACGCGAGAATCGGTGGTGGATGTTGCGGCAAACCAAACGTGACCACCACCACATACGGCAGATAACTAAGGCACAGAGCGCCTATGATTGAAAAGAGTAGTACCCGCCACTCAAGTTGCTGTGATGAAATCCACAGTCGGGGAGGGGGAGATGAAGCGGGAAATGCACGGTACACGAGGTACGAGGTTATTCCGAATCCGACGATCGGGAAAATGAGTCTTCCAAGCAAAAAGAACGCGGCCGAGTCGGGGTTGAAAAAAGGTTGTATGAGAAGCACGAAAAGAACCGCATACAGCATCCACAGCGGCAAAAGGACGCTTACCCAGGAAGGTTCTTTTTGAGAGAACCGCATGGCAGTAGAGAGGTTAGCGTCTGTTTTTGCGCATCCCAAATCCGGCGACACAGATCGATACGCTCAAAACGACAAGCAACAGGAAGACGAGCGGAGTCTGATTCGGCTGAACATTTATGATGATTCCCGCCATACGTACGATACTCATTAGTATACCTTATCCTCGCGCGCCACTCTCTACGACTAGAGAGGAGTGCCTATCTCGCCACGATATACTGATGCCATGCATGCGTTATGGGTGAAGTGGATCAAGCGACTTCGACGCACCACGACGCTCCAAGAAATAGGACTCTTCATCCTCATCGCTGTTTCGCCTGTGTGGATCTATGGAAATCCTGACGATCCTAAAGGAACTATCGTCGCGAGTGTTGTGGGAATTCTTCTCGCCGCAGCCGGGATCGCAGCACTAGAGCATCCGCACCTGATCGGCCGGCGCGAACGTTCACTCTTCGCGATCCTGTTTCTCATTTTCTGCTGGTTTGGTTTCGAAACGATCCGCAATGGAGTGACGATAACCGAATTGACCGGATTCGCATTCGAACCGGGAACACTTCTTTCATTCTTTCTGATCGGCGCCGCTCTTGTGTCGGGATATTTTTTTGCGTATTCACACCACGATACGCGACGCCTTCTCGTTGCGATCACCGTCGCTTCATCCATGGTCGCGATCGCGTTTTTTGCAGCCGTTATAACTGGTAGCGCCCCGCTCTCAGCATTTTTTGGCGAATTCTTTTCTCTGCAACTTTTGTTCGGCTTCTCATTTCTCTGCGCGCTCTCACTGATGGTAATGGCACCTCCGGCTTCTTTCGCGCGCAGACTTTCTATTTTTGCGGCGTTCCTTTTCGCGAGCGCACTTCTCTTTTCTCATGCGGAACTCCTCATTGCTTCCGTACTTTGCGGTGCTCTCATGCTATTCTTCTTTCTGCATGCATCCAATGCCTCTACTGCTCTGGCCTCCGTTGCACCCGCGTGGGTGTGTTTTTTCGTACTGCTGTGCGCGGCGATTTTTAATATACAGAGCTTCATACCGCAGAATGTAACGCAAAGTTTTTTTACCGAAATCCGCCCGTCGCTCCAGGCAACGACCCACGTTATATTGGTCGACTATTGGGAAGACGCGCGTTCGCCCTATGTGGGAGCGGGAATGAATTCGTTCGGGTATATCTGGAATGAAAAGCGACCCCGTGAGGTTAATACAACGCCATTGTGGAATACCGATTTTGAGACCGGGTCGGGATTCGTCCCAATCCTTGGACTCATGTTCGGGATTCCTTTCACGATCTTTCTGATTCTCTTGATCGGGGCAGCGAGCGTCGATCGCTTCGTTTTCTTTAGGACTTCTTCTGAAATCCGAACGGTCGGCATCTCGTGGCTGGTTTTGTTTCTCTTCGGTTTGTTGTGGATGTTCCTCTATGTCCCTACGATCGCTTTTTTCGCGCTCACCTTTTTTTCTTTCGGAATCGCGCTTGGCATCCGAGACGTGGCAGTGAGACTTCCGGAAAATCATCCGCGCTTCTTTTCGGCAATCGTACGAAAGACATCGGCCGTGATCGGCGTATCGTTGATCGTGACTGGGCTTGTTCTCATTTGTTTTGGGGTGATCCGGTTTCTCGCACTCTGGGAATATGAGAATGGTTCACAAGCCCTCGGGCAGAGGGGTGCGTACGCGAATGCTCAGAGCGATATGCGTGCAAGCCTCGCAATCGAGAAACTTCCATTTGTCGAACGCGCCCTTGCCGCCGCCGACGAGGCAGACATACAAGCGATGCTCTCCACCGCATCGTCATCACCCCTTACCCTCGATGCCATCGTCAGGTTGGCAACACTGAGAAATGAAGCGATAACTGCGGCGGAAGAATCACGCGTCCTCGATCGAGCGGATTATCGCAACTGGATTGAAGAAGGAAATGCACGACTACTGCACGCGCTGTACGATCAGGATACATCCGAAG
>Ga0210408_10003711_pt1 | contig 13956 bp, 10 predicted proteins | sample IncBWH4MmetaG_FD_155471 | JGI IMG/M metagenome (GOLD analysis project Ga0210408, IMG submission 155471) | Forest soil microbial communities from Barre Woods Harvard Forest LTER site, Petersham, Massachusetts, United States - Inc-BW-H-4-M | ecosystem: Environmental > Terrestrial > Soil >...
CTGAACCCCATAAAATCTTTCAACACAGAGATCTCAGAGAATACATAGAAATTCGAGAAATCTCTCATCGAACCGCGATCGGATCTACGGTCGAGCCCGTCCCACCTTCGATTTTTAAAGGCGTCATGATGTATGCCGTCTCGTAAGCACGCGCCGCCGCAAGTTGCTCCAACTTCAGGTTCTCGACCAGGTAAACTCCATTCACAATCAAAAACATCGCGTGAATCGGCAGATTCACTTTTTGTCCCGGATACGGCCGCACTTCGACGCAGCACGTATCGGTCCCCACAAGCATCGGGTTCTGCTTGATTAGCCACTCTCCCGCCTCGATGCCAATCCCGGGCGAAGACTTCAAATATTTCTCCTTGTCCTTTACGGTGTACAGTTTGCCCCAGCCCGTATTGATCATGACCGCGTCGCCCGTCTCCAACTTCAGTTTTTCCTTCGTCAGTGCTTGTTGCAAATCGTCGGCCGTGATGACGTAGCCGCCATCGAGCATGTCGACGTTCTTCAAGCCCGCCACGTCAATCAACACGCCTCGCGTCATGATGTCCGGAATTTTCTCGACACCCAGTTTCGGAAAACCCTGCCGCGCGCCAGCGCTCAGGTCATTATTGCCCCCCTCGCCGAAGCTCATTTCATGATTCGTGACGCAGTTGTAGTATTCACCCCCGTAAATCTGGTGTGCGAAGGCATCGAGCTGCGTGCCCACCTGGCCCAGCTCTGTGATTACGATCTCTTCGTTCTCGCCGCGCGTGCCCGGGTCGGTCGCCGTGCTGCGTTTCATGTGCATGTCGAAACGCCGCGAGCCGATCAAAGGCAACGCCGCCGAAAGGTGGAAGCCCAGCGTGAAGACTTCTCCCGTGTGAATCAATTTCCCCGCTTTTAACGCCATCTCCGGCTTCATCAAATTTCCGGAGCCGACCTCATCCTTCGCACCCCACTTCGACGGACAGCGCTGCGCATCGCTCGGCATTTCCCAAGATTGCGCGTGCAGCGCTGCGCCCGCAAATACAACCGCCAGCGCAAGAATCATCAATCGAACCGGCAACCTCGCTCGCATGTTCCCCTCCAGAATTTTGCGTCAGAATTAGTTCAGGTTTATAGACCGAATTGGCAGTCGGAGCAACAGAATCTCAGGCCCATTCTTTCCGCTATCCTCGTCAGCCCTGACGTAGAGGTGTTATTAGGAAATTCGACTCGGAGTGATTTGAGTAGCACAGGCATCCACCGCGGCGGATGCCTGTGCTGCCTACGCCGATCGGTCGCGAAGCAGCCGGATTACATCGGGATCTGAATTTCTAGGGAGAGGGCTATTGGCTTCGGACGGCTCGGGAATTTCGCCCTCGCCGGTGGCCAGAAACAGGTTGGCTTCGAGGCCGTGCTGTTTGTCGTAGAGCTCGCGATATCTTCCCGCCAACGCGTAAAGCGACGCGTGCGTTCCGCGCTCGACGATTTTTCCCCCTTCGACCACTAGAATTTGATCGGCGCGCCGGATCGTGGACAGGCGATGAGCGATGACGAACGTGGTGCGCCCGCGCATCAATTGCGCGAGCCCTTCCTGAATCAACATTTCCGACTCGGAATCGAGACTCGAAGTCGCTTCGTCCAAAATCAGGATGCGCGGGTCGGCCAGAATCGCCCGCGCGATCGATACGCGCTGGCGCTGCCCGCCGGAAAGTTTCACACCGCGCTCGCCGATGATCGTGTCATACGTTTCAGGAAAGCGCTCGGCGAATTCGTCCACGCGAGCGATGCGGCACGCCGCTAGAATTTCTTCCTCGCTCGCATAGGGCCTCGAAAACGCCACGTTCTCGCGAATCGTGCCGTCAAACAGGAACGACTCCTGCAGCACGACGCCGAGGCGCGTGCGGTAGGAATCGAGCCGCACCGTGGCGAGATCCACGCCGTCCACCAGGACGCGCCCCGAAAGCGGGACGTGAAACGCCGCGACAAGTCCGATGATAGTGGATTTTCCCGAACCCGAAGAACCCACGAGCGCCGTCACGGTCCCCGGCTGCGAGCAGAAACTCACATCTTGCAGCACCGGTTTGCCCGGCTCGTATGCGAAGCTGACGTTGTCAAACGCGAGTTCGCCCACAATGTCCGCCAGCGTGACCGTGCGGCGAGGGTCTTCATCCTCGGGCCGTTCGTCAAGCACTTCTCGCGTGCGCTCGAGTCCGGCGACGGCTTCGGTCAGTTGCGTGCCGATGCCGACCACTTGAAACACCGGCGCGATCATGAATGCCAAGAACGCTGTATAGCTGATGAGTTGGCCAGGCGTAATCTTGCCTGCAAGCACCTGATGGGCGCCCACGTACATAACCAGGGCGCCAACCACGCCACCGAGCGCCGTGGTTGAAAAACTCATCATCGACATCGTCGTGAGCGATTTGATGACGTTGTCGAGCAATCGCTGCACGCCCTTGGTGAACACGTCGGCCTCGCGCTCCTCGGCGTGGTACCCCTTCACCACGCGCACCCCAGAGAGCGATTCCGTTAGCCGCCCACTTACCTCGGCGTTGATTTTCGACCGCTCGCGAAAGATCGGCCGCAAAACGCTGAACGCTTTTCGTAATCCGACCATGCTGACGAGCAAAAGCGCGGCCGCGAGCGCGGTCATCACCAGGCTGATGCGCAGCAGCATGAATAAAGCGATGGCCGCGGTCAGTAACCCGCCCAGAAATTCCACTAGTCCCGTGCCAATAAGATTTCTCACGCCCTCGACGTCGCTCATGATGCGCGAGACCATCGCGCCCGTTTTGTTCGCGTCGTAGTAGGCGACCGGGAGTCGCCCGACATGCTCCTGCACTTTCCTGCGTAGTTCAGTAATCATCCGCTGAGCGGATTTCGAGAGGGTTTGGGTCAAAGTGTAGGAGGTCACACCTTGGAGCAATGTCGCCAGAAGCACTGCGCCGACGAGCGGCATCAAGAGCTCCGTCTGGTGATGGGTGAGCACGTTGTCGTACAGAAATCTAGTCGAATAAGGAAGCGCGAGGCCGGAGACACGGTTAATGGCCATGAGCGCTAAGCCGATCACCAACAAGCCACGCCGCGGACGCATCAACGCCCAAATTTCAGGCAATTGATCCATAACCCGCAACGCTTTTTTCTTGGCTGGCTCGGTGGCGTCTGTCCTTCCCTGCCTCGAGACATGGCCGCGCTCCGCGCGGGAAGCCATCCCGCGTTGCGACCCCATACCCCCGAATCCGCCCGGCATTCTCATCTGTCAGCCATCTTAGAGGATTTGCCCTCGGTGCCGCCACTCGCTAACGAAAAAGCGTTTCATCAGATCTTCCGGGAAGAGACAATCGTGCAAAATCGCTCTCCTTGCCCGCCGGATTGCACATGCCTTGTGCACATCGGATGCTTGCAGCAGGAGGCGGGTCGCAGAAATCTGCAGCACGCCCACAAGCTGCACATGGCCGTCTTAAGCTATCCACGTGTGTTACCGAAACCGGGGTTCCGTTTACCACTTTTCTAAGTGGCTCGCAAAAATTTCCTCGGACCCGAACGCCCACCGCGGACGATTTACGACGACTTTGTTCTTGACACGGTCCAGACCCGCACCTAGATTGTGAATGAACTTCCATTTGGGGTGGGGATCGTCGCCACGTTGAATGATATCCCTTGAGCTTCTCGAATCCTCGAGCGGGGTTTATGGTCCGTTCGCACGGTACTCATGAAAAAATCGAACAAATGAGGCGATACACCTTGAGTCAAAGACGAGGAAACGACCACTGGATCAATCCGCTGCTCGAGCAACTCAATCTGGCGCGTGAAACGGAAAAAAAGCTCGCCCGGAACGCTTGCTGGAAAAAAATCGAAGAATGCGAACTCGTGGAGCGCATTGGAAAACTCGTTGTGGACGTGAACCGGGCAGCCGGCTACCGCATCCTGGAAATGTTGGACTTTCTTCCTCCGCAAAAGAACGTTTTGCGCGTTTCCTTTGAGCGCGGCCGGGTCAAACACAATTTGGAATTCGTGATTCGAGAAAGTGAAATTTTTATGATGTTTTCCACCACAAATCGCAGTTGGACCGGGTGGAGACCCCGTTTTGCCACCCATTCCAGGAGGAGCAACTCCACCTTGGCGTGGGACCAAATCGTTCACCCGGAAGAAATATCAGAGCAAAATATCCGGGCCTGGATTGCCTATCTCCTTTCGGGGCTCGACAAGAAGTTCAGACTCGACCAAATCCTGCAATCTTCTCCAATTCAGGAGGCTGACCTCAGCGCAGCCGCTCGAAAAGTTTCCGCCTAGTGAAATGCTTCTCTGGAATTAGGACCCGGCCCGCCTGCTGGGGCCTTGGATACAACCCATCCTGCCAACGAATCGCAAAGAAGATTGAACATTGCCCAACCCGCTTGACTTAGGTGATCACCCTCTGTTCATATCCTTACTCGTGCAGTGGCAACCGAGGGTGTTAGGCTATTCCCCACTGTTCACGCCAAAGCGGCAGAATCTAGGACTTTTAAACTTCTGCTCAAATTCACCGGTAGGATGTCGAAGCTGCGGTCGCCAAGTTCGCGCGGCATTTCCTGCATGAGGTCGGTGCGACGCGGAGCCTGGAAGCAGCCGGTTGCGGAACGTTCACGACGGAGAGACTCAACATGTCCAAGCTTCGCTTATCGATGGCATGCTGGAACTATGACCGGACGCGCGCATTGCTCGAGGACCGCATTCCTATCGATGGGATCGACCTGACCTACATCAACATCCCGGTCGAAGAAACTTTTTTTAGGATGATCCGCCACAGCGAATTTGACGTCGCCGAAATGTCCCTCTCCTCCTACACGCTTTCCATGTTCCGGAACCCCAAGCCGTTTGTGGCCATTCCGGTCTTCCCTTCCCGGTATTTCCGGCACTCCTGTATCTTTATCAATCGCAACAGCGGCATTCGCGAGCCCAAGGACCTGATCGGGAAGCGCGTCGGCAATCCGGAATATCAACTGACGGCCTGCGTGTGGATTCGCGGAATTTTGAGTGACGAGTACAAGGTGCCGGTTTCCAGCGTGACCTACCTGCGCGGCGGCGAAGAAACTCCCGGTAGAACCGAAAAGCAAACTGTTTCCCTCCCGCCGGAAATCCGGCTGGAAAACATTCCCGAAGACAAAACCCTTGCTCGGATGCTTCATAGCGGAGAAATCGACGCCATCTACTCGCCGCGAACCCCGTCCAGTTTCGCGCGCGGAGCGGGAAACGTCCGGCTCCTGTTCGAGGACTATGAAGCTGTGGAACGGGAATATTACAAGCGCACAAAAATATTCCCGATCATGCACACGGTCGTCATTCGACGCGAGATTTACGAAAAGCATCCCTGGGTCGCACAATCCTTGTATAAAGCTTTCGTCCTGGCGCAGCGCGAAGTCTATGAGGATTTGTACGAAACCGCGGCGCTGAAATTCATGCTCCCCTGGCTCATCCGCCATGCCGAACAAACGCGTGAGCTGATGGGAACGGATTTCTGGCCCTACGGCATCGAGCCGAACGTGCATGCGCTGAGTACGTTTTTGCGTTACTCCTACGAGCAAGGACTTGCCAAGCGCCTTCTGACCCCCCAGGAACTGTTCGTGCCGGAAGCGTGGGAATCTTTTAAGATTTGAAATTTGCGATTTGAAAGTTCCGATTGTGGATTTGAAATGATGAGTTTGAGAAAGGGAAGCTCGCATTTCAAATCTGAAAGTTCAGATTTGAGATTATCGATTTGAAATTGCGGCAATGTGGAGAACGATCCAGGGGAGAGGACCCGTATGGCGGAAACCGGACCGGCCAATGCGCTTCGCTGGTGGGCGCTCGATCGAGGGGACGTCGATGCCACGGTGGCCCAGGTTGGCTTCAACGTGGCGCAGATGATTATCCCCGCATTTCTGCTCGCGCCGGTCGGCATCGCCATGGGATTCAGCGTGGGGCACCTGTTGCCGGGCTTTGCTCTGGGTTTCTTTGTCGGATCGATGGGTCTGGCGGCGCTGGCGGTGGGTCTTGCGAAGCGCGAGGGCCGCACGAACGTCACGGCCCACGTATACATCAACAACGTGCCGGGAATCATCGCTTACACGTTGTCGATCATGCTGCCGGTGTATCTGCAAACGCACGATCAGGAAGTCGCTTGGAGAGTTGGAGCCGCCGCCGTTGTATGGACCGGAATTATCAAGCTCGTGGCTGCGCCGCTTGCCGGCGCGATCCGGCGATTCATTCCCAAGCCCGCTATGATGACGGTCTTCGGAGCCGCCATGTATACATATCTCGCCCTGGTCCTGCTGCAGCGCATCTTCGACCAACCGCTCGTGGGAATCGTCGCCCTGGCCATCGTCGCGACGGCGGTTCTCGCCAACGTGCCCATTACGAAGTGGAGGATTCCTCCATTTCTCATCGGCTGGCTCGTGCCCCTCGCCATTGGATTGTCGATTGGCTACATTCATCCCGCCTGGCACGGAATTTCTCTGCAGCTTCCTTTTGTGCGAACCCCCGGCATGTTGCAGGCCATGGTCCTGGCGATTCCCTATCTGTCCGTAATCGCGCCAATAGCGATTTACCAGGTGCTTCAGGACATCGCCTCCGTGGAAGGGGCAAACTCCGCGGGAGATAATTACGACGCCAGACTGGTTGTTGCCTGTGACGGACTTGGAACCTTTCTTTGCGGCGCGGGCGGGAGCATCATCACACCCGTTATCGCCGCGTTGCATCCACCCTACAAAATGATGGGCGCGCGCATCGGCTTTTGTTTCTGGACAGCCGTGATTTTCATGGCTGTGTTTGTGAGCGGAATCTCATTGTTCATGGCTCAACTCTTCCCTTGGGCGATTCTCGCCGCGATGATTGCATACGTTGCGATTGGGGTGGGCAGGGCGACGCTTCACCATGTTGACCACAAATACATAAACGCCGTGCTGCTGGGTTTGGTTTTGCCCGCTGGCGCCGTTGTGAGTTCCGCCGTAAGCTCCGCGTTGCCGGCGCTCAAATTATCGGCCGCAACTCCCGAAGTCCAGGCGGCGCTGAACCGCTCCATCTATTGGTCTTCGATTCAAGGCCTCGGCAACGGATTTCTCTTCCTGGTCCTCGTGGTCTCCGCGCTCATTACCGAAATGATCGACCGGAATTTCGGACGCGCCACAATCTGGTGCCTGATCGCCTCCGTGTTTTCCTGGTTCGGACTGATGCACTCCCCAACCCTCCACTGGGGAGCGCAGCCAATGTACGCAGGTGGTTGGCTGGCGGCAGCGTTCATCGTCTTCTCAGCGCGCTGGTGGCGCGGTGACCTCGCGACAACCGCCTAGAACTGCGAAGGTTCAGTCCCGAAATAACCATCGCTTGTAACCCCTGACCTACAGTGCTACAAAAAGAACATGAACAAGGCGGTCACAGCTCTTTCGCCCGCCGAGTTTCGACGGCATCTCTTTTACGAAACCTCACATTCTCCCTCGCTTGCCGAACTCGTCGGATACGAAAAAGCCAAGGAGATCATTGACTTCTGTTTTATCGCCAATCCTTACTACCCGACCGCCGCGATGCTTCGCGATCTGCAGGACAATTTTCCCAACCTGATCAAATCCTACCCGTCGAGCAATCCCGCGAACAGCCAAAAGCATCTCGCGGCCGTATTGCACGTGAATCCGACGCACTTGATTATTGGCAATGGCGCGACCGAACTCATTGTCCTCATCAACACAACTTTGATCGATCGCATCGCCGTGCCGGTTCCAACATTCGGCGAATACATTGAAAAACTTAAGGATCAGCGCGACGCCGAACTTTTTCCCTTAAATCCGGACGAACGATACACGCTCCATCTGCCGGAGTATCTGGATTGGGTGCGCAAGCGAGGTCTCAAGTCGCTGCTGATCATCAATCCCGGCAATCCTACGGGACAGCTTTTCTCTCTCGAGGAAATGATCGATTTTCTCAATCGCGCCAAGGACATGGAGCTCGTGATTGTCGACGAATCCTTCATCGACTTTGCGGGGGATCCGATTCCAAGCTTGCTTCATGTCGCCGGCCGGTTTTCCAACCTGCTTCTGGTGCGCAGCATGAGCAAGCACTGCGGCGTCCCCGGCCTGCGTTTGGGATACTGCTACAGCGAAAACTTGTACATCCTGAATCACATGCGGCAATTCATTCCGACATGGAATGTGAATACGCTGGCGCAATATTTTTTGTCACTGCTTCCTGCCACCGACGCAGAATACCATGAGGGCCGCAAGCGCCTGATCGGCGACGTCCGCTGGCTGCACGATTCGCTCCAGGCGATCCGCGGCATTGACGTCTATCCCACCGGCGCAAATTTTGTCTTGTTCAAAATCAAGGGTGGCATGACCGCCGCGGAAATGCAGGGGGTCTTGCTGAGGGACCACAAGTCGTATGTGCGCGACTGTTCGAACAAGATCGGCATGGACCAATACCATATCCGCGTCGCCTCGCAGGGCCGTGAAAAGGACTCCAAGCTGGTCAGGGCACTCCAGACGCTCCTCCAATGAAACGCCCGGCAGTTCTCGTTGTTACCCGCAGAACCACTCGGAAGAACAAATTTATCGATTACGTCGCCGAAGCTCATCTCGCGCTTCTGGTCCGCCTCAAGACGCTGCCGATTATGGTTCCCGTGGTCGAGGGCGCGCGCGCTTGCCTCCCCGCTTACTTGGCGGGCATGCGAGGGCTCCTGCTGGTGGAAGGTGAGGACATCGAACCAAAACGATTCAAGGCCACCCGCGAAAACTACACACACCTCGAAAAAACACATCCCCTGAAGGACGAAATTGAAATCGAACTGATTCGATACGCCTTGCGCCGAAACCTGCCAATCCTTGGCATATGCCGCGGCTCGCAACTGTTGAACGTCGTTTGCGGAGGAACGTTATACGGCGATGTGCAAAAAGCGAAGCATTCGCGCCTGAAACACATCAATTTCGCCCATTACGACAGTTACAGGCACCCCATATCGATCCTCGCTGGAACTCCCCTGCAGAAGTGGTACGGAAGGAAAACAATGCGCGTGACCAGTTATCATCATCAAGGAATCCGCAACCTTGCGCCGCGCTTCCAGCCGATGGCGTATGCGAAAGATGGATTGGTCGAAGGTTACTTTGACCCCAAAGCAGATTTTATCGTCGGCCTGCAATTTCACCCTGAGCGCATGCCGGAGGAGACCGACGGGAACTGGCGCATCTGGAAGGCGTTCGGCGCCGCTGTCTATCGCGTTCATGGGGAAAGAAATTAGCCAACCAAACCGAGTTCTGACACAGACTAGTTAGCGCCTGAAGTCGTCCTAATCGCCAGCACGCGGCACCGCACCCGCCAGGTAGAAATATCCCACCTTGTTGTTCGCCGGAGTGCCAAACCACATGCGTCCCTGTGCATCGAGATAAAATTCCCGCATGGTGTTCTCCGCTTGTGGGAACGGATATTCGGTCACATGTCCGCTCTTCGGGTCGAGATTCCCGATCACGTCCAGGTGTTCGGAGGAATACCACAGCGTGTGGTTCTTGGCGAGCTCCAGCGCGTAGGGTGTCGCTTCCGGGCCGGGCAGCGTGTATTCCTTGAACGATTCAGTCTTCGGATCAAAGTGCCCAATCTTTCCCGCCTGAAATTCAGCAAACCAAATCGTGCCGTCGTTGTCGATTTGGATGCGGCGAGGACGCGCGTCCGGCGTTGGTGGCTGCCACTTCGTCACTTGGAGAGTCTTCGCGTCCACTTTTCCGATTTTCCCATTCGGCACAAATTCGGCGAACCAGCAATTGCCGTCCTTGTCGAGCGTGAGGCCGTAAGCGGAAGGGATTTCCTTGATTTGCGTGAACTTTTGCGTTTTCGGGTCGAAGACAGAGAGGGGGCCTCCCGTCGCCCAGATTCTTCCCTGCGCATCGATGCGCAACGTGTGCTTGGATCCGCCTGCGACCGTCCCTTCTTTGCCCGGAATATACGCGTCTTGATATTCCGTTATCTTTCGCGTTGCGGGATCCCAATGCCCCAGCTTGTTCGATCCCTGCTCGGTCAGCCAGACGCTGCCATCCGGCGCGGGCACCGCGGAGTGAATCGCAGCCGTCCCCTGATTCGGCACCGGATACTCCTGCACCTCTCCGGTTTTCGGGTCCAGCCTGCCGATTTTATTTGCATTCCCGTAATACGGCATCCAGTAATTGCCTTCTTTATCAGGGAACGCGCTCCACGGCATCCGGCTCGGGCCCGGCAATTCGTATTCAACGTAAACAATCTTCATCGCATCGTCGTCGAATGACCGCACTAGCTCTTTGTACTTCGGCATTTCGGCGGGTGACCTCGGCAATACAGATTCCTCGCCGAATAGCGAGTTGATGTAGGAAGAGACGTCTGCGGCATTCTGGTCGCTGAAGCCACCGCCAATTCCGCCTAAGAAAAAGTGCATCGATTCGGTCATATAAGAAACGCGGTCCCGCCATCCCTCTTCATCGCGGCGAGCGGACGCCATGCGCGATTGGAATCCGTGGCAAGCGAAACATCTCCCGACGAGCAAATCCTTTCCCTTGGCCTCGGGAAACAAAACTTCGCCCTGATATTGGGACAAATCGCTCCAGCGCACCATCCCCGCCTGCAGCGCAAAATCGTAGGAGACATTCTGGTCCGCCGCTAAACTCACATCCGTCCGCGGATCGGTGCGATGGCCAACGGCTTTGACTTGCACTTGGTATTTCCCGGCAGGCAAATTTTCAATTCGGTAGCGCCCTTCCTTGTCTGTCAACACGCTGACCAGCACCTTCGTGCTCGCGTTCTGCGCCTGAACGAATGCTCCTCGAAACGGAGTCCCGTCCGGATTTTTTACCGAGCCCGTTACTGTCGCTGCTCGCGTGCCTGTCGCAAGGACCAGAAAAATGGTCAAAAGACTGGCAAATCTGGAAACTGATTTCATGGCTCCTCCTATGACACGTCGAGAAGGGTTTCAGGCGGATTCTATCGCATTTTGGTAGCACAGGCACTCTTGCCTGTGCGGTTTTCTCAACCATTGCGCACAATCAAGCCATCAACGACCGAAAAAACCACACAGGCAAGAGTGCCTGTGCTACAAAATGTCCAGCTCACCTCTTAGGTTTTCAAATCGTACTGGTCAATCCAGCAGGATCGGCATGCAAAGCACCGGCTCCACATGGAAGTCGAGCCGGTTGATTTCCTGCAGAGCGCAACCTAGCATGGCGCTGCGCGCCGTTTCCAGAGTGATAATGAATGGCAGCGCCGAATGCGGATGTCCGGGGCGTTGCAGCACGGCATCGATCCCGATCCCATACCGGGACAAGATCGTGGCGATGGCTGCAATAATCCCGGGCCGGTCTTTGACGACGAAGCGCAGGTAGTAGGGCGCGGTGAATTCTCCACTCACGTCCTTTGGAGTTTCGACTTCATGAAGGGCCCCGGATGTACCCGTGCCGCTTCGCACGATGGAATACAAATCGGAAACGACGGCAACCGCGGTGGGATCGCCACCCGCTCCGAATCCCGAGAACACCATCTGCCCCGCGTACTGCCCGGTGGCCATCACCAGATTCTTGCTGCCCTCAACATGCGCCACGAGTGACGAAACCGGAACCAAGGCTGGCCGGACAAACGCGCGCACGCTCAACTCGTTTTCCGTTTCCTTTTTAGCGAGAGAAATTTGCCGGATGGTGCAGTTCAATTCCCGCGCGTAAGCAAAATCCACTGCTTCGACGGAAGAGATCGGCCAGCACGGGACTTGTTCGCTTTGCAATCGAACGCGCAGCCCCGATTGCGCCAAAATCACGAGCTTGGCGCGGGCGTCGTATCCTTCCACGTCATTCGTCGGATCGGCCTCGGCGTAGCCAAGTTCCTGCGCCTCTCTCAACGCCGCTTCAAAACTCGTGCCCGTTGCTTCCATTTTCGTCAAGATAAAGTTGCAGGTACCGTTGAGGACGCCCGCGATTTTGAAAAGCCGGTCGCCGGCCAGGCCCTCCTGAATCCCCATGATCGCCGGGATTCCGCCGGCCACCGATGCTCCAAATTCAAGGCGCCTGCCGGCCACGCGCGCGACTTCAACGAGTTCGGGTCCGCATTCGGCAATCAACTGTTTGTTTGCCGTAACCACCGACTTCCCAACCCGCAGCGCTTTGCGAATCCAATCGCCCGCGGGCTTCACTCCTCCCGCCAACTCCACAAAAACGTCGATGTCCGAGGAGAGCACTTCGTTGATACTTTCCGTCCAGCGCACGCTTGCAGGCACCCAATCCACTTTCTTCCGGGCTATTTCGCGATTGAAAATATGAGTCAGCTCAAACGTGTCACTCGCTTCCTGGCTGAGCAATTTCGCGACGGATCTCCCCACGGTGCCGAAACCCGCAATCGCAATCTTCAACTTCTTCCGCCGGATAACGGGTTTCTTCGCGGGAAGAGATTTGTTTCGAGACCTTGATTTTGCACGATCCGCTTTTGCCGCCAACGCCTCACCTCGCTGGACACTGTGTTCCGTAAGCAATTTAGAGCGCATGGATTATAAGGTATTTTCAGGTAGGACGGGCTTTAGCCTGTCGGTTTACACTCCTGGAGACTTACCCAACAATAATGCAACACTTACCGTCTGGAAGGAATCCAACAGTTAATGGCGCAGATTGACGAACGGCTCCCGCAAAATGTGGAAGGCGAATTCTTCGTAGACGCGAGTTGCATCGATTGCGATGCCTGCCGCCAGATTGCGCCGGCAAGTTTTCGCGATCACGGCGGCAAATCAAGCGTCTACCATCAGCCGGAAAATCCAGGCGAACTTCACCGCGCGCTCATGGCGCTGGTCACTTGCCCGACCGCTTCCATCGGCACCATGTTGCGCCGCAACGCACGCTCTGGAGTCGAGGCCTTTCCTCTCCATATTGTGGATGACGTCTATTTTTGCGGTTTCACTTCAGAAGCCAGCTTTGGCGCCTGGTCCTATTTGATCGTGCGCCCGAAGGAGCAAGGCGGCAACGTTCTCGTCGATTCACCGCGTTTCAACTATCCCCTTGTGAAACGCATCGAAGAGATGGGCGGGGTTCATCTCATGCTCCTCTCACACCGCGATGACATTGCTGACCACGCCAAATTTGCCGGGCATTTCCATTGCCCCCGCGTTATGCATGAGGGGGAAAGCGCCGCCGCCCGCGGCATTGAACGCGTCATCATGGGAAAAGCTCCGGTGTGTATCGACGGCGATCTTCAGATCATCCCCACGCCCGGACACACGCGCGGCCACCAGGTTTTTCTGTATCGCCATAAAGTGTTGTTCACAGGCGATCACCTTGCCTGGTCGCCCGAACGTGAAACCTTGACAGCCTTTCGCGATGTCTGCTGGTATTCCTGGACGGAACAAACGCACTCCATGGAAAAACTGCTCGCCTACCAATTTGAATGGGTTTTGCCCGGCCACGGTCGCATCGGCCACGGCAATGCCGACGAAATGCACAAACATTTGGAGAGATGCGTTGAACGAATGAAACGGCAATAATGAGATAGCACAGATTTCAGTCCGTGGAAATTCCACTTGATCTTGACTCGCGTTGCGCCATCCGATCTTCCAACTGAAAACCCACAGACGAAATCCGGTGCTACTAAATGCGTCACACCCTTGCTAGCAAAATCGCGATGCCCTGCCCTACGCCAATGCACATCGACGCGAGAGCATATTGCCCTTTAATACGCTGGAGCTGCCGGGCAGCCGTTAAAACTAATCTTGCTCCGCTCATTCCAAGCGGGTGGCCCAGTGCGATGGCGCCGCCGTTGGGATTCACTTTTTCGCTGTTGTCAGGCAAACCCAGTTCTCGTGTCACGGCGAGCGCTTGCGCAGCGAACGCTTCGTTCAATTCGAACACGCCGACATCGTTCATCGAAATCTTCCACCGCGCCAGCAGCTTTCGAACCGCATAGATTGGCCCGATCCCCATGTAGTCCGGCTCGACGCCGGCGGTCGCAGCACCAACAACCCGCGCAATCGGCTTTAAGCCAAAGCTCGCCGCCGCA
>Ga0210408_10003713_pt1 | contig 13940 bp, 9 predicted proteins | sample IncBWH4MmetaG_FD_155471 | JGI IMG/M metagenome (GOLD analysis project Ga0210408, IMG submission 155471) | Forest soil microbial communities from Barre Woods Harvard Forest LTER site, Petersham, Massachusetts, United States - Inc-BW-H-4-M | ecosystem: Environmental > Terrestrial > Soil >...
CAGCTCGGACACCGCGGGCGCGGAGGTCACCACGTTGGTCATCAGCTCGCCGGTGTGCTTGCCCTCCCGCAGCATCAGGAAGCGCAGCAGCCCCTCGCCGGGGCCTTGCTCGTAGACGGTGAGCCCACGGTCGACGAAGAACGCGCGCGCCTCCGCGAGCAGGCCGTTCATCCGGTCGGACTGCAACAGGCAGCGCTCGATGTCGAGCACCGAGTCGTAGCGCTCGGTCTCGTGCAGGCCGACAACTATGCTACCGGGCGGGCCGCCGGGCCCGCCGCCCGGCCCGCCCGCCGCGGAGCCCCGCGCGCGCGCCACCGTGAACTCCATCTTGTTCCGGTAGCCGAAGGTCTCGTCCGCCCCGATGATGGGACGGAGCGGGACATCGCGCCGGCCCCCCAGGCGCTCGAGCGCGTCGGCCACCTGCTTCGCCTTGAACGCGAGCTGGGCCGGGTAGGCCACGTGCTGCAGGCGGCACCCCCCGCAGCGCCCGAAGTAGGGGCAGGGCGCCTCCACCCGCTGGGGCGAGGGCTCGAGGACCTCGTCGATGACGCCGCGGCCGAAGCGAGAGCGGACCTGGACGAGCCGCACCCGCAGCCGATCCCCCGGGAGCGCGCCCGGCACGAAGACCACGTATCCATCGGCCCGCCCGACGCCCTCCCCGCCGAAGGCCAGGTCGTCGATCGTCAGGGACAGAATCTCCCCGCGTTTGGGTCGGGCCATGGTTCCGACACTATAAATGTCCGTCCGATTGGAGTCAATTTGCCCCCCGGCCCCCGCGCGACGGATTCGCGCGTCGACGAGGCTACCCATTCAGTGGTCTACCCCATTCAGTGGTCTGCGATGTAGCGAGGACGTAGCCGGTCGCGTATCATGGGATGCGATGCGGAGCGCGACTCGCTCTCCCTCTCCCGTTCGCGTGGGCGACGTGCTGCTCGCCGCCGTTCCCGCTCTCGAGGAGCGACTGCTCGCCGAGCGGATCCGTCTGGGCTGGCGCGCCGCGGTGGGCGCCGACCTCTCCCGCCGCTCGCGACCCGGGGAGCTCAAGGGGGGAACGCTCACGATCATGGTCGACAACTCACCCTGGCTCCAGGAGCTCTCCATGCGATCCGCGGAAGTCCTCAGCGCGATCCGTGCCCGCTTCGGCCCGTCCGTCACCTCGGTGCGCCTGAGCCTCGCCGGCCCGGCGCCCGCGGCGCCGGGGCCCGCGCGGCGCGCGACGCCCCCCACCGGCTCCACCCGTCTCGATCCCGACGAAGCCGCGCTCGTGGAGAGCGCGCTCGCCCCCGTGCAGGACGCCGACCTGGCCTCGACGCTCCGTCGCGTCGTGTCGAAGGACCTGATCGCGCGCCGTTCCCGCTCCCTCGCGATCCTCGCCCTGGGCGGCGCGATCCTGGCCGGCGCCCTCGCCGGCTGCGCCAGCACCGGGACGATCGCCGACTCCGACGCGTCGAGCTCGACGGTCGAGGCGACCCCGCTGGTCCGCCGGCCCATCGGCGCGCAGGGCGAGGCCTACGACCACTACGTGATCGCCCAGATGGAGGCGCGGGCCGGCCGCCTGCCCCAGGCCATCGCCCAGCTGCGCGAGGCGATCAAGACCGACCCCGACTCGGCGGTCCTCTGGATCCAGCTCTCGCAGTGGCAGGTCCGCATGAACGACGTGACCGGCGCGTTCACCGCGGCCCAGAAGGCGATCGCCCTCGAGCCCGACAACGCGACCGCGTACATGACCCTCGCCGACCTCTACAAGCGGCAGCGGCGGATGCCGGAGGCGGAGGCCGCGCTGGAGAAGGCGGTCGCGCTCGACCCCAAGACCCCGGACGGCTACCTGGCCCTGGCCCAGCTCCACTTCGAGCAGAAGAACTACGACAAGGCCCGCGCGGTGCTGGGCCGCCTGGTGGCCGCGCGTCCGAACCTCTCGCAGGGCTACTATCTGCTCGGCCGGATCGGCATCGAGAACGAGCAGTGGGACGACGCGCTGACCAACTTGAAGCGCGCGGTCGAGCTCGATCCCGACCACGACGGCGCGTGGTCGGCGCTCGGCTTCGTCTACGAGGCCCAGAACAAGCTCGAGGACGCGGTCGCGGTCTACAAGGAGGCGCTCAAGGCCAACCCGGACAACGCCGCGTTCGTGGAGCGCCTCGGCGACCTCCTCGTCAAGCTCGGCCGCTACAACGAGGCCCAGAACGAGATCGAGGCCCTGGTGGAGTCGCTCCCGCGCGACCCGCGGGTGTGGCTCAAGCTGGGGGCCATCCACTACGAGCAGAAGCAGTACGACCGGGCGGTGGCCGCGTTCCGGCAGGCGGTGACCCTCGAGCCGGGGAACATGCGCACCCGCTACTACCTCGCCACCGCGCTCATGGACGCGGGCAAGGACGACGAGGCGCGCGGCGAGCTGGAGAAGATCCTCCAGGCCGACCCGCGCTCGGTCGACGCGCGCGTGCAGCTCGGCTTCCTCTACGGGCGGGCCAAGCGCTACGACGACGCGGTGGCCACGCTCCAGGAGGCGGTCAACCTCGAGCCCAAGCGGCCCGAGCTCTTCCTCTACCTCGGCACCGCGCTGCAGCGCGCCAATCAGTACGACCGGGCCGCCAACGTGCTGCGCGAGGGGCTGTCGGTGGACGACAAGAACAAGGATCTCCACTTCCAGCTGGGGGTGGTGCAGGAGAAGCAGCAGCGCTTCGACGACGCGATCCGCTCCTTCCGCCGCGTGATCGCGCTCGACTCCAAGCACGCCGAGTCGTACAACTACATCGGCTACATGTACGCCGAGCGCGGCACGAACCTCGGCGAGGCGATCCAGCTCATCCAGCAGGCCCTCGCGATCGAGCCCGAGAACGGCTACTTCATCGACAGCCTCGGCTGGGCCTACTACCAGCAGGGCCGCTACCCGGAAGCCCTCCGCGAGCTGAAGCGCGCGGTGAGCCTCGCCAAGGAGGACCCGGTCCTCTACGAGCACCTGGGCGACGCCTACCTCAAGAACAACCTCTCCAACGAGGCGATCGAGGCGTGGGAGAAGTCCCTGAAAACGGATCCGGACGCCCCCACCGCGCCCCAGGTCCGCACCAAGATCAAGGAGACGCGGGAGAGCCAGACTCGGGCCAAGGGTGCGCCGCCCAAGGCCGAGCAGAAGTAGCCGCCTCGGCGCCCTCCTGCTGGCGGTCGCGGTGGGCGGCTGCGCCACCACCGCTCCCGCCCCTGCGCCTCCGCCGGTCTCCGAGGAAGCGCGCACCGCGCTGGCCCGGATCGAGCAATACCGCGGCTCGCTGCACGACCTCCGCTCGCGGGCCGACATCACGATCCGCCGCGGCGGGCGGGCCCAGCGCCTGACCGGCGTGCTGCTGCTCCTGGGCGAGCCTGCCACCATGCGCTTCGAAGCGCTCTCCCCCCTCGGGACGCCAGTGCTCATCGTGGCCGGCGATCCGAAGAGCGTCACCCTCTGGGAGGTGCTCGACAGCCGGGCCTACATTGCGCCGGCGTCCCCCGACGCCAATCGACGCTGGCTCGGCCTGGCGCTCGGCGTGGAGGATCTCGTCGCGCTGCTGGGCGGTCGGGTGCGGCCGATGCCGGATCCGGCGACGGTCGAGCTCGTCGCCGCCGACGCAGTCGGCCCCTCCCTCCGGCTCACCGGCGCGCCGGGTGAGCAGCGCATCTGGTTCGATCCCGACAGCGGCCAGGCCCGACAGGTGGAGTGGACCGGCAAGAACCCGGCGCGCGTGACGTTCACGCCGGCTCCGGCAGACGGCCCACCCGCCGGCTTCACCCTCGAGACCGCGGATGGATCGCTGCGGGTCTCGCTCACCTATCGCGCGCCCCAGATGAACACGTCGTTCGACCCCGCCCTGCTCACGCTCACTGTTCCGCAAGACGTTAGAATTCAAGACTTCCGTTGACACTCCGTCGGGCTGCGTGATAGCGTGTGCTGCCTTGTCGACGCGGCCGCGGGGTAGCCAGAGGCTCGTGCTCCGCGCCTCGGCCAAGGTGAACTTGGCCCTCGAGGTGCTGGGGAAGCGGGGCGACGGCTACCATGAGATCGCGACGGTGCTGCAGGCGGTGGACCTCTTCGATCGCCTGACCGTGGAGACGGCGGATACCCTGTCGTTGCATGCCGATGACCCCGAACTGCCCACCGACGAAGGCAATCTGGTGATGCGGGCGGCCCGGCTGCTCCAGAAGACCGCCGGCATCGACCGAGGCGCGCGGATCGAGCTGCAGAAGCGGATCCCGGTTGCGGCCGGGCTGGGGGGCGGGTCGAGCGATGCGGCGGCCACGCTCTGGGGCCTCAACCGGCTGTGGGGGCTCAGGTGGCCCCGGGCGCGGCTGCAGGCGCTGGCGGTGGAGCTCGGCATGGACGTCCCGTTCTTCCTGGGCACGGGCCGGGCGGTGGCGAGAGGGCGCGGCGAGCAGCTCCGGACGCTGCCGGGCGCGGGAGGATATGCGCTGGTGCTGGTGAATCCGCGGGAGCCGCTCTCGACGCGGGAGGTCTATGGACGGGTGCCGGTGGGCTGGCACGCGGAGCCGACCGGCACCGAGCGGGTGATCGAGGCGCTGCGGCGGCGCAACGTGGCCACGCTGGCCGCCGCGCTGACCAACAACCTCGAGCGCGTGGTCGAGCCGGTGCTGCCGGTGATCGGCCGCATGAAGGCGGCCCTCTTGGCCGCGGGCGCCCTCGGAGCGATCATGTCGGGGAGCGGGCCGACCGTGTTCGGGCTCGCGCGGTCGCTGGACCACGCGCGACAAGTGCGGACGCGCGTCAGCCGGGCCGGGTGGGCGTGCTGGGCGGTCAGGACCAATTCGGGACCGGCGATCCGGGCGAGCCGATGACGGCACTGGGGCGTCGTTCAGTGGTAGGACTCGGGGCTTTGGACCCCGCAATGGAGGTTCGATTCCTCCCGCCCCAGCCAGTCCACCTGTCACGGGAGACACCATGGCTTACGAGCTGAAGCTGTTCTCGGGGAACGCGAACCGGCCCCTGGCCGAGGAGATCGCCAAGACCCTCCAGCTCTCGCTGGGCGACGCGGACGTCTCGCGCTTCTCGGACGGCGAGGTGTACGTGCAGATCAACGAGAACGTCCGCGGCGAGGACGTGTTCGTGATCCAGCCCACCTGCCCGCCGGTGAACGATCATCTGATGGAGCTGCTCGTGATGATCGACGCCTTCAAGCGCGCCTCCGCGCGGCGGATCACCGCGGTGCTTCCCTACTACGGCTACGGCCGCCAGGACCGCAAGGTCCAGCCGCGCGTGCCGATCACCGCCAAGCTCGTCGCGGATCTGATCACCGCGGCGGGGGCGCAGCGGGTCCTCGCGATCGACCTCCACGCGGGGCAGATCCAGGGCTTCTTCAATATTCCAGTGGACCATCTCCTGGCGGCGCCGCCGGTCATCCTCGACTATCTGGCCAAGAAGGATCTGAAGGATCCGGTGCTGGTCTCCCCCGACGCGGGCGGCGTGGAGCGGGCGCGGGCCAACGCCAAGCGCTTCAAGGCGGGTCTCGCCATCATCGACAAGCGCCGCGACGGCAACAACGTGGCGGTCTTCATGCATCTGATCGGCGACGTCAAGGGCAAGGACGTGGTGATCATCGACGACATGATCGACACCGCGGGCACCCTGATCCAGGCGGTGGACGCGCTCAAGCGCGAAGGGGCGCGGCGCATCCTGGCCTGCGCGGTGCACGGCGTCCTCTCCGGCCCCGCGATCACCCGTATCCGGGAATCGGTGCTGGAGGAGGTCGTCATCACCAACACCATTCCCCTGACCCCCGAGCACCAGCTGCCCAAGATCCGCGTCCTCTCGGTCGCCCCGCTGCTGGCGGAGGCGATCCGTCGTATCCACGACGAGGAGTCGGTGTCGACCCTCTTCGTGTAAGCCCACTTACCAAGGAGCAACGAGTCATGGACATGCGTGAGCTGACCATCAAGAAGCGTGACGGCATCGGGAAGGGCCCGGCCAAGCGGCTGCGCCGCAGCGGGCAGGTCCCGGCCACCCTCTATGGGGGCGCGGCCCCGGTGAACATCGCGGTGGCCCCCAAGGACATCCTCCGGCTCATCCACGGCCACGAGGGCAGCACCCAGCTCTTCCGGGTGAGCTTCGAGGGGAGCACGGACGCCAAGATGGCGATCATCCGGGACATGCAGTTCGATCCGGTCTCGGAGAACCTCATCCACGTCGACCTGCAGGAAGTGGCGATGGACCGCGCCATCCAGGTCTCGGTGGCCATCCACCACGTGGGCGAGTCGGTCGGGGTCAAGGACTCGCAGGGCATTCTCGAGATGGTGCTCCGCGAAGTGCGGGTCTCCTGCCTGCCCGGCAGCATCCCCGAGTACCTCGAAGCCGACGTCACCAACCTGAACATCCACGACGTCTTCACCGTCAAGGACCTGAAGGTCCCCGACGGGGTGCGCGTCCTGAACGATCCGAACCAGGCGGTGGTGACGGTGGCCCCGCCGGCGGCGGAAGAGGTCGCGGCGGTGACCGCGGCGCCCACCGAGGCCGCGGCGGCCGAGCCGGAGGTGCTCACCGAGCGCAAGCCCAAGGAAGAGGCGGGCGAGGCCGAGAAGGCCGGAGGCGAGAAGAAGAAGTAAGTGGCCCAGGCCGTCGTCGGACTGGGCAATCCGGGACCGGAGTACCGCAACACTCGACACAACGTGGGCCAGCGCGTGGTGGACGCGCTGGCCCGCCGCATTCATGCGCGCTTCGAGCGCGACGGCAGCCACGCCGTCGCGGCCGGGCGCTGGCAGGGCGAGCCGCTGTACCTGATCAAGCCGGGCAGCTTCATGAACGTGACCGGGGCGCCGATGGCGCGCCTCGCCCGCAAGCTGCACCTGGGCCCCGCCGACCTCGTCATCGTGTTCGACGACATCGATCTCCCGCTCGGCAAGGTCCGCGTGCGCCTGAGCGGCAGCGCGGGGGGGCACAACGGGGTGCGCTCGATGATCGACGCCTTCGCCACCGACGCGCTCCGGCGGGTGAAGATCGGGGTGGGCCGGCCGGGGCGGCCGGGCGAGGATCGCGACCAGGTCGCCGATCACGTGCTCTCGCCGTTCTCGCCCGAGGAGCACGAGGAGGTCGCCCGCGCCTGCGACGAGGCGGCCGATCAGGTGATGAAGCTCGTGGAGGGCCGCTGAGCGCGGCGGCTCCATGAGCGTCCTCCACGCCGAGGTGCGGATCTCCACCGGCAGCGGCGGGCTCGAGTGGCTGGAGGTCCTGGCCCTCCTCGCCCGCGAGGCCCGCACCCCGATGGGCCGCGAGGAGGCCCAGGCCGCCACGCCGCTCGCCGATGGGGACGCGATCCGCCGCATCCTCGGCGAGACCACCCAGGCCCGGGCCGCGCTGGGCCAGACCGGCGCGCCCCCGTGGGACGGGGTGGCCGACGTGCGCCCGACCCTCGAGGCCGCGCGCGTGCCGGGCTCGGTGGCGGAGGCCGTCGAGCTCGCCGCGCTCATCCCGCTGCTCGAGGCGGCGGGACGGCTGCGCGCCTACGGCCGCGCCATCGCCCCGGTGGCCCCCGACCTGGCCGCCGCGCTCGCCGACTTCCCGCCCCAGAAGGACCTGGCCGACCGGCTCGCCCGCTCCATCGACGCCGACGGCCAGCTGCGCGACGACGCCTCCCCCGCCCTCCGGCGCGTGCGGGGACGCATCCGCGACCTGCGGCGCGAGATCGTCAAGCGGCTGGAGGGCTACTTCGGGGCGGCCGGCGCGGAGGCGATCTTCCAGGAGCGCTACGTCACCGTCCGCCACGGCCGCTACGTGCTGCCGATCCGCGCCGAGGCCAAGGGCCGCCTGCGCGGCATCGTCCACGACCGCTCGCAGAGCGGGGCCACCCTCTTCGTCGAGCCGGAGGGGATGGTGGAGGCCAACAACGACCTCGTGCAGGCCGCGCGCGAGGAGGAGATCGAGATCGTCCGCATCCTGGCCGCCCTCACCGACGCGGTGCGGGAGGCGCTGCCGGATCTCGACGCCCTCGTGGCCGGCATCGGCGGGCTCGATCTGATCTTCGCCCGCGGCGCACTCGGGGAGCGCATGGAGGCGGTCGAGCCCGCGATCACGGACGCGCGCGACGTTTTCCTACCGGGCGCCCGCAACCCCCTGCTGCTCGCCCAGGGGTGGACCGGTGCAGTGGCTTGGCGAGGTGCAGCCGAAGGCGAGCCGAGCGGATCAATAATGCCAGTCATCCCGATGGACATCGAGATCCACGCGGATCGGCCGCTGCTCGTCATCACCGGCCCCAACGCGGGCGGCAAGACGGTGGCGCTCAAGACCCTGGGCCTCCTCGCCCTGATGGCCCAGGCCGGCTGCCACGTGCCCGCCCGCGCGGGCGCGCGCCTGCCCGTCTTCTCCCAGGTCTTCGCCATCGTGGGCGACGACCAGAGCGTGGCCGAGAACCTCTCGACCTTCTCCGCGTTCGTCAAACAGCTCCGCGACGTGCTGGAGCGGGTGGACGGCCACTCGCTCGTGCTGCTCGACGAGCTGGGCGCGGGCACCGATCCCGACGACGGCGCCGCCCTCGCCCAGGCGGTGCTGGAGGCGCTCGCGGAGCGCGGCGCGGTGGTGGCCGCCTCCACGCACCTCGAGCCGCTGAAGGGCTTCGCCTCCACGCACCCGCGGGCCCGCAACGCGTCGGTCGAGTTCGACCCCGAGCGCCTCGCGCCCACCTTCCGCCTCGTCTACGACCGGCCCGGCCAGAGCTACGCCCTGTCGATCGGCGCGCGCCTCGGCCTGCCGCCCGCCCTCATCGAGCGCGCCCACGCCCACCGCTCCACCCAGCAGCGCCAGCTCCAGGAGCTGCTCGCGCGCCTCGACGACCGCGACCGCAAGGACGCCGAGCGCACCGCCGCGCTCGAGCGGCGCGAGGCGGAGAGCGCGGGCCTGCTCGCGCGCGCCCAGGCGGAGCTGGAGGCGGCGCGCGCGACCGCGCGCGAGGCGGTGGCCCGCGCCAAGGCGGAGGCCCAGCGGCTCGTCACCGAGGTGCGACGGCACGTCAACGACGAGTGGGACCGTCTCAAGCGCGCCGAGAAGAGCCGCCCCGAGCTCGAGCGCGCGCGCAAGCGCCTCGTCGAGACCGCGCAGCGCGTGGAGGAGACCGCGGGCGCCGCCGCCCCGCCCCCCGCCGCGTCGGGCGAGGCCGCGACCGGCGATCGCGTCGAGGTCGCCCACCTGGGCCTCCGGGGACAGGTGCTCGCGATCGACGGCGGCACCGCCACCGTGCAGGCCGGCGCGGTCACCGTGAAGGTGCCGCTGCAGGCGCTCACCGTGGTGGCCCGCGGCGATGTGGCGTCCGGCGAAGGAGTCATGTACTCTCGCCCCCGGATGGGGACGGGATCGGGCGCGAGGGTCGGGGCGCGGGGTGCGGTGGCGGTGCCGGGCAAGAGCGGCGTGCCGGGCGAGCTGCACCTGATCGGGCGCACGACCGACGAGGCGCGGGACCTCCTCGAGAAGTACCTCGACGACGCCTTCCTGGCCGGCCTCACCACCGTCCGCATCATCCACGGCAAGGGCACCGGCGCGCTGCGGCGCGCGGTGGAGGATCTGCTGGCCGGCCATCCGCTGATCGCCGAGCATCGCCCGGGCGCCGCCTCGGAAGGCGGCGGCGGCGCCACCGTCGCCACCCTCACCCAGGGCTGAGGTCAGAGCCGATGCCGGGCGGATTCACCCAGCAGCACCTCGACGATATCCGCTCTCGCGTCGACATCCTCGAGATCGTCGGCCAGGTGGTGAAGCTCAAGCGGACCGGCGAGAACTGGAAGGGCCTCTGCCCGTTCCACACCGAGAAGACCCCGTCGTTCACGGTGAACCCGAAGCGGAACATCTACCACTGCTTCGGCTGCGGCGCGGGCGGCGATGCCTTCGGCTTCCTGATGCGTCAAGACCGCGTGGCGTTCCCGGAGGCGGTGCGCGCGCTCGCCGAGCGGGCGGGGGTCACGCTGCCCGACGCGGGAACACGCGCGCCCGAGGTGGACGGCAAGGTCGAGGCGCTGCGGCGGGTGATGGGGCTGGCCGCCGAGTTCTACACCACCTCGCTCTGGGAGCGGGGCGGCGAGAAGGCGCGCGCGTATCTCGAGCAGCGCGGGGTGGACACCGAGGTGGCCCGGCGCTTCGGCCTGGGCTACGCGCCCGAGAGCTGGAACGCGCTGCTCTCCGCCCTGGGCCGGCAGGGCATCGGGGAGGAGCTGCTGGTACAGGCCGGGCTCATCCTCTCCCGCCAGAACCAGCCCGGCTTCTACGACCGGTTCCGCGGTCGCCTGCTCTTCCCCATCCGCGACGTGCAGGGCCGCGTGGTGGCCTTCGGTGGGCGCGCGCTCTCGGGCGAGGAGCCGAAGTACCTCAACTCGCCGGAGACCCCGCTCTACGTCAAGGGTCAGGTGCTCTACGCCCTCGACGTGGCCAAGGGCGCGATGCGCGAGCGGAGCCGGGCGATCCTCGTCGAGGGCTACCTCGACTGCCTCATGGCGCACCAGCACGGCTTCGGCGAGACGGTGGCCGCGCTCGGCACCGCCTTCACCACCGCCCAGCTCGGGCTGCTGCGTCGCTACGCCGACGAGGTGGTGGCCCTCTTCGACGCCGACGCGGCCGGCCAGAAGGCCTCGACCCGCCTCGAGGAGATGATGAACGACGTGATGGACCTCCAGAACCTGGGCTGGTCCGTCGCGCGCACCGGCGGCTTCGAGAAGGCGGGGCATCTGCCGATCCGGGTCGCGCTCCTGCCCGCCGGCCACGACCCCGACAGCCTGCTACGCGCCGAGGGAGCCGGTGCGCTCAGCACGCGTCTCGACGCGGCGCGTCCGCTCCTCTCCTTCGTCCTCGAGAAGGCGCTCGGCGAGGAGGATCTGGCGACCCCACGGGGCCGCGCCAACGCCCACGCCCGGGTCGCCCTGATCCTCGCCAAGGTGGCGAACGCCGAGGAGGCGACCACGCTGGCCCGTGAGGCCGCCCGCCGGCTCGGCGTCGACTCCACCCAGCTCTGGATCGAGGCCCAGCAGCTCCAGGGCGCCCGCGCGAGGGGCCGTCGCCCCGAGCAGACGACGACCGGCGCGGCCGGAGGCGGCGATTCGGATACCTGGCCGCCTCCGGTGCCCTTCGAGCGCGACCTGGTGGCCCTCCTCTTGCAAGTCGACGATGCGCGGGTCGAGCTGCTCCCGCTGCTGGTCGAGGAGGACGTGGTGCATCAAGGGCTGCGCCTGGTCCTGGCCGCACTGCGGCGAGCCCCCGACGGGGCGGCCGAGACGCTCATGGCGGAGCTGCCGGGCGATCGGGAGCGCGGGCTGCTGGCCGCCCTGCTCGTCGAGGAGCGGAAGTGGGTCGATACACATAGTCACATCGCAGAGCTAAAGAGGCGGTACCATATCCGGCATCGTAAACTCCGGGTACGCCAGGTGACCCGGGCGATCATCGACGCCCAGGCCAGCGGCGATCCGGCGCTGCCCGCTCTCGAGGCCGAGCTTCGAGGCCTGCAGCGTGACCTGCAGCGAGAGGCGGAGGCCGTCAGGGAGCTAGCCCTGGCGCGCCCGGGGCTGGCGGGCCCAGGACCCGCGGACCCCCAGCGCCAGGCAGGAACACCCTAACCCCCCACCAGGAGAACGGCGAGGCATGGCGAACGAATCAAAGACGGCCGACGAACCGAAGATCGAGGAGCTCGACAAGCTCATCGCGAAGGGCAAGCAGAAAGGCTTCCTCACCTACGACGAGGTGAACGACGCCCTGCCTTCCGATCTCGTCACCCTCGATCAGCTCGACGACATCATGCTGATGTTCGGCTCGATGGACATCGAGCTCGTGGACTCGACCAAGGCCGCGCGCCTGCCGTCGGAGATGGCCTCCCAGGCCGCCGACCCCGAGCCCGACGACGAGGAGCCGGAGCCGCGCCGCATCGACCTGACCCCCGGCCCGGTCGGCCGCACCGAGGATCCGGTCCGCCTCTACCTGCGCGAGATGGGCAAGGTCGCCCTGCTCACCCGCGAGGGCGAGATCACGCTCGCCAAGCGCATCGAGGAGGGCAAGGACGAGGCCACCGCGGCCATCCTCTCCACCAGCCTCGCGGTCGAGAAGATCCGCGCGCTCCGGGAGGAGCTGCGCCGCGACGAGGCCCCGATCAAGGACGTGGTCGACTTCCCCGAGGAAGAGTCCACCGAGGAGAAGGAGGAGGCCCTCCGCCGCTCGGTCATCCGCGAGCTCGGCAACGTGGACCGCCTCCTGCGCGAGCGGGAGCGCCTCACGCACCAGTGGCGACGGCTCAAGGCCAAGGCGGGCGGCCGCAAGCGCGGCAAGGCCGAGCCGGCCTGGAAGCGCGTCGAAACCCAGGCCGAAGCCAAGAAGAGCAAGGTCCTCTCGATCCTCCGCGGGCTCAATCTCCAGCAGTCCCTCCTCGACATGTGGGGCGCCGACCTCAAGAAGCTGGTGGAGAAGATCCACCGCGCCGAGCGCGAGATCGCGCTCTGGTCCGACGGCAAGCGCCCGGCCCCCACCGCGGTGGACGCGTTCCTCTCCTCGCTCGCCGACGACGACCGCGACGAGGGCGACCGCGACCTCTACCAGAAGGCGGCCGCCAAGTACCCCTCGATCAAGGACCGCCTGGTGTGGGTGGCCCAGCAGAAGATCAAGCGGGCCGAGGAGCTCGCCGACGCCAAGGCGGACGATCTCAAGAACATCGTCAAGATCATCAAGCAGGGCGAGGCCAAGGCGGCGCGGGCCAAGAAGGAGATGGTCGAGGCGAACCTCCGGCTCGTCATCTCGATCGCCAAGAAGTACACCAACCGCGGCCTGCAGTTCCTCGACCTGATCCAGGAAGGCAACATCGGCCTGATGAAGGCGGTCGACAAGTTCGAGTACCGGCGCGGGTACAAGTTCTCGACCTACGCCACCTGGTGGATCCGCCAGGCGATCACCCGCGCCATCGCGGACCAGGCCCGCACCATCCGGATCCCGGTGCACATGATCGAGACCATCAACAAGCTCATCCGGACCTCCCGACAGCTGGTTCAAGAGCTGGGACGCGAGCCCACCCCCGAAGAGATCGCCATCAAGATGGAAGTCCCCGTCGACAAGGTCCGCAAGGTCCTCAAGATCGCCCAGGAGCCCATCTCGCTCGAGACCCCGATCGGCGAGGAGGAGGACAGCCATCTGGGCGACTTCATCGAGGACAAGCAGGTCGGCTCGCCGGTGGAGAGCATGATTGGGCTGTCGCTTCGGGAGCAGACGAACCGCGTCCTGAACTCCCTCACGCCTCGAGAAGAGAAGGTGCTGCGCCTGCGCTTCGGCCTCTCGGACGGCTGCGAGCACACGCTGGAGGAGGTCGGCCAGGACTTCGCGGTCACCCGCGAGCGCATCCGGCAGATCGAGGCCAAGGCGCTGCGCAAGCTCCGCCATCCCTCGCGCTCCAAGAAGCTCCGGAGCTTCCTCGAATCGTGAGCCGGCCGCGGGCGGTGGTATCATGAGCGACGGGCCCATAGCTCAATTGGCAGAGCCCCCGGCTCATAACCGGTCCGGTCTTGGTTCGAGTCCAAGTGGGCCCACCAATCTCGACGCGGGGCACGACACGGTGGCAGCGAGAGCAGGGACGAGAGGGTAAGTGGACGGAAACCTCCAGACGCTGATCAATCTGCAGGCGATCGACACGAGGATCGCCGGCCTCGAGGCGGACGCCGCGCGGCTCCCCCGGGAGATCGCCGCGATCCACGCCGCGGTCGAGGACGCCAAGAAGAACGCCGAGCAGGCCAAGGCCCGGCTGGACGCCGCCCGCAAGGACCAGCGGGCCAAGGAGAAAGACCTCGAGGTCGTCCAGGCCAAGCGCTCCAAGAACGAGGCCCGCCTCTACGAGGTCAAGACCAACAAGGAGTATTCCGCGGTCCTCATCGAGATCGAGGAGATCAAGCAGGAGAAGGCCCGGATGGAGGAGGAGGTCCTGGTCCTCATGGAGGCCCAGGAGCGTCTGACCGGCGACATCCGC
>Ga0210408_10003714_pt1 | contig 13937 bp, 5 predicted proteins | sample IncBWH4MmetaG_FD_155471 | JGI IMG/M metagenome (GOLD analysis project Ga0210408, IMG submission 155471) | Forest soil microbial communities from Barre Woods Harvard Forest LTER site, Petersham, Massachusetts, United States - Inc-BW-H-4-M | ecosystem: Environmental > Terrestrial > Soil >...
TATCGAGTCGATTCGGTGACAACGAGTGCTGCTCTTGAGCAGGCAGCGGCGATTGACCGAACTGCTGGACAGGTTCCGTCAGAGAAGTTTGCGGCGGCGCAGCCCTACTCTGCGCAGGGCGTGGAGAATCTGCGGCGCGTCTGGGAAGCGCGCGTGCGCGCGCATGCAAGACGGGAACATGCGGGGACGATTCGCGATGTGGAAGCGATTCGGACGATGGATTCAGCGGCACGCACAGTCCGAATCAGACTAGATTTAAGTTCCGAGGCGGCGTACGCGGTGCGGCGACTGGAGTTTCGCGGCATTCATCGTTTTCCAGATTGCTATTTCCGCAAGCGGATAGGGGTGCAGGAGGGAGCGCCACTGGATGAGCGGGGGTTGGAGGCAGGATTGCGGCGTCTGGCGCGAACGGGTTACTTCAAGCCCATCAAAAAAGAAGATGTGCATATCGAGCCGAACGACTCTGCACGCAGTGTGGATATTACGATTCGCGTGGAAGAGCTGGGTCAACAGCGCGTTTCCCTCGTCGGCGGACGAGGTCAGTTCGGCAGCACGCTGGGCATCGCCTATTCTTTGTTCAATATTTTGGACCGCGACGAGCTTCTCACGTCGAAAATCGAAGGAGGGCCAGAGAGCCTGCAACTAGCGATGGGTTTGGCGAAGGAAGGATTTCTGGGCTCGCGGGGATCGCTGGCGCTCTCGCTATTTAATACATTCTTGCGGCCGCGATTAGCAGGAAGCGTGCAGGGTCCTTTCTTCAAGCAACGAACGCGAGGCGTTAGCGCGGATTGGAGCTATTCGCTTTCGAACACGGATACGCTGAGCACGAACTACAGCTTGTCGCATTCGTTCACGACGTACGCGGTGGCGCCGAGCTCCGGGCCGACGGGATTATCGGCGAGCGACATGCGCACGGAATCTTCGAGCCATGGAATAGGAGTGGTATGGACGCGCGACAGCGGGAATGAACGAATCATTTTTGCCGATTCGGTTTCCGGCGGATGGCTTGGCGGAAGCGAGAACCTGGTTCGCGCGAAGGCGGAATATGCATATATCGTTCACGACCCGATCCTGGACCGGCGCAACGCGTGGGCGTTTCGTTCAGTGTTTATGGGAGCAGGAAGCTATTCCGGAGATATGCCGCTGACTGCGCGATTGTTCGCGGGAGATGGATTCGTGCGCGGGTTGCGCGATGGTGAGCTGGGACCGGCGGCGATTGCTACTTCGACATCCTCGACAGGCGCAACACAGTATTCCGCCACTCCTGCAGGGGCCAATTTGATCGGGGCGGGAAACGCGGAATATCGCGTGCGGCTTAGCGCCGGGACGGAGGCCGCAGGCTTTTTTGACCTTGGCTCCGGATTGCTGCTACCGAACTGGCTGGGATCAACGCGGCCTTCGCTGATCGATTCTACAAACGGCCTGCTTCACGGGTCGACGGGCGTAGAGCTGCGGTGGACGTTGCCGGGAATTGGAGTTCCGTTGCGCGCGTACTATGCACTGAATGTCCTTCGCCTGAATCGGCCGGTGGTGATGCCGGACGCTTCGCGGTTTCGTGTACACAACCGATTCGCGTCATTTGGCTGGGGATTGGGGTCGTTGTTTTGAGGCAAACGGTGCGACGCCAGTCTGCACCGGCTGAAGCCTGGCTCTACAGGATTGCTCGGATGTTGCGGCGCGGCGGTGTGCGCTACACTGCGGGCACTATGAAACCTCGCAAACTTGTCAAGGAAATGGAAGGAATTGCCGCTGCGTATTGCGTTACGGACGGGAAGAAACTCCGGCTGAAGGATTTCGACCCGCGCGACACCAAGGGAGTGAAATCGAAGAAGGTCGCGCAGAGCCTGCTGGAAGGCAGCGGCGACATGCTTGCGGAAATGCAGCAGAAGCTGTACGCGCAGGATGTGTGGGCGCTGCTGCTGATTTTTCAGGGCATGGATGCGGCGGGCAAAGACGGGGCGATCAAGCACGTGATGTCCGGAATAAATCCGCAGGGATGCGACGTGTATGCGTTCAAGGCGCCGACCAACGAAGAGTTGGACCACGATTTCCTTTGGCGGGAACACAAGGTGATGCCGAGCCGAGGAAAGATCGGGATTTTCAACCGTTCGTACTACGAGGAAGTGCTGGTGGTGCGGGTGCATCCGCATCTTTTGAAGGCCGAGAAGCTGGCGGACGAACTGGTGACGAAGCACATTTGGCAAGAGCGGTATGAGGACATCAACGCGTTCGAACGGTTTTTGACGCACAACGGCGTGGTGATCCGGAAGTTTTTCCTTCATGTCTCGAAAGAGGAGCAGAAGAAGCGATTTTTGGAGCGCCTGGGCGATTCGAAGAAGAATTGGAAGTTTTCAATGGACGACATTAAGGAGCGGAAATTCTGGGACGACTACCAGGAGGCGTATGAGGAGATGGTGCAGAACACGGCGACGAAGCGGGCGCCGTGGTACGTGGTCCCAGCGGACAACAAGTGGTACGGGCGGCTGGTCGTGGCCTCAGCGATTATCGAGGCGCTGAATGGGTTGGACCTGGCGTTTCCGGACGTGGACAAGCAGAAGAAAAAAGAGTTAGAGGAGATACGGGAGGCGCTGTTGAAGGGGAAGGATTGAGCCGGCGTTTAAGCGGTAGGGTGCGTTGTAGCGGGGATCGCTTGAGGTCCTTCGGCCGGCTGAAATACTCCCGGCCTTAGGATGACAATAGTTTTTCGTTGCGAATGATTCCAAGAATATTGCGATTAGGGCGCGAAGTGGTAGCGCAGGGTTGATGGCATGTGGTCAGAGCGCTGGCGGATGTTGTATTCGAGCTGATAGCGCAGGTGTTCGGCGTCGGCGGGGTAGTCTTTGCCTTCGGGGTATGGATATGGAAGTAACGTGTGGCGCGGAAGCGGCTCTACAGTGAAGGCGTGGGCCGCGTAGAAGTCGAGATCCTTTTCGAATCCGTTGGCGTAGAAGAAATAATCGCGGACCCAGCCAACGGGTAGCGGCCGGAGTTTGCGCGAATCGAAATCGAGCTTGACGCCTTCGCCGGAGCTGAAGACTACGAAGCGGTCGTCGGGCTTTTCCAATAGCTGACGTACATCGCCATAACGAGTGTAATTGCCAGCGGCGCGCGCGTACGGTCCGGTCATGCTGCGGCGTGCGTAGGAATAGGTGGTGTCACTCGCGGGCGTGAGGCGAATTTCGCGCGGGTAGCCGAGGAAATCGAGCGTGGCGCCGGCTAACGGCACTTCAGCGACGCGGACGTCGTGCTGATCGGCAGTTTGGTCGATGCGAATCGCATCCCAATAAATTTTCAGGTTGTTGACGATGCGAATGCGGCGCGTGCCCGGCGGCAGCTTGCCGGTAAGATCGGCGACCATGGTGCGTTCGAGGCCGGCGGGAAAGCCCATGTCGTCGACCACGCGCACCCACTTGCCTTGCGCGTCGAGGGCTTCGACGTAGGGCGCGATCACTTTGATGCCGGCTTGATCGGCGGCGTACATGGAAGTGGCGGTGAAATAGTCGGTGTAGCCGTCGATGATCAGGCGCAGCGGCTTGGCGGCGTCCCATGAGCCGAGGTCAAGCTCGATCCAGTGCAATTTCGCGAAACCGGCGAAGGGAAGCTCTTCGAGGTTGGCGACGTACTCGCGGTCGGCCTTGGCGATGAGCGGAAGCACAGTGTTGCCGTGCTCGTCCCAAGCTCCGACGGGCGTGTGCGCGCCGCTGCTGGCGATGACGCGAAATTCGGGGAATGGCGGAGCGCTGACGAATCGCTCGTTGGGAAAAACGTCGTAGGAGGCCGGATGGTCGATGGCCAGCAAGCGAACTTGGTCGAGGTAGACGGTCTCTTCCATCGGCTCCAGAAAGCGGAAGCTGAGGAGGCCGTTGCGGGGCCGGACGCTGCGCGCGTTGACCTTCAGATATTCGTCAGGATCGGGAACGTCGCGTTCACCGGGAGCGACCCAGTGGCCAACGACGCCCGGACCAATCATGTCGGCGATGAATTCGTACTCACGCCCGTTCCAGGCAAATAAAACGGGGCAGGAACTGCCCCGGCGATCGAGTTCGCCGATGACGTGCTCTTTTCTAGCGGCAAGATTGATTTCGTCTTGCGGCACGCCGGTGGGCCAGAGCAGGCGCACAACCTCGACATTACGTTCAGCGCCGAGACCAGCGAGGATGGCCGGAGCATTTTGTCCCAGATAGCCGGACGCGCCTTGCACTTCCCATTTTTGATACAGCGGACCGGCATAGATTTCGACCTTGGTGCCGATGGCGCTTTTGTTGTCGTTGAGCGCTTTCAAATCGATGCGCATCCAATTGTGCTGATTGCCGCCCTCGTTGCGCAGCAGAAGCGGCGGCGCGCCCAGTTGCGTGACGACCAAGTCGGGGACGCCATTGCCGGCGACGTCGGCTACCGCGACGGCGCGCGGCTGCGAAAGCTTGACGGCGTCGAGATGAACCTGGCGCGTGACATCTGCGAAACCGGGGGTGCCGAGATTGCGCAGCAGGCGCAGTTCGCCACTGGAGCTGGATTCACCCACAGCAACGAGATCGAGCCAGCCGTCATTGTCGTAGTCGATGGCGGAAAGCCCCCACCCGCGCTGCCAGCCCAAATCGGGCAGTGGGACACGCTCGAGGCGCTTGCCTTCGATGTTGCGCCACAGGCTAATGCCGGGCGCGCCGTTGTGGGTGAAGGCAACGTCCATCCAGCCGTCTTTATCGAAATCGAATGCTACGACGCCAACCGCGGGTGAAAGATTTTCTTTTGTGAAATCGATTCCGGGCAGCGGAGAAAACTTTCCCTCGCGCGGATTCAAGTAGATCGATGCGCCTTGGCTGCCTCCGGCAAAAACGAAATCGATGGCGCGATCGTTGTTCAAATCGGAAGTGACTACCCCGGCGCCGGTTGCATCGATGCCCAGTCCGGTTTCGGCGGAAACGTCAGTGAACGTGCTGTTGCCATTGTTGCGCCAGAGAACGTTGTGCGGCTTTTCGACGGACGAGGCTTCGCCAGGCGACATAGTGATGTAGAGGTCCAAATCGCCATCGTGGTCGTAGTCGACGAAGGTGACGCCAACGCAGCCGGGTTCGCGGCGAATGCCGACGGCTTGCGTGACGTCTGCGAACTTGCCATCGCCTTTGTTCCGCAGCAGGTGCACGCCATCGCTGAGGCACACGGCAAGGTCGGTGTGGCCATCATTATCGAAATCACCTGCTGCACAGCCGAGGCCGCTGCCTTTTAGCGCGAGGCTGGCTTCTTCGGTTACGTCGACGAAACGGCCGTCGCCGGTGTTGTGCAGCAAGCGGCTGGTGCCTTCGCTCAGGGCGCTGACCAAAAATAAATCGGGCTTGCCGTCTCCATCGTAATCGAGAAAACACGCGCCGGTGCTGGGCCCAGGGAGCTTAGGACGGCCGCCAGCTGCGACAAAAGGCTGCTCCTTGTAGCTCACTGGGGTCGCGGGCGGCGCAGTCAGCGCACCGCTACGCCCAAGTTCGGCGAGCGAGAAGCGGCCCTGGTCTCCGTAGCCTGCTCCGAAGGGTGAGCCAAGATGCTCGGTTGTGATTTTTTGAAAACGCGCGAGGTGCTGGCGCGCGGAATCCGAGTCGCCTTTTCGCAGATAGGCGCGCGCGATGCCAAATTCAGAAGAGGCGTGATAGGGAAACGCGGCTATGGCCTTCTTAAATTCGGCGATAGCATCGTCATAGCGCTGAAGCTGCGTGTAAAGGTAGCCAAGAAAATAATGAGCGTCCGCTTCGGGAGAAAGCTGCGCGACGTGCTGAAATGCCTCGATCCCCTTTTCGGGTTCACCGGTGTCCTTGCAAAGAAGGCCGAGGTTGTACCAGGCGTAAGGATCGTTCGGCAGGAGGCGTGTAGCTTCCTCAAGAGCGGCACGAGCGGGCTCGATCTTTTGCTGGCTGAGCAGCGAGATGCCGAGGTTCAGGCGGGCGATGGCGAACTTCGGGTCAGCGGTAAGCGCCGTCTCAAAATATTTTTGCGCCTCGGCGAATTTCTGCTGGTTCATATAGGCGACGCCCAGGGTGTTGTTGCGGAAGGCCTCGGCCTCATCGCTTTTCGTCTCGGATTTCGGCGCAGCTTGCGGCTTTTGAGGAGCGCCTCCGGCTCGCGAGCGCAGCGAAGGAATGGCGATGGCAGAGAGAATGGCAGCGCATACTATGAACGGCGGAATTCCGAGCCGATGCACACCTAGCATGAGGTTTTTTTCCTGTACGAATCGTCCAGTGCGCGGCACGCACCGCCACGCTGCGAGACCGTATCGATTTTCACGGCTGACCGAAGCAGCGTCAAGCTGCTATTTCACGACCGGATCGGCGCTGCTTCAAATTTTCGCGACGGTACGGAAAGCTTGACGCGCTAAGAGTGTCCACTTACGCTCGCTAGCCTCTCTATGAAGCCGCTACATTACGCAAGCATCGCGGAGATTCACGAGAGCGTCCGGGCAAAAAAGGTGTCGCCAGTGGAAGTTATAGCGGCGTATCTCGAACGCATCGATACGTTGCAACCGAAGCTGAATGCTTGTGTGTATCTCGATGTGGAGGCAGTGCGCGCGCAAGCTCGATACGCGGAAGACGCTGTACGGCGCGGAGGCGCGGCCGGCCCGCTGCTCGGCGTTCCCATCACGCTGAAGAGCTGCATCGATGTGGCGGGTTGGCCGTGTCCGGCGGGATCTTTGCTCCGCAAGGATTACATTGCGGAGACCGACGCCACGCTGGCTGCTCGACTTCGGGCGGCTGGCGCGATCCTTCTGGGCAACACCAACACGCCAGAATTTCTGATGGCGTACGAAACGGATAATTTGGTTAGCGGAAGGACAAGCAATCCCTGGGATTTGTCGCGCAGCGCGGGCGGCTCGAGCGGCGGTGAAGCAGCGGCTATCGCGTCGGGATGCTCGGCAGGCGGAGTGGGCAGCGATGGCGGCGGATCGGTTCGCGTGCCGGCGCACTTCTGCGGCATATGCGGTTTGAAGCCGACGCCGGGAAGAATTCCCGCGACCGGGCACTTTCCCGCGGGCATCGGCGCGTTTTCGTGGATCGGCGTTGTGGGACCGATGGCGCGAACGATTGCGGACCTGCGCGCTTTGTTTCAGGTGATGGCCGGACCGGACCCCGGGGATGCGTTGTCGGCGCCAGTGCCGTTCGCTACGGTGAATGATGCGCAACTAAAGGGTTTGCGCGTCGGCATTCTGGAAAGCGATGCGCTGGGCCAAGTGGACGCGGAAACCTCTGCGGCCTTGCAGAAGGCAGCGAACGACTTGGCGGCGCAAGGAATTGTTGTCGAGCCGCTGCGGCTGCAGGGTCTGGAGCGCGCGATCGAGCTTTGGTGGTTTTTCTTCGGATCCGCGATTGCGCATCTGTTTCAGCCAAGTGTCGCAGGGCAGGAAGAAAAACTGAGCCGCATATTTCGCGAGTACCTGCAGTTTGCGGAGGCGCCGGCGACACTCGACGCCTTGCTGAGTGCGTGCGCGGAGCGCGATCTGCTGCGCGCTGAGATTCTGCGGCAGATGCGTGATGTGCCGATCCTCCTCTCACCGGTTTCCACGACAACCGCGTTTCGGCACGGCGAAGGGACGTGGCGGCCGGGCGCGAAGCACTGCTATCGCGACACGATGCGTTTTTCGCAGTGGCTCAACTTGACCGGGTTTCCGGGGGTGTCGGTGCCGGTGAGCCTTTCCGCCGATGGACTGCCGATCGGCGTGCAAGTGATCGGGCGGCCGCATGAGGAGGAGTTGGTGCTCGCGATTGCAGAGCGGATCGAAAACGGACGCGGTCCGTGGCGCGCGCCGGATATCTAAACGTGGAACAGGTACACGTTGTGACCACCGTCCTGCCCCTGAATTGTCATTCCGAGCCTAGCGAGGAACCTGCTTTTTCTTTCCCAAACACTATTACGGCGGAGGTTGCGCAAGTTCCGGGTTCGGTATGCGCTGGTCGCTCAGCGACTCACGGCGTTTGCTGAGATCGGCGTTAACCATCTTCTTAGCGATGGCAAATTCGGCTTGCGCTTCCTCGCGCCGCCCGAGCCGCGCGAGCACCTGGCCCCGGACGAAGTGCACGCTCTGATTGTCGGGCGCCAGGCGCACGGCCGAATCAATGGCCGGCAGCGCTTCGTGGTATTTTTCCCGCTGCATATAAATTTTGGCCAGACCGAAGAGCGAACCCGGCATTTTCGGGTTGCGCTTCAGTGCCTCGCGGAAGAAGCGCTCCGCTTCTTCATTGTTTCCTGCGCGTAGATGTAGCTGCGCAAGCTGCTCGTAGGTATCGGGCAGGTCGGGCTCGACGGCCAAATCCTTGCGAAATTCCGCCTCGGCTTCTTCCAGATGGTCGAGCCGCAGCTGCGCGACACCCAGACTGAAATGGACGAACGGCAAATCCGGATTAGCGGCGGCGGCGCGCTGCAGTTCGGGCAGCGCTTTCTCCGGCTCCTCGCGGTTCAGATAGGCCTTGCCGAGAATCAGGTGAAACTCGGGCTTATCCCCGCCGATCTCAAGCAGGCGGCTGAGCGCTTTCTCGTCCAGTTCCTTCCTATCGGCGTTGTGCGCCGCGATGCCCAGCACGTAGAGGTACATGAAATCGCCGGATTGCTGCGTCCAAAGCGGCTCGAGCGCAGAGACGGCATCCGCATAACGCTCGGTAAACACGTTGCACAAGCCTAAGAGGTAGCGCGCCTGCTGGGAGTCGGGCTGGTCGCGAACCACCGAAGCGAGCGGCGCGATCGCTCCAGCGTAGTCGCCGCGCCGGTACTTCACCAGGCCGATGTCCAAGCGAACGCCGGCCATTTTCGGTTCGAGCTTCTCCGCTCGTTGCAGCAGCGAGAGCGCGTGATCCCAATCCTTGCGTCGCATAGCGATGACGCCGAGATTGGCATACGCGGCTCCCGAGCGGGGATCGCCCGCCAGCACCTTGTGAAATGCCGCTTCGGCCGCGTCCAGTTCGCCTCGCTGCAGCGCGGCCTCGCCTTCCGCGAAAGTCTTCTGGAGTTCGGCCACCGTGGGGCTGGTCACCGCTGCAGTGCGGGCTTGCGATGCGGAGGTGCGGAGTGAAGCTTCCGCCAAACAAAACGCAGGCAAGGCTCCAGCGAAAGCAACTTCACCGAAATTGGCCGCCAGAGCGAGTACCAGAACCCTTCGAGTCATTACGTCTGTAGTCTCCGGCAGCGCTGGCCGGAATTCAAGCGGCGACCGCGAACTGCCGCTATTTCAACGGGATTCAAAGAGAACGGGAGCGGGAGAAGGAGCCTCACGCCTGATGCGAGGCAAACCGGTGGACGGAAGAACAAGAATGAGACAAAATCCCGCTTGACAACCGCTCCGTTATGCCTTATTAACTCGATTTAATAAGTCCCGGTGTAATCCTTCGTTGGTCGAGTGGTGGGGGCTGTGGCCGAATGAGTTGTCTCCGGCGAATCACGGACCTAGCGTGCCAGTCTTGCCAGGCGCATTGTCCCTCACATTCCCGTAATTCAAGTTTGACAATTTTGGAGGTACTACCGTGAAGGGACATTCGCATTTTTTTCACGCTCATGAATCCGCGAACGTTCTCGCCAAGACCGCCTCTGCCCTCGGCCTATTGTGCGCTCTGGTGATGACGCTCCTGATGCCGTGCGCTTCGTATTCCCAAGACACCGGCTACATCAGCGGTACGGTGATGGACAAGTCCGGTGCCGCGGTTGTGGGCGCAGAGATAACTCTAACCAACACTGCCGGCAGCTTGACGCGCAACACTACGAGCAATGCCGATGGAGCTTACGTGATTCCTGGCCTGCAGGGCGATACCTATAACCTCAGCGTAAGCGCAAAAGGCTTTCAGAAATACACCGCGCAGAAGATTAAGCTGGACGTGGCGGAAAAAGCGCGCGTTGACGTGACGCTTACTGTCGGCGCCATGAGTGAAGAAATTACCGTAACGGGTGAAAGTGTCGCGCAGGTGCAGACGGAGTCTTCGGAAATTGGCTCGACCATCACGGGAAAACAGGTGAATCAGCTCGAGCTCAATGGCCGCAATTTTACTCAGCTTGTCACTCTAACCCCCGGCGTCGTAGACCAGACCGGCTCCGACGAGGGAAAGGTCGGGGTATACGGCAATGTCTCTTACAGCATGAACGGGGGACGAAACGAATACAACAACTGGGAGCTCGACGGTGGCGACAACATGGATAACGGCAGCAACGCCACGCTGAACGTTTACCCGAATCTCGAGGCGATCGCAGAGTTCAAGGTGCTCACCTCCAATTACGGCGCGCAATACGGTCGCAATGGTTCCGGCACCATCGAGGTCGAAACCAAGTCGGGCACGAACACGTTCCACGGCAGCGCCTTTTATTACGGCCGAAACGAGTTCTTTAATGCCAACGACTTTTTCGACAATGCAGTAGGCAATCCCAGGCCCAAGTACAGGAAGCACGATTTCGGATACACCGTCGGCGGTCCCGTCTTTATCCCCGACCACTACAACTCGAGCAAGAAGAAGACTTTCTTCTTCTTCTCCGAGGAGTGGCGGCGCGAGAAAAACGTTTCCTTGGCAGCTCCGGGAAGCAATGGTAGTTCCATCGCAAATGTGCCCTCTGCTGCCGAACGCGGTGGGAACTTCAGTGACGTTTGTCCAGGACCCGATTGCCCGCATCAACCCAACGGAACTCCTTTCCCTAACAACACCATTACGCCTACCGCTGTTGGCACGGCGCTCGAGGCAACTATCCCCCAACCTACTCCTGGTCTCACCGCAGGTGTCTTTCCTGCATTCGAGCAAACAGTATCGGAACCAACCACTTGGCGCGAAGAGTTGGTGCGAATCGACCACAACCTCAGCGACAATTACCGCCTGACCTTCCGCTATATCCACGATTCCTGGCAAACCGTCGTACCGGACGCGCTCTGGGGAAACAATCAGAACGGCAACTTGCCCAGCTTTCAGAACGTGACCACCGGCTTCGTGGGGCCCGGGACAAGCTTTGTCGCTCGTCTGAACGCCAATGTTACTCCCGCCCTTCTCAATGAATTTGTCGCGAGTTACACAGCCGATCATATTTTCTTAACTGCTGGTGGCACGGTCTCGCCTAGCGGCGCGTTCCCGATGGGCACGTTGTTTCCGAGCCAGACGCCTCCCTTTGGCGGATTGCTTCCTGCCATCACTCTTACAGCGAACGCCGCGTATGGCGGGGGCTTCTGGACTGACACAGGTTACTTCCCTTGGAACAACGCCAACCCGACCTACACTCTTCGGGACAATGTTACCAAGGTCGTCAAAACCCATACCTTCCAATTCGGCGCTTACGTGGTGTTCGCCGAGAAGAACGAAATGAATTCCCCAAATCTTCAGGGCATCTTGACATTTGATTCCACCAAGCCCTTTAGCAGCGGTAACGCGTTTGCCGATTTGTTGCTGGGCAACGTCTCTAGTTTTCAGCAGTGGAGCGCTAAGGCCAAGTACTACAATCGCTACAAGATCGTCGAACCGTATTTCCAAGATGACTGGCGCGTGACCAAACGCCTGACCCTCAACTTGGGGTTGCGCGTGAGCCTCTTCGGCACCTACCGGGAGAAGCTCCTACAGGCTTACAACTTTGATCCCAGCGCGTTCAACACGGCAAATGAACCAAACTTCGATGCCAATGGATTTCTCGTGCAAAACGCTGCTGGTACCGCGAACCCACTGAATGGTGTCGTCCAGTGCGGAGGAAAGGGAGGCAATCTGCCTCTCATACCAGGATCGGCATTTCCCGCAGTCGCCATTGGGTCGAACTCAAACGCCGGATGCCTTTCGGGCCATCTTTTCAACCCCGCTCCGCGCATAGGCTTTGCGTGGGATCCCAAAGGCGACGGAAAGATGGCCGTGCGTGGCGGGTACGGAATCTTCTATGAGCATACCAACGGCAACGAAGGCAACACCGAATCGCTGGAGGGCTCTGCTCCGCTTGTTCTGAGGGCCAAGCAGTCCAATATCGCGCCTGGACAGGGTTCCTGCGCCGCAAACCCCGAAGGTGGCTATGGCTGCATCGGCGGTGCTGCCGGAGGGACCATCCCCGTCCCCCCACTCTCGCCCCTTTCCATTCCGAACAAGGCTCAATGGCCGTACATGCAACAGTGGAACCTGGGCGTTCAAAAGGAACTCCCATCTCACGTCATATTGTCTGTGGCCTATGTTGGCAGCAAGGGCACGCATTTGACTCTGCTCAGCAACCTGAACCAGCTTCATTCGACGCCTCTTTCTGCCAATCCCTATACACCTGGCGAGGCAATATCGGTTTTTGATCCGGTCCTTAACCCAACAGGGAACACCGACTGCACAAATCCTGCGGCGCCAAAGGTGAACGGCGTAGCGGTTACCGGCCAGGCGGCTATCAATGTCGGTGTTGCCGCGTGCGGGTTTAATGCGGATACCATACGCACCGCGTTCCCTGGTTACAGCAGCATCAATTCGCTACGGGACGCGGCCAATTCGATTTATCACTCACTTCAAATCACCGCAAACCGCACATTGGGCGACCTGACCTTGAGCCTTGCTTACGCTTATAGCCACGCTATCGACGATTCCTCGGATCGTAGCGACAGCGCCTTTGTAGACGCCTTCAACATCGCTGCCAATCGCGGCAGCTCCAACTTCGACATGCGTCATAGCCTATCCATAAGCTATGTCTATAACCTGCCGTTTTTCCGCAGCGCCGGTCTTGCCCACAATGTCCTTGGTGGCTGGCAGGTTTCGGGCATCACCATCGCCCAGACCGGACTTCCTTTCAGCGTAGTTAACAACAGCGGGTTCGGAGATAACGCCGGCGTGGCCAACGGTACGTCGGCAACGGGCTCTCGCCCGGATTTGGTCGGCGATCCCCACAACCTAAACGGCAATACCGATCCTCTACTCTTCTATAACCCGAATGCTTATGCTGTACCCAGGGGTCTTACATTCGGCAATGTCGGGCGAAACACGCTGAATTTGCCGGGACGCCTCAACTTCAATTTCGGTACCTTCAAGCGGTTCACCATTAGCGAACGGGCTGGATTTGAATTCCGCGTGGAAACGTTTAACCTCTTTAACCACACGCAATTCAACAGCATCAGCAATAGCTTTTCACCCGGGTCCAGTAGCTTCCTCGTATTGAACGGCACCCACGATCCACGCCGGATGCAGCTTGGCCTGCGTTTCTATTTTTAACTGACCACCGCCCCGAAAGGGCGGCGCTCTCCGGAGCGCCGCCTTTTTTCCTAACCTGCAGCCTTGGGGGATGACGGCTGCGGACAGTGCCAGGCCCATCTCTTCGCCGTCGATCTTGCTTTCAACTTTTAACTTTCGACTGTCAACTTCCTCCGAATGGAGTACACTACGCGCCATGAACCGACGAACTTTCATCGGAACATCCATCGCTGCGGCCGTAGCCGCTTCGCGTCCCGCGTGGCCGGCTGAAACCCATCATATCAACCGCGTCGGACTGCAGCTCTACACCGTGCGCGACCTCATGAAGAAGGATTTCGAGGGCACCATCGCGAAAGTTGCGCAAATTGGCTACAAAGAAGTGGAGTTCGCCGGTTACTACGACAGGTCGCCGCAAGCCGTTCGAGCCATTTTGGAAAAGGACGGCCTAACCTCCCCATCAACGCACGTCGGCTACGACATTGTCGAGAAGAAGTGGAGCGAAACGCTGGATGCGGCTCACACCATCGGCCACGCATTCGTCGTTTGCCCCTGGATCGACGCCAAGCAACGCAAAACGCCGGACGGCTGGAAGCAAGCAGCCGAATTGTTCAATCGCGCCGGGGAGTCGGCAAAAAAGGCCGGCATCCAATTCGCCTATCACAATCACGCGTTTGAGTTCGAGCCTTCCGAAGCGCTGGGCGGCAAGTTCCCGTATGATTTTCTGCTCGCCGAGACCGATCCCAATTTGGTCAAGATGGAAATGGACCTTTGCTGGATTACTGTCGGCGGGCAGGATCCCGTGAAGTACTT
>Ga0210408_10003715_pt1 | contig 13934 bp, 18 predicted proteins | sample IncBWH4MmetaG_FD_155471 | JGI IMG/M metagenome (GOLD analysis project Ga0210408, IMG submission 155471) | Forest soil microbial communities from Barre Woods Harvard Forest LTER site, Petersham, Massachusetts, United States - Inc-BW-H-4-M | ecosystem: Environmental > Terrestrial > Soil >...
ATCGCGAGGATCCTGGCCACCCGCGACAGGGGTGACACCTGGATGGCGTATAACACTCCGCTCGTTAGTTCGCCAAGTGCGGGAGGCCTCTCGGTGGCCTTCCGTGACGCCTGGCATGGCATTCTGGGCGGTGGCGACTTGTCCACCAACAGTTCGGCCGATGCGGCAACGTCGAGCGATGGCGGCAAGACGTGGACCCTCACTAACAAGCCTCCCGTTCAAGGGACCATTTTCTGCCTGGCCTATGTGCGCGGCATTGGCGGCAATGGTCATCGCGATGATGGCGAATTCGATCACGAGCACGATCAGTCCGTCGTAATTACCGCCGAGACGGAGCCGAACTTCGACTCGGGACAAGCAGCATGGACTCCCGATGAAGGACGTACCTGGTTCGAACTGCCCAACGTGAGCGGCTACTGGGCGGTCGCTTTTGCGAATCCACACGCCGGGTGGTTCGTAGGCAACAACGGTCAGATCCTCAAGATCAGCTTCTGACCGAATCGGCGCCCGGGAGATTTCCACAGCTGTACCTGCTTCAATGTGACATCTGAGGTTGCGTCGAATCGGAAATAAGCCCATCATTGCCGAAGCAAAGACGATGCTGTGCAATCGCAATGCGCCACCGATAAGTGCTTTGAAATCAAGATTTTGACCCCTAACCCTTAGGGCTCAAGATTTTGCGCAGTATTTTTGCAGAACCCGCACCAGGCAAGGCTTTCGCGGGCTAGGGGGAGGGGATACCCTCCCATGCGCCAGGAACTCCCATTTCGGATCAATTTTGGAAGGCGCAAAGAAGGCTGGGAATGAGTTTTTTTTCGTGAATATCCACAGGCCGCGCGCTAACGCGAAAGCTGCTTCGCGATCGCACAGTACAAATCAATCGCTTCATGAAGTTGCCGTTTCTCGATGTACTCGCCTTCCGTATGCGCGACGTGAATCGATCCCGGACCGATCAGCAGCGGTTCGCCCCAATTCGTCAGCTTCGGAATGTCGGTCGTAAACGCCGCAATCATCGTTGGCAATCCATTGAGCTTGCGAAAACGCAGGAAGGGAAGTTCCAGCGGAAAGGTGACTTCGACCTGATCTCCGGCAGTTGCGACAATTTCCCGCCGCAACTCGTCGGTCAATCCGACCAGCCTGTACAGCAAATCTGCATGCGCGTAATCAGGAATCACATTCGGAGCGCGTCCGCCTTCGATCAGTCCGATGTTCAGCGTGCAAGGGCCCACTTCCGGATCGTTGGGGAGGTTCATCGCTCGCAATCGTCCGAGCGCCGCGAGCAACTTGTCAATCGCAGAGTCTCCCAACTCCGGATACGCTGAATGCGCCATGCGTCCTCGCGCGGTGACTTCGACGCGCAATGTTCCCTTTGACGCGACCGCCATCCGGTTCTCCGTGGGTTCGCCGTTCACCAGAAATCGGCAACTTCCGGGCGCGTGATCGTTGGCGATCTTCGCCCCCAGGCTGTCGCGCTCTTCTCCCACCACAAACAACACTCCCACATAGATGCCCTCACCTCGCAGTCGGTCCGCGGCCGCGACTTGCGCGGCGATGATTCCTTTTGCGTCGCATGATCCGCGGCCATAAATGCAGTTCGCATCCTCCGACGAAGAAATGAATGGAGGAACCGTGTCCATATGCGTGGAAAAGGCAATCTGTGGATTGGGCTGTTCCGCTGAAGTCGCATATACGTTGAAGCGATCCCCCTCAACCGCGATCTTCCTTGTCTGATACCCGATTCGGCAGAGTTCACCGTAAAGATAATTGCCGACCGCCGCTTCATTGCCGGAAATTGATTCGATGTCGATTAACTGCCGCGTAAACGTGACAGCGTCCATGGTTAGGAGAATAGCAAATCGGACCACAGACCGCGGACCTCAGACCTCAGCTCTGGTTCGCCATTGATTTCCTGAGGTCCGAGGTCCGAAGTCCGACGCCCGCTTTGTGTAATCTGGAGATGTGATCCCGACGAACCAGACCATCCGCTCCCTCTTCCTCGAAGGCCCCGCTGGGCGCCTCGAAGCCCTGCTTAACGCTGGCGCTGAGAACGCGACGCATTCCGCTGTGGTCTGCCATCCGCATCCGCTCTTCGGCGGAACGCTGCACAACAAGGTCGTCTTCCACGCGATGAAAGCGCTGAACAGCTTCGGATTCCCCGTGTTGCGCTTCAACTTTCGTGGCACCGGATTGAGCCAGGGAGAACATGATCGCGGCGTCGGAGAAGTCGATGACGTCCGCATCGCGCTCGACTGGCTCGACTCGGTGTTTCACCTGCCCATCATCTTTGCTGGATTCTCTTTCGGCGCTGCAGTTGGACTGCGCGCTGCGTGCACGGATTCCCGCGTGCGCGCAACCATTGGATTAGGCGTTCCTGTCGCTCCCGTGGCTGCAGATACGGAAGAGCCGCGTGACTACACCTATGAGTTTCTGCAGACGTGCACCCAGCCCAAGCTGTTCGTCAGTGGAGCGCGCGACCAGTTCGGCCCGCGGGCGAAGCTGGAAGCAATGGTCGCCTCGCTGCCGGATCCGAAGAAACTGGTCCTGATCGAGGAAGGAGATCATTTCTTCGAAGGCCGCCTGCGCGAAATGCGGGAAACGATTGAGGCGTGGGTGAAAGATGCTGTCAGCTCTCAGCCATCAGCTCTCAGTTGAACTCCGGACCTCTGTCATCCTGAGCGCAGCGATTGCTGAGCACAGCGAAGCAATCATGGAGTCGAAGGATCCCTACCTCAAATTCGTAGGTTCGAGAAGTCACTGCACCATCCGAATCGCGCGGTTTGCTCAGAGCTGACAGCTGACAGCTGATGGCTGTTTATAATCGCTTCGCATGACAGCACCCGCCAGCGAATCGCAGTTCCGTGCCATGCGCGACGCTGCGCGCTCCATTTTCCTTGAGGCGCTCTCTCAGGCTGCCATCGCGAAAGGCTTTGAGCGCCACGTGCAGTGCGAACGCGGCATTCTGCGGGTGCGCGAAGATCTCTATGATCTGCACTCTTACTCGAAGGTCCTGGTAATTTCGCTCGGGAAAGCTGGACATACGATGGCTGAAGGTCTGGCTGCCCAAGTTGGATCACTTGCCCAAGGCATCGTCGCGACTCCCGTACTGCCGGACGCGCAAGTGCACGGTTTCCGCTATTTCCAAGGCGGACATCCGATGCCCAATGCCGATTCGATTCAGGCCGCAGCAGCCATGTTGCGGGCTCTTGAAGCGCAGACTGCCTCGGCGCTTGTGATCTTCATGCTGAGTGGCGGAGGATCGTCGATTGTCGAAAAGCCGGTCGACGATGAGATCTTGCTCGATGATCTCATCGCGACCTATCGCGCACTGGTGCATTCGGGAGCGCCGATCGCGGAAATCAACGCCACCCGCAAACACCTGTCTGCGGTGAAAGGTGGACGTCTGGCGCAGGCAGCATTTCCAGCCCAGCAGGTGTCGATCCTGGTCTCTGACGTTCCTGACAGCACGCCCGATGCGCTGGCTTCGGGCCCGACTATGCCGGATTCGACCAGTGTCGAAGACTGCTATCGCATTGCGGAGAAATACGAACTGCTGAGGCAGTTTCCGCCATCGACACGGGAGCTTTTCGAGCGGCACGCGATCGAGGAAACGCCGAAGTCGGATGATCCCGGGTTTCAAAAATCCAGATGGTGGACCATTCTTTCCAACCAAAGTGCGATCGAAGCAGCGAGCAGCGCGGCTGAGCGCGCGGGCTTCATCGTGCACGTCGACAACTCCTGCGACGATTGGGATTACGCAAAGGCTGCTGATTTTCTGCTCAACCGAGTACGGGAACTGAGGAAGCAGTGCTCTCCCGTGTGCCTGATTTCAGGAGGTGAGGTCACGGTGAAGGTCGTGAACGGCGGAATGGGCGGAAGAAATCAGCAGTTCGCATTGGCCTGTGCAGAAAAGATCGCGGGCGAGAACATCACTGTCATTAGTGCCGGAACTGACGGAGTGGATGGAAATAGCCCTGCAGCGGGAGCGATTGCGGATGGAACGACTCGGGAGCGTGCGCGCCAAGCAGGATTCGACCCACGATCAGCTCTGGAGAAGTTTGACGCCTATCTGCTCTTCCGAGCGCTCGGAGATGCGATCGAGGTCGGTCCAACAGGGAACAATTTGCGCGATTTGAGAATCTTGTTGGCCTATTAATTCGGAAACGGCCGCAAGGCTTCGCCCATGCGGGACAGCCGAGGCGGCTGTCCCTACGTGAGCGGTACGAGAATCTACGCGGTCTTCTGCATCTTGGACATTGCGTCGTCCATGCTGCGCTTCATCTCGTCGGCAGAAACGTCTTTGACGTGGGTGGCGATCGACCACTTGTGGCCGAAGGGGTCTTTGAGCTTGCCATAACGGTCGCCCCAGAACTGATCCATGACTGGCATTTCAACCTGTGCTCCGGCTTTTACCGCGCGATCGAAAGCAGCATCGACGTTCTCGATATAGATGTGCAGGCCCATGGGAGAGCCGCCGACGGACTGCGGAGAAAGCGAGCCGAACTCGGGATATTCGTCGCTCAACATGATCACCGAGTCTCCGATCTTCAGCTCAGCATGCATCACTTTTCCGTCGGGTCCCTTCGCAACTCCTCGTTCTTGAGCTCCGAATGCCTGCTTGTAGAACTCGATCGCCCGTACTGCGTTGCGCACAGTGAGAAATGGAGTGAGCGTGTGATAGCCCTCGGGAATGGGTTTTGCGGACATAAAGACCTCCATAGGAGAGATTTTCCGAGCAGTTTACACCGAGACTTTTAATGGAGTGTCAAAAAGGAAGAAAAACTTTTACCACCAAGGACACGGAGGTTCGCAGAGGTCAGAAGAACCGGGTTATGCCCTCTTCTAGGACGATGACGCGATCTTTGATGCCAGCGGCTTCGGCTTCGTGGTCGAGCAGTTGCAGCGGTTCGTCGACCGGTTCATGCGACAGGCGGAACGTGCCGTAGTGCATGGGAACCATCCACCGTGCGTTGAGGTCGAGAAAGGCTTTGGTTGCATCCGCGGGATTGGTGTGGACGTTGCGGAATTGCGGCGGGTTGTATGCCCCGATTGGGAGCAGAGCGAGCTCGGGAGCAAGACGCCGGCCGATTTCCGAAAATCCGGAGAAGTACGCGGTATCGCCGGCATGATAGACGGAATGCTTTCCTGACTTCAAAACAAAGCCTCCATAGCCGCGATGGGAATCTTTGAGGATGCGCGCGCCCCAATGCCTTGAAGGGACATGTGTGACCGAAAGACTGCCGTGACGCGAACTCTTCCACCAGTCGAGTTCGATAATTTCAGAGAAGCCAAGATCGGAAACCAGGTCAGAAACGTGCGTCGGAATGATGATCGCGGGAGCAATGCCCCGCGTCCGCAGGTTGTTGTTCACGAGCGCACGCAACGACGGACGATGCAGGTGATCGAAGTGCGCGTGCGAAACCAGAACGAGATCGATGGGCGGAAGGTCCGCGACGCGAAGGCCCGGACGGCGAAGCCGCTTCAATACGAACAGCCACCGGGCAAAATTGGGATCGATCACCACGCTCTTTCCTGCAATCTGTACGAAGAAGCTGGCATGACCGATGAAAGTGACGCCCAACTCACCGTTAGTGGCGAGGCGCGGTTTGTGAGTCTGCCCCGACCGAGGAGTAACCGCCGAATGGCGCACCAGACGTCCGAATTGGGTGGCGCGCTTGCGGAGAGCCGGATTGCGAAGCGTTTGCTTGATCATCCTGCTACAGGGCCCGGTTTGAAGCGGATAGTGATGGCTTCCATGTTAATACTGAATGCAGCGAACAGCCGAGTGGTAAATCCGATGCCGCGCTTTTCTCAAGTAGCTCAGTTTAAATTTTAGATGAAACTTGCCCCTAGCAAGCTGCTTTTTACTTTTCTTTACGAGTACGACGGTAATGAGTTGTGCGAACCGAGTACAGGGCCGAACCGCGACAGGAGCCATGTGCTCGGCTTTCCGGGTTCACGGCATGACGTTAGAAAACCGAGCGCTTTGCTTGACCAAGTTCGAGCAGGTCATATCTAATCCGAAAGCGCCCATCTAGTGCGTCGGAGGAGAGTTCTGCATGCGAGTTGCATTTCTGGGATTAGGAATCATGGGCCAGTCGATGGTCTCGAACCTGGTGAAGGCCGGCCACGAAGTGACAGTATGGAACCGGACTCCGGGGAAACTGGTGGAAGGCGCGGCAGTAGCTCCGACTCCTGCGGCGGCGGCGCAAGGCGCGGAAGTCGTGTGGCTTTGTGTTTCGGACACGGATGCGGTAGAAGAGTCAATTTTTGGAAAAGACGGCGCCGAATCGTCACTCAGCGAGGGTGTGATCATCGCGGATTCCAGCACGATTTCTCCTTCCGCAACGCTCAAATTCGCCGAGAAAGTGGCGGCGAAAGGCGTTGCCTGGGTCGATGCCCCCATGACCGGATCCAAGATCGGAGCACGCGATGGAACGCTGGTTTTTATTGTTGGCGGAGCGGAACAAGACATCGAAAGGTTGAAACCGCTATTCGCGGCGATGGGGAAGAAGATCTTCCGTATGGGCGAAACCGGCAAGGGACAGGCGACCAAACTCGCCATGAATCTACAGATCGCGATGATCTATGAGGGATTCGCCGAGGCACTGACTTTGGCGACCAAGTTAGGGGTCGATTCGCAGCAGTTGGTGTCGCTCATCGAGGCCACGATGGTGCGATCCGGAGTCGTCGAATACAAGGCGCCATTCGTCCTACAACGCGACTTCACCCCGAACTTCCCGCTGCGGTTGATGCACAAGGATATTCTCCTGACTCTGGAGGCAGCGAAAGAGGCTCGCGTGAAGCTGCCCGGTCTGCAAACCGTGGAAGAGATTTACGAATTGGCCACAGAAGATGGCAACAAAGACCTTGATTATGCGGCGACCCTTACGTTGCTGGAGAAGTGGGCCGGCGTGCAGGTGAAAGGCAAAGCCGCATAGAGAGGCATCTGCGGTCAGGCTTGGAATCTCGAACTTCCCCTTCGTTTTTCTTCGTGCGCAAAGGCCGTACCGTTACCCTGGTAATCCCCGCAATCTCCCTATTACACAAGTATTACAGTTACCCCCTCCGACCTGCTGATAGCTTAATTTCAGGTGTCTTCAACGTCGAAGACAACGGGAAATGGGGATTCTCCTTGGATATGGATTTACAAGATCTCGAAAAACCTCAAGCGGCAAAACACGAAATTAACTGGATCACGGCTATCTTTATGGCTCTGTTTCACGTCGGGGCTGTGGCAGCGCTTTTCTTTTTCACGTGGAAGGCATTTTTCGTCGCGATCGTTATGTGGTGGATTTCCGGCAGCCTGGGTATCGGAATGAGCTATCATCGGCTGCTCACGCATCGCGGCTACAAGACCCCCAAGTGGGTCGAATACTTTCTGACGGTTTGCGCAACGCTGGCGCTGGAGGGCGGTCCGATTTTCTGGGTCGCGACGCACCGTATCCATCATCAATTTTCAGATCACGACGGCGATCCGCATTCGCCGGTCGACGGCAAGTGGTGGGCGCACATGGGATGGATTCTCATGGGCAAGTCGATGCACCATGACACGACCACGCTGGCGCGGTATGTCCCCGATCTTGCCAAAGATAAGTTTCACGTTTGGATCACCAAATATCATTATGTTCCGCAGATTGTGGTCGGCATTGCATTGTTCGCCATCGGAGGCCTACCCTGGCTGCTGTGGGGAAGCTTCCTGCGCACCGTAGTTGGACTGCACGCGACCTGGCTGGTGAATTCGGCCACCCATTCCTGGGGAACGCGGCGGTTTGCAACGCGCGATCTCTCAACCAATAGCTGGTGGGTGGCACTGCTGACCTTCGGCGAGGGGTGGCATAACAACCATCATGCGCATCCCACGTCGGCGGCGCACGGCTTCACCTGGTACGAGATCGATACGAACTGGTACGGGATCTGGACGCTACAGAAGCTCGGCTTGGCGTGGGATATCAAGCGCGTGAAGCTCGAGGAGATCGAACAAGGAACGGTAGCTTCGCCGAACGGGCGATTAATTGCGACGGGCGCGGCAGCGGAGTCTTGGGCAGCGGGAGATTAAGACAAGAGGATTTCTTTATTAAAAAGCCCCGGCTTTGCGCCGGGGCTTTCTTCTTCACAGATCCACACGACCAACGGGGACTGAAGTGCGTGCGTGAGAACGGGTGTCGTCCCTAGGGACTTGCACCTTTTTTCCACTTTACCCAGGACTTACGTCCTGGGCTAAATTGTTTCGCCGCTCCGCGTCTGGATTGAGATGGATTTCGGTCCACAGTTCTCCGAGAAACCCAGTTCTCACGCAGTCTCTGAAGCCCGCCCTGTGCTAGCCTTTTTCGCGGCCCTGAAGGGCCGGTCTTCCAACGTTCATGCGGCCCGTCCACACGACAACGTGGACCTTCAAACGCGGATGATCATCACTTCGGTGGCTTTGATCAGGGCGGCGACGGTTTGACCCTTTTTCAGCTGCATTTCGCGCACAGCGCCGGACGTGATCAAGGAAGTGATCAGCTGCCCTCCCACAGATAACGTAACCTGGGCCACCAGTCCGCTGACGCGAACGTCCACGATACGGCCGACGAGCTGATTGCGTCCGCTGATGCGTTGATAGGTGGCGCGGCGTTCTTCCTCATTGTGGCCGCGAGTCCGATGCAGCAGGCGGTCGACCTCAGCTTGCGGAATTCGGTAATGGCCTCCGGGCGTCTTCACGGCGCGCAGCTTGCGGTGATAGATCCACTGCTTGATGGTCGGATAACTGATCTGCAGTTGAACGGCGGCGTCGCGCGGACGGACCATCGCTTCGTCCATCCCGCGAGTCTTCTTGTCTTTCATAGATTCAACCTTCGGTTTCCCCTCAGAAGGGAAAGCGAATCGAGAGCACCTTCGCATGATTGTACTGGTGAAAGTGTGTGACAGCGATTTGCTCGCCTGCTCCGGCGCTCATTCCCAGGCGCCTCCACAGGTGAAAGCGGCCAGCCACCAGGCCGGGTGACATAAATACTTGTTTCTGTCCGACCAGCTTTGCACTTCCATTCGGCCACAGGGTTACGTTGGCCTCAAGCTCCGGCCACAATTTGCCAAGCACCCGGTATTGAAATGCGGTGTTGTAGGCGACTGGAGTTCCGGTGGTTGGCGGCCGGCCGGTCGGGATGGTCCAGCCCAGTGTGCTCTGAAAGTCGAAATTGCGGTATCCCTTGCCAAAGGCGATGGCCGGCGTAATGGAGCCGTACCTGGTGGCGAAGCGGCCGGCAGGAATGCTGCCCCCGAGGAACGCCGTGACGATGTAGTTGCTGTGCTGCTCGTTACTGGCGAGCAGACGATATTTCAGCAGGAGCGGGATAATTGCCGCCGCCGGCCGGTCCCTCGGCGGGAACTTGATAGGGGGGCACGCCAAGGATGATCTCGGTATGCTCGGTTGGAATCAGTTCGAGTCCCTTGCCGCTCCCGTAGTTCAGCTCTCGCCGCCTGTGGCTGGAGTCCATGTAATGGCAGAGCGGAACTCCTCTTCGAGGCGAGGGGTAATTGTGAACAGAGGGGTGATCCAATGGGGTTGCTCGGATTGGGTTTTGTCGACCCGGTTGAACCAGTTCGCGAAGTAGCCGCCGCTGTCCAAGTTCTGGGCCACAGCCGGACATACGACGAGAAGGGCGAGAATCCAGGCGTAGATGGCAGAGGCTTTCAAAACCGGGTTCTCCTGAGAGGAATTCGGTGACTTTGGATCAGATGCAGTAGGCTAATTATGGTTATAAATATATACGACTTTATATGATTATTTAAATCTGGCAAGCACGGGGCATCGCCGCTCCCAGGATGCGCACTAGCGCGGTAGAATCACTCCCAAAGATCATGCGCATCTCGAGCCGCCGCGGAACTATCGTCTTCTTCATCATCCTGGGCATCGGCTTGGTGGCGCTGGCGGTCGCGCTCAACGTCGGCTGGATCATCCTCAATTGGCGCGAAGGTGTGCTGCTGGTTTTCGGGATCATCTTTTTCGCGCTGCTCATCGCCGGGATGGTGGTCAACACCATCTTTCTGGTTCGCGAGGTACGGCGCAGTGAACAGCACGACAGCTTTATCAATGCGGTAACCCACGAACTGAAAACGCCGGTGGCATCCATCCGGCTGCACTTGGAAACCTTGCAACGGCGCGAACTGCCTGAGGCCCGCAAGCAGGAGTTCTACAGCCTGATGCTCAAAGATGCCGACCGGCTGACCGAAACAGTCGAGCAGGTGCTTAGGGCGGGCCGGGCCGGCGTCAAGAGGGCTGGGCGAGAAAAGACGGATGTGAATTTCAGCCAGTTGGTCAGCGAGTGCATGGAGGCGACTCGAACACGCTTCCACCTCCAGCCGGAGTCTCTGCGTTACGAAGAAGCTGCGATCAACGGCAAGGGAGTGCATGTGCGAGGCAGCCAGGAGGACTTGCGCACTGCTGTCTCCAATATCTTGGACAATGCGGTCAAATATTCCGGCGACCATGTGGATGTGCAAGTGCGACTGGAGGCATCGGATGGTAAGCGAGTGGTGCTCAAGGTCCGGGACCATGGAATCGGGATTCATCCGGACGATTTGAAGCGGATCTTCCGGCGGTTTTACCGCATCACGCCCCGGTCACTGGCTCAGGTGAAGGGAACGGGTTTGGGGCTGTTTATCGTGAAGTCGATTGCGAAGAAACACGGCGGTGCGGTGTATGCCTTGAGTGAAGGAGAAGGGAAGGGAACAACTTTGGTCATCGAACTACCAAAATTGCCGTCACCACCGGCAGGAGCGCGAGAATGAGCCGAGTGCTGGTGGTCGAGGATGAACTACACCTGGCCGAAGGGTTGCGCTTCAATCTGGAGGCAGAAGGGTACGTGGCTGAAGTAGTCGGAGATGGAGAAGGCGCAACGGACAAGCTTGTGCAGAAGCAGGAGCCATTCGACGTAGTCGTGCTCGACATCATGCTGCCGGGGAAAGATGGCTTCGCCGTCGTGTCGGAGCTGCGGGCGGCGCGAAACTATGTGCCGGTGCTGATGTTGACCGCACGCGGGCGGCCGGAGGACGTGCTCAAGGGATTCGCCTCGGGGGCGGACGATTATCTGGCCAAGCCGTTCGATCTTTCGATTCTGCTGGCGCGGCTGCAAGGCCTCCTGCGGCGAAGCCAGTGGATGCAAGGAGGGAACTCCAACTCGGCTGCGGTTCCGCAGAACAACAAAGGTGATATCGGTGACTTCGGACGATTCTCTTTTGCGGGGAAGACGATCGACTTTGGGGCGCTCGAATTGCGGTCGGGCGGCACTACGATTCATCTGACGTTGATGGAGTCAGAACTGCTTCGGCACATGGTGCAGAACGATGGGAAGATTGTCTCCCGCAAGCAGATTCTGGAAGAGGTGTGGGGATTGCACGAGGATACTGATACGCGGGCGATCGATAATTTTGTGGTGCGGTTACGCCGCTATATTGAGGACGATCCGGGAAACCCGAAGCATTTGCAGACGGTGCGGGGTGTAGGGTACCGGTTTGTGGCGGAGCCGGAGAGAGCCTGATCACCTCAGCCCAAAGTCTCTACCGGTACGCTTGACTGCACATCGATTTAATTCACCCAAGGAGGGGTCGTGCCAAGGTCAGTAGATGAGGTTCGTCCTGAGGGCGCGAGGATCAAGATAGTGATGTCGCGAAAAGGAGAAATAGAAATCACAGGGAACCGGCTCGGGCTAAAGGCTTTGTCTCGGATTTGCGCGAAGTTGAGTGAATCTACTGAAGAAGATGGGAATCACTATCACTTGATGGACGTCGAGGGGTTTTGGGGCACCGAACCCGCATCGATCCCCTTGGTCATCTACGGCGAAGAGTTCTGACAGCGCCGCTGTCATGCTCGGCATAACTCCGCTAGCAGTGTTTCCCTGCGCTCAACTGCATGTTGTCCAAGCGGTGGAGGATTACCACATATACGGGGATCGAGATCGAGGCGAGGATCAGAAAGAGTACGGCAGCGATCCAGAGATCGTTGTAATAGTGTGCGACTGCAAATATCGCAGTGCCCAGGCCGACGATCACGATCTGCATACCGAAGCTGGCGAGAACTGTTGTTTGCGAGACATTCTGCCGTCCGAACGTGGAGAAGTCACGCTTCTTCGGCGAGTACAGCGAGAGCAGATTTCCGGCGGCGAAATTCAGGGGAGCGGCGAAGAGTAGACCGGCGAGGGTTGCCACCGTCACTGCGATGTGCGGGGCTCCGTAGAGGTAGGTGACGGCGATCCAGGCAAACGCTGCGTTGAACAGCAGCACGCCGGCATGGGTCAGGTTTTTTCCCAGAAGGATATGGCGGAATTGAATCGGAGATGCGTAGAAGAACTGCATCCCTCCGCCATCGCCCCCAAAGCTGTTGTACACCAGATTCGTGAGCACAAGCAGGGAGTAGGCCGCCGCGCCAGGGAACGCCATATCCGGCGTGCGCGCAAAGGAGTTTGAGTGTCGCAAAGCATTCATCGCGCCAAAGCGAAAGATCAGCAGCATGAAGATGGGCATGATCAGGGTGAGCAGCATGGGACCGCTTCGCGCCAGATAACGCATCTCTTTTTCGAATACAGCGGCCACGGACTGCGAGAACCCCGGAAGGTGCCAGCCCAACTGCAAGGGATGCACTTGTTTCACCCTCGGACGAGCCGCAGTTTCATTAAGGTTCTCGCCACGGAACTGAGCACGGATGCGGACGTGAAGAAGGAATCCGACAAATAGCGTCAGCATTGCCAGGAAGAGAAGCGAAGTGAGCCCGGCAACAAGGTGACCCTGAGAGGCCTGCGCAATCGCACCGGTTGCAAGGCCCGGAGGTAATACCGCTTGCACCTGGGCGGCAATCTGGAGGTCGCGACGGAGGTCGGGATGAGTTCCTTTGCTGAGGCGCTCAGCGATGGGGCCGATGAGCTGAAAACTCAGCATGAAGAGAATGCAGAGCACGCCAAAAATCTCGCGCGTGCGGCGCTGTGCCAACCAGCGTTCGATCCAGGCAAAGACCATTTGCATCAGCACCAGGTTGAACAGGGCAAAGGTCGCCAGGACCAATAGCGTCCAGGGAAAAAGGCTTGGGCGGGCACCGGTGACACCGATAAGTACGCCCAGCAAACCGACTGATCCCAACGCGCTGGCCGGATCGAAGTAGCCGTACGCAAGGCGCACAAGGAGATACGCGCGATAGCTGAGCGGGAAGCGGAGCAGTTCGGACGAATCTGGATTGTTCGTGAAAGCTGTCGCCATCACCGGAAAGAACTGCCAGAAGAGAAAGACACCCCAGAGCGGAATGGCGAGGAGTTCAGGTCGGCCGTCCGACACAAAGAACCACGACATGCCGATCGCGAAGGCGAAAGCACCGAAGCCTCCGATAGCGAAAATGGAGGTAATGACGATGCGCGAGGCCAGTTCCATCTTGCCGCGGCGGGTGCGCAGTCCGTTGACGAACATACGCCAGCGGAGCTCAGCGACGGCCGTAAGTTGGGAGCGCACGGCAGCAGATGTCATCTCGAGTTCCATTCTTGCACAAGGGCGCAAACCAGGCATCGGCCCGGAAGGCATTGGGCGGCATCGGCCTAACGTTATGCAACTTCGAGGGACCCGAAGCCCTGCGACAGAAGTGATCACCGTCACTCATGAGAGTGGCGGCGCTCAGGTGCAATCGGGAAATGCCGACAGACACTATAGGTTGGTTTCCAGAGGTTGATGCAACATGAGGCAGTCAGAAGATGCTCCGTTGTGGGACAGCGTCACCCAACCATTTGTGAATGTATTGGATTTCGCATTCGGTTGTCATCATCGAAAACTGAGCCGTGTATTCACGATCGACAATCACAGCTATCGAGTGTGTTGTGAGTGCGGTGCCACCTTCAACTATTCGCTCGAGACAATGTCTGTTGGGCACCGCCGGAGGCTTCTGTCGGCTTCGCACGAGCTGTAGTCCCGGGCTCCGAAGG
>Ga0210408_10003716_pt1 | contig 13933 bp, 15 predicted proteins | sample IncBWH4MmetaG_FD_155471 | JGI IMG/M metagenome (GOLD analysis project Ga0210408, IMG submission 155471) | Forest soil microbial communities from Barre Woods Harvard Forest LTER site, Petersham, Massachusetts, United States - Inc-BW-H-4-M | ecosystem: Environmental > Terrestrial > Soil >...
AAGGAAGCATGGGGCGCCGGCCTTCCGAATGGCGAGACGACCTCATGTCAAGACGCCACGAAGGCCGCCTCATCGAGTGCGGTGCCGGGCTCGACGATGTCAGGACGCTTCTGAAGGGCCTGCACTATCCCTATGGAATCGCCATCGCGCCCGATGGCGAACAGCTTTGGTTCAGCGAGAGCTGGGCGCATCGCGTCAGTCGTATGCCGCTACTGCACAATGGCGTGACGCAAACGGAAATGATTCTTCGCAACCTGCCGGGATATCCCGCGCGCCTGCAAGGCGATGGCCGAGGCGGTTTCTATCTCGGACTGTTCGCGCGCCGCACGCACTTGATAGAATTCGTCCTGAAGGAAGACGATTTCCGCGAGGAAATGATCGCGACCATGCCACCGGACTATTGGATCGCACCCGCCTACGCCGGCGGCAGCGACTGTCTCGAACCGATGCAGATCGGCGGTGTAAAGGCGCTCGGCATTCAAAAGCCCTGGGCGCCTCCCCGTTCCTATGGCCTGCTCGTGCATTTGGACGCCAACGGCGAAGTAACCAGCAGCATCCACAGCCGAGCTGGCGGCCGCTTTCACGGTATCACTGGCGCCTGCATGACCCCGCAGGGCCTGGTGATAGCCTCGCGCGGCGCGGGACGACTGCTTCTCGAGCGGGGAGACCTTCGATGAACGATTTGGGGACATCGGCGGACATGACAGCCCAAACCGCGTCGGCCCGCGAGCCCGTGCTCAAGGTCGTCAACGGCAGCAAGATCTACGGCGGTGTCCATGCCATCGAAAGTGTCAGCTTCGACCTTTATCCAGGCGAAGTCCACGCCCTGGTTGGCGAAAACGGCGCGGGCAAGTCGACGCTGTGCAAGGCGATAGCCGGTGCGATCGGCCTCACCGCGGGCGAGATTTATGTGGACGGCAAGCAGGCCAACTTTGATCAACCGCGCGACGCGCTCGCGTCCGGAATTTGCATGGTCTATCAGGAAACCAGCCTCGTTCCGACGATGACGGCGGCGCAGAACATCGAGCTTGGCAACGAAAAGCTGCTCACGCGCTTCCGTACCCTGAACATCCAGGCGCAGCAGCTTCTGCAATCCCTCAATTTTCACGTCGATCCGGCAACGCCGGTAGGCCTTCTGGGAACCGCCAAGAAGCAAATGGTCGAGATCGCGCGTGCGATCTACAACAAGGCTCGCGTCATCATCTTCGACGAGCCGACCGCGAGCCTGACGCCCGAAGAGATCGTGCATTTCTTCAATCTCGTTCGCGACCTGCGGGCGCGGGGTGTGGCCATCATCTATATCTCCCATGCGCTCGAAGAGTCGCTTCAGATTGCCGACCGCATCACGGTGCTGCGCGACGGAAGGCTTGTCATCACGGCCCCTGCCAAGAGCCTGACGCGCGACGCGCTCGTGCAACACATGGTGGGACGCCAGGTTGCGCAGGCAGTCTACGGTCGCGCGAACCGGCCGGCGCATCATCGGCGCGAGAAGGTGCTCACGGTGGAGAACGTCACCATGGGCATGGTCGTGAAGAATATGTCCTTCTCGGTCTATGCCGGCGAAGTGGTGGGGATTGCCGGCCTGATCGGCTCAGGCCGCACCGAAATCGCAAAGATCATTTTCGGCGCGCTGAAACGCAACCTCGTGAACGGCGGCACCATCAAGCTGCGCGGACGGCCAATCCGCTATCGCGTTCCGCGGCAGGCAATCGACGATGGCATCGCCTACATCACCGAAGACCGCAAGGCCAACGGCTTCTTCGAGACCATGATCGTCGACGACAATGTCTATATCGGCAAGCTTTCGACCAGGAGCGGTTTCAGTTTCCTGCTTTCACGGGCGCGACGGTCGAAACTTGCCAACTATTGGGTCGAACGGCTCAAGATCAACGCGTTGCAGCGCAAAGCGAAAATCGTCGAGCTTTCAGGCGGCAATCAGCAGAAGGTCGTGCTGGCAAAAACCCTGGTCCAGGACCCCTCGATCGTCATCTTCGACGAGCCGACCCGCGGCGTCGACGTCGGTACCATCCCGCACATTCACGCAGAAATCCGACGATTGGCCGACGAAGGCAAGGCGGTCGTAGTAATCTCCTCCTATCTACCGGAGATACTTGCTGTCACCGACCGTATCCTTGTGGCGCGCACCGGTCGCATCGTAGCCGAGTTCGATGCCGCGGAGGCAACGCAGGACAAGATTCTGTACGCGGCGGTTCACTGAGAATTGGGAACGGTATTCAACCTGGCGCCTGCCCCCGCTTTTTGGCTCTGATTGCATAGGAACCGAAGCTCCAACGTCCTGACGCGTCTCTTCACGCCAAGCCGCCGTACACCTCACTCGAACGGCCGGAGATCGCCAGCTGAGGGGAAGATCCATGAAATTGAGCGCTGTAACCGCGTGTCTCTTGCTCTGGTCGTCCATTCCAGCATTCGCGCAGCAGAGTGGTGCTGCTCTCTACGCACAACATTGCGCGCAATGCCATGATACCGGCGACCAGCAAGGCCGTGCGCCCACCCGGAATGCGATGCAGTCGATGGCGTTCGAGCATGTTCTCGCAACGATCACGTCCGGCAGCATGGCATCGATCGCCAGGGAGCGAACGGACGATGAGCGCAAGGCCATCGCCGCCTTTGTGACCGGAAAGATCCCGTCCAGCCAGGCTGCGGCTACAGCCGGGACAAGCGGCAACTGCGCGCAGAGATCGCTCACATTTGCCGGGGCGCTTGACGGACCGCGATGGAACGGCTGGGGCGTGGACCTCAACAATAGTCGTTTTCAGCCGGCAAGCATGGCAGGGTTGAAGCCGGACCAGGTTCCGCGCCTAAAACTGAAATGGGCATTTGGCTTTCCAGAAGTTTCCACCGCCAATGCCCAGCCGACAGTCGTGGGCGGCGTGCTGTTCGTCGGGGGCGGTGATCGAAAGGTGCACGCGCTTGACGCCAGGAGCGGATGCACGATCTGGACCTTCTCGACGGAAGCGCCGGTCCGCACAGCGATTACTTTCGGCGCGCTCTCCGGAACGGATCGGTTTGCCGTGTTCTTCGGAGACGTGCGCGCAAACGCTTATGCCGTGAATGCAGTCACCGGCGCACCGATCTGGAAGATGAAGCTGGAGGATCATCCGGCCGCCCGGATCACCGGGACGCCCGCGCTGTTTTCCGGCGTGCTCTACGTTCCGATCTCCTCAACCGAGGAAGTGACGGGATCGAAAGATAGTTACGAATGCTGCACCTTCCGTGGCAGTGTCGTGGCGCTGGATGCCGAGAGCGGCAACCAGATCTGGAAATCCTATACTATCTCCGAAGCGCCGCATCCGACGACAAAGAACGCCATCGGGACGCAACTTTATGGTCCGTCCGGGGCGTCGATCTGGTCCGCCCCGACGATAGATGTTCAGCGACGGGCGCTCTATGTTGCGACCGGCAACTCCTATTCCAACCCGCCAGCAGACACTTCCGATGCGCTCATTGCCATCGATCTCGATACCGGGAAGATGTTGTGGCATCGGCAAGCGACGCCCAGGGACAGCTTCGTCGTGGCTTGCTTTGCGGCCAACCAGACCAATTGTCCGCAAGACCATGGACCAGATCACGACTTCGGACAGTCGCCAATCCTGGTGAGCTTGCCCAACGGCCAACGGTTGGTGGTGATCGGACAGAAATCCGGCGTCGTGCACGCGTTTGATCCCGATCGGGAGGGCGAGCCTGTCTGGCAAACGCGGATCGGAAAGGGTGGACCGCTGGGCGGCACGGAGTGGGGCTCGGCTGCGGATCAGGAACGCGTGTATGTCGCCAACTCGGACGTGCGATTTCTTCGCGACTTCACCCGCCGTCTCGACCCGAAAGAAGGCGGTGGCCTGTTCGCTCTGAATCTGTCGGATGGCAAAGTCGCCATGCAGGTCCCGCCGGTCCCCTGCGGCGAACGCGATCGATGCAGTCCGGCGCTGTCCGCAGCGATCACTCTCATTCCCGGCGTCGTCTTCTCGGGCGGCGTGAGCGGTTACCTGCGGGCCTACGCGACAGATGACGCGCGGCTGCTTTGGGAGTTTGACACGGCGCGTGAATACGCCGCAGTGAACGGCGTTCTGGCGCATGGCGGTGCCATGGATGGACCCGGTCCGGTGATCGTCGACGGAATGCTCTATGTGAATTCTGGGTATGCGCAATGGAGCGGCATTGCAGGAAATGCGCTGCTCGCCTTCGAGGCAAGTCCTCCCTGAGGTAAGTCCTCCCTGAGGTAAGTCCTCCCTGAGGTAAGTCCTCCCTGAGGCAAGTCCTCCCTGAGGTAAGTCCCCCTGAAACGGCCGCCCAATCAGGCCGTTACAGGCACTATGCTCCCTTGTCCCGCGCGAGTTCCTGCTTGTAGGAGGCGTAGTTCGGCTGATCGACGGCGAGCTTGTCCATCGTGGTCTGCCACAGATGCTCGGCGAGCCCGCGCGTGCCGAGATCGACCTCGCCCTTCATGATCCGTTCCGCCAGCACGCGGTTGAGCTCCGTCACCGAGCCCTTCATTGCCAAGAGACTGGTCAACCGCTCCACCTCCCTTGCGTCGCTGCCCTCCGCCAGCGTCAGTTGCCGCGTCACCAGATCGAGGATGTTGATCGCAACGCGCAGCTTGAAGGCGTTATGGCCCGAGATCACCGGAGTGATTTCCTTGCGCAGGAAATCGGCGACCGCACTGGTCAGCTCGATCGGTGTTGGTTCATCCTGCATGCTCAGCTCCCCCGCGGTGCCAACAGTCTCATCAGATCGATCTCGGTCTCGGACGCACGGCGTCCGATCATCGCGCGTTCCATGGAATGATCCGGGCCCAGGCGAAAGCGCTGCATCATGCCGCCGCACATCAGGCCCCAGCGCAGCGTACCCATGACTTCCCAGAACATTACGCGCGCAGCATCGACGCGACGCCCGGTCGCCTGATAGCCGGCGAACAGCTCCTCGCGCCGGCCGAAGCCGCCGACCGGTTTGTCGATCTCGCCAAACCGCCAGGAATTGACGCAGACCCAGCCAAGGTCCTCCATGGGATCGCCAAAATGGGCGAGCTCCCAATCCAGCACCGCCCGGACGCCCTCGGGACCGATGATGAGATTGCCATTGCGGAAGTCGCCATGCACCAGTGTCACCTCCGCTGGCGGCCCGGGATCGTGGTCGCGCAGCCAGCGCAGCGCCAGTTCGAACACCGGCTTCGGCCAGTTCAGGCTGCGATAGTCGCGCTCGAATTCGTCGAGCTCCTTTGCCGCGGTCATGTGGCGCAGCGCAGGTAATTGCGCATGCGGCAAACTGTGAATGCCGGAGAGCACGACGCCGAGCTGCCGCGCAAGTTTAGGTCTGATGTCGGCGAACTCATCCTCGCGCAAAATCTTGCGCGCGATGGTCTCGCCCTCCACCCGCCGCATGATGAACCCGCTGCCGAGGTTATCCTCAGCCGTCAGCACGTGCAGCACCCGCGGTGAAGGCACCCCCGCCTCAAAAGAAAGCTGCATCAATGCGGCCTCGGCATCGAGCCCTGCCGCGCGGGACGGCGCCGCGCCATAGCCCTTGGGCGCGCGACGAAGAATTGCCCCGACATTGCCATCGGGATGCACGATGTCGAAGCGCCAGGTCTCCTGACTGGCCCCGCCGGACAGCCTTTCTGCAGCAGTCACTCCCGTCGCACCGGGATACCAGGAACCGACCTGGCGTGCGAGTTGCTCTTCCATCACCGTCTCTCGACAAGCCTCAGGCACTCGGCCTGTTGTGCCAATGCCGCCACGACGGTAAATCAGTCCGGACGAAAATCACAACTGAAGATTTTTGCGGGAGAGCGCCTTGGATTTTTCACTGCCGCCTGACCTTGCCGCCTATCTCGACGAGCTTGACCGGTTTATCGCGCGCGAAATCAAGCCGCTGGAGGAAGCCGACGACAATATCCGCTTCTTTGACCATCGCCGTGAATGGGCCCGCACCGACTATGAGGGCGGCGGACTGCCGCGAAGGGAGTGGGAAGCGCTGCTGCGCAAAGCCAAGAACCTCGCCGATGCCGCCGGCCATCTGCGCTTTGCCCTGCCAAAGCGTTATGGCGGCAAGGACGGTTCCAACCTCTGGATGGCTGTGATCCGCGAGCACTTCGCATCGAAGGGACTCGGCCTGCACAACGATCTGCAGAACGAGCATTCCATCGTCGGCAATTTTCCCCTCGTTACCATGCTCGACCGCTACGGCCACACGGACCAGAAGGCGATGATCGAGGGCTCGATCACCGGCAAGTACCGTATCACGTTCGGCTTGACCGAACCGCAGCACGGCTCGGACGCCACCCATATGGAGACGCGGGCGGCGCCGGCGAACCGCGACAACGTCAAGGGCTGGATCATCAATGGAGAAAAGATGTGGACGACCGGCATGCACGTCGCGACGCATTGCGCACTTTTTGCGCGCACTTCCGGCAATGACGGCGATGCGCGCGGCATCACCTGTTTTCTGGTGCCGGCAAACAGCGCCGGCGTCAAGGTCGAGGAATACATGTGGACCTTCAACATGCCGACCGATCATCCGCGCGTCAGCTTTACCGACGTATTCGTGCCGGAGGATGCGCAATTCGGCGAGGTCGGAAGCGGACTGTCGCTTGCGCAGTGCTTCGTTCACGAGAACCGGATTCGCCAGGCGGCGAGTTCGCTGGGCGCCGCCGTCTATTGCATCAATGAAAGCGTCAAATATGCGCGCGAGCGCAGACCCTTCGGCCGGGCGCTGGCCGAGAACCAGGCCATCCAGTTCCCGCTGGTCGAGCTTGCGACCCAGGCCGAAATGTTGCGTCTTCTGATCCGCAAGACGGCCTGCGAGATGGACGAGCTCACCGACCAACAGATCGAGCGCACCATCTCGGACAAGGTCTCGATGTGCAATTACTGGGCAAACCGCCTGTGCTGCGAAGCGGCCGATCGCGCCATGCAAGTACACGGCGGCATGGGCTATTCACGCCACAAGCCGTTCGAGCACATCTATCGCCACCATCGGCGTTACCGCATCACCGAGGGCAGCGAAGAGATCCAGATGCGAAAGGTGGCGGGTTTCCTGTTCGGCTACATGGGTGCCAGGACGACGCCGGGGAAATAGCCGCTACATTTCGGTTCCACTGCCCTGCAGATAACCCTTCAGTTTCGGATTCGGCATGATGACGGCCGCGACAAATGCGATGGCGCACATCAAGGTCACGTACCAGTAGAAATTGGACTCCACTCCGTTATCCTTGAACAGGAGCGCCACATATTCGGCAGAGCCGCCGAAGATCGCGTTGGCGATTGCATAGGCAAGGCCGACGCTCATCGCCCGCACCTCGGGTGGAAACATTTCCGATTTAACCAAACCGCTGATCGAGGTGTAAAAGGACACGATGGCGAGCGCCAGTATGATCAGCACGTAAGCCGTATAGGGGCTCTTGACGTCGCCTATGGCGTACATGAGCGGGACGGTGAACACGGTGGCAAGGCCGCCAAACAACAGCATCGAGGTCTTGCGGCCGAAGCGGTCCGAAAATGCTCCAAATGGCGGCTGCATGATCATGTAGGTGCAGAGCACCGCGGTCATCACCACGTTCGCCGTTCGATCGTTCATGTGTGCGGTGTTGATCAGATACTTCTGCATATAGGTCGTGAAGGTGTAGAAGATCAGCGATCCGCCGGCGGTATAGCCGAGAACTATCATGAACGCTCGGGTGTGATGCTTGAAGATTTCGCGCAAGGAGCCTGCCTCCTTGCGCGAACGGGTTTCGGCCGAAGATGTTTCCGTAAGCGACGCGCGTAGAAACAACGCGACCACGGCGAATACGGCGCCGATGAAGAACGGGATGCGCCATCCCCAGGCTTTCAATTCGGCATCGCTCAGCAACAGTTGAACGATCAACACGACCAGTGAGGCGAGCAACTGGCCGCCGATCAGTGTGACGTACTGGAATGAAGCGTAGAAACCTCGTTTTCCCGGCGGAGCCACTTCGCTCATGTAGGTCGCGCTGGTACCGTATTCGCCGCCAACGGAAAATCCCTGCACCATGCGCGCGAGCAGCAACAACACCGGCGCCGCCTTTCCGATCGTCGCATAGGTAGGCATCGTCGCGATGGCGAGCGATCCCGCGCACATCATCAGAACCGAGATCATCATCGAGTTCTTTCGGCCATATTTGTCGGCGACGAAGCCGAAGGCATAGCCGCCGATCGGCCGCATCAGGAAGCCGATTGCGAACACCGCTGCGGTCTGCAAAAGCTGCGTGGTCTGATCGCCCTTCGGAAAGAAGGCAGGCGCGAAATAAAACGCCGTGAACGCGTAGGCATAGAAATCGAACCACTCGACGAGATTGCCGGACGAGCTTCCGAAAATAGCCCAGATTCTTCGGCGGACATCGGCGCGATCATCATGTGCCGCCGCGCCGATCGTCATCGTGTCGCTGGTCATCAAATTCCTCCCTGCACATTTTCATCTGATCAAGGGCGCGATCTTCGGCCTTCCCGAGCACTGCCCCTCTTCGGAGCGGTCAAAATATCGCGTCCTTCCAATCCGGAAAAACTTAACGGTCCCAACTGGTTCCGGGAAACATTTTGCGTACCTTAAACGCGAGAGATGGCTTGCGATCTATTCCGCGGGCGCTTGAACCGGCTTCACCCTGGCGCGGAGCTCGTCGACCAGAACTCGCTTGTTTTCCGAGTAATCGATTGGCACGACGACGAGATGAACGCCGCCCCCTTTGAAAGCCGCTTCCAGCGTCGGGATCAGTTCGCCGGACCTGGTGACCCGCGATCCCTTCGCACCGTAGCTCTCGGCGTATTTCACGAAATCGGGGTTGCCGAAGGTCAGGCCAAAATCCGCGAAATTGTCGACGGCCTGCTTCCAGCGGATCATGCCGTAGGCCGAGTCCTCGAGGATAAGAACGACGAGATTGAGCTTGAGGCGAACCGCGGTCTCCATCTCCTGCGAATTCATCATGAAGCCGCCGTCGCCGCAGATGGCCATGACCCTCCGCTCAGGGTAGAGAATCGATGCCATCATCGCCGAGGGCAGGCCAGCGCCCATCGTCGCCAGCGCGTTGTCGAGCAACACGGTATTGGCAACATAAGTCCGGTAGTTCCGCGCAAACCAGATCTTGTACATGCCGTTGTCAAGCGCGATGATTCCGTCCTCGGGAATGACCTGCCTGACATCGTGAACGATACGCTGCGGTGTCACCGGCCAGCGGTCTTCCTTGTTGCGATCAGTGATGCGGCTCAAGATACCTTCGCGAAGGCCAAGCAGCGCGCCGGCGTGGTGCAGTCGGCCCTCCACCCGATCGGCGAGGAGTTCCAGGCTCGGCCCGACATCACCTACCACCTCGCATTGCGGAAAGTAGACCTGCTCGACAGTCGCCGGCGTGTAACTGACGTGGATCACCTGCGGTCCTTTCGGGCCCATGATGAATGGCGGCTTCTCGATCGTGTCATGCCCGATGGCGATTATGAGATCGGCGCGATCGACGGCCTCGTGAACATAATCGCGCTCACTCAACGCGGCCGTTCCCATATAGAGGTTGCTTCCACCGGGCGCCGTTCCCTTGCCCATCTGGGTCGTGAAGAACGGAATCTTGGTACGGCGAACGAATCCGCCGATTCCGGCCGTGCTTCGCGGTCGCGAGGCCGCCGCACCCAGCATGATGAGCGGGCGCCTGGCGGCAAGAATCATCTCCGCCGCACGATCGAGTGATGCCCGATGCGCGACCGGAATCTCGATGGGGTGTTGAGGGACCACCGCGACCGGTTCGGTCTCCTCGCCTGCGATGTCCTCCGGCAGTTCAAGCAGAACCGGACCCGGGCGCTCCTCAGTGGCGACCCGGAACGCGTCCCGCACCAGTGTCGGAATCGTTGCAGATGAGACGATCTGCCGCGACACCTTGGTGAGGGGTTTGAAGGCGCTCACGACATCGACGATCTGAAAACCGGCCTGGCGGCTTTTCATGATTCCCTTCTGCCCGGTGATCATCACCATCGGCATGGCGCCCAAAAGCGCATAAGCCGCGCCGGTCGTCAGATTGAGCGCGCCGGGCCCCAGCGTCGTGATGCAGACGCCAGGCTTGCCTGTCAGCCGGCCATAGGTTGCGGCCATGAAGGCCGCAGCCTGTTCATGGCGGTTGAGAATGAGCTCTATCTTCGAGTTTCGCAGCGACTCGACCACATCCAGGTTTTCCTCACCCGGCACCCCAAAGATCCGCTCAACACCTTCGTTCTCCAGCGCCGCTACGAGCAGATCGGAACCTTTGGGCATTTCAGGTCGTCCTTTCGCGGGGCTGTATCTGGATGTAGGGCTGTGCCAATCGTTCAGTCGTCACCTGTGCTGTGCACCATCGAGCCGTTGCAGGCACTATAGACCCATTTTCGTCCGATGTTGATATCGATCCAAAGTGGCCGGCTTCTCGACCCACGAAGATCGCGCGTTGGATGGCGACCGCTGCGATGTCGGATTCAATACTGGATTGCTAAAACGGGTCTTGTGCGCAGAAGCCGCGTCAGCGGCGACCGAAGGCAAACGCAGAAGCGCCGGGCAGCGAAAGCGAATTGATGCCGCTCTCGATACCCCCGGGCTGTTGGGCGTAGCCGACCCCGAGTGACAGGCTGAGATTCGACGTCGGACGGAATTCAATGCCCGCATGCGCACTGTAGCCGGGCGCCGTACTGGACATGGAGTCGAAGCCGGCAAGGGAACTGCCGATGCCGGTATTATATTTCAAGCTGTCGAAACCGGCATAGACCGTTACCGGTGCGCTACTGAAGTTGTAGCCGAACTGTACGCCCTCGTAGGACAGCGGGCGTACGTTGCTCCACGCTCCTTCCTGGCTGAAGCCGTTCATGCTCAAACCCAATCCGCCGCGTTCGTTGCCGACAAACCAGCCGTTCGAAAAATTGTAGCGCGCGGAAAAGTTGCTGCCGCTGCTGCTGTCACTGCCGTCGAAGCCCGGAATGTTGCCAAAGCGCTGGCCGGCGGTGAGCCCGCCGCCGAAACCGGACTGCCAGCCCGAGGTCCAATATGGCACGGGGCTTTCTTGCGCGTGGGCCGCTTGCCCGTTGAGACAAAGCGCAGCCAATGCGAGCACGAATGCGAAACCTAACCTGCCTGGTACCATGGATATCCACGCGACGATCAAATGCCCGGAAAACTATAGGGTCTAAACTTCGCGAACGCCAGTGCGGCGGCGCCCGCCTTCGCGGCGGCGCCGAGAATTTTCATTTTCATCGTGCATTCTCCGCGATTTGCAAGACTAGCGATAATCTAGCACGACTGCCGCCCGTTCCGTTCGCAAGTCAACGGATCCAGCCTGCAGGTCTCCTTCGACTGGATTGAAATAGCTTGACCGCGAATGCGCAGCTGCGGTGTAATCCGCCGTGCCGTTGGCCGATCGGGTTACAGACTTTCAGGCGCGCCGTTCTCGGGGCAGAAAACCGCGCGACCGTTCGTAACGAATCTGAACTGCAATAACAGAGCTATATTCAAAAATCGGCTTGAAGCGCGGCTGGCCCGTTCCCTCGAGGCACCCGATGTCCCCTGGAGCGCCGTTGAAGATGAAGGTCGTGGCTGTTCGTTTCGCCCTTCTTCTGGGCGTTTGGTTCATGGTCGCGGATTGGAGCGAAGATGATCTTCCGGTCGGCATCGCCGCTTCCGTCCTGGCGGTGTGGATCAGTCTTTCGCTCCTGCCACCCACCGCCATGCGTCCACGTCTCGGCCCGCTTGCCAGACTCAGTCTTCGCTTCCTGACCTCGTCGATCGTCGCGGGCGTGGATGTCGCGCGACGTGCGCTCCTGCCGCGCCTCGATTTGCGTCCGGGATTCGTTGCCGTTCCCCTTACCTTGCCGCCCGGCAGCGCCCGCAACGCCTTTCTCGTTTATTCGAGCCTTCAGCCTGGAACCCTTCCTACCGACGCCGAAGACGAACGGCTTCAGGTGCATTGCCTCGATGTCTCGCAGCCGGTGGCGGCGGACATCATCGCGGATGAGGCCTTGTTCAAAAAGGCGATCGGCGATGAATGAACTGCTGCTCGGTGCTGCCGGCTTGATCGTCCTCACGGTCGCGGTCGGACTTGCTCGTATCTTGCGCGGGCCGACCGACGTGGAAAGGCTGATGGCGGTCCAGCTACTCGGGACCGGCGGTATCGCCGCGCTGCTGCTGATTGCTTACGCGACAAACGTCCCGGGCGTGGAGGATGTCGCGCTCGGTCTTGCCCTGCTCGCCCCCTTCGCCACCATTGCTTTCATCAATCTGCTCGACGCCGACCAGGGAGACGCTGAGATTTGACCACGCTTCTCGAGCTTTTCAGTGTCGCCGCCATCAGCGTCGGTGCGTTTTTCTTCTTCGCTGGCACGGTCGGCCTGCTGCGATTTCCGGACTCGCTTACCCGTCTGCATGCGTTGACCAAGGCCGACAATCTTGGCCTTGGCCTGGTTGCTCTCGGCCTGCTCCCGCGCGCTGATAACACGCTTTCGGCACTCAAACTGATCGTCATCTGGGCTTTGGTCCTGCTCTCCGGCGCATCGACCGCGCAATTGATCGGCCGTGCTCTCAGGCGAGGTCGCAAATGAGCGTTCTCCCCGTTCTTGACGTCGTTCTTGCCAGCTTGGTCATCGGCGTCGCCCTCTTTACCATCACCGCCCGCGACCTGTTCGCCTCGGTGGTCGGCTACGTCGCCTATGGGCTGTTGCTCGCCTTCGTCTGGATCCGCCTCTATGCGCCAGACGTTGCCCTGACCGAGGCGGCGGTTGGCAGCGGGGTCACCGGAGTACTGCTGATTACCGCCGGCAAACGGCTCGGAGCGCTCAAGAATGCTGCACCCGAGATGCGGCCTGGATTGAGCCTCAAAATCCTCACCGGCGTACTTGCGACGCTGGTGGCAGGCGCCTTGGGCGCTGCCATCCTGATGCTGCCCGATCCGCCACCCTCGCTTGCGCCGGAGGCTGCCGCCGCGGCCAGCGGCGCCGGCGCCGGTCTTAAAAACCCCATTACGGCAGTGCTGATGTCCTATCGCTCCTTTGATACGATGCTGGAGAAGATCGTGCTGATCCTGGCCGTGGTCGGGGTCTGGTCGGTGGGCGCAGACAAGGCGTGGGGCGGCGCGCCTGCGCCGCTTCGCCAATCCAGACCTTACGCTCCGATGGTCCTTCTCGCCCAGACGCTGGCGCCCGTCGGCGTGCTTATTGGAATTCATATTTTCTGGACCGGCGCCGACGCGCCGGGCGGCGCTTTTCAAGGCGGCGCCCTGCTTGCGGCGATGTGGATGGTCACCATGATGGCGCGGCTGGCGGGGCCGCCCCGGATCGACGCGCAATGGCTCCGCATGGCTATGGTTGCCGGACCTGCCGTATTTCTCGTCACCGGCCTTGCAGGCGGCGTACTGGCAGGAAGCTTCTTCGCCTATCCGCCCGGCATCGCCAAACCCGTCATTCTGGCAATCGAAGGGTTCATGGTGTTGTCCATTGCGACGGCATTGCCGATGCTCGTCGCCGGTCCGCCGAGCGAGAGACCTGATCAATGACCCCATCGGTTCTCGCAGGATTGACCGGCGCGGCCCTGGTGGGCCTTGGGCTCTACGGCCTCATTCTCCATCCGCATCCGCTGCGCAAGTTGCTCGCCTTCAACCTGATCGGCAGCGGCGTTTTCCTGGTTTTCGGCATTGTCGCGCGGCGCGGCGCGGCAGCCGGCTTTCGCTTCGACCCGGTCCCGCAAGCCATGGTCATCACCGGAATTGTCGTCGCCTTTGCAGCCAGTGCGATCGCGGTAGCACTCATCTTGCGCCTTTCCATGCAGAGCAGGAACGTCACGCTGGACGCGGAGGTCTGGACCCGGCCGAATGGCGGAGACGCGACGTGATGGCTGAACTCGGGACGACCACGCCCGGTGGTTACCTGCTCGTTCTGGCGATACTCTTGCCGCTTGCGGGAGTGATGCTCTCCTT
>Ga0210408_10003718_pt1 | contig 13925 bp, 9 predicted proteins | sample IncBWH4MmetaG_FD_155471 | JGI IMG/M metagenome (GOLD analysis project Ga0210408, IMG submission 155471) | Forest soil microbial communities from Barre Woods Harvard Forest LTER site, Petersham, Massachusetts, United States - Inc-BW-H-4-M | ecosystem: Environmental > Terrestrial > Soil >...
GCTCATCGTTCTGGGTGTGCTCCCTGATTGGGTTTGCGGCTGGAGCGGTCTGGTTCGTCGTCGCACGGGACACGCCCGATCAACACACTAGGGTCTCCGCCTCGGAGTTGGCTGAGATCCATTCCGGTCTGACCCTGCAGGCCGGGCAGAATGATTCATCCCCGATCACGCGATCCAAATCGCTGGTCCCCTGGACGCGAGTTTTACAGAGCAAGGAAGTCTGGGCCGTAACCGTCAGTTATTTCTGCTACGGCTATGTGGCCTGGATTTTCTTTAGCTGGTTCTACCGGTATCTCGCCAAGGTTCGTGGATTAGATTTGAAGACGAGTGCCTTCTATTCAATGTTGCCATTTCTGGCGATGCTGGTGTGCTGCCTGCTGGGGGGTGCTATCAACGATCGACTTACAAAGTGGCGAGGGGTGCGGCTTGGACGCTGCGGGGTGGCGGTCGTTGCGATGGTTGTTTCCGGGGTCTTCATCGCATTCGGTTCACAGGTGCAAAGCGCGCGGCTGGCCAGCGTCGTGCTTGCCGGCGGCGCCGGCGCATTGTATCTGTCGCAGAGCTCTTTCTGGTCGGTGACGGCTGATATCGCCGGCGTGTCTTCCGGTTCTGTGTCGGGGTTCATGAACACTGGCAACCAGATTGGCGCTGCGATCACGGCCTCGCTTACGCCTTGGATTGCGGCGCGATTCGGCTGGACTGCCTCATTTCTTGTAGGTGCAGGACTATGCCTGGTGGGTGCGGCCAGTTGGCTTTTCGTGAATCCGGAAAGAACCCTTGTTCCGACACACAATTCCGCGGGTGGTCCGTCGGCGAGCCGCTTGCGCGTGACGTCGGCGGGTTCGTAATTATGGCAACACTGAAAATCAAATCGAAGAGCGATTGTGCATGGGACCTGGTGAGTCTAGGTGAAGTCATGCTGCGACTCGATCCGGGAGACCAGCGCGTCTCCACGACGCGCAACTTCCGCGTGTGGGAAGGCGGAGGCGAATACAACGTAGCCCGCGGCCTGCGCCGATGTTTTGGCCTGGAGACGGCGATCGTGACCGCGCTCGCGGACAATCCCGTGGGACGCCTGGTCGAGGATCTCATGCTGCAGGGAGGTGTCAATCAGAAATACGTCCGCTGGGTGCCTTTTGATGGCGTAGGCCGAACGGTGCGCAACGGGTTGAACTTTACCGAAAAAGGTTTTGGAATCCGTGCCGCCCTCGGTTGTTCGGATCGTGGGCATACGGCTGTCTCGCAACTGAAACCCGGAGACATCGACTGGCATCAGATTTTCTCAAAGGATGGTGCGAGATGGTTTCATACGGGTGGAATCTTCTGCGCGCTCTCGGAGACTGCGCCCCTTGTGGCGCTGGAAGCCATGGAGGCCGCCAAGCGTGCCGGCGCGGTTGTCTCCTACGATTTGAACTATCGTGCATCGCTGTGGAAGTCGATCGGCGGAAAGGCAAAGGCTCAAGAGGTCAATCGCCGCCTCGCGCCGCTGGTCGATGTCATACTGGGAAATGAAGAAGACTTCACAGCCGCCCTCGGCTTCCCCGTGTCGGGTCTGGACGAACAGCACTCGAAGCTCGACCCCACCAGCTTCAAGCGCATGATTGAAAAAGTTGTGCAGGAATTTTCTGCGATGGCCGTGATCGCCACCACGCTACGGCATGCGAAGACAGCGACCCTGAACGACTGGGGAGCGTTGTCCTACTACGATGGCCGCTTCTACGAAGCGCCGGTTCGCGAAAATCTCGAGATCTACGATCGCGTGGGAGGTGGCGACTCCTTTGCTTCAGGATTGATTTACGGATTCCTTTCGGGGAAGGAGCCGCAGTGGTCCGTTGAATGCGGGGCAGCGCACGGCGCACTGGCGATGACGACTCCCGGCGATACGACGATGGCAACCCTGGCAGAAGTCCTGCAGGCAATGACCACAAGAACGGCTCGAATTGAACGCTGAGAATCGAACAGTAGGCAATTTCACAAGCAAGTTGTGCCGCGGACCAACAACATGACGATTGACGAAGTGATTCGCAGGATCGGAGAGATCGGCATCATACCGGTCGTGCGTGCCGCGACGGTGGATGAGGCAACCCGCGCCGTGGAAGCGATCTGTGCTGGGGGAATCTCCATTCTCGAGATCACCATGACTGTGCCCAACGCCGTATCCGTGATCCGTGATGTCGCGCAACAGTATGGAAGTAAGGTGCTCGTCGGAGCAGGAACAATCACCAGCGCAGAACAGGCGGAACTCTGTGTCCGCGCCGGGGCTCGTTTTCTTGTAAGTCCGGGACTGTCTCTATCGGTGCTCTCAGTTGCACAGGCATGTGCCACCCTTGCCATCCCGGGAGCGCTAACGCCGACTGAACTGATGCATGCCCAGGACAACGGCGCAAAATTGGTGAAGATCTTTCCCTGTGGGAACGTGGGTGGGCCCAAGTACTTGAAGTCGCTGCGAGCTCCCTTTCCGAATGCGGCGCTCGTTCCAACCGGAGGCGTCAACGCTGCGAACGCCGCGGAGTTCATTGCAGCCGGAGCCTTTGCTCTGGGCGTAGGCGCCGATCTGGTGGATGCGGCAGCCCTGCGCGAAGGGAACCTGCAGAAGATCACCTTAGCTGCGCAAGAGCTTGTGGGGGCGGTGGTTGCAGCACGAGAACGGCTAGTTGAAAAGGGAAACTCCGACAGCCGAGTATCTTCCGAATCCAGATCTGGTCACTGATTTACGCCGCTCGCCAGATAACCGCCATCGACCGCCAGTAATGTCCCGGTCACAAAGCTTGCAGCATCGGAAGCGAGGAAGATCGCCGCGCCCACCAGTTCATCGAGTTCGCCAAAACGTTTCATGGGAGTGCGCATCAGAACCTCTTGGCCGCGGCCCGTACCCATCACGAGTTTCTCGGTCAGCGGCGTCCGAAAATATCCCGGTGCGATCGCGTTCACACAGATTCCATAACGCGCCCATTCGATGGCTAGAGATTTTGTCAATGACGCCACTCCTGCCTTGCTGGCGCAGTAGGCTGCGACTTCGTACAATCCGAGAAACGATCCCATGGACGCGATGTTAATAATGCGGCCATACTTGCGCTCGATCATGTGCCGTCCAAATACCTGGCATGAGCGCAGAGTGCCGGTCAGATTCGTGTCCATCAGCCGGTTCCAGTCGGCTTCCGCAAAGTCGAGCGTTGGCGCGCGCTGATTGAATCCAGCGGCGTTGACCACGATGTCCACCTTACCCAGGGTCTCGACAGAAGCCGCCAACAGTTTTTCCAGGGATTGCCGGTCGACGACGTCGCAGGCCTGGCGCAGCGTGCGGCGCCCTTGCGCTTCAATCGCGTCCGCTACCTTATTGACCAGTTCAATCCGCCGCGCACTCGGAACGACGTCTGCTCCGGCTTCGGCGAGTCCGCGCGCGATGGCCTGACCAATTCCAGAGCTGCCGCCGATGACCACCGCCACCTTACCGCCAAGTTCCAGACGCTTGTAGCCCATAGTTCCTCGTGATCGATTTGATCGCTCGTCGCTACCAGTTGAACATGGTGCCGTCCAACTTCCGGTTGACTGGCAGGTACGCTCGCTCGTAGGGAAAACGTTCCGCTAGCTTTTCGTTAAAATCAACTCCCAGGCCAGCAGCGTTACCTGGGTGTAGGCAACCATCTTTGAAGTAATACGTGTGGGGGAACACTTCGTCGGTCTCTTTGGTATGCCGCATATATTCCTGGATTCCGAAATTGTTGACCGAGATATCGAAGTGCAGCGCCGCGGCCATCGCGACCGGCGAAAGGTCCGTCGCCCCGTGGCAGCCGGTCCTTATTTGATACAGCTCCGCCAGCGCGGCGATTTTCTTGAGGTGCGTCAAACCTCCGCCGTGCACCACCGTCATCCGGATGTAATCGATCAGCTGTTCAGTGATGAGGATGTGAGCATCCCAAATCGTGTTGAAAACTTCTCCGATCGCAATTGGGGTCGTCGTATGCTGGCGAATCGTGCGGAAGCCCTCCTGCAGTTCCGCAGCCACCGGGTCCTCAAGCCAGAAAAGGTGATACGGTTCCAGAGACTTGCCGAGACGAGCCGCCTCAATCGGCGTAAGCCGGTGATGCACATCGTGGAGAAGGTGGATCTCGTCCCCGAATTTCACGCGCAACGCTTCAAAAAGTTTGGGAACATGAAGAAGATATTTCTCGGTGGACCAGACATTTTCCGGAGGCAGACCCTTCTCGGCAGGCTCGTAGAACAATTTGTCGCGAGCGACACCGTACGTGGACGGGAGCCCCGGAATGCCGCTCTGCGCACGGACCGCGAGGTATCCCATTTCCTTGTATTTCCCAACTTCGTCCGCGGTTTCTTCGATGTCACGGCCGTTGGCATGCCCGTAGACTAGAACGCCAGTCCTGCTCTTCCCGCCAAGCAGGTTGTACGTCGGCGTCTTGAGCGCCTTACCCTTAATGTCCCAGAGAGCGGTGTCGACGGCCGCAATCGCAGTCATGGTCACGGGACCCCGCCGCCAGTAGGCGCCACGATAGAGGTACTGCCAAATGTCTTCTGTCTGGAATGGATCGCGCCCAATGAGGCAGGGAATCAGATGGTTGGTCAGGTAAGACGCCACCGGCAATTCCCGGCCATTCAAGGTTGCGTCCCCCAGGCCATAAACGCCTTCGTCGGTGGAGATCTTCAATGTGACGAAGTTCCGTCCTGGGCTACAGACGAACACTTTGGCATCCGTGATCTTCAAGCAAGTCTCCTCAATCTTCCGACCATGAGTGTACCCAAAGCATCAGATGCGGCGCACCGATCCTCGATCCGTCGCCTTCGTTTTGCGGACCAGCAGCACCAGAATCATCCCAACGAAAGGAACCAGGCGCGCGCCAGAATCATGATCGGATAGCAGGAATGAGTACCGGTGGCCTGGCGAGCATCGGAGAAACCAGGGAATCGGCTTCCGCTTCCGCGCGGTGGCCATGTGGGATGGATTGCGAACGCATTAGGCGCCGACCATCACCTGCGATTCGTCGTGTAGCACGCGCTGCAGGCCCGCACTCAACATGGAAGCTGAGTTCTTATCCAGATATACCGTTGCGTTGGAATGTTTGCGAAGAATCGACGCGGGAGCCAGCGGGCTGATCTCGCTCTCAAAGCAAGCCTTCACAGCTGCCGCCTTCCTCGTATCGGGCACGACGGCGAGGATCTCTCTGGCCTTAAGAATCTGGCGCGCCGACATCGAGATGGCCTGCTTCGGCACCTGAGAAATGTCGGCAAACCAGGCTTCGCCGACCTGCTGCTGGCGGCAAGCCAGGTCAAGCTCCACGATAATGTAGGGGTCTTCAGTCTCAAAATCAGCGGGCGGGTCGTTGAAAGCGATGTGACCATTTTCCCCGATACCAAGGAACGCGATGTCAATCGGGCTGGACGCGAGTTGCCTGCCTACGCTCTGCACCACCTCTGCGGGATTCGCGGCATCGCCGTCGAGCAGGTGGTAGTTGCTGATTCCCGTCTTTCCGACGAGTTGCTCCAGCAGCATCTTGCGAAAGCTACCAGGATGAGTCAGCGGCAACCCGATGTATTCGTCGAGATGAAACGCCTCTACTTTGAGCCAATCGATGCCAGGAGACTTGGTCAGCGCGTTCAGAAATTCAAGCTGCGACGCCGCTGTTGCGGCAATAATCCTTGCCGTGCCGCGTTCCGCGATAGCGCGGCGAATGGCGTTGGCCGCATGTTCGGCTGCCGCCTGACCCAGAGCGACCTTGTCGTTGAACACCTTGAGTAACATGGAGTACTAGCCCGATCGTCAGACCCAGGAACGCTTCTCACCAGAGTGGGCAAATTATACAAAGCCGGAAGACCGCCATGCACAAAGATGAATCAGGGTTTCATCAAGTGAAAGTTGTTCAGCCCATCCATGGCGGGACCCACGCCACTTGTTGTTAGACTTCGCTGTTAGGCTCCTAAGTTCGGTGCGATCCAAGCTGTGATGGAGTGTGTTATGTATCGGAATTTTTCGCCGCTTGTTCGGAGGGTCTGCCTTAGGCAACTAGGCGTACCAGCGACTGCTGCCTGCCTGCTGTTCTTACTCGCTTGTTCCCTCAATGGAAGCGCACAAACGGTGCAAGTCGATACGACACCCAGCCACGTTGTAAACAAGTTCAGCCCGCTTCGCGCTCTGGGATCGACGGTAGATCGCGTCCCGAGCAACGCCACCGACATGTTTTTCCGTCCCGATCAAATCAAGCAGGTCCTCACCGCCGGCTGGGGAGTGATGAGTTATCGCCAGAACACCGACTTGTTCGTGCAGGCATGGCACTGGAATCCGAAGGGTACTTGGAGCGATCCGGCCGGGAAGGGATACTTCACGGGCGACCCGACCCCGACCAAAGAAATGATCCGCCACTCCTATGGCTACACGCTTCGTCATCGTGGCTTCACGCGCAACGGTGGGACGGAGTTTGACGGCTTCTCGCGGCTCGATGATGGCGATCTACAGTCGTACTGGAAGAGCAATCCTTATCTCGCTAAGGAATTCACGGGGGAAGACGACTCGCTTCACCCGCAATGGGTCGTCATCGCGCTCGACAAGAAAGAAGACATTAATGCAATTCGCATCCATTGGGCCGACCCCTATGCACAGTCGTTTGAAGTGCAGTATTGGGTGGGCGCCGGCGACGCGATGGACGAGCAGGACAAGGGAGAATGGAAGACGTTTCCTAACGGAACCGTGACCGATGCCAAGGGTGGCGTGACCACACTGGGTTTCGGTGCGTCCGTGAGCACACGATACGTGCGTGTGCTGATGACCCGCTCTTCGAATACCTGCGACAGCCACGGCTCCGCTGATCGCCGTAACTGTGTCGGGTTTGCCATACGGGAGCTCTATCTCGGAACCATGTCCCCGAAGGGCGAATTTCACGATCTACTCCACCACTCGCCCGACCAGAAACAAACGTTGACCCTCTGTTCCTCGGTCGATCCGTGGCACGAGCCGTCTGATCTTTACGTCGCGCCGGACCGCATGGAATCAGGCGATCAGCCTGGATTCGATCTTTTCTTCACCAGCGGAATCACTCGTGGCCTGCCGGCGATCATTCCGATCGCAATGTTGTACGCCACGCCTGAGGATGCAGCGGCGCAAATGTCCTACATCAAGAAGCGTGGCTATCCTGTTTCGTACATCGAGATGGGGGAGGAGCCCGACGGTCAATACATGCAGCCCGAGGACTATGGCGCACTGTATCTGCAGTTCGCGACTGCGTTGCATCGCGTCGACCCTGCCTTCAAACTCGGTGGACCGGTGTTCGAGGGAGTCACCGAAGACATTAAAGTTTGGCCTGACGCGCAGGGCCGCACTTCCTGGCTTGGGCGTTTCCTCGACTATCTGAAGGCCCATAGACGGCTTCAAGACTTGGCATTCATGTCGTTCGAGCACTACCCCTACGACGGCTGCGAGACGCCTTGGGAGAATCTTTACCAGGAACCCGAGCTGATCACTCACATCATGAAGGTGTGGCGAGACGACGGCTTGCCGCCCGCAATTCCCCTGCTGGACACCGAGACCAACGATCACGGCGGAGAAGCCGCGGTTGACATCTTTGGCGCTCTGTGGCTGGCTGACTCTTTCGGCGGATTTCTCACGGCTGGCGGCCAGTCGACTCACTACTATCATGCCCTGTCTTACTCACCGCCCCATCCCGCCTGCGCCAACAGTTGGGGTACGTACCACATGTTCATGGTGGATGAGCACTACGAGATCCAGAAGCCCACGGCTCAGTTTTTTGCCGCGCAGCTTATGACGCAGGAGTGGGCCGAACCGAAAGATGCCGAGCACCGGCTCTACGTCGCATCAGGCGATCTGAAGGACGACCAGGGCCACGTGCTCGTGACCGCGTATCCGCTGCAGAGGCCCGACGGCCAGTGGTCGCTCATGGTCATTAACAAAGATCACGACCATGCTCATCAAGTACGCATCGCGTTTCACAATGCGGAGAGCAATAAAGATCAATTCTTCCAAGGTCAGGTCAAGATGATCACATTTGGCAAGGCGCAGTACCAGTGGCATCCAGACCGGAAGAGGGGCTACGCCGACCCGGATGGTCCCGCAGCCACTGCTACGCTGACCGGCGGTCAAAATGCGGCTTATGACTTGCCGGCCGCGTCGGTGACAGTGTTCCGTGGCGCTATCGGGACGCCGCAGAATTGAAGGCGACCTCCCGCTACGGACGCGTCTTTAGCGTTCGATTCCAACGCGCGTCCCACAGCCCAAACACGCCAGCAGGAGTAACGGACCGAACCCGCTCATATCATGACCCGGGCACCACATTGATCGCTAGCGAGCGTCTCGGCCTCACGCCCCTGCACTCCAATCTGAAGAAATATTAATGTTCCTTTCATCACCGCGTCACAACTCCTCCCTAGACTTCCCCTTCATCTCGATCCCATGAAGTTCTGTGCAGCGGAGAACCGTCCGCCGAGTGCGGTGCCGCGCCAAGACCGGAGAGATGTCCTTCGCTGTGCAGTTCTGGTTCTCAAGGAGCTGAAGTCATGAAACTGAGCCTATCCACCGCGTCCGTTCCCACCAGTTCACAATCCGCCCGTACGTTGGCGGAAACTGGGCGACGTCGCCTCCTCGGCGTTTGCATTTTGCTGGTCCTGCTGACTGCGCCAGCGTTGTTCGCGCAGGTCGATCGCGCCGTGCTTGAAGGGACGGTCACTGATCCCTCGGGAAGAGTGGTCGTAGGTGCCAGCGTAAAAGCTCTGGCGGTGGACACCGGTCTCAGCCAGGAGCAGCCAACCAATGGGAAGGGCTACTACCGATTCTCCGGTTTGGCGGTTGGCCGTTATACAGTGACGGCTAGCAACACAGGTTTCAAGACCAAAGCCATCGACGATGTGATCCTACAAGTTGGCCAGACCCACACTTTGGATGTCACGCTCGAAGTGGGCGCGATTTCAGAGCACGTGGAAGTCCAGGCAACTGAGGCTCCTTCGGAGCGCAGCTCGGCTGAGGCATCCACTGTGATCGATACGAATCGAATCGCCAATCTCCCCGTCAATGGCCGCGACTGGTCAGAACTCACTATGCTCGCGCCCTTTGCTCAGGATGACGGTGGCGGGAACCAGCGTACGATTCGCTTCGCAGGTCGGGCCATTGACGACAACAATTGGAATATCGATGGCGTGGACGCTGGCGGTATTCAGGAACAAGCGCAGAAGTCGCAGGTGCGGTTGCAAATCTCCGAGGATGCGATCCAGGAGTATCGGGTCACCAGCGCATTGTATGACGCCGAATATGGCACGCAAGCCGGTGGCCAGATCAATGTTTCCACCAAGTCCGGCTCGAACGAATACCATGGCACGCTGTTTGGCTATTTAAGGAATTCCGTCTTCGATGCGCGTAACTTCACAGATTATGACCTGAATGGCAATCCCGCGATCCCGCCATTTCGCCTAGGGCAGTATGGCTTCACTATCGGTGGGCCGATCAAGAAAGACAACACATTCTTTTTCTTGAGCTTCGAAGGGCTTCGCCAGCTTCAAACCACGTCGCAAACCGGAGTAGTACCGACGGCTCTACTCGTGAACGACATCTTGGTCAACGGTAGGGGCGGTCAGGGACCTTCGCCGCAGATGTGCTCCATTCTCCAGGCCTATCCCTGGCGGACTTCCACGGGAACGGTGGGAGGCTGCGCGCCCATACGCGTATTTCCCGACGGCGCCTTCAGCCCGAACGGCGGCGACACTGATGACGAAAATTTTACTCACGGCACTCCTACCATCATCCACGAAGATTCGGCGCTGGTTCGCATCGACCACAAATTCAGCGAAAGCACGACTCTGTACGGGCGGGCCCAGCGCGATATTGTCCACTACAACGCGCCAATCAGCCAGCTCTTTGACCAGCAGGCGATCTACAATCACCCCGCCAATTACTTCGTTGCCCTGCAGCACGCTTTTAGCGCCACTTTGTTCAACGAGTTCAAGGTTTACGTCAACCGCTCGCCATTCCACAATCCCCAGGTCAGCGTGCTTCCCTACGCGGTAGGTAGCAATACGCCCATCACTCCGATCAACAACGACTCGGAAGACGTCGAAGTAGGGACCACTTTCGGTTTCATCGACAATCTGACCTGGACTCGTGGACAGCACACTTTCAAGACTGGCATGGAGATTCGCCGCATACGGCTCAATCAGGGTCAAACCTCAAACAACAACCTCAGCTTCGACACCGCGCAAACCCTGGTATCAGCCACGCTGGCCAGCGTTAGCTACATCGCTCCCTGGTGCTGCCACAAGTATCGCCGCACCTTCTACCTGCCCTACTTTCAGGACGAGTGGAAGGTCACTCCTACGTTTACGGCGAACTTAGGACTCCGTTGGGAATACTACGGAGTGGCCCATGTGGCGGACAATCGGACCACCGTCTTCGACTTTGGCCAATTCCACGGAGCCTGCTTGGGCACGGGTTCGTTCAACACTCCATTTGTCGTTCCCATCAACACGCCGCCTTGTCCCAAAAACCCCGCGCTGTACAATCCGGACTACACGAATTTCGACCCGCGCGTGAGTTTCGCATGGGCACCGTCCAGGATGCATGGAAAAACCGTAATCCGCGCTGGCGCCGGCATCTACCATGGCGCGGCGCAAAATGACGACCTCAACGCTGGGTTGGAGAGTGACACATTTCGCGCAGGAATAAACCAGAATACCCCGCTCACGCCTGCCCTGGCGCAAAAAGATCCAGATTTTTCAGGTCTTACAATCGCCACGAAAGTTGCGAATCACCCCCGGGCTCTGCAACGGCAAGGCCGCAAGGACTTGTACTCTGAAACCTGGGGATTGACGATCGAGCACGCGCTGCCATCTGGTTTTCAGTTCACAACTTCTTATCTAGGCAGCCACGGCGTGCGCTTGTTTTCGCGTGGAGCAGTGAACCTCTGCAACATTCCAGTAATAATCAATAGCACCGGCGATTGTAATCGGCCGCTGGACCAGTTTTTCCCTAGCTCCGATCCTACAATTCCGACAACAGACCCATACGGCTCGGTCGATTTCAAGCATGATGTCGGGCAAAGCACCTACCACGCCGGGCTGGTTTCCCTCAGCCGTCGACTTTCCAATGGGCTTTACTTTGAGACGCGTTACACCCTCGCTCATTCCATCAACGACGGCGCCATTGGTGGTGGCGAATCCAACGGACCGGAGAACATCAACTGCCAACGATGCGATAAAGGGGACAGCGTAACCGATGTGCGCAACAACTTTACGACCAACGCGGTCTACGATCTGCCCTTTGGTCCCGGGAAGGCATTTCTGAATGGCAGTGGCGCCCTCGGGAAAATCGTTGGCGGTTGGGCACTTAGCGGTATCGGTGTGTTCCACACGGGCCATCCTCTAACCGTCACGATGAACCTGAAGGGATCGGACAATTTCAAACTCCCCGATGGCAACGACCAGACCACCCAGCGGCCAGACCGCGTTCCCGGCGTACCGCTGTATTTGCCTGGCGGAGTCCACTATGATCCCCTAGCCGGAAACGGAACTACTACCTCTTTGCTTAACCCCAAAGCTTTCGCGGCGCCGCCGCTTGTCAACGGTAACTTTACCCGATTTGGCGACTCCCCGAACGGTGTGGCACGGGCGTTAAGCATCTGGCAAGTCGATCTTTCGCTCACCAAAGAAACGAAGTTGACCGAGCGCGTTGCGATGCAGTTCGCAGTGCAGGCTTTCAATATTTTCAACCATGTCCAGCTCGGTGATCCGTCTACAAGCCTGGACTTCGACCCCACCAACCCCAATGCGATCAACGGTCTCTCGGGCGGCAGCTTTGGTAGCATCACGTCGACCGTGAACGGGCTCGGCACCAACACTGGCACGGGATTGTCGCGACAGCTGCAGTTCATGATTCGCTTCAAGTTCTGATTTATGAATTTGGGCCTTCAGGCAAACTTCAGGCGCGTCGTCTAGGGTTCGGGCGAGGACGAATCGATGCATAAACCTGCTTTCTGTCTAGTGGTAGCAGCAGCCTTGACTCTTAGTTATCCCCTGCTCGCCGCGCCCGTCCCGCCCGCCGGCGGCTACAGCGTGACCAAGAAGATTCCGATCCCGGGCGAGGGTGGCTGGGATTACCTCTCGGTGGACGAGGCCGCGCGGCGTCTCTACGTCTCGCACGGCACCCAAGTGGAAGTCATTGATGTTGACGCGGGGACCGTCGTCGGCAGTATCCCGAAGACTCTCGGCGTGCATGGCATCGCGATCGCGCCGGAATTGGGCCGGGGATTTGTCAGCAACGGCCAGACTTCTACCGTCACTATCTTCGATCTGAAGACGCTGAAGCCGATTGCCGACGTTCCCACCGGCAAGAAGCCGGATGCGATCATCTACGATCCCGCCACTTCGAGAGTTTTCGCATTCAACGGCGGCAGCGACAGCGCAACCGCGATCGACGCCGCAAGCGGCAAAGTCGCAGGCACCGTCGACCTCGGCGGCGGACCAGAATACGCGGCGGCTGACGGCAACGGATTTGTCTTCGACAATCTCGAAGACGAGAGCCTGGTCTTGAAGATCGACTCGCGCAAGCTCACGGTCGAGCAGCGCTGGCCTACGGCTCCTTGTGCAAGCCCCTCCAGCATGGCGATTGACCGCGCGAACCGGCGTCTGTTCCTGGGTTGCCGCAGCAAGGTGATGGCAGTCATGAACACGGACACTGGAAAGGTGATCACGACGCTCCCCATCGGCGATCACGTCGACGCTACGGCCTACGATCCGGACACGAAGTTGGTCTTCAACTCCAACGGCGAAGGAACGGTCACGGTCATTCATCAGGATGGTCCGGACAACTACTCGATGGTCGAGACCGTGAAGACTGTGCCGCGAGCCAAGACCATGGCGCTCGACCCGAAGACTCACCAGATCTTTCTCTCGGCCGCGGAAGCGGGCAAGTTCGAAGTGCTGGTCGTAGGGAAGTGAAGTTGAGGCCAATCGTTTATTCTGAAATCATGAGCCGACATCCGAAGTCTGAGGTGCGCGCCTGCTCGGTGGTGTGCGCCGCGTTAATCCTGTTGGCGCTGACCGCATGCACGAGAAATTCCAGCGCGCAATCTCCGACCACCGACTTGCAAGCGAAGGTGAGTGTCCCATTTCGCTTTGTGGCCTACGGCGACACTCGCTTCCACGATCCCAAAGATACGGAAGCCGCGAATCCCCCAGTGCGCGTGGCGTTGGTGCACGCTATCGCGGAGGCTCGTCCGGCGTTTGTCTGCTTCACCGGGGACATCGTCTATAACGGCAATGACGCGAATGATTGGAAAGTCTGGGACAGTGAAACCAGCCCGTTCCGCGAGAAGAATATTTCCGTGTACCCCGCGTTGGGCAATCACGATCTTCATGGCGACTTGAACGTCGCGCTGGGAAACTATTTCCAGCGTTTCCCCGATCTAAAGAACAGCCGCTACTACTCCGTGCGCGCCGGCAATGCGCTCGTTCTGGTCCTCGACAGCGCACTCGATGAAGTGTCCGGACCGCAGGGCCAGTGGTTGACCGGCAAGCTCGACACAATCCCTAGCGATGTGGATTTTGTCTTCATCATGCTGCACCACCCTCCCTACACCAGTTCTTCCGATGAGAAGAAATTCGGCGGCGTCCGATGAGAAGAAATTTGGCGGCGGGCACTCCGCTCGCTCCCCGGAGCAGATGCTCGCCAAGGCGCTCGAAGATCGACAAGCCCATGCCCGCGTGCGTTTTGTAGTGTTCTCCGGACACGTGCACAATTATGAGCGTCACGAGCATGGTGGCGTGACTTACTTTGTGTCGGGCGGAGGCGCAGCCCACGCCTATCCTATTGAGCGCGCCTCGGACGATCCTTTCCAGAGCAAGGAAGTGAATTACCACTACCTGCTGGTCGAGGTCGATCATCAGCAGCTCAAGGTCACGATGAATCGCCTGGAACTGGC
>Ga0210408_10003719_pt1 | contig 13922 bp, 11 predicted proteins | sample IncBWH4MmetaG_FD_155471 | JGI IMG/M metagenome (GOLD analysis project Ga0210408, IMG submission 155471) | Forest soil microbial communities from Barre Woods Harvard Forest LTER site, Petersham, Massachusetts, United States - Inc-BW-H-4-M | ecosystem: Environmental > Terrestrial > Soil >...
TCCGCAGCCCGACAGCGAGCCTGCGGCTTCCGGCAGCGGCGGCGTGCCAGAGCGGCCGACGCTCGAGGGCCTGGAGGAGAAGTGGAGTGAGATCTGGGATCGCCAGGGCGCCTACCGCTTCGACCGCGAGGCTCCTCGCGAGCGCGTCTACGCGATCGACACGCCGCCGCCGACGGTCAGCGGCTCGCTGCATGTCGGGCACGTCTTCTCCTACACGCACACCGACGTGATCGCGCGCTACCAGCGGATGCGGGGCATGGAGGTCTTCTACCCCATGGGCTGGGACGACAACGGCCTGCCGACCGAGCGGCGCGTGCAGAATCACTTCGGCGTGCGCTGCGATCCGCTCGTCCCCTACGACCCCGACTTCAAGGCACCGGCCGAGCCGGCCGAGCACGAGCCGGTCGCCGTGTCGCGGCCGAACTTCGTGGCGCTCTGCCTGGAGCTCACCAAGACCGACGAGCAGGCCTTCGAGCAGCTGTGGCGCCGGCTCGGCCTGTCGGTCGATTGGTCGATGACCTACACGACGATCGGCGAGCTCGCTCAGCGCATCTCGCAGCGCTCGTTCCTGCGCCTGCTCTCGCGCGGCGAGGCATACCAGCTGGAGGCGCCGACCCTGTGGGACGTCGACTTCCAGACCGCGGTCGCCCAGGCAGAGCTGGAGGACCGCGAGCGGCCGGGCGCGATGCACCGGGTGCGCTTCGCGATCGCGGACGCGCCGGCGCAGGCGCTGGTCGACACGACCCGACCGGAGCTGATCGCGGCCTGCGTGGCGTTGCTCGCGCACCCCGACGACGAACGCCACCGCGAGCTGCTGGGAAAGCAGGCGCTGACGCCGCTTTTTGGCACGCGTGTCCCGGTGCTCACCCACCAGCTCGTCGACCCCGAGAAGGGCACGGGCCTCGTGATGGTGTGCACGTTCGGCGATCTCACCGACGTCGTTTGGTGGCGCGAGCTCGGGTTGCCGGTGCGCTCCGTTCTGGGCCCCGACGGTCGGCTACTCGAGGTCCCTTGGGGAGCCCCGGGGTGGGAGTCGGTCGACGACGAGACGGCCCGCGCCCGCTACGGCGAGCTGCAGGGCAGGACGGTCAACCAGGCGCGCCGGCGCATCGTCGAGCTGCTCGAGGAGTCAGGCGATCTCGTCGGCGAGCCCCAGCCGGTGACACATGCGGTGAAGTTCTTCGAGAAGGGCGAACGGCCGGTAGAGATCATCACGAGTCGCCAGTGGTTCATTCGCACGATGGACCATCGCCAGGCGCTGATCGCGCGGGGCCGAGAACTGAGCTGGCACCCTCCCTACATGCGGGCGCGCTTCGAGGACTGGGTGCAGGGGCTGAGCGGCGACTGGAACATCAGCCGCCAGCGCTTCTTCGGCGTGCCGTTCCCGCTCTGGTATCCGCTCGATGCGAGCGGGGACGTCGTGCACGAGGAGCCGATGCTCGCGCGCGAGGAGCAGCTTCCCGTCGATCCCTCCACCGACGTGCCCGATGGCTACGAGCCGGCGCAGCGCGGCAGGCCGGGCGGCTTCTCCGGCGACCCCGACGTGATGGACACCTGGGCGACCTCCTCGCTGACGCCCCAGATCGCCGGGCAAGCCGGCGCGGACGACGAGCTGTTCGAAAGCGTCTTCCCGATGGACGTGCGCCCGCAGGCACACGACATCATCAGGACCTGGCTGTTCACGACGATCCTGCGCTCGCAGCTCGACTACAACGTGCTGCCGTGGCGAAACGCCGCGATCTCCGGCTGGGTGCTCGACCCGGAGCGCAAGAAGATGTCCAAGTCAAAGGGCAACGTCGTCACGCCGATGCACCTGCTTGAGGAGCATGGAGCCGACGCCGTGCGCTATTGGGCAGCCAGGGGCCGTCCGGGCACCGACACCGCCTTCGATCCGCAGCAGATGAAGGTCGGGCGACGGCTCGCCGTCAAGCTGCTGAATGCCTCCAAGTTTGCACTCGCCGATCTTCCGCCGGAGGGCGAGACCGTCACGCATCCGCTCGACCGCGCGATGCTCGCGCGGCTGGCTGCGGTAGTCGCCGATGCGACGGCGAGGCTCGAGGAGTACGACTACGCGCGGGCGCTCGAGCACACGGAGGAGTTCTTCTGGTGGTACTGCGACTTCTACCTCGAGCTCGTCAAGGGGCGCCGCTATGACACCTCGCCGCAGGCGGCCGCATCCGTGAGCCTGGCCCTGCGCCTCTCTCTCTCGGCCTTCCAGCGTCTGTTCGCTCCCTTCCTGCCGTTCGTCAGCGAGGAGGTGTGGTCGTGGTGGCAGCAGGGCTCGGTGCATCGGGCGCCGTGGCCGGACGCCACCGAGCTCGCGGGTGCCGCGGCGGGCGCCGATCGCAACGGCGAGGAGATGGCGCTCGCGGTCACAGCGGACGTGCTGCGAGAGGTGCGCAAGGCAAAGTCCCAGGCTCGCCGCCCGATGCGCGCGCCCGTCCGGCGGGTGGTGGTGCGCGACACCGCTCGTCGCCTGCGGGCGCTCGAGCTCGGGTCGGAGGACCTGCTGGCGGCGGGAGCGATCGAGCTGCTCGAGCCCGTCGAGGACGAGGCGTTCGCGGTGGAGGTCGAGCTGGCCCCAGAGACGCGGTGAGCGAAGCGAACCGGTCGCCGCGAAGGGCGACGTACGGTGGCGAGGCTCGCCGCCTCGGGTAGGGTCCTCGCCGTGACACGGACGCCGATCGCCGAGCTGAGCCAGAGGGTGGGTGAGCGGGTGACGGTCCGCGGCTGGGTCCAGGCCGTGCGCGACCAGAAGCGGACGCAGTTCGTTATCCTGCGCGACGAAACGGGACTCGCGCAGGCCGTCCTGGCGAAGCAGGAGCCACCCAGCGAGCTCAACGAGGCGATCACCGCGCTGACGGCCGAGTCGGCGGTGAGCGTGACCGGCACCGTGGTCGCGGACGAGCGCGTCAAACTCGCTGGCCTCGAGCTCCGGATGGAGGATCTGAAGGTTGAGTCGCTCGCCGAGCCCGAGCTGCCGATCGCGGCCGACTCGGCCCTCGACAAGCGCATGGACTGGCGCTACCTCGACCTGCGCCGGCCGGAGCGGCGGCTGATCTTCGACGTGCAGACGACGGCCGAGCATGCGATGCGCGAACACTGGCGGGAGCAGCGGTTCATCGAGCTGCACACGCCCAAGCTCATGGGCTCCGCCAGCGAGTCTGGAGCAGAGCTCTTCAGGGTCGAGTACTTCGACCGCGTGGCCTATCTGGCGCAGTCGCCCCAGTTCTACAAGCAGATGGCGATGGCCGCCGGGTTCGGCCGTGTGTTCGAGATCGGCCCGGTGTTCCGGGCGAACCCCTCATTCACCTCACGCCACGACACGGAGTTCACGAGCGTCGACGTCGAGATCTCCTGGATCGACTCGCACGAGGACGTGATGGCGTTCGAGGAGCGATGGCTCGAGCATGTGCTCGCCCGGGTCAAGGAGACGCACGGGGAGCAGATAGAGGCGACCTTCGGCAGCGAGGTGGTGGTGCCAGTCGTCCCCTTCCCCCGGGTCGCGCTCGCCGACGCGAAGCAGCTGCTCCGCGAGAACGGGCATGACGCGCCGGGCGCCGAGCACGACCTGGACCCGGCAAGCGAGCGGGCGCTGTCGGCACTTATCAAGGAGCAGCACGGACACGAGTTCGCGTTCGTGACCGACTACCCGACGGCGGTACGACCCTTCTACCACATGCGCCATCCTGATCAGCCGACGCTGACGAAGAGCTTCGACCTGCTCTGGCGCGGCATCGAGCTCACGACCGGCGCCCAGCGCGAGCACCGCTACGAGCAGCTGCTGGCGCAGGCGAGGGACAAGGGCGTCGAGACCGGCCCGATCCAGTACTACCTTGACTTCTTCCGCTTCGGCGCCCCGCCACACGGTGGCTTCGGGTTCGGGCTCACGCGCCTGCTGATGCAGCTGCTGGGTCAGGACAACGTCCGCGAGGTGACGTTCCTCTATCGCGGCCCGCACCGCCTTCAGCCGTAGGGCGGTCGCAGCCTCGACGCAGCTGCAATGGCACGGATCCTTCTCGCCACGCCGATTCTCAGCGGATGCCTGGACCCGCTGTCAGCGCATCAGCTGATCGAGGGCGAGCCGGGCTCGGACGCGCAGGCGCAGGCACTGATCTGCGCTCCGACGCAAAGCGTCGGCGCGGCCGTGCAGGCGCGGATGCCGGCCCTGCGCGTGATCGCCGTCGCGGGCGCCGGCTCGGACGCGGTCGATCATGTCGCCGCCGCGGCACGCGATATTCACGTGCTCACGGCCGGCGAGGGGCTCGTGGAGACGACTGCCGACGTCGCCTTCGGGCTGATCATCGCCGCATCGTGTCTGATGCATGACGCCGAGGCGAAGCTGCGCGCCGGGTCGTGGCGCGGCTGGCGCTTCATCGAGGAGGACTTCGGCCGCGACGTCCACGGCGTCACGCTTGGGCTCGTCGGCTACGGTTCGATCGGCCAGGCGGTGGCACGGCGAGCCTCGGGCTTCAACATCAACGTGCTCCATCACACGCGGCGTGCCACGAGCGCGACCGGGTGGGTCGAGGACCTGGACGAGCTGCTCGCCGCCAGCGACATCGTGAGCGTCCACGTGCCCTTGAGCGAGTCGACCCACCATCTCATCGACCGGCGCAGGGTCGGCTTGCTGAAGGAAACGGCGGTGCTCGTCAACACCGCTCGTGGAGGGGTGATCGATGAAGAAGCCCTCGCCGAGGCGCTGCACGACGGCAGGCTCTTCGCGGCCGGGCTCGACGTCTACGAGGACGAGCCGCGGCCGTCCGAGCGGCTGCTATCCGCCCCGCGCACCATCCTTTTGCCCCACGTCGGAAGTGCCACACTGCGAACGCGCGAAGCGATGTTGCGCGGCGCAGCGGAGAAGGTGAGGGCGTTCTTCGAGCGCGCGCCGGCGTAGCGTGCCGTCCGCAACCACGGCTACCTTCAACCCATGCTCCTGAACGAGCTGATCGACGGCATGGAGATCGACCAGGTGCTCCTGGTGCGCGAGTCCGAGCGCCGCCAGCGACGCGATGGCGGCGACTACCTGCGGCTGCAGCTGGGCGACCGCACCGGCGCCGTCGCATGCATGGTCTGGGAGGAGCTCGGCGAGGTCGAGGAGCTCGCATGCGCCGGTGCGGCAGTGCGAGTGCACGGCCGCTACACCGTCCATCCGCGCTTCGGTCCGCAGATCAACCTGCGTGGGTTGGAGGAGGCGAGCCCCGACAGCTACGCTCCCGAGGACCTGCTCGACGGGCCGGCGCGCGCGGTCGAGCATCTGGAAGGGGAGGTTCGCGAGTTGCTGGACACGATCCAGGAGCCGCACCTGGGCCAACTGCTCGAGCGTGTGTTCGGCGAGAGCTCGGAGCTGTGGGAGGCCTACCGCGTCGCCCCCGCTGCGAAGTACTACCACCAGGCCTACCGGCACGGGCTGCTCGAGCACTGTCTCGGGGTCGCCCAGGCCGTGAGCGCGATCAGCGCCACGTTCGGGGGTATCGACCGCGACGTCGCGGTCGCGGGCGCGCTGCTGCACGACATCGGCAAGCTCGAGGCCTACACGGACGATCCGAGGAACATCGACCTCACCGACGCCGGCAGGCTGCACGGTGAGATCGCCCTCGGGTACTACCGGATGCGGCGAGCGATCGAGGACATCGACGGCTTCCCGGCCGAGCTCGCGCAGGCGCTCGGGCACATCATCCTCTCGCACCACGGCACGCTCGAGCACGGCAGCCCGGTCGTGCCGTGTACGCGCGAGGCCACCCTCGTGCATATGATCGACAACCTCGGCGGGCGGCTCGGCAGCTTCGATCGGCTCGAAAAGGAGCTCGCACCGGGACGTCGCTGGTCGGGGTTCGACCGGGCGCTCGGCGCCGGCGCTTTCTTCGCAGGCCGCGGCGACGCGGATGGCGGCGAGGACAGGCGGGAGATCGCCCGGCCGCCGGAGCCGGCCCGCGAAGCAGCCTGAAAACGCGCAAATAGCGAAGCGTCGCTTCCGCTGCAGAGCATCCATCTCGCCGTCGGCTTCTATCTTTGAGGGCCGATGGCAAAGGACACCGAGAAGCTGATCCGCCAGCTGTCGCTGATCTCCTACCTGATGGCGGAGCGGCGGCCCGTCACCGCAGTGGAGATCCGGCGCGACGTCGAGGGCTACAGCGGCATGAACGAGGACGCCTTCGCCCGTCGCTTCTACGCCGACCGGTCAGAGCTCGAATCGCTGCGCATCCAGTTGACGGTCGAGCGGCCGACCGACGGCGCGGCCGAGCAGGAGAACTACTCGTTGCGCCCCGAGAACTTCCATCTGCCCCCGATCGCGTTCACCGACAAGGAGCTCGCGGCCCTGCAGACGGCGCTGAGCCTGCTCGACGGTGAATTCGCGTACGCCGAGCCGCTGCGGCTCGCGCTCCAGCAGATCACCTGGGGGCGCCCGAGCCCGCTGCAAGCCCCGGAGCAGCGCTCGGTCGCGCTCGGCATCACGGCCTCGGCGGGCGGGCACGACCTCTCGGCGCGCCTGGCGAAGGTCGAGACCGCGATCTTCCGCAACAAGACGATCGTCTTTGACTACTACACGATGGAGCGAGACGAGGTGGGCTCGCGCCGTGTGGACCCCTACCACCTGCTCTTCCAGGGAGGCCAGTTCTACCTGCTCGGCCACGCGCACGAGCGCAAGGCGATCCGCGTGTTCCGCCTCTCGCGCATCCGCGGGAAGGTGTCCTATGCGACCAAGGCAGAGCACGACTTCCACCGGCCGGCCGACTTCGACCCGCGAGGCTATGCAAGCCGGGCCGACTGGCAGCTCGGCGAGGAGCGGGGCATCGCCGAGATGCTCATCTCCGAGCGGATCGCGTGGCAGGTCGAACGCCACTTCGGGCGCTACGGCGAGATCCGGGACGCGGAGCCCCACCTCGACGGCGGACCGCACGCGGGCGCGAGCGTCGAGGAGGGCGACAAGGTCTTCCTCACGAGCTACTCGAGCCTGCGGGGCATCGTCTCCTGGGTGCTCGGCCTCGGCGTGCACGCGAGGCTCCTCGGTCCGGACGAGCTGACGAGCGAGTTCCAGCAGCGCCTGGAGCTGTTGGAGGAGCGCCACGGCGATGGCACTCCGAGCAAGCCTCGCCGCCGTGCGTCGCCCGCGGCCGCCTCCGCGGCGAGCCGCAGCGCGCCGGCCCGCCCGCGCTCGCGGCGTGGCTCGGGCAGCGCGGACGGCGACGGCGCCGGCCGCAGCGAGGCGGCGATCCGTCCCGAGCGGTTCGCGCGCCTGGTGACGCTCGCGAGCATCCTGATCAAGGCGGGCCGCGCCGGCGAGCGCGTCTCGATCAACGACGTGTGTGAGAGCCTGCAGCTGAGCGAGGAGGAGCTGCGTGAGGACATCAATGTCCTCAACGTCGTCAACTTCGGCGGCGGCTCCTACGTGCTGTATGCGGAGATCAAGGAGGAGGAGGGGGAGATCGAGGTCGACCCCGAGCCCTACAGCGACAACTTCGACCGCCCGGCCCGCCTGCTGCCCGTCGAGGCAAAGGCGCTGGTCGCGGCGATCGACCTGATCGGCGAGCACATCCCCGAGGGGTCCCTCACCTCTGCGCGCACGAAGATCGTGGCGGCGCTCGGCGAGGACCCGATGGAGCAGGGCCTTCAGGTGGCGCCGACCTCCGGCGATGACTCCGACGTCGCCCGGCTCGTCTCCAAGGCGATCGTCGCGCGGCGAATGATCGAGCTCGAGTACTACAAGGAGAACGAGGACGAAATCTCGTCGCGGAGGGTCGAGCCCTACGCCCTGACGAACGGCCGCGAGGGCTGGTACGTCGCCTCATTCGATCCCGAGCGCGATGGCATGCGCCACTTCCGCCTGGACCGCATCAAGTCGGTGACGGTCACCGACGAGAAGTTCGAACCGCGGCCGGAGGTCGATCCCGCGGCCGAGGTCGACGGCTGGCTGCGAACCGGCGAGGTCGAGGCGTCTCGCAGCGCCCGCGTGTGGGTCTCGCCCGAGCGGGCGCGGTGGGCGCGTGAGGCGCGGCGGGTGGTCGACGAGTGGAGCAACGGGGCGGTCGTCGTCGAGCTGAGCTTCGCCGGCGTTGACTGGCTTGTGCGCGAGATCCTCAAGGAAGCCGGCGACGCCGCCGTGCTCGAGCCCGAGGATGCACGCGAGGCTGTGCGCGGGGCTGTGGCACGGCTGCGCGAAGGCAACGCGGCGCCGGCGGGCGTATAGCGGGCCGGTAGGGTGATCGCGGTGAGCCGCCGCGAGCAGATCAGGATGAGCGACACGGAGGTCGCCGCCTTCCTCGCGGGCGAGCGCACCGTCACGTGCGCGACCGTGGGGCAGCGGGGGTGGCCGCACCTGATGCCGCTCTGGTACGTGCTGCGCGATCCGCCTGAGGGGGAGCCGGGGCCGCGCGTTTGGGCCTGGACTTACGCCGCCTCGCAGAAGGTCCGCAACCTCGAGCGCGACCCCCGCGCGACGCTCCAGGTCGAGGCGGGGGAGGCGTACGAGGAGTTGCGGGGCGTGATGCTCGAGTGTGAGGTCGTCCTTCACCGCGACCTCGAGACGGTAGCGCCGCTCGGTGAAGCGATCATGCTGCGGAACGCGGTGCCGCGCGGCGAGGCGCCGCCGGACGAGGTGCCGAGCCAGGCACGTGAGGCCATTGAGGCCCAGGCCGCGAAACGGGCTGGGCTCGAGTTCGTCGAGCTGCGCCGCGCCACCTGGGACCATCGCAAGCTCGGCGGGGTCTACTGAGCTAGTTGCGAGGCGTTCCCGGCGGCGGTTTGCGCAGTTTTGGCACGGGCAGATCCGCCACCAGGTCGTTGGGCGTCACGCCGAGACCGTCGGCGACGCGCATGACTGTGAGCAGGCCCGGCTCGGTCTCCGCCCGCTCGAGCTTCCCGATCTCCGTGCGATGCAGCCCGGAGTCGTGAGCGAGGTCTTCCTGGGAGTACTTCGGTTTCTGCCCGCCGTCTTTCTGCGCGCGCAGGCGAATGACGTTGTCGGCGAACTTCCGCAGCAGCCGCGTGCGCTCCACGTCGTACGCCTTCCAGCTGCTCATGGGCGGGGCACTCTTGCGGATTGCGGACAAATCCAAAACAGCTGTTCAGCTGTCAGACAATGATCTGCGAAAGCACCTCGATCCACTGTCTTCGACACCAGGTGCCACGACGACGTCGCCAACGCGCACGAGCGTTTGCGCGCCAGCTTGCGCGGATTTCGCCGCGGCCGGGAGGTTTGATGCCTCGCCCGGCGAACAGCCAGAGAAAAGTGGCCCCGGCGCAGTAGGCGCTGCCCGGGGCCGTGGCACGGAAAGGAGCTGCACCTTCCCATGCAGAATCAATCCAACCAGGAAGGTTCGTTTGACGGCTACACGGAGCGGCTCGTGGTGCTCGCGGTGCTCGGCCACAAGCGCGGCTACCCGCGCACGCGCGTGCTCGCCGACCTCGAGGACATTCCTCCCGAGTTCGTCGAGCGGGCGATAGCCAGTCTCGAGCGTGCCGGCGTCGTGTCCGCCCGGCGCGCTCGTATATATCCGTCGCCCGCGCTGCAGCGTCTCGACGACCTGACGATGATCTGCATCTGAGCGCTCTCGGAGCGGCCGCTCGCCGGGGCCGGTTAGATTCCCGGCGAGATGAACGACCTCAAGGGATTGATCCTCTCCGGAGGCAAGGGAACGCGGCTGCGTCCGATAACCCACACGAGCGCCAAGCAGCTCGTCCCCGTGGCGAACAAGCCGGTCCTCTTCTATGGAATCGAGGCGATGGCCCAGGCCGGCATCGAGGAGGTCGGGATCATCATCGCGCCGGAGACGGGCCTCGAGATCGAAGAGGCGGCGGGCGACGGCTCGCGTTTCGGGGTGCGGATCTCCTACATCGTCCAGGACGAGCCGCTCGGCCTCGCCCACGCCGTCCTGACAGCCGAGTCGTTCCTGGGCGCCAGCGCCTTCGTGATGTACCTCGGCGACAACCTGCTCCAAGGCGGGATATCCGAGCTGGTCGCGGCCTTCCGCGAGCACGAACCCGACGCGTTGATCCTGCTAACGCCGGTCCCCGACCCCGAGAACTACGGCGTCGCCGAGCTGGCCGAGGGCGGACCGGGAGCGATCGGGCCGGTCGTGCGGCTCATCGAGAAGCCGGCTGAGCCCACGACCGACCTGGCGCTCGTGGGGGTGTACATGTTCACGGCGGGGATCCACGACGCCGCCCGGGCGATCGAGCCCTCGGCGCGCGGCGAGCTCGAGATCACCGATGCGATCCAGCACCTGGTCGACGGCGGGATGCGCGTCGAGCCGCACATCGTGCGCGGCTGGTGGAAGGACACGGGGCGGCTCGAGGACATGCTCGAGGCAAACCGGCTGATCCTCGACAACCTCATCGAGCGGGTAGAGGGGGAGCTGATCGAATCGCAGGTCGATGGGCGCGTGGTGATCGAGGCGGGGGCGCGCCTGGAGCGCACGATCGTCAGAGGCCCGGCGATCGTGGGAGCCGGCGCGCAGCTGAGCGACTGCTACATCGGCCCCTATACCGCAGTGGGCGAAGGGTGCCGGATCTCGGGCTCGGAGGTGGAGCATTCGATCCTGCTCGCCGGCTGCAGCGTCTGCGACCTCGACGGGCGCATGGAGTCCTCGCTGCTCGGCCGCAACGTGACAGTGCGGCGTGGCGAGCGCTCGCCGCGCGCCTACCGCTTCATGGTCGGGGACAACTCCGACATCTCGATCCTGTGAGGCTGCTCGTCACCGGTGCCCTCGGAATGCTGGGCCACGACGTGATGCGGGCCGGCGACCGGGCTGGACACGAGCTGGTGGGGGTCGACCTGCCCGAGCTCGACATCAGCGAGGTCTCGGCCGTCAGCGCACTGGTGGCGCGCCTGCAGGACGAACCCGGCTCGCTGCACGGGATCGTCAACTGCGCGGCCTGGACCGACGTCGACGGCGCCGAGTCAAGGCGCGAGCAGGCCCACGCCGTCAACGTCGAGGGCGCTTCGGTGCTGGCGGGCGTCGCCCTCGAGGGCGAGATCCCGCTGCTTCACATCTCGACCGACTACGTGTTCGATGGCGTCGCTCCGCTCGACCGCGAGGGCCGGCCGCGTCCGTATCTGGAGTCCGATCCGACCGGCCCGCGATCGGTCTACGGCGCGACCAAGCTCGAGGGGGAGGAGGTCGTCCTGGGAGTCTCCCGAGAGAACACGGTGGTCCGGACCGCCTGGCTGTACGGCCTGGACGGCGGCAACTTCGTCGACACGATGCTGCGCCTGGCTGGCGAACGGGACTCGGTGCAGGTCGTGACCGACCAGGTCGGCTCGCCCACCTGGTCAGGGCATCTCGCTCCCGCGCTGGTGGGTCTGCTCGAGCGCCGGGTCACGGGCCTCGTCCACCTGACCGGAGGCGGTCATATCTCGTGGAACGGCTTCGCCAAGGAGATCTTCCGTCAGGCCGAGATCGACTGCCGCGTGGAGCCGACGACCAGCGATCAGTTCGTCCGTCCCGCCCCCCGTCCCGCCTGGTCGGCGCTCGAGTCAGAGCGCGACGACGTGTTGCCGCTGCCTCCGTGGCAGGACGGCCTGGCTGGCTATCTCGCGGCGCGCGCTGGGATGATGCGAGCATGAGACTGCTCGTCTGTGGCGGCGCCGGCTTCATCGGCTCCACCTTCACGCGCCTGCGCCTGCAGGAGCAGGGCGATGAGGTGTCGGTGCTCGACAAGCTCACCTACGCCGGGCGGGAGGAGAACTTCGAGGACTTCGCCGAGAGCCCGGCGTTCCGCTTCGTGCAGGGCGCGATCGAGGACCGTGAGGCCGTCGCCGCGGCGATCGAGCTCGCGGCGCCCGAGGCGATCGTGAACTTCGCCGCCGAGACGCACGTCGACCGCTCGATCGCCGAGCCAGATGCGTTCGTGAAGACGCACGCGCTCGGCACGTACGTGCTGCTCGAGGCGGCACGCGAGAACGACCTTCGCTATCTGCAGGTCTCAACCGACGAGGTCTACGGGTCGATCGAGGTAGGCACGTTCACCGAGCAGAGCCCGCTGCGCCCCTCATCGCCCTACTCCGCCACGAAGACCGGCGCCGACCTGCTGGTCGAGAGCTACTTCCACACCTACGACCTGCCGACGGTGATCTGCAGGGGCTCGAATAACTACGGCCCCTACCAGTATCCGGAGAAGCTGATCCCGCTGATGATCCTCAACGCGCTCCACGGCGACTCGCTGCCGGTGTATGGGGACGGCATGCAGGTGCGCAACTGGATCCACTCGACCGACTTCGCTCGTGCGATCGGCCACGTGCTTGAGCACGGCGTGCCCGGAGAGGTCTACAACGCCGGCGGCCCAGATGAGGAGGCCAACATCGACGTCGTTCGGCGGATCGTGGAGCTGACGAGCGCGTCGGAGTCCCAGATCGAGCACGTAACGGACCGTCCCGGGCACGACCGGCGCTATTCGCTTTCTTCGGAGAAGGTACGGGCGCTCGGATGGGCACCGCGGGTGCGCTTCGACGACGGCCTCGCCGAGACGGTGGCGTGGTATCGCGAGAACGGCTGGTGGTGGGAGCCGATCCGCTCGGGCGACTACCGCCGCTATTACGAGCGCCAGTACGGGCGGTCACTCGGGTCCTGAGCGGACGCGGCGACTCGGCCTGCGCCGTCGACGGGCGAGGATGGGCGCCTCGGCGCCGGCGTTCGAGCATTGTCTCCGACTTTTTTCGTGGTCCGTCGGACTTTCGAGTAGGTCGAATTTGCAGGGGATTGGCAGGCAGGGAGAGCCGATCCCCCGGCGGAGACGGCATCGACGGCACCGTCACGAAAACGAACGAAGTGACGCTGAAGCCGTCCACGGGCAAAGTGTTCACGACGATCAAAACGAAAAGCAAGTCGGGGCACATCTGCTTTCTTCCGACGGAAACCAACGTCGAAGGCGAACAGATCGTGACGCTGCCCGGCAGCACGACGGAAGCCGCGACGCACGAAGTGGTCGCGGCAGCAAGCGGCAGCAAACTGACAGCCTTCGGTCTGGCAGCCACGTTCGTGCTGACCGAGGAAATAACGCTCGCGTCCGGAAAAGTGTTCAGCCTGCACGAAAGCTAGGAGAGCGGCAGCGACAGGAGTGAACGCAAGTGATGTGGGGCCGCGCTCACCCGTGGCCCCACACGCTTTGGGTGTCGCGACGGTCAGAAACAGCGCTGGCCGTCGCGGCAGCCCTTGCATAGGGTCGATCAAATGAAAGTGAGCTTCCCTGTCGTGGCGAGCGTCGCGACGAGCTGTTGCGTTGCCTGCCTCTGCCTGCCGGGCACCGCTGTGGCGATTGACTCGTGTCCCAACGCGAGCCTTCGAACCGGACCGTCCTCCGTCCTGCCGGACTGCCGAGCGTATGAGCTGGTCACACCGGCGTTCAAGTTCGGCGCCAATGTCGGCCCGATAAGAGCTGCCGATAGCTCACACGTCCAGTTCTCTAGCATCGGAGGGTTCAACGGCGCGGGTGACGATCAGGGGACTGAAGGCTCCGACTACGTCGCTACGCGCGGCGCGGCGGGCTGGTCGTCGGTGCCGGTCGACCCGCCCGCGGCGGAATTCCAGAACGGTGCGACACTCAGGGCTGCCTCACCGCTCGAAGATGTGAGCAGTGCCTTCAGCACCGAGTTGGTGGCCGGCATACCGGCGTCGTCGAAGCCGATCGACAAACGGCTCTACCTGCGAGCGCAGGATGGCAGTCTCACAGAAGTCGGACCCGTGTTCCCGCCCGGAGCTATCGCCGGCTGGACCGAATCGCGCAACGACTTCACGGGCAATCAGTATGAGGCTGGGTCGGCCGACCTCTCGCACGTCGTGTTCGAAATCAGAGCGGGACTAGGCACCAGGCACTTCCTGTGGCCCGGCGATACGACGGTCGAAGGCGGGTCAGTGTACGAGTACGTGGGCACCGGCAGCCGGGCGCCACGGCTCGTCGGTGTCGACAACGCCGGCCACCTCATC
>Ga0210408_10003720_pt1 | contig 13919 bp, 8 predicted proteins | sample IncBWH4MmetaG_FD_155471 | JGI IMG/M metagenome (GOLD analysis project Ga0210408, IMG submission 155471) | Forest soil microbial communities from Barre Woods Harvard Forest LTER site, Petersham, Massachusetts, United States - Inc-BW-H-4-M | ecosystem: Environmental > Terrestrial > Soil >...
ACCAACGAAAACGCAGATTCGGATCAGTCCTGTGATTACGATTTCAAGCCGTAGTGTAAACCGGAAGAGAAAAAACCGGAGCGGACAACGTTTTTTCTGTTGATGGGCGCCCTAATGGGTGACCCCTGGACTGTGCGTCCTTAAAATATAAGTCCGCTTTTCTCCTTCAGCGGGTCTTTAATAGGAAAGCAAGATGACAAACAGCCAACAATTGCTGGTAGAATACGTGCAGACCGCTTCGGAAACAGCTTTTCGCGAATTGGTGACGCGCTACGTCGATCTGGTCTATTCCGCCGCTGTCCGGCTGGTGAACGGGGACACGCATCTGGCGCAAGACGTTACGCAGATGGTTTTTGTGGACCTGGCCCGGACGGCGCGCACGCTGTCGCGGGAAGTCATGCTGGGCGGCTGGTTGCATCGCCACACCTGCTTCGTCGCCAGGAAAACCCTGCGAAGCAATCGTCGCCGTCAAGCCCGTGAAAGGCAGGTCGTTGAAATGAATGCGCTCGAAGATCACTCCGCGGCGAACCTGGCGTTGGTCGCCCCGGTTCTGGACGACGCGATCAACCAGCTCGAGTCGGAAGATCGCACCGCCATTCTGCTCCGCTTTTTCGAGCAAAACAATTTCCGGTCGGTGGGCGAAGCGCTGGGCAGCAACGAAGAGGCCGCCCGCAAACGGGTGAACCGGGCGCTGGGAAAATTGGAGTCGCTGCTGAAACATCGCGGCGTGGCTCTTTCAACCACGGCCCTCGGAACGGCACTCCTCACGCAGGTAGTAACCGCGGCACCCGCAGGGTTGGCCGCAAACATCGCCGGTATCGCGCTGGCCGGTGCAGCGGCCGGCAGTGGCACCGCCTTAACCATTCTAAAAATTATGAGTATGACAAAATTGAAAATCGGTATCATCAGCGCCCTGGTGGTCGCGGGCGTCGCCGTGCCCGTGGTGATGCACCAGCATGCGCAAACGGAATTGCGCGAGGCCAAAGAGTCGTTGCGGCAGCAGACGGAGGAGAACCAGCACCTGGCGCTGGAGAACGAACAGCTCGCCCAACACGGGACCCCGGCCGGCGCTTCTGTTCCGGCCTCCGGCGGCCCTTCCCGCGAATTGCTGCAATTGCGGGGAGAGGTTGGCCGGTTGCGCCTGGACAACGCCGAGACGGCTGAACCGGTCACGCACGATGCGGTGGAAGCACGCTACAAGCACGCTCAGGAGCTGGCCGCCAGCGGAGAGAAAGCGGCCGCACTCAAGGAATTCCTGTGGTGCTTCGACGTAGGCATGCCGCGCGTGGCGGCCTACAGCGGCGTGCGTGCGAGCTTTCTGCTGAGTTCGATTGCCAAGCTCGGCGAACAATATCCCGAGGCGCTCGCGGCCTTGCAGGAGCGGCGCGACCAGGCCTTGCAGCGAATGCTCGCCAGCCCCACGGCCCTCGACGCGACGATGGACTTCGCCGCGCTCAATCGCGTGCTTAAGGAAGAGCAGAACACGCTGGCCGCTTTCGACCAACTGCCCGCAGACGACCAACGCCGGCAGGTGCTGGCAAGTTCGGCCTATGATCAACTCGTCACGGCGCAGCGTTACGGCGATGCCCTGGTGGGCAAATCCTACGCCCAGGTCAGTGCGCAGTTCGAAATGATGTCGGCCGAGCGGCCGTTGCCGCCAAACATTCCCAACCCCGAAATGATTCGGAAAGCTCAACACGACTCTCTGATCTCCTCCGTGGCTCAGAACGTCGAAGTCTTTGCCGGTGCCGGCGACCTCCCTCACGCGCGGACGCTCGCCGCCCGATTGCTCGCCTTCGATCCTTCGCCCGAAACCAAGGCCCTGCTGCAACAGCACGCCGTTCGCGCGGGACAGCCTGATTTGCTCAACGCGGTGCCAAACCCATAAGGTGCAAACGGGAATGCTTCCACGTTTGATCGGGCAGCAACTCCTGAAGACCGTTCAACGGGCAAAGGACAGCGCCACGACAAAGCGGCCTTGGAGGCGGTCGCCGCTTTTGAGCGGTACTTGACCTAAAGGGCAGCGCCAGAGCAGGTTGGCCGCGACGCCGCCGGGGGCGAGAGCCGCGCGGAAATGGGCATCGGCATCGGCGCGGGCGCTCAAGCCGGAACCATCTGACGCGAACAGCCCGGCGTCATAGATATTGAATTTCACGGAGCGAAAATCGGCGGTGCCCAGTTCGGTTTCATCCAGCGCCCAGGGCCAGCGCGGACGCTCGTTCCAGCGGGCGGGACCCCATTCTTTGTTGCGGTGGGCTTTGGCTGTGCCGCGGGCGCGACTGATGCTCTCTAATGGGAAGCTGCTCCATTCAGACCAGCGCTGCCACTTCACTTCGTCACAGCCGGGCTTCATCAGGAAACGGATGCCGGCCTCGCGGGTGTCCATTGCTGGACCGGAATAGGTGTAGTCGCAAGCGACGGTGCCGCGGCCATTCTTGTCGATCAGCCAGGTGGTAAAGCCGGCGAAATTCTTATAGTGCTCATGAACGATTAACCGCAGCCCTGACGGTTCGTTCTGGATTTCGACTTTCTCAAAATGGCGGGTCCCCGCGTCGGGAAAGACCGCGTAGGGCGGCGAGTTCGGCCCGTTCAGATCGCCGAAATCATAGCGGGTGACATGGACCGTCGGGAACGAGGTGACCGCGCAAGTGTGCCGCGGGTCACCGGAAACGAAATCGCCTTTAGCTTCGTCAAACACCATGCCGAATTTGAGACCCTGGATGATGACCTTGCTTCCTTCCCGGCGCACTTGAGGCGCGCCCGAGCCGGGCATGGGGCGGGAGGTGTCTCGTTTGTTGCCAAGTTGGATGCTCGATTCGTCGATGAGGACGCCAGAGGCCGCGGTGGCTCGCAAAGTGAGTGGGTCCCCTTCGGCGGTTCCCGGCGGGACCGGGAATTCAAGCTCGCCGGTTAGGCCGGGAGCGAGGTGGGGTTGAATCCGCCCCTTGTGCCCGTTGATTTGGTAATCGAACCTGAGCTCGTTGAAATCAGTAAACGCGCAGCGGTTTTCCACGGGCACGCGGATGGTTTTCTGGCCGGGAGCAAAACCAACATGCCGGGTTTCCAGCCAAACGGGGCTGAAGATATGGCGGGCCAGAAACCATTCTGGCTTGGGCCGGCGCCAGCAGTCGATGAGGCCCCAGAAACCGTGGTGCCAGGCATAGCCGGCGTGGTTGGTGGCGGAGAAATAGAAGGCATCGTCGTGCGAAGCCCAGATGGAGCCGCCGATGACGCGGCCGGAATGGTAGATATTGCTCCAGCCGCCGGGTCTGAGGCCGGGCTTGAGCGGCCCCTTCTCCGAATCCAGAGTACAGGCTCTGCCAAACTCGGAATCCGGCTCGGCCTGCCCTTGGCCCCATAGCTCGCGCAGTCCCGGGTCGATGCTCACATCGGTTTGTTCGTGGCAGACGGGGAAGAAATACTCGCCGAAATAGAGCGGGCGGGAGTCGCCGGCCAAGACTTTGTCGTAAGGCCACGCAGGGTAATGCCAATTGGCGATGTCGGTGAGCGCGGCCAGCGGACTCCCGGCAAAGTCCTGGTTGAAGGTCGTAGGGCGGGTCGGATCGAGTTCCTTGCACATCCGGGCCGAGGCCAGGAACTGCAGGTTGAAGTGCGATTCGTTGGCGAGCGACCAGAAGATGACCGAGGGATGGCTGTGGCAGTAATCCAGCATGGCCGAGGTGGGCGTGAGGGTGGCAGCCAGGTTGGTCGGGTTGTCCAGCGCCCCGCCAACCCAGCAGAACGGCGCTTCGACTTCGACGTACATTCCGAGCCGGTCGGCCGCATCCAGCAACTCGGCGGTGGGCGGGTAATGTGATGTGCGGATGTGGTTCAGGTTTGCTTCTTTCAGGAGCCGCACGTCGGTTTCGGCGTGGCCGGCGGTGTTGGCGCGGCCAGTGAGCGGGTCAAATTCGTGGTGGCAGGCCCCGGCGAGTTTGATGGAGCACCCGTTGAGATAAAGTTTGCTGCCCCGAATTTCGATTTTGCGGAAACCGAGGTTGCGCTCGACGCGTTCGAGCGTCGTTCCACTTTGGCGTAATTCGAGGACCAGGCGGTACAGGTTGGGTTTCTCCGCACTCCATTGGAGCGGGGTCGAGACGTGTTCGGCAAACTCGACGGCCTTGGCGCCCGTGAACGGCTCCACGGCCTGAGGGGAGAGCGAGTATTCGAGCGTTTTTCCGTTTGGGGCCAGCAGCTTCAGCGAGAGTGACAGCCCCGTCTCCGGTTTTGTGCCGCTCTCCAGCACCAGGTGAAGTCGCACCTCGCCGTCGCGGTAATTGCTGTCGAGCTCGGCGTCCAGGTGCAATTGGCGGATATGGGTTGGAGGCAGGGCAAAGAGGCGGACCGAGCGGTCGATCCCGCCAAGGTTGTGGAAGGCGTAGGCCGAAGAATAGGAGAGAGCCTCCGAGACGGTCGCCACTTTCATCTCGAGGTCGAGCCGGTTGGTGCGGCCGGGTAGCGCGGCATCGGTGATGTCCCATTCCACGGGGGTGAAGAGGTTTTCGCTGTAACCCAGTTCGTGGCCGTTGAGCCAGTATCGCGTGCCAGCGTGGATCGCGTCGAACCTCAAGATGATCCGGTTGCCGGTCCAGGCTTTGGGAATGATGAATTCTTTGGCGACGGCGACGGGTTTGTCCTGGGGAATGTCGAAGTCTTGCTGGAGCCATTGGCCGGGAACGGTGAAGCGCCCCCAGGCGGGGTCCTTGAGGGCCCAGGCGCGAGGGTTATTCGCGGCGATGCGAGCGAGCGCCCAGACCCCGTCGAGCAACAGGGAGTTCTGATGCAGGTTTGCGGTCTGGTCGGGTAGCGGGCGGTAATGGACCGGGTCAAAGAAGAGATGGGCGGTGTTCAATCGCGTGCCACCTTCCTCGCCGCCGGCGCGCGCGGTCAGGACCAGGTCGCCGCCGGCGGCCAGCGATTCGATTTCCTTCCGGCTGAAGCTGAAGGTTCCTTCCGGGCCGGCGTTGGTGGTCAGCGCATCGCTCCTGCCGAGGCCGGCGACGCGGACGCAAGCGTTGGAGACGGGGTCATAGGCCAGGTTAAGCACCTGGCCTTGGAGGCTGGCCGGCAGGCCCGAAAGGCAACTTAGGCGCAGGCCGTTGGTCGATGGCGCATTGGCCCACACTTCGATGATGGAAACGGTGGGGTTGACTTCCCCGTGAATTTTCCACGAGAGTGTCATTTTGCCGTCGCGGGTGACTTCCCGGGGGACGTTGACGATGAGGCGTGTGGCCTTGGCTTTAGGCAGCTCGTAAGGTCCGTGCAGGACGACGCCGTTGGCTTCGAGGCTTTGGACGCGGTGATAGACATGTCGCTGGCGTAGGTGAGTGCCAGCACGTAGGACAGTTTGGGATCGAGCTCGGTGTAGACGGCCTGGATGCCTTTGTAACTGAAGACGGCGGAACGTTCTTTGGGGCCGGCGTCGGTGTCGCTCGGAGCGAATGTCCAGAGATAGCAGTCTTTCATGGACACGTGAGGCTGGCGCTCGGCGACGCCGCAATCATCGTAGGTCTGCAGGTAATACCCCTCCGGAATGGCGGACAGGAATTGGTTGGTGGATTGGTCGGCGGCGGCTGGCCAGGCGGCCAACGCCAGCACGATGAACGGATTTTGGCGCATGGCATTTTCTTCTGCCAGCACGACTTTAAGCACGCGCCTCACCCTCCGCGAGCGCTAAACCGGGACAGACTGTCAACTGGGCGCACCCGGATATTGCCCCCAATGCCGCTTTGCCCGCGCGGAGCGCGGCACATTGCCGCCCCGAAGGGGCAAGAACATATCCATGCGCACCGGAATCCGTTCAGCAGCACGCCCGCAACCGCAGAGGGAGACAACGCCGCGCAGAAGGACGCGGTCCTCCTGCTGAGCACGGACCCGGTAGAAGAACGGTCCGGCGCCGGTCGCATTGGTGTCGGCAAAAAGGGTCAAATATAAGTTTCGCAAGGCGAACGGAAACTCATAGGAATTAGCGCCCTGTACGCGACTACAGTTCTGACCCCCGGTTTGACCCATCCTCCGAAATTGAGGTTGAGGAAAATTGGCCTCCTCAAAGCGCTAGAACCAGGTGGGTGACTGAACGGATCGCCTCCGTCGCGCACTGACTCGCCAGGAACGATGCGGAATCAAGACTAGCGAAAACGCAGATTCGGGTCAGGCCTGTGAATATGATTTCAAGCCATAGTGTAACCGGAAGAGAAAAAAACCGGAGCGGGCAACGTTTTTTCTATTGATCAGCGCCCTAATGGGTGACCCTCTTCTCGTTTATTGGTTATTCGGTGTTGCTGGGATGCTGGGTTTGATATTGTCAAACCGATGAAGCGACTTTAGCCAACATGGGGATGAACAGGCGAGCTCAACTGAGGCCTTCTCCAGGTGCCCACTGAAATGAAAAACCAGACCCCGAACTCTCTGCTCAGGTATTCTCGCGCAGGGGATGTTTTCCATTATCGGTGGGCTGCGCGCCGTTGTTTGAGAATGATAAATCCCAGATCCAATCTGAAAAGCGTGATTATCGAGGGATCAAAAGAGAACAAAAAGGCGGGAGAGTATGTAATAGATTTAGCAGAGTATTCGGAATTTGGCGCGCGAAAGAAGAAAATTGAGTTTTTCCAGTTAAAGCATTCCACCGTCAGAAAGCATACAGCTTTTACCCTCAACGAGTTGAAAGCAACGGTTGCTGGATTTGCGAAGAGATTTCGAGCTTCCGGAGTTACAACCGGGCACACGCCCCAAGAGGAATCCGTTGCATTCACGATAGTGACCAACAGGTTGATCAGCCAGCGGTTAAAAGAGGGGATTCGAGCGATTAGCTCGGGAAAGAAAGCGACGCCAAAACTACACCGAGACTTGGAGCGCGCGACGCGGTTAAAGGGCGCGGTCCTGGGGAATTTTTGCGCTTTGGTGTCTTTTGTTGATGGCGAGGGAGATTACGTCGTCCAACGGGAGAAATTACGCGGAGAGCTGAATGAGCATGTTGCAGGCTTCGTCCGAGAGGAGGAAATTGACCATGTGATTGCGCTCGTTGCCGACCGGGCGCTCCCGAACTCGAGCGGCCTCATTTTGCCAGAGCACGTTTTGGATCGGCTGGGCGTCAGCTCGACGCGGGGCCTTTTTCCGGCTCCCCCTCAATTTGAGGAGTTGCCAAAGCTCGTCAGGCGCGAGCAGCATGATGGCCTGCTGAAGCACATCCTGACCGCACCGGGGCCAATCATCATTCATGCAGCTGGCGGAGTCGGCAAATCTGTGTTTGCTCGGCAAATCTTGGAATCTCTTCCAGTCTGCTCAAGGGGTTTTATTTACGATTGCTTTGGCAGCGGCAAATACCGAAACCCCAGCGAGCCTCGTCACCGCGCCTGTGACGCTTTGGTGCAAATAGTAAACGAAATGGCAAGTTTGGGGCTTTGCCGGCCCGTGATCGTACATCCGGGGGCACCGGCAGACACAGTTTTCGGTATATTTTTGCAACGCGTTGAACAGGCCTCAAATTCCTTGCGGGCCGTCAATCGGCACGCCCTTCTAGTGTTGCTTATCGACGCAGCGGACAACGCCGAAATCGCTGCAGCCGAGGTTCGAGACCAGTGCTTTGCTAGCGCATTGCTTCGCGAAAATCTTCCTTCGTCATGCCGGCTTGTAATGTTCTCCCGCACCGAACGAATAGAGCTATTGCATCCCCAAAGCCGTGTGAAGCAATACCTGCTTGACTCGTTCACAGCAAATGAAACAGCCGCTCATCTTTACAACTTTTTTCCCGCTGCGTCGGAGAAGGATGGTCTAGAATTCCATCGATTGTCTGGCGGCAATCCACGGGTCCAGGCCAACGCGCTCGCAGCCGACCACAAAACTGTGCATGACGCGTTAACGCGTTTAGGCCCATCAGGAACCACTGTTCAGGATCAGATCGAGGCGCAACTCGACTCTGCTGTTGCCGAGCTCAAAGATAAATATCCAGACACAATCCAAGTCCAGATTGACTCGATCTGCAAGGGCCTCGCGAACTTGCCGCCGTTTATTCCTATTGAAGTTTTGGCGCGCGCTGCCGGTGTGAAAGAAGCAGCCATCAGCAGTTTCGTCAGCGATCTCGGGCGACCACTTTGGCGCTCAGACGACGCCGTCCAATTCCGCGATGAACCAACCGAAACGTGGTTTCGCAAGCATTTTAGCGCTGACCCTGCAACGATTAAGTTATACGCCAGAGCTATCGAATCGTTGGCAGGAAGGTATACCTATGTAGCGAAGGTCCTCCCCCAGCTGCTCATGAGAGGGGGAGATTATGATCGTCTGATCACCCTCGCTCTTTCGGACGGGTTCCTGCCAGAAAACAACCCAATCGATGAACGTGATATCCGGGTTTATCGCCTTCAGTTTGCTTTCAAAGCCGCACTCAAGATGGGCCGCCTTGCCGATGCGGCTCGTCTCGCGTTCCGCGCGGGAGAAGAAGTCGCGGGAGATAGGCGGCAAATGGAGCTTTTACGGGCCAATATTGACCTGATCGCGCCGTTGCAAGATCCCCACCGGGTTCAGGAACTTTCGTATCGGCAAACTTTCCAGTCAGCGTGGAAGGGCTCAGCGAATGTATATTCGGCTGCTCTGCTTTCTTCAGTCCAGGACTTTAAGGGCGAAGCGAGAAGTTACCTCCGAAGCGCTTGGAGATGGCTTCAAATTTACTTCGAAGAGCGGGATGCCAGAGCAAGGCGTGAAGGATTTCCGTCTGCGCCGCAAGAGGAGCTAACCGACGCTGACCTGGCTGAGTTCGCATGGACGCTGTATAACCTGCAGGGCGCCGAAGGCGCTTTACGCTTCTTTCGGCAATGGAAATCGCCGCACCTGATATTCCGCCTAGCGCACATTTTCGTGCACCGTCTTATTGATGCTGGACGATTTGAAGAGATCGATAAGTTGGCATGCCTGAGCTTCAAGAACCTTTTTGTGACTCTCGCTTTGGTGGATGAATTGCTCTCGGTTGGAAGATTTCCTCCTAAGCAAAGTCTTCGAGGCGCGGTGAATGCCTTGTCGCGGAAAAGGAAACTGATTCGTAAGGCCAGGTCGTGTGTTGATATGAACCTGTTTACTCCAGCCATTATATCGCTGGCCGAGGCTTCTGTTTTCCGAGGTTTATCACAAAAGAAGGTGCGATCCGTTTTGGAATTCTACACGTTTTCTGTTGGAGATGCGGATCTGGGGGGAAACTTCCAGGAAGATAAACGAAGGACTTTCCTCCGAGGGGTGGCCCTGCGGTCAGTTCTCGGTGGCAACTTCTCTCCCGATATTTCAACTCTGCTTCCGAAGAAAGACGCAAGCGACCGAACCTCGCATTTACAGGGTGAAAGCGAGAGAGAGTTTAGGGAGGTCGTTGAAATACTCCTCCCGTGGCTTATTCTGCGGGCGCGACTCCTCCTCCGCGATCCAAATGCAGACGACGTCGAGGTCAGGAGGTTGCGATCGATAACCGAAGGGATTCTCGAGAGCAGATACAGGAGGAATGACCGCATCCCTTACGAAGTAACGCGCATTCAATTTGAAGCATTGGCCTTGGAAGGGAGTGCGATTAGCAAGGATAACTTAGAGTTCTTAACAAATGTTCTTAATGCAAGCGACAGCACATTCGCCTTGCTCGACAGATTGGAGGCACTCCGAGCAGCATGTCGACTCGACCACCTTCGTGACCTCAGAACGCCCCTCGAGCAGTCATGCTCAAAAACGATAGGTCTGGCAGGAGCCGAGAGGCCGGAAGAGCGCGCGGATTGGTTTGTCTCCTTGGCACGCGCTGTCTTGCCCGTCAGCCAGGCAGATGCGGCGGCGTATTTTAATCAGGCGATTGAATCAGTGTCGAAGTTCGGGGATGAAGTGGTGGAACGCTGGGGAGCCTTGGTTGCTGTAGCTGAACGAGCGGCCGAAAAGAAGACCCCATTCCCAGAGCTTTCTTACAGGTTCATTAGGTGTGCGGAGGTTGTAGGCGAGTCCGCAGGCGAGGATCACTGGGATCGCAATCATTCCATGCGCATCGCAGTTCGCCTTTATGCCCCGAGCGCGTTTGCGGGTCTCAGCCGCTGGCGCGACCGGGGCGTAGGGTGGTTTAATGACCAACTGCTTGCTCTTGCCACCGAAGCGGTGGAGCAAGAAATAATCCCACCAAGTGTAGCATGGTGCTTTAGCGGTTTTGAGCGATGCAACGGCTCTGTGGCATATGCCGCAGCTTGCATCCGGCACGAGAAAATTAAAGTTCAACAGCAACGGATTTTCAACCAGGCGATCCGGGACTGCGAATTATGCGGCGCTGCTCTCGAATCCTGGAACGCCCTTGAGGCTATAGCGAACCAGTATCAGCTCGAAAAGGGCAGCGTGGCTGGAACCGTCCGAGGTCGCACGACTGAAACGGCTCCTGAGCTGAGCTCGCAGAGCGGTTCCAAAGTCAGCGATTCTTTTGATTTGGGTCAGAAACAGATTAGTTGGCACAGGTTTTTTGAAAACAGGGACCTGCTGTCACCTGAAGGCTTAAACGCTGCTAAGCAAGCTCTCGATAAAACGGGGAGCATGGGTGGTCTTAAACTATTCTGGCATGAGCTCATCCAGCGCGTTCCCGCCGGAAACGAAAGCCAGTTCTTGCGTGCTTTGATCGGCAGCGAGGCTCTCGACATTTATGACATTAGCAATGCCATAGACGAAATCCACCCTGGCTGGCTTCAAAAGGCTGCAGTTAAGCAGAATTGGCCATCGTTTCTAACCGCAATTGGTAAACGCTTTGCAGCCGAGATTGTTTGTAATGATTATTGGAAGCGGACCTTCCAGAGCCTTACACAACCAGGAGAAAATCATTCGCTTCAGAAAGGGGTTTTTGAAGGGCTTGCGGAGTCCCTCGACTTAGTGGACGCAGGCACGTTTTTCGGCTTTGTTAGCAACGTCTCAAATCTTCTCTCTTTGGAGGAGGCCTCTGCGCTTCTGGGTTTCGCTTTATCTCGTTTTGAGAAGCATATCCCTGGCGAATTCGGCGACGGCCCTTGGGCTGAATGGTTGAATGCTCCCGCAAACGCGCCCGAAGTAGTGGCAGAGTTCCTTTGGGCAGCTTTGGGTTCACCTTACTCCGGCGTCCGTTGGCAAGCCGCTCACAGCATTCGACGACTCGGGGAAAACATGTGTAGTGCCGAGACAGCTGCTTTGGTTTCGTTGATACAGAGCAAGAGCGCTGGTCCGTTCGTTAGCCCACGCCTTCCGTTCTATTATCTTCATTCAAAACTCTATCTTTTGATCGCTTTCGCGCGTGTTGCAATTGACCAACCCGACTTGCTAAAACCTTATGCGGAGACCTTTGCTGAAATTGCTCTGAACGGATTGCCTCACATTCTCATTCAAAAAACAGCTGCGGAAATCGCGCTCTCCGTTGAACGTGCCAACCCCAGATCGTATTCAGCGCGCGTTACAATGAAACTCAAGAAGGTTGGGAGCAGTCCTTTCGCGGTTAAGAAAGCAAAGCGCACGCGCATTTCGCAGGAGCCGCTTAGACGGCAAGAAGAAAACAACCTGAGGTATCGCTTCGCATTGGATTTCGACCGCTACTGGTTTCAGCCTCTCGGCGAGCTTTTTGGTGTTTCGGCTGACGAGGTTACCGGTTCTGCTGCTGAAGTGGCCATCCGCGAGTTTAATATTCCCATGACCGAAGGGTATGTACCCGATCCCCGCCAGGAGCAATGGAACACCCTCGACCAACGAGGCTCAATGACCACCTACGCTCATCATGGCGAGTATCCTCGGGTCGAGAGGTATGATTTCTATTTCTCCTACCACTCATGCCTTGCGGTGGCTTCACAATTGCTTTCCAAAATGCCCGTCGTCCAACGATGGCACTACGATGAGGACCCTTGGGGCGATTGGCTGAGATGGCATTTGCTGAGCCGTCGTGATGGCAAATGGCTAATGGAGCGACGTGATCCCTCGCCCGTCAAGAGGCGCGTTGGGTTACGAAAAAGCCAGAGGAAAACTGGTTGTGGGGTGTCACCGCAGACGACTTTTTTGACTGCCTTACTGGCCAAAGCCCCTTGGCAGAATCCATCTTCGTAAGTGGCTACTGGTGCGAATGCAAAGGTGATCTTGTGGAGAACATATCGATTTCGAGCGCTCTCCTGAACCCAGAGGCAGCAGACGCTTTGGCCAACGCACTACGGAGTGCCGAGGATTCAAATGGGTTCAGGTTGCCCAACTATTTGGACGAAGAAGCGGAATTCCACAAGCCGCCCTTCGAACTGCTGGGGTGGATTCGGGAAGGCCGTCCGGGGAACTATGGAATAGATCAATTTGATCCTTACGCCAAAGAGGTCACGTATCCGCCAGATAGCGTTGACGACTCATTTACGGCCATGCTTGGGCTGTCTACTGATCCAGAAGGCCGCGAGTGGCATTTGCAACGTGGGATTCTCCCGTCCCTGACCTGCGAAGTGTGGAGTGAGAAAACAATAAATCCACGGGAGGAACCATTCCGGCACGGTCAGCGCAATGCTGCATCATGCCGGTTGCTGAAGAAGCTCTGCGCCCTAACAGGCAAAGAACTTATTATCGAAGTTCGAATTAGCCGGACAGAGCATCGCAGCCGTTATTCTCGAAGGGATAACGACTTCGGTTACATTCCTCCTTCTCATAAAATATTCATCCTCTCATCCAATGGAATCCTCACAGACAAAGACAAAAGCTATAAACTTGGGTAAACGCTTGGTTCATGAACTCGGTTGTGATCCACGTGGTGATACGCTGTCCCTTTGGATGGCGCACTACGTCGCGGAGCAAATTGTTGTCGCCGAGAATGCGAAAGGGAGGGCTAAGGCCGCTGCCCAGAAACAGTGCTTTAAAACAGTCTTGTCACTCTGGGAGCATCGCGCATCGCTACCTGACCGCCATCGGCCGCTGGAGGAATTCGAACCTGTTCTCAGAGTTTTGGCTGGTATTGATCCTGAGGGAAAGCCTCCATTTTATTATCGTTTGCCGTCGACCAGGGAAGATCAGACCAAAATTAAGCCCGGCTCTGTTGAGTTTTGGGTCGATTTCGTCTCCAAAATCGATGCTGCAGCACGCGTTTTGATTCAAACAGCCCTTGACGAGGCGTGTGAATTGGCAGCTGACGAGCAGACAAGAGCTTTGCTAAAGGATGCCATTCGAACGCATCGAAACGGAGATATTCAAAGCGTTCGCATTCTGCTTGACCGCGCCGACGAGAGCTTAGACCCAGCGACGGGTTTGATTCTCGAAAGAGTGCAGAAGCTGAGCGCCTTTAACGCAGTTTGCCGAGCAGCCTCTGAAGCGCTAAAGAGAAGACTCAAGGACAAGCATCCACGCGTAAGAGGGGTCACCCATTAGCCTGCACATGGGCCGAGCGCACCATGCAGGGGTCGGTCATACACTTTGACACAAAATGCCCGCCGCGGGACGATGAAGCCGGCCACGCCAAAGCCGATTGGGGCTCCCGGGAAATCCCGCGAGGCGTTGGAGGCTTTCCGCGAACCCAGGGTCAACGTGAAGCGTGGCATCACAGCGGATACGGCTTTGCGATTGGCGCGGTATTTTGGCACCAGCGCCGAAATGTGGGCAGGCTTGCAGGCTGATTACGATCTGCGCCTGGTCCGCTACCAAAAGGCTGCGAGGATTGAGCGCGAAGTTGAACCGCTGGCCGCGTGAAAAAATGGGGTCGGCTGTGCAGGCGCGCGCGCGGAGATTATTGCCGCGGTCCCGGAGGCGGAACAGGCGGCGCTGGTTTCAAACGTGATGGCAGCAAAAGTCATGTCGCCTTGTGGCCTCGTCAACTCAGGGTTAGACTCCGGTAACACTCATGGAACGCAAGTCGCCGTTGATAATGGTCCACCGACGAACCGGCGGGACAATCGCCCTGATGTTGCTCACGTCGATGGGTTTCTTCGTTGCGGGCATCTTCCAGCCGTTCA
>Ga0210408_10003726_pt1 | contig 13902 bp, 10 predicted proteins | sample IncBWH4MmetaG_FD_155471 | JGI IMG/M metagenome (GOLD analysis project Ga0210408, IMG submission 155471) | Forest soil microbial communities from Barre Woods Harvard Forest LTER site, Petersham, Massachusetts, United States - Inc-BW-H-4-M | ecosystem: Environmental > Terrestrial > Soil >...
CGCGCAGGATGCGGGAGACCGAGAGCTTCTTCAACTCACCGCGCGGCGGAACCCGGGAATTACCGGAATCGTGGCAGACGGCGCAGCGCTGCTGATAAACGGCTTCGCCAGAGACTTGGGCGGCGGCCACTGCCGGGGCCAGCATGCCTAGCGCAAAGGTCACGGTTATGACGGCTCTCATTGTGTTTGTCCTTTCTGAGCGATCAGAAGAGCATTGCATCTGTTTCCGTCCGGGTGGACATCGTTATACACCCGGCCCCCTCCGATTCTCAACGTGGCGCAGCAGTTCACGGGGATTTCTGACCCTTACGAAATTCCTACGAATGCTGACGTCGTAATCGACCCGACAGGAAAAGGAGCCGAAGAAGGACCGGAGAGAGTGTTCGCGTGTCTTAAGCGCGAAGGGTTTGTTTCGATCGGGCAAAATTCGGCGGCACCGTCGCGCAAGTGAGTACGGAAAGTGCTCTAGGAATGGCTAATGCGACCTCCAGGGTTGTTAGCTAGAACGCGATCAAACCGTCGTATTCACAACTTTTCGCGCGTTTGACCTCGCCGCCAAATAGGAAGCGAGTCCCTCCTGCCATGTTTTCATCGCAATTCTGAGTTGGCTGAGCTTTTGTTTGCTGAGGACTGAGTAAGCGGGGCGCTGCACGGGACTCGAAAATTGACTACTGCTGACGGACCTGAGGTCCACCGTTAACTTTTCCAACTCGAAAATTGTGCGCGCAAATTCATACCAGGAGCATTGGCCTTCGGCGCTGACGTGATACAACCCATAAGCCTCGGTGCGAATGAGTTTGCTCACGGCTTCGGCCAGGTCTCCGGTGAAGGTGGGCGTTAGCACCTGATCGTCGACAACGCGAATCGGTACACCTTCACCGGCTTTCTTCAGCATCGTCTCCACGAAATTGCCGCCCTTGCCGGCGCTTCCCGCCACACCATAAAGCCCGCATGTGCGAATGACGAAGTGGCGTTCCCAGGTGAGCCTCACCATGTGCTCACCCGCGAGCTTGGAGACGCCGTAGACATTCAACGGACTCGGCAAATCGGACTCTGCGTAGGGACAGCGCTCGCTGCCATCAAAAACGTAGTCCGTGCTGAAGTGAACGAGCACAGCGTTGTTCTGACGACAGGCTAGAGCTAGGTTCCGTGGACCCGCGGCATTAACAGCGAATGATTGCGCGGGCTGCTTCTCGCACTCCTCGACTTTGTGAAAGGCAGCGGTGCTAATCACTATGTCAGCCTGCAATTCGCCTAAAACGAGGTCAACCTGCGTGGAATCGGAAACGTCAATTTCACGGCGCGTCAGTGGCAAAACCGAAACCTTCTGACCCGCGAACACTCGGCAAAGATCAGTTCCTAGTTGGCCATTGGCCCCGATAACCGCGACTTTCATTCAGCGCGCCTGACTCGGGCTAGCATGGCTTATGCCTCTCGTGTTCAGGATTTTTGAAACTGGAAATGGTTCGAAGCCGGCGATGCCAGCCATTCATCGAGGGTTTGCGCCTGACGATCCTTCCCCGAAAGCTCCGGTTCTTTGACCGGCCACTGGATGCCTATTTTCGGATCGTTCCAGCGAATTCCCGATTCGCCCTTGGGGTTGTAAATTCCGGTGCACTTGTATTGGACTTCGGCAAAGTCGGAGACCGCGCAGAAACCGCGTGCAAACCCGGCAGGCGCCCACACTTGCTTCTTGTCTTGCGCGGAAACTTCCACACCGAACCAACGCCCCAAGGTGGGGGATCCTTTTCGAATATCCACGGCGACCAAAAAAGCAGAACCATAGGTAACTCTCATTAATTTGCCCATGGGCGGATCCCACTGAAAGTGAAGCCCTCGCAAAACTCCCCGCTTCGATCGGGAATGATTGTCCTGAACGAATTCAGTTGGCAAACCCAGCGCCTTGTATTGGTCCGCGCGATAGACCTCCATGAAAAATCCCCGCGCATCCTCAAAAACTTCAGAAGCCACGACGGCTACATCATCTAGGTGCCGCGATTCTATCCGGATTTGCATGACGAGTTTCCCGCTGATTTTTGGCGCGCGTGCTCCAGTTAAAATTTTAGGTGCTGATGCTAGCGAAAGGCTAGGAGAATAACACTAAAAAATAAACCCACAATCTGCCCACTTCCAAAGATGCGCTCTAATGCTTAGCGGGGACAGATTCTATCAAATGCCCTGCTTGCCTCCGGTGCTCGCGGGCACCGCATAACGCTGAACGATCTCTTCCACGATCCTTCCGATCCGATACTCTAGGGGCCAGCTCGGAAAATGAGCGCGAATTTTGGTCAGATCGGAAAAGTAGCAAATGTGGTCACCAATTCGATTGGCGGGATTGTACGAGTAGCGCATTTTGTAGCCCAAGCTTTCGAGGATCTCAATTGTCTCCAGAATGGACAGGCTGTTTGCCCTCCCTCCCCCTAGGTTGTAGACTTCGCCGCACCGCGGCGCCGCGTAGAATTCGAGAAAAAGGCGCGCCACGTCGTGAGAGTGTATCTGATCGCGGACTTGCTTCCCTTTGTAGCCGTAGATGGTGTACTCCCGCCCCGTCACGGCGCACATCACGATGTAGCTGAGATACCCGTGAAGCTCCACAGCGGAGTGCTGCGGTCCCGTAACACAGCCTGCTCTAAAAATGCCCACTGGCATCTTGAAATAAAGCCCGAACTCCTGGCACATCAAATCCGCAGCAGCTTTGGAGGCGCCAAACAATGAATGCAGGGACCCATCGATCGACATGGATTCGTCGATTCCTTCCCTGCCATCGGCATAATCGTAGCGTTTTTCGAACTCACGCAGCGGCAGCGAATTGGGTCGGTCGCCATAGACTTTATTCGTGCTGGTGAAACAAAACGGCGATTCACGGCAAAAATCCCGCGCAGCCACGAGCAGATTCACGGTGCCCACAGCGTTTACGTCAAAGTCTTCGTAGGGAACGGATGCAGCCTTGTCGTGCGAAGGCTGCGCCGCTGTATGGATGATGAAATCCGGCCGTTCAGCCTCAAATAGGTCGCGTATCGCTTGACGGTCACGGAGGTCAATTGCGGCGTGCTGGTAGGTAGAAAAGTTTTCCTGAAGCGCTTTTGCAACGGGCGCGGTGCTGCCCGCCTCGCCAAAGAACCAACTGCGCATATCATTGTCGATTCCAACGACATTCCATCCCTGTTGGCATAACACCCGCACACACTCAGATCCGATCAGTCCACCCGAACCGGTGACCAGTGCCATCTTCTTTTTATGCTTACCCATGAGGTCTGAATCTAAAGTCCCAGAACGTGCCGAGTACATCAATTGTGGGAAATCTTTTAATCGTTCCTGGCATTTTCATTTCATTCTGGCAGTTCAGCTCGGATGGGCTCGAAGCTCCTCTCCTTTGGCTGATCCGGGAATTCAGTGGATCACGACTTGGACAGGTTAGGGCGATTTAGCGTCCGTCATTCCGCTCCCACACTGTGACGGTCCAATCCGCAAACGATCCTGTATTTCGTGTGATTGGCCCGACACGGTGGTAGTGAGATCGAAAATACTCTCCGATTTGCTGGTCAAAATCTCTGCCAAAGATCGGCACGCCGTATTCCCAAAACAGGCGGTTCGACCAAAGGAGATATCGCACGTCCTTGCTCTCGATTTCCTGGATAAGGTCGGCCGTCATCTTACCAGGAGCCATAATCCCGGGAAGGAACATGAAAACCCGAGTCGGACAGTAGGTGTCCGAAAGAAAATACAGACTGGTATCTTCGGGCACGGAAAGAACATATTCGCCTAATGCGCGCTTCTCTTTCATGAAGCTGATCGCCGTCAGATAGCTCTCTTTCATCTGTGGAGAAACCAGGATGGTACCGCGGTCAGTCGTGAGAGGTACGAAGGATTTAGTCATGGGCCTTATTTGGTGTATGTATAACCCGGCACTCGCAAGGCATGCTAGGCAGAAGACCGACTCGATCTTCCAAATAAGGGCTGGCGTGCGAACGTTTTGACGAATCAGCGCCAGTACCAACAATAAGAAACACAGAACCACCGGTCCGTTATAGTAGATGGGATATTCTGCCGGCATCATCCTGAACATTATGCGAAAGGCCTGCAGCCCGGAAAACGTCAAAATGAGGGGAATGATTGGATCTTGCGGATTGGCAGATTTTCTTCGCCAGAAGATCCACCAAGACCACGCCGCTGCAATCAAGACGTAAAACACCATGTCACGCGGGAAAACGATTGATGCCAGGGCAGTTTGGGGATCTAGGTGTATGAACTTGTACCAGGTGGCTAGTGCTCCAAAGAGGGCCACCTTCATTGCAATTGCCCGGGCGTCCGACCGCTTCCATTTGAACAGGCAATACCAACTGAGTAAAAAAACAGCGGGAAACAGGGACCGAATAAGAGCGTTTGTGAGAGAGGCCGGAGTGATCGAAAATCCATTGGCCTGCAGGAGTTTACTGGCATAGTTCTTCATAAAGAACGACGTGGGCCAATTATCAATGTTTTCTTGAGTCATGAATTCCACGCCGCGGATCGAAACCATCCACAAAACCGTTGTAGCGCAAATAGCGATACCTGGCAAAATCGCAGCAATATCCTGGAGAACGGGTTTCGCCAATTTCCTTTGCAAACCGCGGATCACGATCAGCACGAAAAGCATTAGGTAGCATGCCATTCCGAACTCAGGTTTCAGCAACAATGCAGTTCCCGCTGCGGTTCCGGCAGCGAACATCCATCCCCATCCCGCAGATGCGGATGCCTTGATGAAGAGATACAGCGATAGACAAACCATCAAACAGCCGTAGAGGGCCGAGAAGCTATAGGGCAAAGGAAAACAAAAAAGCGACGGCTGAAAACCTTCCACCAGCATCACAGCTCCTGCTGTCCAGCCGATTGGCCACGCGGAAAGCTGCATGCCTGCAAGGAACAGAAACACAGCAGCACCTAATGCCGCAAAGGAACCGGCCCAATAGAGCACACTTAAGTGAATGCCAAACAAGCGAAATAAATAACTATTGAAGTAGGGGGCCAAGGGACCAAAGTTGAACCAAACGTCCCGATAAAGCATCTTCCCTTGGGCTAAAAGCGCCGGTATATACATTTCATGGCCAGAGTCTATGGTCAGATTGCCCCACGCTCCCCATGTCGAGTAAACCTGCCAGCCCCAGAGCAAAAACAGAGAGACGAGAGCACCGCCAGTTACCAAATTCCAGCGATCTGGTGTTCCGACTTCGAGCAGGCTGATGTCTCGATTGGAACTACGTGTCGAAACGGAATCCAACTCGGCTGTGGCGGGCTGAACGGCTACTTCCCATTGTGCCATACACACGATGTTAGCAAAGAATCCTGGCTGGACTTCGTGAACCTAGGCAGTCATTTTCTAGTGTGTAACGTAATAAGGAGCTGCCCAAGGGAGGGTTCAAAGACCAAATCGAGTGCGCGCAGGAAGCAAACGCGACCTACGCCACAATGTGGGGATTGGGTAACGGCAGGATAAATTTCCCTCGAAAACCCCGCGAGACCAGTTTGGGCATCAGTTCCTCGCCGATGTGCCAAGAAAGCAGGAGCGCGTACTCCGGCTGATCCTCGAAAAGGCGAGATTCCCCCAAGACGGGGATCAATGTCCCGGGAATATATTTCCCAACCTTATACGATCCCTCAATCTCCAACACGTAATTCAGAATCTGCTCGTCGAGCCCAACATAGTTGATCAGCGTGCTCGCCCGAGATGGAGCGCCTATACCGTAAATGCGTTGTCCACCAGCTTTGATTTCTCTCAGTAGTACGTAAAGATCCAGCTTCGTTTGCACGACCCTGGACCGGAAAGAACGAAGTTTCTCCACGGTTAACTGCGTAGACTCCAGGCTTAGAATTTCGCCAACACTTTTGCTAACAGGATACTTTCCCACGCGGGCAGCGTAGACGCGGATCGAACCACCATGCGTGGGAATACGCCTCGCGTGGATCACCTCTAGGCCATGCATCTCCAGCAATCGTTTGAGACTCGTGAGCGAGTAATGACGCAGGTGTTCGTGGTAGATCGTGTCGTATTGTAAAGTTTCAATGAGAGACAGCAAGTAGTGTGACTCGGAGATGAAGATCCCATCATCCGTCAATAGTTCCAGAATGCACACCACAATCTCGTGGATATCTTCTATATGAGCGAAGACATTGGCGGCGGTAACGATCTTGGCTTTACCATGCCGGCGGATTGTGATCGCAACAGCCTGGCGATTCATAAAGGAGGTCAAAGTGGGAATGCCGCGCCGGTTCGCGAGTTCGCCGGCTTGCGTGGGTTCAATCCCGAAAACCGGACCACGGGAGGAGAAGTTGCTCAAGAGCGTCCCGTCATTGGAGCCGATGTCCACAACCAGATCGGTCGAAGTGAGCGGGTAAAGAGAGGCCACCTCGCGCGCAAGATCGGCGAAATTATCGCGCAGAATTTTCGTCGTACCGCTCGTGTAAGGATACTCAGGCGGAAAAAGGATCGCGGGATCCACGATTAGGCCTAGCTGCACAAGTTGGCAATCGGCGCAGCGGAGCACCTGCGCTGGATACGCGGGCTGTTCTGCAGGGTGCGTGCCGATGGCCGGCATCGCATTTACCGGAGGCAGATAGCCGATGAAAATCACCGGATCGAGCCGGGGAGAATCACAGATCTGACAGCGATCCACAACGATACTGCCGCCGGAACCCGCGGCCAACTTCTTGCTTTGGGCCTCTATCTTTCCTTGCATCCGGTTAGTTCTTTCGCCTAGACATTCTCGTGCTATCTTAAGCGAAATGCCTGTCACTTCCGTGCCGAGTTTTCGAGAACGCTGGCGCGGTTATCAAGCAAGTCGCGACGATACCAATCTACTGTTGCCGCCAAACCCTCCGCCAAAGTCACGCGCGGGCGGTAGCCCAAACCTCGCATTCGCGTTATGTCCGGACATCTCCTCAATGGGCCACCGGACCGCAGATCGCCTGGAACCACACGGATTTTGCGGCCGAAACAGTGGGCAACCGAGACCGCCAGGTCCGCGATGCTCGTCTCCACATCGGTTCCGATGTGGTAGATTCCCAGATGCTCGCCCTTCTCCAACACACGCGCTACGCCCTCAATTAAATCGCTGATGTAAACGAATGCGCGAGTTTCGCTGCCCACACCTTGTATCGGAAAATCGATGACATCTGACCTGCCGCGTGACTCTTCGATCAGAGCCGCCATTCGCATTATGAATTGTGGGATTACGTGCTCTTGACCCATATCTGGGCCGTAAGCGTTGTGCGGGCGAAATATCACAGCGCGCTTAAAAAACTTGCGGCCATAGTTGACGACCATTACTTCGCTGATTAGCTTCCCGCCGCCATAGGAATAACGCGGATTTAGAACATCAGGGACGCACAAGGGTACGTTTTCTGGCGTCGGAATAGTGGGAGGAGTTTGATACACCTCGGAGCTCGACGCCAGCACCAATTCATGCACGCCGTGTTCTACGCAAGCGTCCAAAACATTGATCATGCCTTTGACCGCAATATCCAGTACCAGTTCCGGCTTGGAATAGAAATACTCGGTACCGTTCACGTACGCTAAATGGCAAACGCAATCGACGCCGCGTATCGCGTCCTTGACTGATCGAGAATCGCGGACGTCACCGCTGAGAAGTTCGACGGCCCCAGCAGCGTCGCCCAGCTTTCGGGCCGCACCGCGAGAATTGTCATCCAACACGCGTACGTGGTGACCCTCCTGGACCAAGCGCCGTACCAGGGCGCTTCCGATGAATCCCGTCCCTCCGGTCACCAGATAAGTCTTCAAGGGCATAGCCGTTTCACACGACAAACGATTGACCCGAATTGTTCTTCAATTGAAAACGCACGCCACGAAGCTGCGAAAAGCCTTAGACCAGCCGGCCCTGCGCATCATACTATTCGTCTCTAACCGTTGCTGGAAAATGGCAACGTAGTGGCGCGGATCCGTACCAAAGGCCTTTCGGAGCGGGGCACACGGCGCAGATGCCGCCAGCCCCAAATGAACCAACGCAAATACTCCCCGGTCCAGGGACCTAGGCGAAAGGTGGACCTGCCGCCGTATAGGCGATCGATCGATATGATGGGGACTTCGCCCAGATTCCACCCGGCAAACTGCGCCTTCATCGCCATTTCAAAAGTAACTGCCCAACCTATTGGTTCGGCCTCTAGATGCAGTGTGGGGAATAGTGAACGACGAAATAATTTGATGCCCGTCGTAGCGTCACTTAGCACGCATCCCGCCAGCCTGTGAAAAAGCCGGTTGGCCAACCGTGAAAGCACTCCGCCGATTAATGATCCGCCCAGTCGTCGGCCGCCGTGTGCGTACCGCGAGCAGCTCACGAGATCGCACCCTTCCCCCATCAGAGCGAGCATATCTTCAATCGCCAGTAGGGGCCCCACCTCATCCGCAGCAAACAACAGGACATAATCTCCCACCGCGGCATCTACCCCCGCCTGTATGGCATTGACCACTCCGCGGCCTCTCTGATTGTGCACAAGCCGCAGATTCGCCCATCGTTTCTGCATAGTGCGGGTTATCCCAATACTGTCGTCGTCTGGAGAATCGTAAACAATCAACACTTCATGCGGGACCTCAAGCATGGCTTTCAGCAGTTTCACCATAATGCGCAGGTTGATGCCTTCATTCCGAACAGGAAGCAAAATCGAAAGGGTTACTGTTTCAGATTTTGGTGCCTGCGCCTTATGTGGCGGCTCAACGGCAGTTATTGCTTCGGTGTCTTGGATGGTCATGAGCTGATCCCGCTAATATCTTCGGGAATGAAAGAAGATCGGAGCGCTGTCCAAGACCCGGGCAGCGCGGCCGATTTTTCTTGTTCCACTTTACGCACCTTTCCCACTTGCTTGGAGCGATTTATCGAGCCTGCGGACTTGTTCCATAACGCTCTCTCGATTTCTTTCCCGCAGGAAACGAATAGGGATGCCGGCGTAGACGCTCCAGGAACGAAATTCAAAAGCCACGGGTACAAAGCTGAGTGCACCCACTACCGTGCCCTCGGGGACGTGATTGTTGGGCATAACCACAGAGTTCGATCCTATCGCTGTGTAGTCATCGAGTATGACGTCGCCACGGATCAGGTGTTTTTTCACCGGCTCTATGCCAGACGGAATAATCGTAATAATGTCGTTCACAAAATCGTCACTCGTGCACCAGATCTTTACGCCGGAAGACAGGCTACAGAACTGGCCGATCTGAAAATGCATGTCTGCTCCACCTGCAATGCTGCATCCTGATGCGATATGCGTGCAGCGTCCGATGCGCACGCTTGTCGAAAAATAACAGTAGTCATCAACGATCGAGTCTTCTCCGATCACGAAGTGTTCTGGATGCCGAATTCGGGAATTGGGTGAGATGATTGCTTTCATCGTCTCAGACGGTGCTTTCTACTGGCTGCCTTCCGGCCGGTACGTGACCCAAGAATTCGCGGATCTCATCACAAACGGTTACAACGTCTGCATCCGACAACGTAAAAGCAGAAGGCAACCACATGGCACGCGGAACGTATTTCATGCTATTTGGGAAACGATCATCAGGCAGTCTATAAGGCTTCTGAGTATGGAGCGGGTGCCAGAACCGCCTGCCACGGATACCTTTGGACGCAAGGTGATCGTATAATTCGTGGCAGCGGTCCGCGAACACATCAGTCCATTGAGGAACTTCCCCATCTTCTATGCGGAAAGGTAGCGTCGAGATGCCCTTCAGGTCCCGCAGGCCCTCCTCATAGCCTCTGTAAATACTCCGCATTCTGCTGAGCCTGCGTTCCACGTCCTTGAGCTGTGCCAGCCCCACCGCAGCCTGTAAATTCGTGAATTTGAAATTGAAGCCGATGCTGCTATGGACGTCGTCTCCTCCCGTGCCACGCACGGGACGTCCCTGATCTTTGAGTTCACGAAGGCGGCCCTGTAATCGATCGTCGTCGGTTGCAATCAAGCCGCCTTGACCTGTTGTGAGAGTCTTGTTTGGTGATAGGGAGAAGCAGCCGGCAATCCCGAATGTTCCCAAAGCTTTTCCATTGTGCTTGGAAAATAATGCCTCGGCCGCGTCTTCAACTACAACGAGATCGTGGCGATTGGCAATATCAAGGATGGCATCGAGATCGGCGGCCCGCCCGCTGACGTGCACCGGAACTATGGCCTTTGTCCGTGCCGTGATTGCATTCTCGGTGCGCTGGGGATCAAGTGTGAGTCTTTTAGGTTCGATATCCACCAGAACCGGTTTCGCGCCCGTCAGAGTCACAGCGTTCGCGGTGGCAATAAAGGTCACATCGGGAACGATTACCTCGTCACCCGCCCCAACACCAATGCCTGCCAAAGCCAAAAAAATCGCCGTGGTGCCGCTCGTTGTTGCTACAACGTGTTTACAGCCGAGCGACTCGGCCATCCGTTTTTCAAATTGCGCGGTCACTTCTCCATCATTTATGAATCCGCTGTCGATGACACGCGCAACCAGGGCCTTTTCTTCGGCCCCGAACTGTGGAACCCAAAACTCAAGTCTTCGAGACAAGTTATCCTGCCTGCGTGACGTCACAGACGCCACGGTCTCGTGTGAGGAGGCTTCCTTTTCCCCAGAAATTCCAGATATCAACGATTACATCATGGTCCAGTTTCAAATCTCGATAGACATGGTGGGGGGCACAGAGGATTAGGACATCACTTCTTCGCATCACTTCATTCAGCGGCAACAAATCCGCATCGTCTTGTACGTAAGGATCGGTGGTTAAAACAGCTTTTGCTCGAAATGCTAGGATCTTCTTGAGCTTGTAGCTGAGCGAAAAGCGCGCATCGTCGCTTTCCGCCTTAAACGCCATTCCGAGTAAGCCTACGGTCATCTCTTCCAGAGGATGCGTAGCGTCCAATTGATCGACGATAAATTGAGGGAGGCCTTCGTTAACCAGCATGGCCTGGAAACCCAGGCCAAACTGGTTACGATAGAAACTGGCCAGCTGCATGGTGTCCTTGAATAGGCACGGTCCAGCAGTCAAACCCGCGTGGGGAAAGTCTTTGGATCGCGGGTAATTACGCTTCATGCCGTTCAGAATCTTGTAGTAGTCGACGTTGGCCGCGCTGGCAATCATATAAAACTGATTTGTTACTGCAAATTGAATGTATCGATAGGCGTTGCTGAACATCTTCACCAACTCGGCTTCGATGGGAGCCAGTCGCACAACCTCCGGAGCGATCAGCAGAAACAATCTCGCCGCATCCTCTTCCGCTTCGGCCGTGGTGCCACTCACAATCTGAGGCAGGGTTTGCAGCTCTTCGACGGCATGCCCCTCTACGATCCGTTCGGGACAAAAGGCCAGCTTGAGTCGCTTGCCTTTCGATTGCATATAGTTTCCGAGCGTGTCCGTCACGCCGGGGTACACCGTTGAACGGATCACGATGAGTTGTTCTTCGGAAAGATAAGGAAACAGTTCGTCAAAGCACCGCGTTATTACACGCAGTGAAGGAGTCAGAAACTCATCTACTGGGGTACCGATTGTGATTACCACTGTCCTGGCGGCGGCGACTTGCTCTGGACAGCTGGTGAACGTCAAGTAACCTTTGGATAAAGCCTTCTTTAGCAGGGGTTCGGCGCCGTGCTCCATAAACGGCATTCGCCCACTGCTTATTAAGTCGAGTGAGTTCTGATTCACGTCGTAGATCAAGACCCGCTGGTTTTTGCCTGCGAACACGATGGAGAGCGGCAGGCCTACGTGCCCGGCTCCTCCCACAACGCAGATGTCTACCGGAGGTTGCATTGGAGGGACGAGGGAACCGATGTCATCCTTATCAAATCTCTTGGTCATGAGCTCCGCCCAGCTTAGACGTCATGCCCGGTAAACCGGTAAAGATGTTTGCATGCGGCCGCGTTGATTGATGTTCGTTGCGCTCAGCGCGTAATAGATGTAGCTGTGAAAATGATAATTGACACGTTGAATCCTTTCTATGCGTGAGTATCGTCCAATGTCTTTTTCGCCACCTGTGCGCCACACGCAGGAAGGTACACCAAACGGACAGCGTTTGCTGCAAACTAGCTCTGTTGGATTTGGATGAACGCCGAGGGGGCGGCGTCACGAGTGGGATGAGCTTTCGAACGAGCCCAAGGTAATCTCATGCATTTAGCGATGCCGTGTACGTTTCGACCCGGTCACCAAAGAAACCATTCTTGGAATAGCCAGCAGTGAACCAGCCGTCGGCCGCCGTCTAGTGACCTAAAGATGCGGCCGGGCCAACGCCGTAGAAGCTGGAAGAGCCATTCTGGTTGTTGTACTCGGTGGCGATCCAGTCCGCCGAGCGGGCCACGTTCGAGATCCTGGCTTCATCAATGATCCCGTTGAAGTTGTAACCAGAAAACGCCGGGTGACCACCGATCGAGTACGGCCGCATCAGCGAATCCAAGTTATAGAAGGTCTGGGATGCATTGCTGCTCAGTACTCCGTTCACATACAGCTTCACATTTCCTGAGCTGTCAGAAGTCCCCACGATGTATGTCCAGCTGCCGGTCGGCACGGGAACTGCCGACGCCAGATCGCTCCCGCTCCCGTTGATCTCAAACCCAGCATTCCCCGAGGTCACATCCAGAACGTAGGCTCCTTCCAGGGAAACCACCTGGTTGATCCCCGACGTCGACACCGGCTTCACCCACGCCGATAGCGTTAAGCCGCTGCTAAACGTGCTGCTCGGGTACGGGTTGGTGCCCGTATTGATCTGATGGCCTGCTCCTCCATCTCCTGCGGCTGCCCCGTCTATCAACCCCGCTGTCGCGGCCATGCCGGAGTTGATCCCATTCACTCCATTCGCACTGGAGTCCGCACCCGACAGCGTCGTTCCGTTCGCCAGGTGCCATACCGCTTTGAAATTGCTGTCCCACGTCCCACTGTGGTTGGTCTGGTCGCTGGTCACAGACGAGTTGCCGTAGAACATGTAAATGACGGTATCGCTGGTATGCGAAACCACCGGCACCTGCACCCACAATTCCACAGCTCCGCTGGAAGCACTGTAGCTCTCCCGCTCGTACGGCAGCGGGGTATTGCCGCTGGCATCGGAGGTGAACACGATGTCGTAGCCGTTGGCATTGGTCACACACCCGCCGTTCGCGGTATTCGCCAGATACGCATACATCCCGGAAATCACCACAGGGAAATTCAACTGATCGGTGTTGGGCACCTGGGCATGAGCAATGGTGATCGCACGCCTATACCCATAGCCGTTCGTCCAAGCCGGGGGTGCCGATGGCATGGCCGAGACCTGATTCGAATTCCCACTCGTGCCCGCCGCATTGATGGCCTGGACCACATAGTAGTAGGTTGTGCCGTTCGTCAGGCCGGTGTCGGTGTAAGTTGTCGTCATCAAGCCCGTCACGACTGAGTTGTATGACCCGCCCCCGGTCGTGGAGCGCAGAACCGTGTAGCTGGTCGCTCCGGTCGAGGAATTCCATGACAGGATAACCTGAGCGTTGCCGGTCGTTGCGGTGAGCCCCGTCGGCGCAAACGGAACGCCACTCGTGGTCGCTGCTGCGCCTACGCTGTAGAAGTTGGAAGAGCCGTTCTGGTTGTTGTACTCGGTGGCGATCCAGTCCGCCGAGCGGGCTACGTTCGAGATCCTGGCTTCATCGATGATCCCGTTGAAGTTATATCCAGAAAACGCCGGGTGACCGCCGATCGAGTACGGCCGCATCAGCAAATCCAAGTTATAGAAGCTCTGGGATGCATTGCTGCTCAGTGCTCCATTCACATACAGCTTCAGGTTTCCTGAGCTGTCAGAAGTCCCCACGATGTATGTCCAACTGCCGGTGGACACGGGAACTGCCGACGCCAGATCGCTCCCGCTCCCGTTGATCTCAAACCCAGCATTCCCCGAGGTCACATCCAGAACGTAGGCTCCTTCCAGGGAAACCACCTGGTTGATCCCCGA
>Ga0210408_10003727_pt1 | contig 13900 bp, 12 predicted proteins | sample IncBWH4MmetaG_FD_155471 | JGI IMG/M metagenome (GOLD analysis project Ga0210408, IMG submission 155471) | Forest soil microbial communities from Barre Woods Harvard Forest LTER site, Petersham, Massachusetts, United States - Inc-BW-H-4-M | ecosystem: Environmental > Terrestrial > Soil >...
GTCCGACCGCGGCGCTGCAGATGTATCTGGAAACGATTTACTATTCCACCCGCGAACGCCTCGAGCTCATCAACATCACCAAGGATTTAAATGAAGTGGTTCACAAGCACGGTCTGAAGGCCGGCTTCGTGCTGGTGCAGTCCCTGCACACCACAACGGCCATCTTCATCAATGAATTCCAGCAGGCACTGCTCGACGACATTAAATCGTTCCTCGAACGCCTGGTCGGCCGCATTGACTACTGGCGGCACAACGATCCGAAGCTCTCCGAATGCAATCGCCAGAACGCCGACTCGCACCTGCGCGCCATGGTGCTCGGCCACACGCTCTCCGTGCCGGTCCGCGACGGTGAACTCGCGCTCGGCTACTGGCAATCCGTCATCCTCGCCGAACTCGACGGCCCGCGCGACCGCGCCATTCAGGTCCAGGTCATGGGCGTCCCCGAAGACCCCGAGAAATAATCGCCCCCTCCGGAATCACGAGGAAACTCCATCACTTTAGGGGGTCGGAGCCTCAGCTCCGACATAACAGACAGGGAAACAACAGGGCTTTAGCCCCTGAGGAAAGTCTTGCGCTTTTATCTGACTAAATATTCAGCGTGAGGGAAGTCTCGGGAATGAATCCGTCGCCACCGCTTCCGGCTCTGGCGGCCTTCGCAGGCAGCGGCATCTTTTCGCGGTCCACCGCGTTATACAGCGTATCGCGCTCGACAGGCACGCGTCCGGCGGCGCGAATCAAACGCTCCAGCTCCGCGCGCGTCAGATGCTCCGGCGTAGTGGCTCCCGCGTCGTGATAAATTTTTTCCTCCACCACCGTGCCGTCCAGGTCGTTGGCCCCGAATCGCAGGGCCACTTGCGCGATCCGCGGCGTCAGCATGATCCAGTAAGCCTTGATGTGATCGAAATTATCCAGCAGCAGCCGCGAGACGGCGATGGTCTTCAGGTCGTCGATTCCCGTTGTGCTCGGCAAATGCGCGAGCGCGGTATTCGCCGGGTGAAACGCCAGCGGGATGAAGGTGACGAAGCCGTGAGTCTGGTCCTGCGTATCACGCAATTGCAGCAGGTGATCCACGCGCTCTTCCGGCGTCTCGATGTGGCCGTAGAGCATGGTGGCATTCGAGCGCAGCCCGATTTCGTGCGCCGTGCGCGCGATTTGCAGCCACATCTGCCCGCTCACTTTGTGGTCGCAGATCACTTTGCGCACTCGCGGATGAAAAATTTCCGCGCCGCCGCCCGGCAGCGAATCCACACCTGCAATCTTCATGGCCAGCAGCGTGTCGCGAATGGAAAGCTTGGAAATCCTGGCGTAGTAACCCACCTCCACCATGGTGAAGGCTTTCAAGTGCACTTGCGGAAAGCGTTGCTTCAATCCGCTGATCAGCTCCAGGTAATACTCAAACGGCAAGTCCGGATGCAGCCCGCCGACAATGTGAAACTCCGTGGCGCCTTCCGCCACGCCTTCGCTGGCGCGCTGGAAAATCTCTTCCGGTGCAAACGTGTAGGCGCCGGGCGCTTCCGGTGAGCGTCCAAAGGCGCACAGCCGGCAATGTGCGACACATACATTGGTCGGATTGATGTGGCGGTTGACGTTGAAGTAGCAGATGTTCCCGTGCTTCTTCTCGCGCACCTGGTTGGCCAGCCAGCCAACCGCCAGCAAGTCGTGCGACTGGAATAGCGCCAGACCGTCCGCGGCGTTCAGCCGCTCCCCGGCCAGCACTTTCGCCGCAACCGGCTCGAGCCTTGCGTCCGAAATTTGCAGTCCTGCGCTCATATCCTCAATTCGCCGCGCGCTCACGGCCGCATCACCACCGCCGCCGCGCCCCAGAAAATCAGGAACAACAGACTAATATAGCCATTCACGGTGAAAAACGCAGCATTGATTTTGCTCAGGTCGTTGGGCTTTACCAGCGAATGCTCGTACGTCAGCAGCCCGGCCACGACCGCAATCCCCGCCCACGCCGGCCACCCAAGACGGAAACTCCACGCCAGCCAGGCCAGCAATCCAACCATCACCACATGCATCAGCCGGGCCATCCACAGCGCGCGAGCGATTCCCAGCGCCTTGGGAATCGAATACAGCCCGGCAGTCTTGTCGAACTCGACGTCCTGGCAGGCATAGAGAATGTCAAATCCGCCTACCCACAGCGTCACCGCAGCGCAGAGAATCAACATGCGCCAGTCGAGTGACCCGCGGATTGCAATCCAGGCTGCCGCGGGAGACATTCCCAGACAGAACCCCAGCACGAAGTGCGACCAAGAAGTGAACCGCTTGGTGTAGGAATAAAAAAACAGCACCGCCAGCGCCACGGGAGAAAGCTTCAGCGCCAGTGGATTCAATCGCCACGCCGCCACCACCAGCAGCGCCGACGCCGCCAGCGCAAAAGCCCAGGCGAATCCGACGGATAGTTCGCCCGCCGGCAGCGCGCGACTGGCCGTCCGCGGATTCCGACGGTCGTAATCGAGGTCGGCAATGCGGTTCATGGTCATCGCCGCCGACCGCGCGCCGATCATGGCCACTATGATCCAGCCCACCTGCCGCCAGCTCGGCAGGCTGCCGCTCGCGCGCGCCGCCAGCAGCGCCCCCACCAGAGCAAAAGGCAGCGCAAACACGGAGTGCTCGAATTTAATCATCTCGAGCACGATTCGAATGCGAGTCTTACTCATGAACAGTTTTGAAAATGGAAAAGAGAAAATAGAAATTGCAAACACACTGGGAGCAAATTATCGCCCGCCATCCCATTTTCCATTTTCTATTTTCCACTTTCCGCCTTCCCACCTTTCCAACGATACTGCTTCTCCTGCGCCAAGCCGAGTTGCGCGAGCACTCGGCAGGCGAACTGTTCCACCATGTCCTCAATCGTTTCCGGGCCGTAATAAAACGCCGGCATCGCCGGCATCACGATCGCGCCGGCGTCGTGCACGTGAACCATATTTCCCAAGTGAATGCGATTGAGCGGCGTCTCGCGCAGGCACAGCACCAGCGGGCGGCGCTCCTTCAGGCAAACATCGGCGGCGCGCGTCAGCAGGTCCCCGGCCGTGCCCGCAACAATCGATCCCAGCGCCCCGGCAGAACACGGAATCACCACCATGCCGTCCACCATGGCGCTGCCGGACGCAATGCTCGCTCCGATGTCTTTGTTCGGTAGGTATTCGATTTTTTTTGCCGCGGTGCCGATAATCAGCCCGGGGAGCTTCTTGCCGTCGGCGGCGACAATCCCCAGTTCCATGGACAGCAGCCGCAGACCCGCGTCACTGGCCACCAGAAAAACCCGCTCAACACGCCGGTCGGAATCAAGCAGGCGGAGTACCGCTCGCGCATACACGGCGCCGCTCGCGCCCGTCACGCCTACAGTGATGGCTTTCCTTTCGGATGTTCCCGCTGGCATAGGCCGAATCATCGAGTCTAGGCGGGCGTTTTCCGCAAAGTCAAGCCGCGCCAGCGCGGGCTAAAGGCCGCAGGCCTGAAGGTTTCATTTTTGGAGGGCGGTCTAGTTGCGCCTAATTGCGCGGACAATCAGAAGGAGCACAACTGCACCGATCACTGCCATAATAAGTTGCCCGATCAGTCCGTAGGCAGCGAGCCCCAATAGCGTGAAAATCCATCCGCCCAGCACGGAGCCGACGATGCCAATCACCAAATCCATCAGCAGCCCTTGACCCGAGCCGCTCACCAGTTTGCTGGCAATGAATCCGGCCAGGATTCCCAGAAGGATTGTCCAGATCAGCCACATGGTCGCGCCTCCATTTCACTCTGAATATCATCGCGCCCGCCAGATGGGAGTTCGGGCGCTTCGCCGCGGCCACTCTAGCACAAATTCGCATACGCGCGGCGATCGGCGGCCGGTGCTAGAATGCCCGCCGGTGCATTGAAACATGGACGAACGTGACATCCGCAATTTGCTCGAAGCCGTCGAGCGCGGCAAGATGAGCGTTGCCGCCTCGCTCGATAACCTGCGCAGCCTTCCCTACGAAGACCTGGGCTTCGCCAAGATTGACCATCATCGCTCGCTGCGCCAGGGCTTCCCGGAAGTGATCTTCGCGCGCGGAAAAACCCCGGCCCAAGTGGTAGCCATCGCCCGCGGCATGCTGCGCGCCAAGTCGTCGCACAATATTCTGATCACGCGCGCCGATCGAAAGGTTTTCTCCGCCGTCAAGCGCCTGGCGCGCAAAGCGAAATTCCACGCACTCTCCGGCGCGATTGTGATCGAGCGCAGCCGTTCGAATCACGGCAAGGGCTTCATCCTGGTCGTCACCGCCGGAACCTCCGACATTCCCGTCGCCGAAGAAGCGCTGGTGACCGCGCAGACCATGGGCAATCGCACCGAAGCAATTTACGACGTGGGCGTGGCCGGACTGCACCGGCTGATCGAACACAGGAAAAAACTCGCGGAAGCGCGCGTGATCATCTGCGTCGCAGGAATGGAAGGCGCACTGCCAAGCGTTGTCGCTGGTATGGTGGCCGCGCCGGTCATCGCCGTGCCCACCAGCACGGGCTACGGCTCCAGCTTCGGCGGCCTGACGGCATTGCTTGCCATGCTCAACAGTTGTGCGTCCAATGTGAGCGTAGTGAATATTGATAACGGCTTCGGCGCCGGCTGCGTCGCCAGCGTGATTAACAGACTCTAGCCGAAGACGTTTGGAAAGCAGAAGAGAGAAAATCAAATCGAATGCCCTTGTCCCTAAACGCCCCTGCGAGTCCGCCGCTCCCTAGAGGAGGGTGCAGATAATCTCGGTGAGAAGAGTCGCCTCTTCATCCAGGTACACGGTTCTGAGATCAAATACCACGCGATCGTCTTCCACGCGCGCAATTACCGGAGTGCCTGTTGTGGGACACCGGAGTCTCTGTTCTAGCTCCGATGCCGAATATTGCGAGCTCGACAGTGCAAGAAGGAATGTGGGTAGTTTTTGGTCTGGGGTCGAGCCTCCCCCGATCACGGAGAAACCCTCGATTATTTCAAGGTTCGCATTACTCCGGTTTGCGGGGGGCAAGAGCTCTAAACATTTCTCGGCGCGCCGCTTGATTTCATCCGCTGGCATGCGAATCATCCGTATCGTGGGAATCTCGTCGGAGGCACCGCGCAGATAGGCCTTCAGGGTCACTTCGAGTGCCGCAATCGTCAGCTTGTCCACACGCAACGCCCGGAACAGCGGATTTTTTCGGATGCGCTCCACGATGCCTCGCTGTCCGGCAATAATCCCCGCCTGCGGTCCGCCCAGCAGTTTGTCGCCGCTGAATGAGACGACCGACGCGCCTGCTTCGCAACTGGCCCGCGCCACCGGCTCCGCAATTCCCGCTGCGCTCAGATCCGCCGCACACCCCGATCCCAGATCCTCGTAAACCGGAACTTGCCGGCTGCGCCCCAGCCCGACCAGCTCATCGAGCGATGGCCGCTCGGTGAATCCGGTGATGCGGAAATTCGAAGGGTGCACCCGCAGCAGCAGCCGCGTGCGCTCGTTGATGGCCCGCTCGTAATCACGCAGGCCCGTGCGATTCGTGGTTCCCACCTCGCGCAACACCGCGCCGCTTTCGGCCATGATGTCCGGAATGCGGAAGCCGTCGCCGATTTCAATCAGCTCACCGCGCGACACGACTACTTCCGCGCCCTTGGCCAGCGTGTTGAGCACCAGAAAAACGGCCGCGGCGTTGTTGTTCACCACGATGGCTGCTTCCGCGCCCACCTGTTCCGCCAGCAGCCGCGCGGTGTGCACGTCGCGCTTTCCGCGCTCGCCGCTTTCGATGTCGTATTCGAGGTTCGAATAGCGCGTCGCGGTTTCTGCCATTCGCGCTACCGCCTCGGCGGAAATCGGCGCGCGGCCCAAATTGGTGTGCAGGATCACGCCGGTAGCGTTGATGACGCGCCGGAGAGAAGGCGCAAGCGCAGCCTCGACGGCGGAAGCGACGCGCCCCTCGACGGTCGCGAGCTCCGCATCAGCAGCCGAGGCTGCACCGGATTTCACTTGCGCGCGCAGCTCGGCCAACACGCCTCTCGCCGCGGCGGTCACCAGCCCGCGCCCGGCCTTTTCCGCCATGGCCACCAACCCCGGCCGGTTGAGCAGTTCGTCCACGGACGGGATCTCGCGCAACCGCTGGGCGGACTCCCGTTCCATTTTGGCCGCGGATTCAGGAGCAGGGTTCATCGTTAAGGTATTTGAACACAATGTGATACGGACTGGCAATCGCGGGGATTTCACTTTCCGACAAGCCGGCCGACGGCGAAGTTGACGCTGGCCTCCCAAGCCTCTACGCTGGAATCTCACCCGTTTCAACAGGCGCCATGGCCACCATTGACGAAGATTTAAACCAAGTCGAGCGCGACATCCGCACGCTCAAGATCGAATACGAGCAGTATTTCGGCGGCGGACGCCCGCGGCCTCCCGCGGATACGCAGTGGCGCGTGGATACCCTGCTGCGCCGCTATTCCGAACGGGCCGGCGATTTGAGCACCGGCCAGCGCTTCCGCTACAACAACCTCACCCAGACTTACGCCAAGTATCAGGACATGTGGCGCAAGAAGCTGATGCAGAAAGAAGGCGCCGTCACCCAGCATCACTTCGGAGCTGCGGCCAAGGCCATCGAAGCGGAACGCCAGCGTATGGCTGTGCATCGGCAGAAGAATGCCGCCGCGGAGGCCGAGGTGGTAGCGGCCGGGGTTCACGCTGCGGCGGTTGCGGAGGCAGCAGCAGAGACGGCACGCCAGTCGGCTGAACATAGACACTTGCCAGACGCCTTTGCCATGTCGCTGTCGGATCCGGACAACGAAGGCGATAAAGTGCAGCAGCTCTACCGCAAACTGATCGAAGCGCGCACCGAAGCCGGCGACAAAGCCGCCGCCCCCAGCCTGAAGGATTTCGAAAAATTCGTCCGTCAGAAAACTACCGACTTGAAGGAAAAAGGCGGCCACGAAATCGAATACACGGTGAGCATCGAAGCCGGCCGCGTAAAGTTGAAGGCGCGCATCTCCAAGTAGGGCCTCTCCGCCGTTTTTTCCTCAGCGCCTCTTCCGAATTCTTTTCCGAACGCTTACACTAACCAGCCCTCTCCTCCGATTTCGGAAGGGCGGGGCTTTAGCCCCGCCGTGAATCGCAGGAAAGAAATTGGGCTTCAGCCCCTGAAGCATGGATTTTGCATCGCGGCCATCATTCATGGAGGCTCTCGTTTGCCGATCAAACGCGCGCTAATCAGTGTCTTCGACAAAACCGGAGTAGTTGATTTCGCTCGCGCCCTCGCCGCGCTTGGAATCGAAATCGTCTCTACCGGTGGAACCGCGCGCCTATTGCGCGAAGCGGGTATCTCCGTCCGCGACGTGGCCGAGCTGACCGGCTGGCCGGAAATGCTCGGTGGCCGGGTGAAGACGCTGCACCCAAAAGTGCACGGAGGCATTCTCTTCCAGCGCAGCAAGACGGAGGATCGCAAACAGGCGGACCAGCACGGAATTGTTCCCATTGATCTGGTAGTCGTGAACCTGTATCCGTTTTCCGCCACGGCAGCCAAGCCCGGTGTTACGCCTGAAGAACTGATCGAGAATATTGATATCGGCGGGCCCGCCATGGTTCGGTCCGCGGCCAAGAATTTCCAAAGCGTCGGAGTCATCACCGACCCGGGCGACTACGCGCCGGTCGCCGCCGAGCTCCGCGAGAAACGCGAACTGAGTTTAGCCACACGCCTGGCGCTCGCGCGCAAAGCCTATGCCCGCACCGCGCGCTACGACGGCGAAATCTCGACCGAACTTGAAAGACTTTCCGCCGACGGTGAAGTGACGCTGGACGCCGCGCCGCAACTCCCCGAGCGAATTCACGTCGCGCTCGAACGCCGCCAGCCCATGCGCTACGGCGAAAATCCTCATCAATCCGCCGCTCTCTACATTCCCGCAGGCTGCGCAGCTGCCGGACTCGCCGGCGCGCGGAAAATCCAGGGCAAAGAGCTCTCCTACAATAATCTCGTGGATCTGGACGCCGCCTGGGCCCTCGCCTGCGAATTCGATCGTCCCGCAGTGGCCATCATCAAGCACAACAATCCGTGCGGCGCCGCTGAACAGAATTCATTGCCCGAAGCCTATCTCAAAGCGCTCGAGTGCGACCCGGTTTCCGCTTTTGGCGGCGTGATGGCATTCAATCGGCCTCTTGATGCGGCAACTGCTGAAGAAGTGGCGAAACTATTCGTCGAGTGCCTCGTTGCGCCGGGCTACGAGCCCGCGGCCCTCGAAAAATTCGCGACCAAGAAAAATCTGCGCCTGCTCGAGATGCCGCCCGGCGCCGCTCCCGAAGAGTTGGAACTGAAACGAATTTCTGGAGGCGTTCTGGTCCAGCAGCCGGATCGCCACAAATTGAATGAAGCAGACTTGAAAGTCGCCACGGACCGCTCGCCCACCGCCGCCGAACTTCGCACGCTGCTCTTCTCCTGGAAAGTCTGCAAACACGTGAAGTCAAACGCCATCGTCTTCGCGCGCGAGGGCCAGACCGTCGGCGTTGGCGCGGGACAGATGAGCCGAGTCGATTCCGTGAAGATTGCGGTAATCAAGGCAGCCACCGCCGGCCTCGCGCTCCAAGGCAGCGTCGTGGCCTCCGACGCATTCTTCCCATTCCCCGACGGCGTCGAAGAAGCCGGCAAAGCCGGGACCACCGCTGTGATTCAACCCGGAGGCTCCGTGCGTGATGCCGACGTGATTGCAGCAGCAAACAAGCTCGGCATGGCCATGGTCTTCACCAGCGTCCGCCACTTCCGGCACTAATCCCGCCCGCAGCAGGCCTCACTTCTTCCTCCCCGGGCTCGGTTTCTCCACCACCGGCTTCTGCCGCTGGTAGGTGATCTCAATCACCTGCGGCTCGCCGGCTTCCGGCACCAACTCCGAACGCGCCGTGTACGTATCCGCATCCACGCGCAGCAGGATGGCATGCTTGGGCAAACCATTCACCGGATTCTCGAAGTCCACCCGCTTCGGATCCAGGCTCGCGAGATTCAACACCGTCGGCTCCGCCTTTTCCCACGTCACCAGTTCCGGCGTGAAGTGCCGCAAATAAAAACTCAGGCCCTCGGGTTTTTCCACAATGGTGAAAAGTTCGATCACCAGCGCATTGTCGTTCTCGACCAGCCGGAACACTCCCGTCATCACTCCTGCCTTGGGGCCGGTCCATACCTGTTCCGCGATTCGCGGTCCCCAATCGCCGCGCCAGCGTCCTTCGAGCCAGGCCATGTCCGCGAGTGTGGCCTTGGCAGGAGTCGGTGCCGCCGTAGATTGCTGCGCGGCGGCGCTGCTCGCCGAAGCGGATGGCGCGGTCGGCGAGTGCGCCCCCGCCGCCTTCTGGGCCATGGCGTCCAGAGGCGCCAAAATGAACCACAGCACCGCGGCACATGCGCCAATCAGAAAGTTCCGCAATCGCATATTTCTCATGAAGTCCTCCAGAAGGACCCCGCCCCTCACGCGCCCCGGGAAACTAATTCACAGAATCCCTTTGTCCCTGGGCATCCTATGCAGCGTTCCGAGCGTCGCAACTACATGGGGTACAGACAAGAGCATGCCGCCGGGGAAAACTTTGACGGCCTCCCAGCCCTATACGATAATGGAGTTTTCCAGCGAGCGCATGAAAACAATTCTTAGCACTGTGATTTTGTCCGCCCTGGTCTGGGCCGCACCGGCGCGGGCGCAAATTTCTTCGGCCGCACCGGCCCCGTCCCAGCCCGCTTCGAAATCGCCTGCTTCCGCGCAAGCCGCGCAAACAGCCCGCGCCGACGCATTCTACTATTTCACCATCGGCCACATCGACGAGCAGCAATTTGAACTCACTGGCCAGCCCGACAAGGCCAACAGCTCCATCGAATCCTACAAAAAGGCCCTGGAACTTGAGCCGCGCTCCACAGTAATCCTGGAGCGCCTCGCAGAGATCTACTACAAGTCCCAGCGCACCGCCGCGGCCGTGACCACCGCCCAGGAAGCCCTCAAAATCGACGCCGATAATCTCGCTGCCCACCGCCTGCTGGCGCGCATCTACGTCCGCAATCTGGGCGACATGAACGGTGGCGCAGTACAAAAAGAAAATCTGGACAAGGCCGCCGAGCAATTCCAGGCCATCCTGAAACTCGATCCGCGCGATATCAGTTCGGCTCTGTGGCTGGCCCGTCTCTACCGCTTCGAAAATCGCCACGCCGACGCGGAAAAAGTTCTGCGCAGCATACTCGAACGCGGCTCGGAAAACGGGCCGGCCCTCGAACAATTGAGCCAGCTCCTAATCGATCAAGGCCGCTCACAGGAAGCCGTGGACCTGCTCTCCCACGCTGCGGGAAACACGGCGTCACCGGAAATCTACGATCTGCTGGGCGACGCCTATTCCCAGGGCAAGGAATTTTCCAAGGCGGAACAAGCCTACCGCAAAGCTGTGGAAGAAGATCCCGACGATACCGGGCACCGCCACGGGCTGGCGCAATCGCTGCTCTCGCAGGAGAAATTCGCGGCGGCGCTCGAACAATTCAAAAAACTCTCCGAACTCGAGCCCGGCACCGCGGAAAACTACCTGCGCATGGCGCAGCTCTACCGCCGCCTCGGCAAATACGACGAAGCGGAATCGAGCCTGCTGCGCGCCAAGCAGCTTGCTCCTACCAGCCTCGAAGTCCTCTATCACGAAGCGTTGCTCTATGACGACCAGGGACGCTACGGCGACGCCCTCCGCGTCCTCACCGACGCCATCGCCGCCATCAAGGGCCAGCCGGCTGGCGAACCAAACCCCAATGCTCTCTCCATTCTCTACGAGCAATTGGGCCGCACCTATCGCGAGCAGGACAATTATCCCGCGGCCATCCAGGCATTCGAAGAGATGGGCCGGCTGGGACCGGATTCCCAGCGCCGCGCGCAAATGCTCCTCATCGATACCTACCGCGAAAGCCACGACATTGATCGCGCCATTACCGAAACGAAGAAGGCCCTCGAGCAATCTCCCAACGATCAACCCCTGACCGTCACCCTGGCCATGCTCTACGGCGAGAAAGCCGACGCCCCCACGGCCACCAAGCTGCTTACCGCACTGCTTCACGGCAACGACAGCGATCAGGAAATTTATCTGGACCTCGCGCAGGTTCTGGAGCGCAGCCGGAAATACGCCGACGCGGAAGCCTCCGCGCGCAAGGCCATGGAAATTTCACGCGAGCCCGGCGAGCAGGAAAGCGCTGCATTCATGATGGGCGCTATCTACGAGCGGCAGAAAAAATTCGACCTGGCCGAGGTACAATTCCGCAAAGTTTTGGAATTAAATCCCAACAACGCCTCGGTCCTCAATTATTACGGCTACATGCTGGCCGACCGCGGCATCCGCCTTGACGAAGCCACGGCCATGATCCAGCGCGCCGTCACCCAGGATCCCAGCAACGGCGCATACCTCGACAGCCTCGGCTGGGCCTTCTACCGCCAAAACAAACTCGCCGAAGCCGAAGAACAGCTTCGTAAAGCGGCCAGCCGCTCGGGTCACGACCCAACCGTGCTCGGCCATCTCGGCGATGTGTACATGAAATTGGGCCAGACCGAGCGCGCCGCGGAACTCTGGGAGCGCTCGCTTTCGGAATGGCAACGCGCCTTACCAGCCGATTTTGAGCCTGAGAAAGTGGCCGAGCTCGACGCGCAACTGAAAGCCCTCAAGCGCCACATGGCTCAGAAATCCACCATCGAAACGGCCAAACCGCAGTAAGCTCCACCGCATGACATCGCCGAAAAAACGTTCCTTGCGCCTGCCGGCGTTTGCCAAAATCAATCTCTGCCTGCATGTCATGGGCCGGCGTCAGGACGGCTACCACGAGCTGCGCACCATCTTCCAAGCCATCTCCCTGCACGACACGCTCGATCTCTCCATCACGCCCGGTTCAAGTGCACTGCAAGTCTCTCTTCAATGCAGCGATCCCGCGCTGCCGGTGGGCCCCGAGAATCTCGTTTTCCGTGCCATCGAAGCCATCAGCCGGGAAATCGGTTTTCAAGGCCGCGTGTCCGTATACCTGGAGAAAAAAATTCCTGTCGCGCGCGGGCTGGGCGGCGGCTCCAGCGACGCAGCGGCGGCCATGATCGGCATGCTGCGGCTCACGAAAATAAAGTTGCCGCTCGCACGCCAGATTGAGATCGCCTCGTCGCTCGGCGCGGACGTCCCGTTTTTCCTCTTCGGCGGACGGGCCCTGGCCGTCAGCCGTGGCGATGAAATCTATCCGCTACCGGATGTGCCGCGCCGCACCATCCTGGTTGTCTCCCCCAAGGACGTTGGCGTCAGGACCAAAGACGCCTACCAGTGGATTTCTGCGGAATTGACAAACCGCGCCGAAGCCCCTAGAATTGCAGGGTTCTGCGCTCTGTGCTGGAGCCGGCTGGGTCGCGGCGTCTCGAATGATTTCGAGGGGCCCGTCTTTCGCCGCCATCCGCGCCTTGGAGAAATCCGGGCCGGTTTGCTCCGGGGAGGAGCCGCAGATGCCGCGCTGGCGGGTAGCGGGTCGGCGGTGTTCGGAGTCTTCCGAAACCCAGCGCAGGCGCGCCGAGCCGCTCGTACGTTTCCGGAAGACTCGATTTTCGTCGTCGAAACTCTTTCCAGGGAAAAGTATGGCCGGTCACTCGCTTGGCGTGTGACCGGCTGAGGACACCGATTTGACGGACGACAAATTCAAAATATTTTCAGGAACCGCGAATCCGGTTCTGGCCGACGCCATCTGCGGCTATGTGGGCGTCAAGCGCGGCCGCGCCGAGCACGGCCAGTTTTCGGACGGTGAAACGCGCTACCAGATTCTTGAAAATGTCCGCGGCGCGGATGTCTTCGTGGTCCAGCCCTGCTGCCGCCCGGTGGATTTCCACCTGATGCAGTTGCTGCTGATGATTGACGCGTTCAAGCGCGCTTCCGCCTGGCGCATTACGCCGGTGATTCCCTATTACCCCTACGCGCGGCAGGACCGCAAGGACCGCCCACGCGTGGCCATTTCGGCGAAGCTGGTGGCCGACTTGCTCGAAACCGCGGGTTCGAGCCGCGTGCTTTCACTCGACCTGCACGCGCCGCAGATTCAGGGATATTTCAATATCCCCGTGGATCACTTGTTCGCTGCGCCGGTGATCGTCGAGTACTTCCAGAAGAAGAAACTCGGTCCCATCACCGTCGTCTCACCGGATGCCGGCGGTGTCGAGCGCGCGCGCTATTTCGCGAAAAAAATTGATGCTCCCCTGGCCATCGTGGACAAGCGCCGCATCGACGTGAACGTCAGCGAAGTGATGCATCTTATCGGCGACGTCAAGGGCCGCCCCGCTCTGGTGATTGACGACATGATTGACACCGCCGGGACGCTGGTAAAAACGGCCGAAGCGCTGCTCGAAAATGGCGCCACCAAAGTGTATGCCGCCTGCACCCACGCGGTGCTTTCGGGGCCGTCGGTAGAGCGCATTACGAAATCAAAGATTGAGGAAGTGGTCGTGACGGATTCAGTGCCGCTCAGTGACGAAGCACGCAACATTTCGCGCATCAAAGTCCTGAGCGTGGCGGGGCTTCTGGCCCGCGGCATCCAGTCCATTCACGAAGAAACTTCCATCAGCGAGCTTTTTATTTGAACTTGGAAGGGCGGGGTTTCAACCCCCCCCGCAAGGAATCTTATAAACGGGGGCTTTAGCCCCTAAAGCCAGTTAGAGGAAGGCCAATGGAAACATTCACAGTCGAAGGTCAAATCCGCGAAGAGCGCGGCAAGGGGCCCGCGCGCCGCGCGCGGCGCATCGGCATGGTCCCGGCCACGCTCTATGGCGACCACAAAAATCCCATCGCGCTGGCGGTTAACTCCAAGCAAGTCGCGCGCATTCTGCGCTCCGAAACCGGCCACAACACCATCTTCTCCGTCAAAGTCGCCGGCGGCCAGGAAGAAAAGGCCATGGTCAAGGATTGGCAGGTCGATCCCGTCAGCGGCTCAC
>Ga0210408_10003728_pt1 | contig 13899 bp, 14 predicted proteins | sample IncBWH4MmetaG_FD_155471 | JGI IMG/M metagenome (GOLD analysis project Ga0210408, IMG submission 155471) | Forest soil microbial communities from Barre Woods Harvard Forest LTER site, Petersham, Massachusetts, United States - Inc-BW-H-4-M | ecosystem: Environmental > Terrestrial > Soil >...
GGTGGAAGGCCCGGGGTACTCGGGCGGCTTCGTCGGCGGCTCGCAGATCGACCCGTGGGTGGCCTCGCTTGGGGGCACGCGCACACTCGTGGACAACGCCCAGGCGGGCCACGCTCAGTACGACGGCTTCAAGACCAACGGCGTCGACTATCAGGTCGTTGTCGGGATCGGGACGCCAACGATCACCGCGATGAATTTCTCCTTCAACGAATTCGAACCGCTGCAGTTCGTGCAGGTGTGGTTTGGCTCGGGCGATGGCACCGTGCCGGCGCGCTCGGCGACGCAGGGCGCCTACGAAGGCTCGGCGCCGCTCGGCGAGAACGTGCCGATTCACTACGTCTGCGGCGTCGGTCACGTCGCGCTGCCGGGCAACGCGACGGTGCAAGGTCGCATCGAAGGCTTCCTGATCAAGGGAGAACCGGTCAACGGGACCGACGAGTGCTCCTACACCGGCGTTGAGACCGAATGGTACGTGCTGCCGATCCCCAACCACGGGGCTTTCGCGAGCGCAGCGGCAAGCGCCGACGCGACGGTGGTCACCCCCAGCGGGAGCATGACGCTCGAACAAGCCTTCAATCAGGGGATCGTGCAAGTAATCCGTAACGGCTACAAGTGGATAGTGGTGACCGACAGCGGCCATCCGGCGACGTTGAAGCTCAGCGGCAAGGGCGTGGTCTTCACCACCCGCTCGCTGACCAGCGCCGGCAAGGGCCTCGCGAAAGGCAGTGGCCCGGCCCACTATTACGGCCCGGTCAATGGATCGGTGACGATCGACCAAGCGGGGGCCGTGAAGCGCGAAGGCAAGAAGCTCGAGGCCGTCCGTGCACGCCGCGCCCCGCACACGACGGCGCAGGTTACCCGTCGCGGGCGCTGGTTCATCGTGCGGTTGACCACGAAGCGCTCCGCGGGCATCGCTACATATGTGAAATACGGCAAAGGCCCCGCCAAGCGCTACCGCAAGCCGCTAAAGCTCACGAAGGCCAAGCTGAAGGCCCTGCGCTTCGCCAGCGTGGACAGGCTTGGCGACTGGGAGCGCATGCGTCGCCTCGCCGCTCCGCACTGACCGCTCAGCTGAAGCGACTGAAGCGCTTGGCGTGCAGATCGCGTATTCGTTGCCAGACGGGGTCCTGTTTCGAGAGTCGTCCCGTTAGCCCCGTTTTTGTTATGTATCAGGTGATCCCGGACACATGTCTCGGGAGATCGTGGACACGTATTCAACAGCATGGCCCGCTGAGGGAGGCGAGGGCGCAGGCGGCCTCAAAGAGCCGGTCGTCTCCCCAGAACAGCTCGTCCTCGATAGCGAACGTGGGCACGCCGAAGACCCCAAGCGCATGGGCCGCGTCGGTGGCTTCGCGCAAGGCGAGCTTGATCGCGGGGTCGCGCGTGGCCTCCTCCACCTCGCGCCGGTCAAGGCCGGCCTGCCCGGCTGCTTGGAGGACGTGCTCGGGAAGCCCCAAATCGTGGCCTTGGACAAACGCCTCGCGGAAGGCGGCGAGCGCAAAGTCGACTCCGTGCCCGACCTGGAAGGCGTAGGTTGCGGCGCGCATCGCGTACAGGTAATTGGAAGGCCACGGGTCGGGCCAGCGGATCGGCTCCAGCTCATACTGCTGAGTGCGCGCCTCGACCTCGGCCATCCCGGCTTGGCGGCTCGAGGGGTCGCGCAGTGCCCACGAGGATCTTCCTGTGAGCTTGAACAAGGCGCCGAGTGAGATGGGCTGCCACGCGACGGGCTGAGGCAGGGTCTTTTCGAGGCGCTCGGCCGTCAAGTAGGCGAAGGGCGAGCCGAGGTCGAAGTAGAAGGTTGCTCGAGCTGTGGCCATCGTCTCCTACCCTAATCAAGGCGCATACCCTGGCCCCACGCTCTGATGTACGGGCACGTCGCGAGATCTCGGTCGGACCCTGCTGGTGAGCTTGCACGGATAGGATCGCTCGGTGTCCACCGAGCCGCATCCTTTGACGGGCCCCATTTTCAAGATGATCGCGCCCCGCCGCTGGCTGCGTGAGCTGGGGCGCGTGGACGCCGCACTGTATGCGACTGTCGCGGGCACCCCCACGCCCGCGCTGGACAAGTCGATGCGAAGGCTCTCAGGCGCGGCCAACTACTCGCGGCTGTCGATCGTCTCTGCCGCTGTGCTCGCGCTAGCGGGTGGGCCCAACGGCCGTCGCGCCGCGGCGTTCGGCCTTGCTTCGGTCACGGTGACGGCAACCGTCGTTAATCTCGGGGTCAAGCCGCTCAGCCGTCGCGGTCGCCCAGACCGCGTGGCCGAGCGCGTGCCGATGGACCGTCATGTGCGGATGCCGGTTTCGACATCCTTCCCCTCCGGTCATGCCGCGGCCGCGTTTGCGTTCGCCACGGGCGTCGGCCACGTGTCGCCGACGGCCGCCATCCCACTACGAGTATTGGCGGCGCTCGTCGGCTACTCGCGGGTGCACACGGGCGTGCACTACCCCGGCGACGTCGTGGTCGGTTCGCTCATGGGCACGACGCTCGCCCAGCTCACGACGCAGGTCCTCGACCACCGTTGAGGCTGACACCAGGCAGTACACGGAAGCGAGAGCGTTGTGGCCATGGATAATTTCATGCGGTACCCTGGATGGATGGCTACCGCGCTAGATAAAGCCCAACTGCGCGATGCTCTCGATCGGGCGGCGATCGTGATCGATGCTGAAGATCTGGAGCGTTCGCGGAGGGACCCGCGCGTGCGGGCTTTCCACGAGAGCGCGGAGGCGTTGTTGGTTGAACTGGAAGCCGAAGGCGCCGAGTACTCCTAGAGACTGACCCACTGACGCCGCAAACTCCGATTCCCGGGTACTCGCTGCTGTGAGTCCCGAAACCCGAAGTGCTCTCGCCACATCTCGGCGGTCGGCTCGTCGAACGGGTCAACTACAAGCGCGGTTGCGCCTACGTATGTGCGTGCGCGACGGGCAGTTCCAGTCGCGTGACGGAGCAACTCGGCGCCAATGCCTGGCGCGTCCGCGGCGCGAGCGAACTGGGCAAGCAGGATTGCCGGCTGGGTCCGGTACCGCACCCCTCCGAGTTGCGCTCGCTCCGCTGTGTCGAGCGTGATCTGGGCCGCGCAGAGCGCATAGACGCCCGTGACCCTTCCGTAGCTGAGCCGCAACCGGACCGTCGCCTCCTGAGGCTCGTGAAAAGCATGCTCGACCAGCCATCGGGAGACGCTCTCGCCGGCCGGTCCGGGTGGGGCTTTGAATGCTTGGATAGCGTCCTCGAGCACCGGTAGGGCCCGTGCGACTTGGTCTACGCGCACGTAGGCGCGAGCGTGCCTCAGCACATCGCGCGAGATCGGGAACGGCCCGCTCATTGAGGTGGCTCGTGGTGGGGGACATTTTGGTGCGTTTCTATGGAACTTGCTCGACATTCACGTGCGTTCGACTCAGGATCTGAGTTTTAAAATGGCGAACCAGCCGCATTGTAGCAAAAACACAAGAGAGTGTGCCGACTCTTTCGCAGACATGTGTCGTAGCATCACAGGAGCTAGTAGGCGCTCATGCAAGCGCACGGGCCGAGCGGGCGGGCTTGCTCAGGCGCCGTCGACGCCTGAGGCAACCACATACACGATGTGGGCGCGCGCTACGGCGAGGAAGGCGTGCCGCTCGACTGGGCTGCCGTCGAGAGGGGTGAGCGTGACGTCGGTAAGCGTGAGGAAGTCGCGCTCGGAGGCGTTGAGCATGTCGGAGACGCGCGAGCGGTAGCCATCGCGGGCAAGCATCAGGGAGCCTTCGATGCGATGGCGAGGCGTCTCCAGACGGATCCGCTCGCGCCGCTCCTCGCTGCCATGGGGGTCCTCGTGGAGGCTCTGCTCCTCGCTTGGATCGATGCTCATCCGGTCATTATCGGGCTTTGCGAGCGTGGACGCGGTCCTCGTGGGACATACAGGTCGCTCCGGCCACCAGGTACCGAGATCGCGACAACGCGGTCAGCCGGCGCCTGAGGCAGCCGCCGGCTGACGTTGCGATCTAAGGAATGACGATCGTGAAGGCGTAGTTGCTCGAGGCAACGCCGGCCAGTGTGTAGGTGTCAACCTCGAAGTTGCCAGCCGAGCAATTGGTGTGCTGTGCGTTGATCGCGACGATGCCGGGCGTTTTTGAGGCATAGCTGACCTCGGGTGAGGCAACCGCAGCGTCGGAGTCGGAGCTGACCGGCGAGTCCGCGGCGAGGCAGTAGACACCCGTGGCCGGTCTTGCGACGCTGGCGATGTGCGAGGTCTGAGCGCTGACGAGCCCAGTCGCCGACGGCGTGCTCGATACAAGGTCGGCTGCGACTACGGCATAGGCCCTGGCGGTCCCGGGCGGGCCTTGGATGCCTTGGATCCCTGGGTTGCCCTGCTTTCCCTGGACCCCCTGCTTGCCCTGGGGCCCTGTTTTCCCGGTCAACCCGCGCGGCCCCGGAGGCCCGGGCAGCCCTCGCAAGCCGCGAGGCCCGCGCACCAGGCACTCGCGCACGCGGTGGTGGGCGACGTGGGCGATGAAGCATTTGGTGGAGGACGTGTGTGCGACAGGCGCGTTGCCGATGCCAGCGAGCGCGGGCACGGCGACGGTCATCGCGCCGAGCACGGCTGGTGTGGCGAGCAAAGTTAGGGTGCGGTGGCGCATGGGCTTCTCCCTTTCGTGGACCAGGCTGTGACCCATAACCGCTGGGATGCCCCGAAGGAGCGGTATTCGGCAAACTAGTGCCTCACACGCGCGCATGCGAGGCATGCCGCAAGTAGACGCGAGGCATGCCGCAAGTAGACAACATCGCGCTCGCGCGCACGCGCGCGAGTCATGCCCTGCGATAGAACAACAACCCTGCCCTCGCGGGCGAGCAGGCCGTGGCGAGCAACGAGGATGCGGAGGCTCAGCCGATTCGCTCGGGCACGCGTGCAGGCAAGCCCGCGCGCACGGGGGCGGCCGGCCCCGATGCGCTGGCCGGGCGGTTGCGCTCTTCGCGCACGATGTAGAGCGGGCGGTGCTTGACCTCGTCGTAGATGCGCCCTACGTACTCGCCGATGACGCCGAGCGCGATCAGTTGGATGCCGCCGATCAGGAGGATCAGGATCGTGATCGTGCCGAAGCCCGGCAGGTAGGAGTCGGTGAGCCGGAGTCCCAGGACGACGGGGATCGCTACGAATGCGATGCCCGCCGAGAGCAGGCCCGCGTAGGTGGCCAGTTGCAGGGGCAGGTGGGAGAAGGAGGCGATCGCATCGAGGGAGAAGCGCAGCATCTTGCGCAGGGTGTACTTCGTCTCGCCGGCGGAGCGGGCGTCGCGCTCGTAGGGGACGGCCGTCTGGGTGAAGCCCACCCAGACGGTCATGCCGCGCAAGAAGCGGGAACGCTCGGTCATCGAGAGCAGGGCATCGAGTGCGCGGCGGTCCAGCACGCGAAAGTCGCCTGAGTTGGGCTCGAGGTCTACCTGGGCAAGCTTGTCGAAGAGCTTGTAGAACCAGGAAGCCGTGGCCAGCTTGAAGGCCGTCTCGCCTTGGCGCTGGCGGCGCACCGCGTAGACCACGTCAGAGCCGTGCTCCCACTGCTCGATCATGCGCGGGATCAGCTCGGGGGGGTCCTGGAGGTCGGCGTCGATCATCGCTACTACATCGCCACGGGCGTGCTCTAGGCCGGCCGTGAGGGCGGCTTGGTGGCCGAAATTGCGCGAGAGATGGATGACGCGCACGCGCGAGTCCTCGGCGGCGAGACGGTCGAGCAGGGCGGGCGTGGAGTCCGAGGAGCCGTCGTTGACTAGCACCAGCTCGAACGTGTAGTCGGCCACCGCCGAGCAGGCACGCTTGACGAACGCTTCGACGAGCTCCTCCTCGTTGTAGACGGGAGCGACGACGCTGAGCAGGGTCGGTATGCGCGCGTGGGCGCTTGAGATCTTTGCTTGTGAGTCCGACATGTTGCCTTCCAGGAGTGGCGAAGCTGGTTAAGTACCGAGCATGACAAGAGTAGGGGACCGAGCCGTGCGAATCCTGAGAATGCCCTTGATATTGCAGTTCGTGAAGTTCGGGATCGTGGGTGTGTCGAACACGTTGATCTCCTTCGCCGTGTACACGTTGCTGCTGAAGGTGTTCGGCGTCTGGTACGTGGCGGCGTCTGGTATCGGCTTTGGGGTAGGGGCGGTGAATGGCTTCCTGTGGAATCGGGCGTGGACGTTCAGGGGTCATGTTGGCGATGCGCTGACGCCCGTGCGCTGGTTCGTGGTGCAGTCTTGCGGGTTGCTTCTCGACCTCGGCCTTGTGTACGTGCTCGTCGATGGCGTGGGGCTGGACGAGCTGGTGGGCCAGGCGCTAACGACCGCGATCGTGACGGTGCTGACGTTCTTCGTGAATCGCGCCTGGACATTCGGGGGACACACGCCGGCGGCGCTTGTGGATAGCCGCCTCGATACTTAGGGCGTCTTTTGCGTTGGGGTGTCTTTGCGGGAGCCAAGTGCGCTCCCGACCGCATCTGACCTCGCGGCCGGTCGTCTCTCCCTGGCACGCAACCGTGCAAGGGCCTCAGCGGAACACGGACAGCAAGGACAGTCCGGCCGGGATTGGTCCCCCGCGCCCGATGACCGCGGCCTCCAGGTTCAGGGGTTGGCGCAGGGCCCAGTTGAGCGGAGCCGGCGGCACCCACAGGTCGAGGCTCGACTTGGTGGTTGAGGGCTTGAAGCGCTCCAAGGCGCGCAAGAGGATCGCGACTGGAAGCAGCAATGAGTTGAAGTGGGATGAGCTATCGAGCTGCCAGCCGGCGCTCTGAGCCGCGGCGAGCAGGGTGCGGCGGTTGTAGCGGCGGTGGTGGTGGTTGATCTCGTCGTGGCCGCTCCATAGCCACTGGTAGGCGGGGACCGTCACGAGCAAGGCCCCGCCCGGCTTGGTTACGCGGCGCAGCTCGCGCAACGCCGATATGTCGTCTTCGAGGTGCTCGATCACGTCGAGGCTGACCGTCAAGTCGAAGGACGCAGCGTCGAAGGGCATGTCCATGACCGACCCTTCCAAGACCTCGCCGACACCCCTGCCGCGTGCCAGCTGGACGCTCGTGGGGGAGAGCTCCACGCCGGTTACGGTCCCGTGGCGGGCCAAGTCGACCATGTTGCGTCCGCTGCCGCAGCCAGCGTCGAGGATCTGCGCGTGCGCGGGCAGTCCGAGGCGGGCGATCGCTTGCTGAAGGACGCGACGGCGGCCCTGATACCACCAGTGGCGGTCCTCGGCGCGGTGCGTTTGCAGCTCGTACTCAAGCTCCATTCACGGGCATCTTTCACGAACGGGCGGCGGCGCGCGGCGCGACCCCCCTCAACGGTCCTACCCGAAGCGTTCGGTGGGCTATCGTTTGCATGCGCTCCCTGGTGGTGGAGCCGACCACGAACAGGAGGAGCGAGCATGGCCAGGAAGTGGCAGGTTCTACCGGCGAGCTTGGTCTTGATGGCCGCTTTGGCCGTGGTGAGCGCCGCCTTGGCCGCCAGCCAGGTCAAGAGTGGCTCCTACAAAGGCAGCCTGATGCCCTCCAACGACGGTGTGCTCGTCAGCTTCAAGGTGTCCGCCAGCGGCAAGCAGGTGACGGCGCTGACCATCGCCAACACGCCGCTCTACTGCAGCGGAGGTGGCCGGCCCACGCCTGTGCACTTCAAAAACGCCTCCATTTCAAGCAAAGGCGCGTTCTCGAGCACCGGCAAGTACGTGATCCGCGAAGGTCCCATGAAGGGCAAGGTCGGCACGACGCTGAAGATCACCGGTCAGTTCCTCAAAGGCCGCAAGGAGCGGGGAACGCTGACTACTAAATACACGGGCGCCCCCAAGTGCGGCGGCCAATCGCCGTATTCGACGAAGGCCTGAGCGGTGCCTGGCGGAGGGGTTTGCACAACAGAGATCGCACGGGCGACTTGATGCCAGTGTCGCACACTGATGGTGGCCGCCGCGGGCGCCGAGGCGGAGCGCCTTGATCTCGATGTGTTCATGCGCCAGGGCATCGACTACCGCGAGAAGGGCTCGGGCTTGGAGCGCCTGTCGCGGCTGTTGCTGGACCTCAATATCACTCACCCGATGCCAGTGCGCCGTGTGCACGAGCTCATGGAGTGGGTCAAGGCGGGCGACTACGACCGGATCGTCGACGGCTCCTATCCGAGACGCGGCGAGCCTGTCAAACCGCGCGAGGAGGCCGGGGACGCCGCCGCGCACTATTCCGAGCGTTTCCGCGAGATGCTCCGCGAGGCGGGCGAGTCGGTCGGGGATGTGGGCCAGCAGCTCGGCGACTGGCTGCGCCGCACCGGGGAGGGGGAGTAGACCGGCCGAAGCGGTGCAAGCGCTGGCTGAGTTGCCTACGCAGGTCATGACGGGTTGGGGTCAGGCCGCCGAAGGTATCGCACGTATCCCTGGGCAAGCACCCGGCCGTGGAAGGCGTCTGTGCCCAGACGTCGCGTCGAGCGCATGTGGAGCCCGCGGCGTCACGCGCTGGCGGCGAAACTCTCCCCGGCTCGTCTCGCGTCGCGTGTCAAGACGGCAATCAATGCCTCAACCACCATGGCATCGAATTGGGTCCCGGCGCCGTGGCGCAGCTCAGCCAAGGCGGCGTTGTAGCCGATCGAGTCGCGGTAAGGCCGATCGCTGGTCATCGCCTCATAGGCGTCGGCAACCGCCACAATGCGCGCCTCCAAAGGGATCGCACCGGCGTTGAGGCCAAGTGGATAGCCCAGGCCGTCGGGGCGCTCGTGGTGGGCAGCCACCCATTCGCGCACGTCGGAGAGGCTGATGTGCTCGATCATCTGTGCGCCCAGTTCGGGATGGCGCTTGACGAGCTCGTACTCCTCGGGCGTGAGCGGGCCCGGCTTGCGCAGGATGCTGTTGGGGACCCCCGCCTTGCCGATGTCGTGCAGGATGCCGGCGAGCCGGATGCGACTGATGCGCCACTCGGGTAGGCCCAGCTCGCGGGCCATCATCTCCGCGTAGCGGCCCACGGTCTCGGAGTGGCGTGCGGAGCCTGAGAAGCGCAGGTCGACGGCCTCGGCCATATCGAGGACGGCGATCACGAAGCGCTCGCCCTGGATGTCGTGCACGTCGCTTGGCATGCGTTGCGCTAATCGCAATATGGGACTGTGGCGAACCGTGCGGTTGCGCCCACTCTCCTTGGCCGCATAGAGCGCCTCGTCGGCGGCGTGCAAGAGCGAAGCGGCTGTCTCCGCGTGCTCGGGGTAGAGAGACAGGCCGAAGCTGATCGTCAAGGGCGTCGGGTCCTCTGCGAACTCCTCGCGCACGGCTTGGCGCAAGCGCTCGGCCAAGGCATAGGCATCGTCGTGCTCGGTGTCGGGCACGATCAGGGCGAACTCCTCGCCGCCTACGCGCGCGGCGGCGTCGATTTGGTGCTTTCCCTCGCGCAAGAGCCGAGCCACGCGCTGGAGAGCCAGGTCGCCGACGTGATGGCCGGAGCGGTCGTTGATGTCCTTGAAGTCGTCGAGGTCGCCGACCAAGACTCCCATCGCGCTACCCGACCGGCGGGCCCGTTCCAGCTCGAGGTCGAGTAGCTCGCGAAAGCCGCGCCGGTTTGAAAGCTTGGTCAAAGGGTCGGTGCGGGCGGCGTCGTAGAGGCGCGCGATCAGGAGCTCGACGCGGGCGCGCATCACCATGATCACCATGGCGCCGACGAGCAGAGTGCCCATGCCGACCAGCCACCACGCGGAAATGGCGCCCAGCGGCGCTGTGGTCACCAGGAGCGTCCCGTAGGCAAGGCCGACATAGACGATCTGGACGGCGGTTTGCCTATGGGTGAAGAAGTAGGAGGAGTAGAGGAAAACCCACAGGTAGAAAAACACGAGCGGGCTGGGCGCTTCGCCCGAGAAATAGGCCGCACTTGTGATCAAAGTGCTGCCCCAGGCAAGTGTGAGATGCAAGGTCCAGGCCGGCAGCCTGGACGCCTGGGTGTAGAGCGCGGCGGCGGTCGAGTAGGCGCAGGCGATGATCGCGAGCAGCCCGAGCTCGTTGGCGCGCTCGGGGTGGGGCAAGACCACTGTCAGCGCGGCGAGGGTCGCGCCCGCGGCGAACAAGGTGGCAAGTACCTTCGCGACCAGGCTGGCCTGTAGGCTGGAACCTACGAACGATCCGCCCCAGATATCGTCGCGGCCATCCCCTTGTGAGAGGGCGGACATGACCTTCGTGTAGCGACTGCCCGCTGAGCCGGCGAGGGAGTTAGGAACTGTTCGCATTGTTGGTTATGGCTTAGGGTAAACAGCCTACGAGGAACTCCGACTATTCGCAACCGTACGACGATCATGGTGCTCGGCATTGCGCAGTTCGTGAGGGCCTGCCGATGGTCTCCCAAGCACAATTCAAGGGCGGTGTGGAAGCGGCGGGCGTGACCGCGCCTCAAAGCGATGCGCTTGTGGCCTACTACATACAGCCAATCGCAGATAGACGCACTCGAGCGGGCACTGCTTGTGGCATCCGGGTTCGTGCTCGTGGGCCTGTGGTTCGCCTGCTCGCCTCCGGTAGAGGCGCTTGCCAGGGATGAGGGAGAGGAGCGACTCCCCGCCGATCTCTCCGCCGTCGATGAAGCGATGGCGTGAGTCTCTATCAGCCCGAGCTCTCGCTCGGCACGGTCTGTGGCAACGACGGCTCCACCCGCAGCAAGCGCGCTGGTAGCTGCGGCAGCCACCAATTCCAGCGACCGAATAGGGAGATGACCGCGGGCACGAGCAAGGCTCGGATTACGGTGGCGTCCAAGAGGATGCCGGCGGCAAGTCCCGTGGCGAGCACCTTGATTTCGGTCTCGGGGCCCGATGCCAGGGAGACGAACGCCAAGAACAGGATCAGAGCGGCGCTCGTGACCAGGCGCCCGGTGCGTCCGATGCCGCGCACCACGGCGCTGTCGGTCGAGCCGGTGGCGTCGTATTCCTCGCGCATGCGCGCGAGGATGAACACCTCGTAGTCCATCGAGAGGCCGAACAGGAAGGCGAACACCATCAGAGGGATCCAGGCCGTCACCGAACCAGTCGCCGGGATCCCCCAAATGAAATGCGAGCCGTAGCCGCGCTGCCACACGAGGTCGAGCACACCCCAGGCGGCGCCCACGCTGATCACATTCAGGATGACCGCCTTCAAGGGCAGCAGGAGGGAGCGGAAGGCGCGCGCGAGCAGGACGAACGTGATCACGGCAATCAGGACGATCATCAGGGGGAAGTTGCCGTAGACGGCTTCGATGAAGTCCTCGTTCTGGGCGGCCAGGCCGCCGAGATGCACCTCGGGACCGCTCGCCAGCGCCGCGGTGCGCACGCGATCGAGCGTGTCACGGCCACTCGAGGACGAACCATCGGGAATCGAGAACGCGTCCACGATGGCGGCGCCCGGGCGCTGCCACCGCGGTGAGGCGGGAGCCACCGCGCCCTGCACCCCCGGCACCTTGGCGAGCGCCTGGGCAACGGCGGTTGAAGAGGTCGAGCCTTCGACCAGTGCCTCGTTGGGAAGGAGAGCGCCCGAGCCGATTCCCGATCTCTCGAGCGCAACGAGGCCCTGCTTGGCATCGCCCTGCTTGGCGATCGTATTCACGTTTGGCAGGCCCGGCTGCAGGCTGGTGGCTGCGATCACCAGCGCGGCGAGCACCAGCGCGGCGCCGATCGCGGCGATCCAACGGCGGCGCACGACCCACTCCGCCCATCTCGTCCACGAGCGGCTAGCCTTGTCATCGCTGCGCACATGCGGCCAATCCAAGCGTGAGCCGAACTTGCTCAACACGACCGGAAGCAATGTCAATGCCACGATCACGCTGATCAACGGAATCAGCATGCCGCCGTAGCCCACCGAGCGCAGAAACGGGAGCGGCAGGGCGATCAGCGCGAGCAGACCGATCGCTACGGTGGTGCCGCTGAAGACGACCGCGCGTCCCGCGGTTTCCATGGCGCGCTGCACCGCCGCCTCCCCCTCCAGGCCATGGGCGCGCTCCTCGCGCCAGCGCACGACCACGAGCAGGGAGTAGTCGATCGACACGCCGAGGCCGATCAAGGCGATCAGGAACTGGACGATCGGCGAGATTTCGGTGACTGTAGTCAGGCCCCACACCACGAGGAAGGTGGTGAGGATCGCGACGATGGCCATCATGATTGGCACGATCGCAAGGAAGGAGGCGAACACGAAGGCCAAGACCAGGAGCGCCCCGAAGCCGCCAAGCAGAGCCTCAACGAGGACGCCCGGGCCATTGCCGCCGCCGCTCTGGAGCGAAAGCACGTCAAAGCCGGTGAGGTGCACTGGGGCGCCCGCCACCGTCATGCCCCTGAGCGCGGCGCTTGCTTTTTCGGCAGCCTTGGGATTGTTTTCAAAGGCTTGGGTGCGGTCGGGCGGGGGATAGGCGACGATGAAGGTGGTGTGCCCGTCCTTTGATACGAATGCCTTGCTGGCGGTGCTGGCATAGCCGGCGATGCGGCTTCCTGGGAGCGTGTGCTCCAGGCGCGCTTCGACCGCCTCGAGTTCGGCACGCACCGAGGGAGAGCTCGGCGACTGTCCCGCGGGAAGCGTGACCACCGGCAAGAGCGGCGCCCCGTTGCCACCCGTGCCGTGGAAGCTCTGGTCGATGCGCTGGTTGGTGACCCAACCTTCCTTGCCTGGGACCGAGAACTTTTGTTTGAGGGCTTTGCTCGCCGTGCCGGAGGAGGCCATGCCGACGAGGGTGAGCGCCACCCAGAAGACGACGACCGTGCGCTTGTGGGCGAGCACCCAGCGGGTGAGCGGTGCCATGTGCGTTCCCTTCCGTTCCAGTTGACGTTGTTGGAGCTAAGACGCCGGCGTGCTCCAGAACTCATCGGCCATCTCGCGCCGGGCTTCTGTTCGTTGGCAGTGCCCGCGCACCGACCCACCATAGCCTGGCACAAGACGCCGGAACCCCAAGGACTTGGAGGTTAGACTGGTTTGCTTGGATTGCGCGCGAGAGGAGATTCGATGAAGGCCGTGTTGATCCATGAGACAGGTGGCCCGGATGTCCTGAGCTACGAGGAGACCGAGCGTCCAGAGCCCGGCGAGGGGGAGGTCCTGATCGCGGTGCGCGCGGCCTCGGTGAATCCGATCGACTGGAAGATCAGACGCGGGCTGCGCGAGACCCAGTTGCCGAAGATCCTGGGCAACGACGTGTCTGGCGTGGTCGAGGTCTCGCGCGCGGAGGACTTCGTGGAGGGCGATGAGGTGTTCGGGATCGCGCCCAGCGGCGGCTACGCGCAGTTCGCGACGGCGCCGGGCGCAATGATCGCAAAGAAGCCGGCCGGCATGAGCCATGAGCAGGCGGCGGCGCTACCCGTTGCGGGAATGACGGCCTGGCAGGCCTTGTTTGACCGCGGTGGGCTGCAGGAGGGCCAGAGCGCCTTGGTCGCCGGTGGTGCGGGCGGGGTCGGGCATCTGGCGGTGCAGTTCGCCAAGCATGTGGGCGCCAGGGTGCTCGCGACGGGTTCCTCGCGCAACCGCGAGTTCGTGATGGGCCTGGGCGCGGATGAGTACATCGACTACACCAGCCAAGACATCGGCGAGAGGGCAAAAGACGTGGACGTGGCATTCGATACGGTCGGCGGTGAGACGACAGAGTCGCTGCTGCCCGCGTTGCGCGCGGGCGGCGTGCTCGTGACGATCGCAAATGCCCCGCCCGAGCAGGCGGCCGCTGAGCGCGGTGCTCGTGCGGAGTTGCTCGTGATGAGCCCGAGCTCCGAGTTGCTCGCTCGCATCGCCAGGCTGCTCACCGAAGGAGAGGTGCGCGTGGAGATCGCGCGCACGTTCCCGCTCGGCCAGGCCCGCCAAGCGCACGAGCTCAGCGAGGCCGGCCACACGCGCGGGAAGATCATCCTGGTAGCCAGCGATTAGTCTGGGCAGCCTCCGGGATGTGCTGACAGGCGCGGCTCATCTTGCCTCCATCTTTCGGGCACGGTAGACGATGTCTGCGGGGATGCGTCCTTGGGTGAGT
>Ga0210408_10003729_pt1 | contig 13896 bp, 6 predicted proteins | sample IncBWH4MmetaG_FD_155471 | JGI IMG/M metagenome (GOLD analysis project Ga0210408, IMG submission 155471) | Forest soil microbial communities from Barre Woods Harvard Forest LTER site, Petersham, Massachusetts, United States - Inc-BW-H-4-M | ecosystem: Environmental > Terrestrial > Soil >...
GACGATCTGACCGCAGAGCTGGGGACCTTTCCGCTGTTTCACTACTGGGGTCCAGCCGCCGGCATCCAGTCCTCCCGGTGGATCGCCCGAGCGGCTCGCTCGATCCTCGAGCGGGAGCAGCCGGATCTCACGCTTGTCTATCTGCCACACCTCGACTACGACCTGCAGCGGTATGGTCCCGACGCGCCCCAGGCGGTGGCTGCCGCCCGCGAGATCGACGAGCTGGCCGGGGGCCTGGCCGAGGACGCACGCGAACGCGGAGCCGCCGTCGTGATCGTGTCCGAGTACGGGATCACGACGGTCTCCCGCCCGGTGGACATCAACCGCGCGCTGCGACGCGCGGGCCTGCTGCACGTGTACGTTCAGGATGGGATGGAGTACCTGGACCCATGGACCTCCCGGGCGTTCGCCGTCGCCGACCATCAGCTGGCCCACGTGTACGTGCCCGACCCGGGCGACGTCCGCGTGGTCAAAGAGCTGCTGGCTCAACTGCCGGGGCTGGACCTGCTGCTTGACGCAGAAGGCCAGGCGGAGGCTGGTCTGGCGCACGAGCGGTCAGGCGAGCTCGTGGCGATCGCCGAGCCGGACACCTGGTTCACCTACTACTACTGGCTCGATGACAACCGGGCTCCCGACTTCGCGCGGCTCGTCGAGATTCACCGCAAGCCCGGCTACGATCCCGCCGAGCTGTTCATGGATCCCGCTGACCGGACCGTCAAGTTGCGCGCGGCGCTGGCGCTCGCGCGCAAGAAGTCGGGGATGCGCTACACGATGAACGTCGTACCGCTGGATCCGCGGTGGGTGCGCGGCAGCCATGGCCGTCTGCCGGACGATCCGGCCGATGGGCCACTGCTGTTGTGCTCGGACGTCGCCGAGCGTCGCGACCGGATGGGCGCCCACGAGATCAGGGATCTGCTGCTGCGCCTGCTCGCCGCGGGCGGCTGACGGGCCCGCGACGATCATCGCTGGGGCGGCCGGATGGCCCGCGGCGATCACCGCCGGCCACTCTCTCGATCGACCCGGGCGTCGCAGCCGGGTGTGCCGATCTCAGGCTCGCGGCGGCCAATCGCTTCGCTGGATCGAGCCGCTGCCGGGCGTCGCCCTCATCGACCCTCGAGCAGGCTCGAAGTGCCCGAAGTCGAGCACGTGCAGGCGCCCGTCGGGCCCGAACTTCACGTCCAGCGGGCGATGGAAAGTGGGGGTGGAGATGAACGTCGCCTCCCAACTCACCGGATCGACGATCGCCAGGTTGCGTCCGACGCGTGGGCCGGAGGGCGCGGTCATCGGCACCTCGTCGCCGAACATGGCTATCACGATGCGCCCGTCGGGGGCCTCGTCGAGCTTCGTGGCGGCGACATGCGCGGTGAACGCGGCGAGCGGCCGCTCCGGCTTCGGAAGCTCGTCGTGGTTGGCCAGGATGAACCGGGGCGCCTCGCCATCCTCGGGCGCGAAGCGGGGATCGGAGATAGGAACACCGCCGATGAAATCGGGCCATCCGTACCATCGGCCCTCCTGCACCGCGTAGAGCAGCTCGGGGACATTGCCGACCGGTCGGCTGCCCCGGTCGTCGGCGCCCTGGTCCGTCGCCAGCAGACGGCCGTCGCGCAGGAAGAGCAACCCGAAGGCGTTGCGCAGGCCCCAAGCCACGAGCTCGAGGTTCCGCCCGTCGGGGTCGCAGCGCATCACCGCCGAGCTGCACGGAAGCTGGGCGGGGATACGAGTGCCCTCCTGGTGGACAGTCCCGAAGTCGGCGAATGGGCCGGTCACGGCGTGGCCGGTGCCGTCCGCGCGAGGATCGTCGGTCGCGAACTCGGCGTGAGCGACCGCGATCTCCTGTCCCGGGACGTCGTGCGCGTGCGGAAGGAGCTGCAACCAGCCGAGGTCGTAGGCATCGAGGCCGATGACGCCGGTATTGGTCATGGCTCCCTGGCTGAAGTACAGCTTCCCGTCAGATCCGAAAGCGACCATGTTCGTCTGGTAGTTGCCCGGACCGGGAAGTCCCTCCAGCACCGTCTCCGGCCGACCGCTGTCCAGATCCACGCGCAGGATGCGACTGGGATGGCCGGCCTCGGTGATGTAGAGCGCACCCTGGTGGAACGTGACGCCATTGACGGGTGGACGAAGATCGCCGACCAGCAGCTCCTGCCGGCCCTCCTCGATCCGCCACACCCGTCCGCCGCGAGGCGCCCCTCCGAACGGCAGTCCGGATTCAGAAACATACAACGCTCCGTCATCGCCGAATGCCAGACCGGTCGGGAAGTTCAGGTCGGCGGCCAGCACCTCAAAGGTCAAGTGCTGGCCAGAGCTCTGCTCGTCGGGTGCCGCCATATCCGCCTCGCTGGAGAAAGGTCGCTCGGTCGCGCAGCGAGCCTACAGAACCCGCCCATTTATTGGTCTACCATCTCGACGCGATGTGCAATGGCTCAGGCTAGGGCTCCGAGATCACGCACATCTCGTGATGGGCCCCAGCGGTTGACCAGTTTTCCGGCAGAAAGAGGTATGAGCGGTATGAGCGCCACGTCAGCCATAGCTGCAAGCACGCCGATCGAGGAGATGATCGGCAGGTATCAGGAAAAGCAGATCCCGCGCAAGCGCCTGGTTGCGGCCCTGACAGCGGCGGGGGCGTCGGCGTCAGCCGTCGCGCTGCTCCTCAATGCGGCTGACAACGCGACGCCACCCAGCCAGCCGCTGGTGACGTCGGCGTCCCATCACCAAGCGGCCGGCGCCACGGCCATGGACCCGGTGCAGGCGCACGCTCAGCACGTGTCCAACCAGGTCGCCGGCACCGCGGCGGCGACTCGGGCGGCCCGTGCGGCGGCGGTCGGCAAGATCATGGGCGACTACAGCTCCGACGCGGTTGTCAACGACCCTCTCTTCGGCGCGCCCCTGGTGGGCGCGGCGGCGATCGCGGTTCACAAGACCGCGGAGATGACCGCGATCAGCAACGTCTCACTCAACGTCCTCTCCCGCTCTATCATCGGCGATCAGCTCCTTTCCACGTGGGAGATGACCGGCACGCACGACGGCCCGTTCTACAGCTACGCGCCGACCGGGGCTCAGATCAAGCTGAGTGGCACCACGGTTCAAACCCGTGGTCGGGATGGCAAGATCACCAACGAGACGCTGTACTACGACGCCGCCGACATGCAGAGGCAGCTGTCGGGCGGGTAGTCGCACCCCCTGCGAGTGAGCTGTGGGTCCAGTGCGGGCGGAATCGCGGCCTGGCGTTGGCGGTCTTACGGAGCTTCGCATCTACTCGCCTTGGTGCGCTGCTATTCGCACGCATTTGCAGACAAGTATCGAGGCGATCGGTCCAAGCTGGCTTGAATAAATGGTTTCCCGCCTCTCTGCAAAGCCCGCGAGCCCGACCGGGCGCATCGGGCAACGCACTTCACACGCCGATGTGCCACGATCGTGATCGTCCCCGACCGCGAAAGGAGTGCCATGCCCGAGTACGCACCCGGAACACCATCCTGGGTCGAACTTTCCTCACCAGACACCGATGCCGCCGCGGAGTTCTACGGCGAGCTCATGGGCTGGAGCGCGACAGAGCCGGGTGCAGCCGAGACCGGCGGGTACCGCATGTTCCAGCAAAACGGCAAGAATGTCGGCGGCCTGATGGGCCACATGCAGGAGGGTCAACCCACCGCATGGGCGACCTATGTGAGCGTCGCCGACGCCGAGGAGACCGCGGCCAAGGTCACGGCGGCCGGCGGCACCACGGTGGTCGAGCCCATGGATGTGATGGACATCGGACGGATGGCTTTCTTCGCCGATCCCACCGGCGCGGTGTTCGGCGTCTGGCAGCCGAAGACCTTTACCGGCGCCGACCTTGTCAACGAGCCGGGCTCGCTCTGCTGGAACGAGGTGCTTACCCGCGACGCCGACGCAGACAAGGCGTTCTACCCCGCTGTCTTTGGCTGGGTCGCGGGTCGCCCGTCGTTCGAGGGCGCGCCCGAGACCTACACGGTCTGGGAACTCGCCGGGAAGCCCGTCGGCGGCATGATGCAGATGACCAACGACTTCTTCCCGGTCGAGGTACCGCCGCACTGGAGCGTGTGCTTCGCGGTCGCCGACTGCGATGGCACCGTCGCGAAGGCCCGCGCGCTCGGGGCGACCGTCACGGCCGAGCCAATGGACATGCCGATCGGACGCTTCGCCGGCCTGATCGATCCCCAGGGAGCCTCCTTCACGGTGATGCAGCCGGCGCCGCCAGCCTGATCGATCGGCCCAACCCGCCATGCATCGGCAGGCTGGCTATATCTTCTCGGCGCTCTCAGGCCAGAATGTCTCTCCGGTTGCGAGCGCGCCCCGGGCGCTCGAGGATTAGTGACGCTGGAAGCGGACGCGCAGGCGGGGTCTCAGCCTCATTGCCTTAACGGTGGCCTGCTCCGCGCTTCCTCTCCGCCACAGGCTCGAATGGATCTGCCGACACGGCGGACCCGCGGCCTACGCTTTGGTCGAGTACCGGCTCGTTCCGTTGCACGTACTCCCGAGACTCTTCGGGAATGTGGTGGTGACCTTGCCGGACTCCTTGCGCCCGGCGAGGAAGCGCCCTGTGATCGTCAGCGTCGCGCCCTTCTGACCCTGCTTCGGCCCGCTGGAGATGATCTGCACTCCGGTGCTCGTGAACGTGGCGGCCTTGCTGATCGTGGCGGTCTTGAATGCGATCGGCACCGGGCGACCGCCGCCGGAGCAGTAGAACGGGAGGTTGTTCGTCTTCAACCCAGTCACCTGCTTGCCGTTCTTGGAGACCCTGAACGAGACCGTGATAGAGGTCCGAGGAGCCGCGAGCGTCCCGATGTACGAGCCGCCCTTCACCACGGGAGACTTCGGCTTCGCGCCCAACGCCACGCCAACTGCGCAGGGTACGAGCACCACCATGACTACTACCGCCGCTGAGATACGCTTGGCAGACATCTAGCTCCTTATCTTCTGGACACTCCACGCCGGAGCGATCACCGCCCAGCCGAGGTGACGATTGTACCTGCCAGCTGGTCGGACGAAGGCGGCGCAGCGTCCAGCTGGCCGGCCTCCGGGATTGGATCTACCCACGACCGCCGGACGCCTCGCGCTGGAGGCGCCCGGCGGGTCGCGGGCGGCGGGGTCTTCAGCGGCGGGCGATCCCGGGCAGCACCTGCGTGCCTTCGATCTGGACCGCCTCGAGCGCACTCGGATCCAGCCCGAGCAGGTCGAGGATCGTCGGCGCGATCTGGGTCGTCTCGACCTCGGGGTGGTGGTACACGCTCGGCTCCACCGTTCCCGGCGCGTAGACGACGATCGGCACAGCCCGGTCCGCCGGGTTGGCGCCGCCGTGCTCGGCGATCTTTTTGCCGCCGGTGTACACCACGCCGACCTGGACGACACCCCACACGTCGGGGTGGCGCGGATCGCTGACCGGTACTCCAAAGTACTTCGCCGCGGCCTTGCCGGCGAAGATTTCGGCCAGCCCCGAGTGTGCCAGCGTGCGCGCGCTGCCGTCATAGGCGACACCCGTCGCGGTATGGCTCCACAGGTAGTCCTTCACGAAATCAGCGGCCTGCTGAGAGGTGTCGGACAGGTAGCTCTGCCACGCGTCGTCGTCGGTCCCGGCGACGATCAGTGCACCGGCCCCGGGGTGAGCCGCAGTCCAGGCGGTGTTGATCGCTTCGATGATCGGGCCGTCCTTGATTCGGGTCAGGGAGTTGGGGTCCTGCGGCGACTGGCCGTGCTTGGCCGAGAGGATGATCGCGGTCGAGTCCGCGAGGCCCTGCGCGTGGATCTCTTCGTCCATCGCCTGCAGCTTCGCGTTGATGAAGCCGAGCGCCCGCTGGAGCAAAGGCCCGGGCGTTGTGGTGCCCGGTTCGTAGCCGCCCTTCAGGCCATCCGATGTCGAGAGCTTCTCAGCCGTTGAGACGGTCTGGAAGTTCATCCCGAAGATCGCCGGCGCGCCAACCTTTTCGTTGTGGCTGTGGTTGTAGCCGTCGATCTCGTTGAGCACGGCCTGGACCTTGTAGGAGTCGTACTGCATGGTCGCCGCGTTGTCTTCGGTCCAGTTGATTTCACCCGGATACGGGGTGCCGTTCGGTTCAAGCGCGTTGCTGTCGATCTCGGGCGTGAACAGGTCATCGATGCTGTTCCCGGACGGGCCTTCGAGGGCTTCGTACGCGGGGTGCTTGTCTGACCACGCGGTCCGCAGCCCGTGATTGTGCGCCACTTCGAAGATCGTGTTGACCTTGAGGTATTCGTGCGGGTATATGGGCGCGCAGGTCTGCGGGTTCACAGGCAGAGCAGCCGGGTTCAGCAGCGAATGCGGGTGCGCCGTCATTTCGAGGATGCTTTCCGGCAGTCCTGTTAGACCCTGGCCCGCGTCCAGGCGAGTGAAGTCTTGGTCATCCGGCGAGTCGTAGATGACTTCGCCGCCGGTCGGCTGGCCGTGGCACGAGGTTGTCCCCGCTGGCAGCACGGCGTGGCTGTACTCGTCGTCGTAATAGATGCCGGTCGTGCGCGGGTTGCCGCCGGTGACCTGGGCGGTCATACCGGGGAACGAGTCAGACGGGATCGGCGTTTGTGCCTGTGTGTACTGGGCACCGCCGCCGGCGAGCTTCGCGAGCTCTGAGGTTGGGTTGTGGCTTACGTACCATTCGATGTCTGACTGGTGCAGACCGTCGACCGAGATCAGCAGCACGTGGGCGATGGCCCCCTTATGGTGCCGTCCATGATCCCCCGATGGATCCGCGAAGACCACCGCCGCGGGAGCCCCGATCGCGATGGCCCCGACAGCAAGCGCAGCGACTGCGCCGCGATGTACACGTCCAAGCATGAACGCCTCCTCGGTTGAGATGAGCAGTTGCATGCAGTCCTACCCGGGCATCCTCAGCCGAAGTTTGCCGAGCTGTGGAGATCGTGTGACCATCTCGTGAATCATCGTGGTCGGGCCCTGTTACCAGCGATACCAGCCTGTGGCCTGCACACCACACATCTTGATTGCCGGAACGGCGGACGCCCCGCGGCCTGCGGACATCGACCGAGCTTGCGAGTCCAAATTCCCCTTCACGACCAACAAAGGCCGCTTAGGACGCCCTTGCGGTACGCCGCGCAGCGGCGACGAACGACCGCCGAGCAGCGACAGGCGTCCGCCGACTGCCTGACACCCGCGGGTCGTCAGCTCATTCGAGTAGGTTGACCGGGGTCCGGCAAGGCGCTGATGACTCGGACGGCGGCGTCAGCCCGACGGTAGCACGCTCGATGATTACGTCGGACACCCATAGAACAGCGTCTCAGAAAGCCCATGCGACCGGCGGACCCGCGGGTCGGCCGGTCATCGCGCAACACCTTCTCGGTTGAGTGGACACCCTCAACCACAACTCCACCGGTCGATAGTGGAGGCGGATCTCGTGGGTTCTGCCGCCGACCATCACATCGACCTTATGCCACGTTGTTAACACTGCTGCCAGATCGCGATGGCTGCAGCTGCCACCCCTGTAACAGCTGCGATCACTAGAGTAGGCGTAACAACAACCCACGCAAATTGAAGACCTGGAATAACGCCAATGCCCGCCGCAACACCGGCAACCACGAGAGAACCCGCTGAGACTTGTGTTAGATTCCATCTCCATTCATTTGCGTTCCACTGCCACAGCGGAATATTACCCGTGGGATCACTCTGGTTTATCGGATTGTCTTTTGTGTATGCATAGGGTTCACCGGTGGTTTGGAGTGCCGGGTCTACCGACAGGAATTGGGCTGTTTGGGGATCGTAGGTGCGTGCGCGTAGGTAGATGAGTCCGTTGTCGGTGCTTGTGTATTCGTCGTCGTAGCGCAGTAAGCTGTTGCCTGAGTGGCTTGATGAGTTGAGGCTGCCGAAGGGATTGAATGTGTATGCTGATTCGATTTCGCCTTTGAGGTTCATGATGGCGCGCATCGATCCTTGCCAATCGTGGTGCATCCATTGTGATGCGCCGGCGCTTGTGATCTGCTCGATGGCGAGGTTTCCGGGGCCGTAGATGTAGAAGTTCGATTCGTCTGAGAGGATCCGCGGTACTTCTTCTTCGGCGGTATCCCAGGTCAGATTTGTTTTTGTGCCGTTGATGGTTTGGGATTGACGCAGGTTGTTGCCGTCGTAAGTGTAGCTGTCTTCAATCTTTTTAGTTGTGCCTTCTTCGGGGCGATTTACGCTCGTGAGGTTGCCTACCTGATCGTAGCCGTACGTGGTGGCGGGGCCTGTCGTTGGTTTTGTTTCGGTGCGTCTGCCGTCTTCGTTGTAGGCGTATGTTGCTTCGGGGCCTTTTTCTAGCTCGTCGCCCACGTTGTAAGTGTATGGACCTTTGCCTTCGATCTTCGTCGGGTTGTTTGCTTTGTCGTATTCGTAGGCCAGGCCCCCCGCTTCGGTAAGGCGATCGTTTTCATCGTATTTGTATTCGATTGTTGCCGCGCCGGGGAACGCTTTGTTTGTTGCTTTCGTCAGCTGGCCGTCGCTGTCGCGTGCGTAGGTTTGGAAGCCGGCTGTTAAGCCGCCTTGTATGTACTTGATTTCAGTCAGTTGATCGGCTTCGTTGTAGATGTATTTGTCTTCGTATTTCGATTCCGCCGGGTATGTGATCGATGCCAGCTGTGAATCGGCGTTATACCCGAACGTGTCCGTCCGCGAGTTCCAGTCCGTGACCTTTTCAAGGCGCTCGTCTTTATCGTATGTTCGCGTCACGGCTTTTTCATTGGGGTAGGTGATCTTGGTCGGCTCATTGACTAAGTTGTATTCGTATTTGACGACCTTGCCAGCACCATTTTTATATGCAGTTAGCCGGTCGAGCTTGTCCCACGTGTTTTCGGTTAACCCGGTTTCGTCTTTCACTAAAGTGATCTTGCTGTCCTTGTTGTATGCGAAGGTCACTTCCGATGGTTTTTCGGTCGAGTATTTGATGCTCTTCAAGCGCCTCGATTCATCGTAGGCGTACTTGGTTAAGTGTTTTTCGGGGTCTTCCAGTAATTCTAGATGGCCAGCCTTTTCATAGGTCTTCTTCCATAACTTCCCAAGCGGGTTCTTTTCTTCGACCGCTTGCTCCAGTAAGTTGCGTTTGTATTCCCAGACGTGTTTGTTGCCGTCGGTGTGGCTGGTCATCTGACCTGCGCTGTCATACCCAGTTTCCACTAAGGTCCCATTTGGTTCTTCGACCTTGACCGGCAGGTTTTCTTCGTTATAGGTGTATTTGGTGGTGTGATGGTTGCCATCGGTTGCCGATTCAATGTTTCCGTTGGCATCGTATCTATATTCAGCGGTGTGCCCGAGCGCGTCGGTGATCTTTGTCGGTCGGCCCTGTTCATCGCGTTCGGTTTTTGTGATAAAACCGCGCGGACTGGTTTCTTCGGTGACCTGCGAGTCCGAGTTGTATTTCCACTTGCGTTCGTTGCCTTCGGGATCCTTTTTGGTTTCCTTGTCACCAGCGGCATCATACGTGTAAGTCGTAGCGTGTTTGAGCGGGTCGATTTCTTCCGTTTGTTCTCCATGCGTGCCATATTTGAATTCCGTCTTCTGCGTTTCAGTGCCGATCGGGCGTTCGAGCACGGTCGGTTCGCCGTGTTCGTTGCGTTTGATCGTCGTCGTCTCGCCTTCAGGCGTCGTTTCTTTTAAGACGTTATGCGCCTTGTCGTATTCCCATTGGCGTTCGTCGCTGTTTGGATCCTTTTCGCTGATCTTGTTGCCTTCTGAGTCGTAACTGTAGGTCGTTTCGTGTTTGTTAGGGTCAATCAGCTTCGTGGGGCTGTAAGTCGCCGTGTTGTATTCGTATTTAGTCGTCGTTTCGATGCCTGTGCCCTTTGCCCGAGTGACTTCTGTCGGCTCGCTAGCTTCGTTGAAGCGCTCGACCGTTTCCGAGCCATTGGGTTCAATCAACGTGGTTTCGTACGTTCCATATTTCCATTTCCGTTCATGCCCCGCAACCGCCTGCTTGATCACACGATGCGACGTATCGTATTCCATCGTAGTGGCGTCACCGCGTCCGTCTGTGAGCTTAGTCATCTCATGCGACGCGTTGTATTCGAATTTCCAGCGCACTTTTCCTTCGATCGTCACACTCGTCAGGTTCCCAGATTCGTAACCATATTTCACTACATGCGCCATCGGGTCCGTGATGCTTTCCACCTGACCACCCGCTTTGTATTTAAACGTCAGCGTGCGGCTGTCTCCATCGGTGACCTTTTCTAGCTGATTGCTCGCGTTATAAGTAAAGGTATTTGAGTTTCCGTTGCGTTCGGTTTCCTTTATCAACCTACCCGCACTGTTGAATTCAAGCTTGAGCTGGTCAGGCAACGTGTAGACATAGTTGGCCCCTTCTTTAACCAGCCTCGCCTCAGTCCACCCAGCCTGCGTGTACCCTTCGCCGCTCTGGTAGAAGGTAGCCGTGCTCCCGTCGTCCTGGTGGACAGTCGCTGTACCCGCGCCGCTATTGATTTCCAGACTTGCGTCATAAGAGCCCGTCCAACCAAACCCCCACGGACCTGCTTCTTTTGCTTCCACAGCAGCAAGACCGTTGTAGCTGCGCACGACACGCAACCCCGGACCACGCCCGCCGACCTTGATATCGGTCTGCTGCTCAGTCTCGTTCCCCGTAGCGGAGTCCACCGGTTTTCCACACTCACAAACAATCAGGTTTGGCGACGCCGGATTAGGCCCAAACAGTTCTTCCGGCAATGGTACATTGGCAAACGCCCAAACCGCACCATTAGCCGAGCTATCATTGCCACCGCCAACCAGCGCCGTGCTCCCATCAGAAGAAAGCGCCACGGAAGCGCCGAAATCTGCTAATCCGCTCTCTTCACCGCCTAAGATCTTCCTGCCCTGTTGCGCCCATATCCCTTGTGAGCGCGTAAATACCCACGCCGCACCAACTTCCGTGTTATCACCGGGACTACCGATCAAAGCGGTGTTCCCATCTGAAGAAAGCGTCACACTATAGCCAAAGATTCCGTTACCGGTCTCATCTTTACCAGCGAGCTTTTTTCCCTGCTGTGTCCATACCCCTCCCGAACGGGTAAACACCCACGCTAAACCAGCGGAGAAGTTACCAAAATCTTCACCGACCAGAGCAGTGTTCCCATCAGAAGAGAGTGCCACGCTGCTGCCGAATTGGGCATAGTTTTTAGATACTTCACTCGTGATCTTGCTCCCCTGTTTTGCCCATTTTCCTTCCGAGCGAGTAAACACCCACACCGCACCAGCAGAAGTGTTGTCGACAGGACCGCCGATCAGTGCGGTGTTCCCATCCGAAGAAAGCGCCACACTAGCGCCGAATCGACCCGCACCATTCTCTTCTGGTTCGCCAGTCAGCTTTTCCTGCTGTGTCCATACCCCTCCCGAACGGGTATACACCCACGCCGCACCATAAAAAGTGTCAGCCCAAAAACCACCTATCAGAGCTGTGTTCCCATCCGAAGAAAGCGCAACACTGACGCCGAAAGCTCCTTCTTTTGTCAGCTTTTTCCCCTGTTGTGTCCACACCCCTCCCGAACGGGTAAACACCCACGCCGCACCAGCACATTCGCTGCCGTCACATTCGCTGCCGATCAGTGCGGTATTCCCATCAGAAGAAAGCGCCACACTACTGCCGAATCGACCTCCGCCCGTCGCTTCCGCCCCACCAGTCAGCTTTTTCCCTTGCTGGGTCCACGCCCCTCCCGAACGGGTAAACACCCACGCCGCGCCTAATTTATTGTTATCAGTAACCCCACCGATCAGGGCGGTGTTCCCGTCTAAAGAAAGTGCCACACTGACCCCAAATCCTCCTTTACCCGCCTCTTCTTCGCCGCCCACTAGCTTTTTACCCAACTGTATCAACGGGTCGATTCTCAACGGGTAGCGTGCACCCCGCGCATCTACATGGAGCAACACCCGCCCAGCCTCCAACGTCATCCAACTGCGCAGCGCTCGCCCTCCCGCATCAACCGCCATTAGATCGTCATAACGCAACGACGAGTTCGTGGGTGTGGCAAATGCGAGACCCCCACTCGCGTCCACCGACGCGTGCGCACCACCAGAAAGATCCAGCAGTAGAGTCAACGGTCCTTTAGTGCTGCCAGCGGGGGACCTTGCAAGGGTAAAGCCCTGCTCAAGACCAAGCGGCCCATTCGCATACCACTCGCTCAACCACCCACGTGCGTACACAACACGGTTGCCCCGCGCCTCCGGCATAACCGGCGTAAGCGCCGCCAACGAAGCACCAAAACCAATCGCGTGAAGACGCAACCCCAGCCGCACCGTGCCCGAGTTGACTACGACCCCCGAACGATCGAAACGAGCCCGCAAATGCTGCGCCGGATTGACGGCTCGCAAGCCACGATCAGATGCGCTGACTCGATAAATTGCATTGCTTGCACCAAGCGTCCTTGACACCACACCCTGTGCTACCAAGGGCAGACTCGCCAGCCCCCCACCCCGCGCCACATCACCACGCACGGCCGACGACTCCGAACGTCGACCGGAAATGGCCAGCGGGAGCGCCGCGAAAAGCACCACCAATATCAAAGCCGCCACCACGACCCCCAACCTCACTGCGGACTTCATCTCAACAACAACGTCCGGGACTCCCGCAGATACACCGCTCGGCTGGTCTACCCGGCCGCCATATGCAGCATCAGCTCCCAGCAGCGGCACATTGTTCATGGTCGATCCTTGACACGAACGCATTCGAACGGAATGAAACCCCAGCATCCCCACGGCTAATCTCCTCGACGAGCGAAACGCAAGCGCCGCCACACCTCCACGCCTCAACGGGAGCCCTGGCATGACACAGCAGCGACGCTACTCCCTCCGGCGCATTGCTGTCAGAAACACAGCAGCGGAACTCGCCCGCCGCGCGGATTCCCTGTACCGGAGCCAAATATCGACACCTATCTGAAACGACTAACGTCAAGATATGTCTCCTACTGGCTGGCAGACAGCTGCGCAGCCGGCGAGCACCCCTCCGTCGTGGTCCCGCCAAGGCCGCGCTGAGCCCGTCCGTCAACCCAAGCGCTACGCGACCAACGTCAACAGCGCGCTGTCCGCCCGCGAGGACAAACCCGTGGCGTCCGCGACGACATCTACCGTATTGGTCGTTGAACGTCCCATCACCTTCAAGCCGCAATCCTGCCCGCCAGGGCGGACATTCACATCACATCAAAGCCCAGCCGGCAGACCCTTGATGACGAATCGAGGCTAGCGGAACTGCGCGAGGAGGTCGCCAACCCCTCCCGGCGCGTCGCTCCCACCGTCCTTGAGTTCGCGGGTGCCACTATCCACGAGAACGGCCGGATCACGATGACGTGGCCGGATGGCGAGTCGTGCCAGAAGGCAACGGGGCGCCGCGATTCGTCCGTGCGACGGTTGCGCGACGGACTGCGACCGTTCATCCGTGAGTTTCACGACCGACCGATCGACAGCTTCTCTCGTGACGAGGCGGTGACTTGGACGCGGCCGAAGGGCGCAAACATTCAGCAGGCAGTCCGGCAGTTTTTCAACCACACGCTCGACCGCGACTTGATCGAGCGCAACCAGTTCACCCGCCTTGGCGCGAGCAAGCGAAAGCGCCGAGTAGATAGACCCGACTTCGAGATCATCACCGACGAGCAGTACGAGCGACTGCGCCACGCCGCCCGCGAAAGCCAGGCCGACGATTACGGACTCATCCTTGAGGGCGCAACCCTCGGCGTGGGCGACGCAGCGATGCGTCCCGGCGAGGTATTCGCGCTGCATCGCCCCGATATTCACTTCCCAGAGAACCTGATCCATGTGCGCTGGCAGCTCGACCTCGACACCGGCAAGATCACATGGCCCAAGGATGACGACGGCCGATGGGTCGTAATGAGCACCCGCTTTCGCGCGCACCTAGAAACGATGCCCCGTCGAGGAAAGACGATCAACCGTGCCAAGGGCGAGATTATGTT
>Ga0210408_10003730_pt1 | contig 13892 bp, 23 predicted proteins | sample IncBWH4MmetaG_FD_155471 | JGI IMG/M metagenome (GOLD analysis project Ga0210408, IMG submission 155471) | Forest soil microbial communities from Barre Woods Harvard Forest LTER site, Petersham, Massachusetts, United States - Inc-BW-H-4-M | ecosystem: Environmental > Terrestrial > Soil >...
AGCCGGACGTTCGACTTGAATGGCGAGGCCAGCATGGCCAGAACGAAGCAGATCAGCGCGATCATCGCACCAACTTAGCCGATTCTATCATTCGATAGGCCCGGATAGGATTTTCGGTACACACAGGCAAAACCTGGCGTATAGTCGGGAAGTGCGCTGACGCGCCGTGACGCCTCTAGATGAGATCAAGCTATTGAAGATAAAGTAGAAAAGACCTTTGCTGACGACTTCTGAGGAGGTCTGACTTGGGGAGGTGGTCGGGGCAGCTGGATTCGAACCAACGACCTGCAGTACCCAAAACTGCCGCGCTACCAGGCTGCGCTATACCCCGATCTTTTATTGTTTGGGCTGGGATGGCCAGTCGATACACGCTCGGGCGCCCGACAGCAAGGCGCCGCGAGGGCGACCTGAACGTGGAAGACCTGGACGTGGAAAAGGCGCCCTCAGGCGCCCTACATTAATGAGAAGCTACCGGCGATCCGCCTTCGGGATGGATCTCGGCCGCCATCATGCCCTTGGAGCCGGGCCCGAAGCGGACCAGCACATACTGGCCGGGGCGCAGCTCGGTCATGCCGAAGCGGCGCAGCGTCTCCATGTGGACGAAGATGTCGGGCGTGCCCTCACCGCAGGTGAGGAAGCCGAAGCCGCGCAGCCGATTGAACCACTTGACCTGTGCCCGCTCGAGCCCGCTGGTCGGGGTGACGCTGACGTGAGTCCGTGGCGGCAGCATCTGTGCCGGGTGGATCGCCGTCGACTCGTCCATCGAGAGGATGCGGAAGGCCTGGTATCCCTTGGCGCGCTGCACACACTCGCATACCAGTCGCGCACCTTCATACGCGGTCTGGTAGCCGTCGCGTCTAAGCACCGTAACGTGCAGAAGCACGTCCGGCCAGCCATTGTCGGGAACGATGAAGCCATACCCCTTCGAGGCGTCGAACCATTTGATGACGCCGGAGATTTCGACAAGGTTGGCGGTCTCCCCCAAACCGGAGAGCGCATCGATTGCTGCGTCGCGCCCCGCCCCGCTTTGGAATTCACTGGCTCCGAGACGACTCGGTGCTGCCCCGCCGGGCACCGCCCCGCCCTTTTTGGACTCAAATCCGTCCGACCCCATAACCCCGGACCTCACACATCTTTTTTAGCGGTCCACCGCGCCAATGACCGCACCAAGCGCGCTCTCATCGGAATGTTTCGTGATGAGCTGCGCGAATCTCTACGAATCAAAAGATAACATCCCCGTTTGCGGCGCATAGATAAAAAACAAATTTGCCGGAACCTATGAACAGCCTTGCACAGGCCCGAATCAAATGGGCGGAAGCGCGCTCCATGAACTGCAATCGCGCGCTAGTTCTTGATTGAACATGATCTTTTCGAAAAACCGGTACCCCACTCCGCTATCCAAGCGCGGGCCAGCTTCGTTCCGATCATGCACTAATTACCGACGAAGGGTCCGAGCGTCTCGCCGATGTCGAAGGGAATCACGAGATCGGCGATCTCGTCCTGTTCTGTGGGCTCGCGGTTGATGATCACGAGCTTGGCGCCGGCGTTCTTCGCCATCATCGGAAATCCGGCGGCCGGCCACACCACGAGCGATGATCCGATCGCGATGAAGAGATCGCAATGCTGCGCAAGCTCACTGGCGCGCATCATCGCGTCTTCCGGCATCGCCTGACCGAAGGAGATGGTCGCGGTCTTGATCGGTTCCTCACAGTCGGTGCAGTCCGGCGCGCCGCCGTCCTTGTCGAAGCGCTGCTTCACCCAGGGCAGATCATAGGCGCGGCCGCAGCCGATGCAGCGCGCATAGGTCGTGTTGCCGTGCAGCTCGATGACATGATCGGCGGCGAAGCCGGATGCCTGATGCAGATTGTCGATGTTCTGGGTGATGATCGCGGGAATCTTGCCGGCACGATAAAGCGAGGCGAGCGCGCGATGTCCGCGGCCCGGCTTCGCGGCCGCGAAGGTCTCCTCCATCGCGAAACGCCGACGCCAGGACTCGTCGCGCGCGTCCTGGCTCGCCACGAACTCATCGAACGGGATCGGACGGTTGCGCGTCCACAATCCGCCGGGCGAGCGGAAGTCGGGAATGCCGCATTCGGTGGAGATGCCGGCGCCCGTAAAAGGCACGATGGTGCGGCTACTCGCGATCATGTCGCCGAGCCGCTCCACCGCGCTTTGAATGTCCTTGGCAATCATTTGGGAAATCCGTCTTGAGCCGTGCTGGCTCTATAGCACGCCCAAAACATAGCACGGCCAAGACGGATTTCGCTCAAGCCCCCCGGCTTGACATTAGAACTCAGGCGGCCTCAGCGACTGACGGCCCGCCCGCCTCGTCGCTCTTCTTCTCGCCCTTCTTTGGCTTGACAGGCGCCGGCGCAGACGCAGCAATCGCCTTCTTCGCGGGCTTGCCGTATTGCGAGAGCCGATCCATCTCCGCTTCCAGCTCGAGCTGGCGCGCTGCCACCTTCTCCAGGAGCTTCGCGTTCGCGTTGTCACGCAGAACTGCGAGCTCCTCAATGCTCATTGAATCCAGATCGCTCTTCGCCATGTGGCCCCTCCCCTCAACTGAACTGTTCCGTTGCTAGCGGGAAGGTTCGCGCGCGACAAGAATGCGGGAACCTTTATCCACCGCGCGCACGCATTCGTGCGAAACTTTTTTCAACAACGCGGATTCTTGTCAGCACTGTGCAGATTACAAACCGTGCGCAGCCGTTTCCGCAATCGCGCCGCAATCGAGATGCGAATAGATGGGACGCGACGCAAGTGATTCGTCGTCAGACAAAGAGATGAGCATGACTGAAAAAGAACAACGGCTCGCCAAAGAGCGCGAAGAGATCGCCGCACGTGTCGCAAGTTTCCGCGCGACACAGGAGAAGTTCGAGCGTGAGCGTGAAGAGTATTGCACCAAGACGCTGAAGGCCGCGCGCAGCAGCAGGACCATCCGCCTCTGGACGTGATCGCCTCATAAGTGCTTTGCGCAAACAAAAAGCCCGGAGCGGAACTCCGGGCTTTTCGTTTTTCACTGGTCGCTGTTACCAGTGGCGATAGGTGTGGTGGTAATACGGGCCACCGTAATAGGCGTCGGGACCCGGCGCGTAATAGGCGCGCGGCGGCCCGTAGTAATAGCCGGGGCCGTACCCGTAGCCGTAATAGGGCTGCGAAGCCGCAACCGCGCCCGCGGTCAGCGCGCCTGCGGCGAGACCGAACGCCAAGCCCGGCCCGATGCCGCGCGCTTCGGCCGGAGCCGGCGTAATCACGGCAGCGGCGCCGACGGCGCCCACGGTCGCGAGAACAGCCAATGTGTTCCTGATCATCATATTGATCCTCCTCTCCAATTCGAGAGGTCAACGTCCGGTGCCGGTGATGGTTGCGATGGAACAGGGAACTGTGACGGGACTTTAATCTCGAAAATTTCTGCCGATGACCGGAACGAAGACGCGAGAGCCGCGTTTGATTTGCGTTGGAGAGGCAAGAGCACATCAGACCCCGTCGGCGCCCGGAAGAGGACGCCGGCGGGGTCTTTGTTTTTGGAAAGCTTGCCTAGAGATCCACAAGCCGCTTGAGCGTCGCGCGAAAACTCATCGAGCGGGTGCCGCCGACCAGCGTGGTGCCGAACACCTCGGCGCCCTCATCGGTATAGGTGCCGGAAAACCCGCTGGTGACTTCCTGCTTGTTGAACAGGGGGCGCGCATAGGGATCGGGGAAGTCGGTGTGCTGGTTGGTGGCAAAGTGCCCCTTCCAGGTTCCGTTGCCGGCGGTGTAGGAACCGACCGACCAGAAATACGGCCCGCCGCTGATCAACTGGCCGTCGCGCAGGATCGTGACGCCGGCATCGTGGCCCTCCACGCCGTCAAGCATCTGGATACGAATTGAAAAGAGCCCGTTCTTCATCAGCACGCCGCCGCTTCCCCTCGGCTGGGCCGATTATAACCGCAGGACGGCCGGAGAGAAGCGCTTCTGGCAACCGATTGGTTGGCCGGACGCCCCTCGCCCACCATGCGCGACCCAGGCGGTTCGATAGGGTTATCGGGAGCGCGGCAAGAAAGCGTTAGCGATGATGCCGCAGTGCCCGTGCTTCAGAGGATCAGGCCCGCCAGCTGATAGAGCGCATAGGCCACTTCGGCGCCCATGATCAGGAACGCCACCAACATCATGTAGAGGCCGAAGCGCATGAGAGCCTTAAACCAAAAACTTTCCGTCGGCTCTTGCATCGCTGCAAGCGGCCGCAAACCAAAATCAATACTCATTGGTGATGACGCACTCTGTTTAGAGCCACGCCGGAGTCGTCGTCAATCACTTTCAACATTCTGTTTTGCTGGTCGAGTTCGATGAGAGTCTTTTTGGCAACGTCGATGGAAGAAGTGCGAGAGATTGCAGCGCCAGGATATCGAAATGAACATCGGATCGGTCACCGCGTGATGACGAAATGTCGCGGCGCGCTTTGCTGGTTGAAAAAGTTTTTGCGTGTTGCGAAGTTCGATCGCGCGGTCGCGCGAATTGCGGTCGCGGTGAAGAAGTTGGCTCGATTGAGCAGCAGACCTCCGCCGCCGCGGAAGTTGCCTGAGCTGAGCCTAAGCCTCGATGGAGGTTGCAGTCTCGACGCAAGCGTTCTGCCTGTTCACATGCCGTAGAGAATTTTCAGTCCCCACAGCACCACGACGGTCGCTGATACCAGCGTGGCGACCGCCAACACACTCTCCAGGGAAGCTACTCTCATTGTACTCTCCGCTTCCCCAGCCCCAAGAATCGGTCTAGTTGATTCGTTGAATCGCCCGCAATCCACAGGTCACATTCAATTGAGCTTTGCCGGTGGATTGTGGTTTGTGGGGCACAGGTAGTTCTCCGGTGTGAAATGGGCCCCGGCCGGAGGCCCTCCCACCATTAGTGGTGCCAGAACAGCGCGATCAGCAGAATGACCGGCAGCGGCACGCCAAGCAGCCACAGCAATGCGCCTTTGCCAAAATCCATGTCGTCCTCCTCCAGGGTTGTGCACCCGTAACGCGAGAAGGCGGCAGGCGATTCCTGCGCATGTGCCGGGGACGCCGACGGCGCGCTGCAAGGCAGCTTCGGCTCATCGGAACGACGGCTGAAGGAAGTGCGTCGATGGCAGCGTCGAGAGTCGTCGGCCGAGAGAGGCGCGCTGGAGCGTTTTCGAGCGAAGTGGGCACCGGTTCGCGTGAAGAAAACGCGTCAAAACAAGAATCTAGAGCTTCGGTTCTGATTCAATCAGAACCGAAAACGCTCTAGTCGTCGTTCTGCCCGAGCTTATGCAACAGCCATTTGAAGCGGCCCGGCCGGACCACCTCGTTCAGCACCTTCATGCCGGCCTCTTCGAAATCGGCAAACGAGCGCCGATCCGCCTTGGCCGCCGCGATCATCTCGTCGGCGATGCGCTTGCGCAACTCGTTGGAGTCCTGCTCAGGCGGGATATTGTTGCACACGCCTTCGAGCGCGGCAGTCATGTAAGTGAGGGTGGTCGGGTCGAGATCAATCAGCATGGGTGGGATGTACAGGGATTTCGATATCGGAGTGCTGAGATTACCCTGAAAATCTTAAGCATTCTTGCTTCCGGGATCGATGCGGCACCAAAGACCCAAAGCCCCCGCAGAGACTAGAAAGGCTCCCGCTGGGGGAGCCTTCTCTCTGGATCAGCAGCTATGTTGTGCAATGGCTGTTGTTCAGCGGGGCTTCTTCTTCGACGGTTCCTGGCGCGAGCCGAACAGAGCGAGCAGCAATTCCACTTCTTCCTTGGAGCCAATTTGGATCATTCGACGCATATCAATCTCCTTATGCTTCGTTAGACAGCAGCAGGTACCTGGAGGTTCACGCGATTTGATTTCAGGAGTGTTTCAAACCTGTTTCATGGCCAATCAACTCTATGGCATTTCTCTTATGCCGCCGGTCTCGGCTTGGTTTCGGCCTCGACGGACGCTTCCACGATTTCGACAAGCTCCCGGCGCCGTCGCTGGTCTTTGATCTTCGTGAAAGCCCTGACCAGCCTCAACAACTGCACTTCTTCGGCCATGGGAGCCTCCTCGCACTCAACGCATGTCTCGTGGCGAAGGCTCGCAAATCGATCCTGAACGTAACCTTAAAGGTGCCGACGCCTCGCGTTCATCTACGCTCCGGTTAGCCGAGTTTCGCCTCTTCCGGAAAAACCGAAGGGATGGTTCACGTCGGCAGCCATTGGCGACTTCTTGATCGCCCGCCCCCTGCCCCCACGTCCATTTTGCTGCTAATGAACGCCGCCAACCAAAACCGTCCGTTCAGGGAGATAAGAAAATGCGTTTCCTCCACACCATGCTGCGCGTGCGCAACCTCGACACCGCAATGAAGTTCTATCAGGACGCGCTGGGGCTGAAGGAAGTCCGCCGCATCGACAACGACAAGGGCCGCTTCACGCTGGTGTTCCTGTGCGCGCCGGAGGACGTCGATGCGCTCAAGAAGCAGCCGCAGTCGCGCGGCGCGCCGCTGGTCGAGCTCACGTATAATTGGGACGAGGAGAAATACGGCGAGGACCGTCATTTTGGCCACCTCGCCTATGAGGTCGACGACATCTACGCGACCTGCGACAGACTGATGAAGATGGGCATCACCATCAACCGTCCGCCGCGCGACGGCAACATGGCCTTCGTGCGCTCGCCCGATCTGCATTCGATCGAGCTGTTGCAGAAGGGCGAGCCGAAGGCGCCTGCCGAGCCCTGGACCTCAATGCCGAACACGGGTCATTGGTAGAGCCTGGTAGAGCCTTGCCACTGGTAAGGTCCTGTTGCTCGCCGGCCCGCGCATGATCGCTCATGCAGGGAACGATGCCCTCCCCGCCGCGTTGTCACCGCAACGAGGAATCAAGGAGGGTTTGCGATGGGCAAAGGTATTTTGCTTTGGCTGTTGGGCGTGCCGATCCCGGTGATCATTCTGCTGTGGCTGTTCTTCGGCCACTGAGCCAAAACGCATAGCACGCAACGGAAAGCCCCGCCGCAAGCGGGGCTTTTTTGCGCGCACAGCTCAAGAATTTCCGATATGACCTTCGCCGGAAAAGCGAAGCCAAAGCGGGAGTGAGACGTGGCGAAGGGATTGACGATCTGGGGCCGGGCCAATTCGGTCAACGTGATGAAAGCGCTGTGGTGCCTGGCCGAGCTCGATATTCCCTATGAGCGCATCGATGCCGGCATGGAGCACGGCAAGAACAACGAGCCCGACTATCTCACGATGAATCCCAACGCCCGCGTGCCGACGCTGGTCGACGGCGACTATGTGCTGTGGGAATCCAATTCGGTGATGCGCTATCTCTGCATGGCCTATGGACAGGGCACGCCGATCTACCCATCGGATCCGAAGAGCCGCGCCGCGGTCGACCGCTGGCTCGACTGGACGCTCTCGACCGTGCAGCCGGTCGACCGTCCGGTGTTCTGGGCGCTGGTTCGCACGCCGAAGGAAAAGCAGGACATGGCGCAGATCCGGAAGGACATCGATGCGGAGGCGCCGGTCTGGGCGATCGCCGACCGCCAGCTCTCGACGCGCCGCAATATGGAGGGCGATCAGTTCACCATCGCCGACATCGCGGTCGGCCTTTTCGCGCGGCGCTGGCTCGGCTTTACCGGGATCGACAAGCCGAGCTTCCCCCATCTCGAGCGCTGGTATGCCGACATCGCAAGCCGGCCGAGCTTTGCCAGGCAGCTCGCGGTGGAGTTGACCTAAAGCGCGATGAGATCAGGTTGGATCGTCATCGCGCTTTAGCTTCTTTTTTGGGCATGATCTTTTCGGAAAACCGCTTCGCACTTTTCCGGATCATGCCTAGCGCAGGCCAAAGCCGCCGCGCTCAACCAGCACGACAATCAGGATCAGTGTCAACGTCACCGCCGTGATGATCAGCCGCTGCGTCCAGCCAAAGCGCCGCCCGATCCAGAACAGCATCGCGCAATACATCAGAACCGGCACGATGATATCGAACGGTGTCCGGTCCATGGGTCATCTCTTTTGGCGCATGATCTCCGCGCAAACGCTACGCGTTTGTCGCAGGGAAAACCGCTTCACACTTTTCCGGATCATGCGCTATCGATGTCCTACCCTGGTGCCGGCGCCGACGCTGATTGAGCCGCCGACCTTCACGCAGGTGTTGGTGTCGGTGAGCTTGACGAAGCCGGCGCCATAGGCGGCGCAGGAATTGTCGGCCTTCGGCGGCTTCACCGGCAATGTGTTGGCGTTGGCCGGCTGGTCGAATTTGAGCTGAGGCGATTGCTGCGCGGCAGCCGGCGACGCCAGCAGCAAGGCTACAGGAACAATGACGAGGATGGTTCGCATGCCGCGCCTTTTAGCGCGGGCACACCACATTAACTAGCGCACGAATTTCACGCCGGCGGATTTGTCGCGACGCCAGACCACCTGGCATTTGTGCCCGGTGCGCGCATCGCGCGAGAACGCGAGCCGCAAGCTGGCGGGCAACGTGGCTGCATCGTCGACGCTGATCCTGGCGCCGGCGCTCGAAATATCCTGCACCACACATTGGCGCGCGGCAAAGCCGCCATCGAGCGTGATCCACGCCGATTGGCCCAATAGCTTACGCGCTTCCCGTTTCTTGGCTGCAGGCATAATCCCACTCTTCCTCGCCCCTCTCAGCCCCCTTACGCCCACGGCTCTTTAGAAACCGTTGCGCCAATCCGAGAGTCGACATGTGTCGGTAGTTCCACCGTCCCCTGGAACCGGGCCTGCTTGCGGCTTGCCCGCTCGCCCAAACGCCACTATACGTTCGCCCGCCGTGGTCGGCGGGCGGTCCTTCAGGCCTCGCTAACACGGTCAAATCCTCATAATAAGTCTTTGATTTCGCGAGGATTTTGCTCCCTTCGTCTATCGGTTAGGACGCCACCCTTTCACGGTGGAGAGAGCGGTTCGATTCCGCTAGGGAGCGCCAACCCGCACAGATGGCGAAAATAGCATAGCGAAATCAACGAAGTGAAATTCGGCGCGAAACCTTGTTGGACGCAGCCCTGCAGCCTTTGTTCACGGCTTGTCCGGCACCGATGACCGGCCGGATCCGCATCCTCAGCCACGAAGCCGTGCCGTAGACCGGCTCGTTCGAGGTCCGCTTCCCCGACGGCCGGTCAAGCCATTATGTCTATCGGGACGATGTCGCGAGCCGCCGTCTGCGCCCGGAGCAGATGACGCGCCCGCAGGCGCTGGCCGAGGCGCAACGGATTGCGCGGGCCGAGCAGGATAGGCTCGACGCGCAGATGCGGGACAAGCTCTGAGCCGCGGCCTCAGCGCGCCACGATGCGTCCGCGCACCGTGAGCAGGTCGTCGCGATCATAGCCGGCAAAGCGCGCCGCTATCCGCTCCGGCAGCGCGTCGGCACGCCAGGTCTGCTCGTCCACGACGGCGAAGCCGGCCTCGCGAAACAGGCCGAGGTAATCGCTGTGCCGGAGCCGGTTGAGATGTTGCCTGCGGCCGTCGAACCAGCGCCACTGCGCATCCGAATAGCGCAGGAAATTGAGCCGCGACAGCGCAGCATCGCTGCGCGCATAGTGATCGCTGTAGTCGATCGTGTGCACCGTGATCCCGCGCGTCACGCCGCGCAATGCGGCAAGCAGCGCCGGCACTTCCGCCGCCGGCACATGCTCGAGCACCTCATTGGAGCAGGAGAGATCGACCGGCTCGTCGCCGGCTGATACGAGATGCGGCGCCCGATAGCAGACGCCGTAGCGGTCGAGATCGTCCCAGCTCGTGAGCTCGGGCACATCGGCGCCGAGCCGCATCGCAGCGTCCCGCACCAGGTCGAGCCGCGCCAGCCGCGTGACATCGGAGGCAAGGACGAGGCCACGCCGAGCCGGCGCAGGCAGAGCGGCAGCGCGAGATCGCGCCCCGCGCCGATCTCGAGCACGCTCTCCGGGGCCCTGCCGAGATGGCGCACGCAATCGTCGATCAACCCCTGGGCGCGCGGCGGAAACGACGCGAGCCGCAGCGCCGGCCGCGGCCAGCTCCGCAGCACATGCCGCTGCAACCAGTAGTGAACCGTATCGCCGCCGGGCACATCCAGCGCCCGGAATGCCAGTGCCTTGAGCCGCCAATCCATGGTGTACGGACCCTATCGCGCACGGCCTGCGCGAATCAACCCCGGGGTGCAGCGCAGTCCACAGCGCAACAAGGCTCCGCCGGGGCGCCCTTCTTCAGCACATGATCTCCGCGCAAATGCGAAGCGGCAGTTCCCCAAATTTGAAGCCCTTCTGTTTTGATGATCGACGTCGGGATTGGCAACCGCCGAAATGGCTTGCTCAACTTGATCTGCCAGCGCGTTGCGATGCTCTGAGAGCCGAGCGAACAATTCGCGCTTTCTTTCGTCTCGGCGAGCCCACCGATTACGGCGCATTCGGCAGCGTCATCGCGAAGCTCTTCCAAGCGCCGCTGAATATCCTTCATGGCAGTCCCTATGAAGAACAGCATAATCAAGAATGGGACCTTGAGAAAAGGCCGGTGCCAATCGTCCGCAGCTTGATCCAGATCAAGCCCTTTGACGCGGTTCCCAAGATGGGATTGCCAAGGAGCGACTGAACTTTTCAGGTCAGCACCCGGCAGCCGTTCGCCAGCGCCCCCGATCCCAAACGAGCGGCTGCCGCCCAGTTAGTGCGCGGCGAGTTGACAATGCCCCTGCAATTCCACCGGGCCGTCGAGACAATAGAAATATGGAGCGCAACCACCGACGGCTGTTCGTTCGTGATCAGTTTTGAAAGCCCTGCCGGTACCGGGTTTCATGGAAGGTTCGGCTACGTGGCGTCGTGGCGTGTTGCGCATCATAATCGTGGTGCGGTCAAGATCGCCGGGTCCCCGTTCGCAACGTTTGAGGAGGCCGAAGCCGCCTGCAACGTGACGCTAAAACATCTGACGGCGGAAAATTGACGGGGACGATCATCCAAATGAAGTCCCCGGAACGTCTTTATAGGGTGCCCGGCAACAGCCCGTCGGCGATAGCGAGAACCGCAGCCAATCCAGCCGCGATGGCGGCCCATGCGCTCCACCGGCTTTGCTTGTAGACCATGACGAGCACGGCTTTGGGGTCATCAAAACCGCTCTCCAACCCGCGCCTAACGCGATGTGGCTTTTTCAGCCTGACGCTTGCCGATACAAACCACAGCAACGCCGCAGCGGCAGCGCAACCTTCCGACATCAATTCGCATAGATGCTTCATCCCACGCCCCTCGCAGGGCGAGATGGTGATTGCCGCGCAGGCCGGAAGCTTGATCAGGATCAACGGAAGGGATTTGCCGCTAAGCACGCCAATCGGCTTATCGAAGCCCCACCTGATTGATTATTCCCTGCGCCGGCAGGCTGCTCGATTTTCGCAGCGCAGTGCTAAGCGGCCGTCATCAAGCTTTCACTTGCCCCGGAGCTATTCAAGGAAGAATATTGCCGCGTTCCGTTCGCAACCAGAGGGCGAGCGAAATGGACGCGGACATTCAGTTCAAAATCACCGTATTCGGCCTGAGCGCACTGTCCACAATCTTGGTGTCAGCAGTGCTATTCGCGCTCTGAGCGCACAGCCGAGGTCAGATAACTTCGTAACCAACGATGCGACCGGGCCGCGAACAATCCGCATCGTGCTCCGAAAGACTGATCCGACGCTCGACGACGCCCGTGACGAGTAGCCAAACGTTCGGCTCCGTGCCTTCTCAGAACAGCCGCCTCTTGATCCGGTAGGCCTGCTAGATGCTCTACGAGTTCGCGAACCCTCAGCGTCGCGACACCTCTCTAGCCGTATTTATCTCGCTCCATTTGTTGTTCGCGCGCGACACGGAGCGCCAAATCGGTAGTGCCTTCACAGGGCAGTTCAAGAACCGTCAGGACCACGTCCATATCTTTCGGTCCGCGCCGACAGCACTCCTTGACCTAGATCAACCCACCGTCGACCCGCGCACGACGTTCTGCTCGGGGGCGCACGGACATGAGACCATGGAGTGTGCGATGAGCAAGAGAGCAACCGTTACGGCGATTGTGCTTCTGATGGCAACTTCGTCTCTCGCCTACGCAGCAGAGACATCTTCCACCGTCGGGATGCGACAACCCAGCGCCGCCGACTTGAACAGCTTGACGGATATGCGTGTCAGCATAGTCAAAGCCGCCTTGCAGATGACGCCTGATGTCAACTGCCGTCCGCTCTTTGTTATTTGTCACGAGCCTTGCTCGGTCTCCAACCGCCTTCACATCCAAGGTGGAGCACCCCGATGTGGGTCTTGATGTACGTCTTCTCCTACTCAGTCAGTCCGGCCGCTACAAACGACAGGGCAGAATGGAGGGTCGTCCCAACCGTGGTTTTTCAGGAATTTTCGAACGAAGAGCGCTGCAAGGCAGCCAAGTCGACACTTGAAGGCAGCTTGAAGGAGGCGGGAGCCAAGCTAAGAAGTGGTCTGGAGGATTTGAAGAGCCTAGGTAAGGCCAACCCAGCGCAGATCATCATTGCCTACAGTGTGGAATGCCTTCCGAAATAAATCCGGTTTGGCTGGCATGCGGCTCTTCCCATTGCGGACATCTGGGTCGCGGCACGACGGGCCAATATTGATTTACCTCAAGACTGCATCCCGGAACGAAGGCTCAGACTACGTTCGGAAGGCAGCGATACGCTACAATCGGAGGTGAAGCATGTACCGGCATATTCTAATTCCGACGGACGGGTCCGAACAAGCCGAGCATGGGGTGGCGCACGGGTTGGCGCTGGCGAAATCCCTTAGAGCGAAGGTATCTGTAATCTTCGTTTTGGAGGCATTTTCAGAAGTGACAGGCCGGATGCTTGAGGCAGTCGCAAAATATGCTGAGCTGCGCAAGGACCAGGCCACAAGCGTGTTGGCTCGCGCGGCAAATGCGGCCAAGGAGGCTGGTGTTTCCTGCGAGACTATTCAAGTGGAGAACCCGCAACCCCATCAAGCCATCATCGCAGCAGCCGAGGACAAAGGCTGCGATCTCATTGTTATGTCATCGCATGGGCGTAGCGGACTTTCCGTGCTTCTAATCGGCAGTGTGACTAACAAGGTGCTGACGCAGGCGAAAACCCCAGTATTGGTTTGTCCATGAGCGATGGGTCAAATGAACCCGCCGTGAGATGGAGATATTGTCCGGTCATAGGCGTGATTGCACCACAACACCATTCGGCTTCGCAATATCGGCGGCCTCGCCGGGTCTATTGATTGGCGCGCGCCCTCCGCATTTACGCCGTGATGTACCGGCCAAATTAGCGGATTGGTTCCCGATTCGAGCGGGAGGCATTTGATGAAAGCAGTTGCTGCCGTAATTACTGCGGCGATCGTTCTCTTTGCCATCGATTCTGAATACAATGATGGTCGCTACACCCGCGTCATAGCGCAGGCGACGACGAGCATCATCTCGCGCTGAGAACGCCGCAAAAGAGAACCCGCCCAGGGTGCCGCCTGGACGGGCTGGAGGTTTGGCGTTTGAGGAGACGGCGTTGATGCGGACAACACCGCTCAACGCCCGGTTTGCATGCTTGGCTTACGTCATCGAGCCGTCGGCGATCACCGGCGGGTCGATGCCAAATAAACCGGGACCGCCCGGCCATGAAGGTGGCCCTCACGTCTGACCAGCCCGGCCCGCACACGCCGCGGTATTAAAAAACCTCGCCGCATTGGCGCGACGAGGTCGAAAGTTTCAATAGTGGGCCCGGCTGTCCACCACGAACAGCCGAACCCTGATCGTTTAGCATTCGAGGCCGGCAAGATCAGTGCACAAGTGCACTTAAGGTCTCGCCTAGAAAGGCGCTGACGGTGTGTCGCCAGCGCCCACTCCGAAACCATTTTCCCAATTCCGCGAAGTCGTCCTGAAACGGACACCGCCCATCCTCCGGTGATTGCTTAGAGGGGGATTTCACATGCTTGCGCTGACATTTGCTGCCCTTGCTC
>Ga0210408_10003731_pt1 | contig 13888 bp, 12 predicted proteins | sample IncBWH4MmetaG_FD_155471 | JGI IMG/M metagenome (GOLD analysis project Ga0210408, IMG submission 155471) | Forest soil microbial communities from Barre Woods Harvard Forest LTER site, Petersham, Massachusetts, United States - Inc-BW-H-4-M | ecosystem: Environmental > Terrestrial > Soil >...
GCGCGTCGCGCGGTACGAAGGAGATGGCGCCAACGTCGAGCCGGTAATTCAACACTTCGTGGGGAATGTCGCGAGAGAACATACGGTGTACGCGCACCTGGACGCCGGGGTGCATCTCGCGGAATTCCGAAAGCGCGGGGAGCAACGCGTGGATAGAGCTTTCGTTCACACCCAGGGAAAGCTCGCCGCGTTTGAGCCCTTCGAGCTCGCTGAGGCCCTTCTTTACCTCGTCTCGCAAGTTAAGCAGGCGTTCCGCGTAATCCTTTAACAGGACGCCGGCGTCCGTCAGGCGCACAGGCCGCGAGCCGCGTACGAACAGAGGCTGGCCGAGGGAGTCTTCCAGTTTGCGGATGCCCAGGCTGATGGCCGGCTGGGTGCGATACAGGCGCTCGGCGGCGCGCGAGAAGCTGCCTTCTTTGGCCACCATCAGAAATACCTGCAATTCGCCGAGGTCCACGCTGCCTCCGCCGGTAAGTATAAGGCAGTATTATCAAAAGTAGAATAAAGATAAATTTGACCAGCGGTCCCGGCTCTGTTTATCTATCTTAGGGAGACTCTATGGATTCCGTACGCATTTTTGACACTACCCTGCGCGACGGCGAGCAATCGCCTGGCTTTTCCATGAATACCGGGGAAAAGATCCGCATGGCGCGCCAGTTGGCCAAGCTTGGCGTGGATGTGATCGAGGCGGGTTTCCCGATCGCTTCGCGCGGAGACCTGGACGCCGTGCGCCTGGTCGCGCAGGAAGTGCGCGACGTGCCGATTGCAGCCTTGGCGCGCGCCAAGAAAGAAGACGTCACCGCCGCGATTGAGGCGTTGGAGCCCGCCGCAGCTCCCCGGCTACACATTTTCTTGGCCACTTCGGATTTGCATCTTCGCGTGAAGCTGAATATGTCGCGCGAGCAGGCGCTCGAAGCGATCGCATCGATGATCCGTCTCGGCAGGCAGCACGTCGGTGAAGTGGAGTTTTCCGCCGAAGACGCCGGCCGCACCGATATCCAGTTCTTGTGCCAGGTGTGCCGGGTAGCGGTCGATGCCGGCGCCACTGTCCTAAACCTGCCAGACACAGTCGGTTACGCCATACCGGAAGAATATGGCGCGATGTTCCTCCGCGTGCGCGAATACTTGGGCGATCCGCAAGGCATTACGCTCAGCGCGCATTGCCATGATGATCTCGGCATGGCCGTGGCCAATTCGCTGGCCGCTGTGCGCGCCGGCGTTCGCCAGATTGAATGCACCATCAACGGTATCGGAGAACGCGCCGGCAACGCAGCTCTGGAAGAAGTGGTGGTCGCTCTCGCCGTGCGCAAAGAAAGTTTCGGCGTCACCACAGGAATTCGTCTCGAGGAACTTTTCCCCGCAAGCCGTTTGCTTTCGGAAATCACTGGAGCCGCCGTGGCGCCCAACAAGGCGGTGGTCGGCGCAAATGCCTTTGCGCACGAAGCGGGCATTCACCAGGACGGCATCATCAAGAATCCCCTGACCTACGAAATCATTTCGCCGCAAACGGTAGGCGTCCCCGCGCGATCCCTGGTGCTCGGAAAGCATTCCGGCCGCAACGCGCTACGCTTGAGCCTGCGGGATTTGGGCTATGAGCCGAGCGACACGGAACTCGCGGAGGTCTACCGCAGGGTTACTGCTCTTGCGGACCAGCAAAAAGATCTAAAGCAGCGCGACTTGGTAGCCATCGCCCATCAAGTGATTCGCCGCGGAGCGGTGCCCGTCGCGGCGGAAGCAGCATCGCCCGCGGGTTGAGCTTTCCGAAAACCCAGGTCTTCGCGCGGCCGCGTTGGCGAGTTCGCCGCGGGTTCTTCGCAAGGCGCGCCGTACTACGATTTTCTCGATCGGGGTCCTTGAAATGAAGAAAACTATTGTTTTGCTCGCCGGAGACGGCATCGGCCCGGAAGTGACTCGGGCCGCGGTTACCGTGCTTCGCGAAGCTGCGCACGAGTTCCATCATCAGTTTGACTTTGCGGACTTTCCGATTGGCGGCGCCGCGATTGACGAGGCGGGCGCGCCGCTTCCCAACGGCACGCTCGACGCCTGCCGCAAAGCCGACGCGGTTTTTCTCGGGGCTGTGGGCGGACCGAAGTGGGATTCGCTTCCGGTCGGCAAGCGGCCGGAGAGCGGACTGTTGGCGTTGCGCCAGGGCCTGGGGCTCTACGTAAATGTGCGCCCAGTGAAGCTGTTGGAGCCGTTGCGCGGAATTTCGCCGTTGAAGGCCGACCGGCTTGGCGACCTGGACCTGGAAATCGTGCGCGAGCTTGCCGGCGGCATGTATTTCGGTGAGCGCGGAAAGGTAATAGAAAATGGCGTGGAACGCGCGTTCGACACGGAATCGTACTCAACCTCGGAGATTGAGCGCATTGCGACGTTTGCCTTTGCGCGCGCGGAAAGCCGCTCGCGGCGTATTTGCTCGGTGGACAAAGCCAACGTTCTGGCGAGTTCGCAGCTTTGGCGCCGCACCGTTACGGCCATGAGCGCGGCGTATCCGGGAATCCGGCTCGAGCATATGTACGTCGATAACGCCGCCATGCAGCTTACGCTGCGGCCATCGCAGTTTGATGTAATGCTCACGACCAATATGTTTGGCGACATTTTGAGCGACGCGGCCGCGGCCTTGGCGGGATCGATCGGGCTGATTCCGTCGGCCAGCTTTGGTTCTAGCGCGCCGTTGTTCGAGCCCATTCACGGCTCGGCGCCGTCGCTCGCGGGGACGGACACGGCAAATCCCATCGGCGCGATTCTCAGCGTGACCATGATGTTGCGCGACGCCTTCGGGCTGTCGTTGGAAGCGGACTGGGTGGAGCAATCGCTACTGCGCGTCCTGGGCGGCGGCTACCGCACTCCGGATATCGCCGAGCCTGGCGCGCGCACCGTATCCGGCTCGGCGTTCACGGAAATGCTTCGCGAAGAGATGCAGCGCACGCTCGAACATGCCGAACGTTACGGCTGGGGCGTCTAACCGCCCGGTCCCCGCGCGCTCCTGTCATACCGGCGCAGCTTGCCGGCCTGCGAACCTCATCGCGCCTTGCGGGAACCCGCCGAGGATGCTACTTTTTCACTTCCCATATAGGTGACCGCTCACCTACGTCGGGGACGATTGGCCCAGGTGTGGAGGCGGAACTGTAAGAGGGCTTGCCTCCAAGTCGTTTCATTTAGGTGCCCACATCATTCGTGAACATCGGGCGTCCGGAACATTCAGGATAGCCGGGCTGCGTGTGCTTGCCCGATAATCGTTTGTTGGTATGACGGAAAGCCTAGCCAAATTGAAGGACACGGCGATACAGGGTGCGTCGCGGAGCGTGACCTATTGGCGCGTGGAAGGCTCACTGCTCGAAGTGGGTGCCATGCGGCTGGTCGGCTTTTTCACTTGGAACGCGCAGAGCTTCTCGGAGCGCTGGGCGCGGCGGCTGGGCATGGCGGCAATGGCCCTCTCGCGGCCTTTCGCCTATGCGGCAAGCCGCACCTTCGCCACCCGGCTCCTGCACGCGCTGTTGCGCGGCGTTAGCCAGGACCGCCTCGACCTGCTCGGTGAAGAGTACTTTCACTATGTTCTCAAGCCGCAATTGCGCCCCGAGGCGGTGGAGAAACTGCTGGCTGCGGTGCGCGGCGGCGAAGAAGTTGTGTTGGTGAGCCAACTCTTGGACCACGTGCTGCGTCCGCTTGCCAATCACTTCGGTGTCTCTTCGTTTGTCTCCAACCGTCTGGAATTTCGCGACGGCTACGCCACGGGTCGGTTGCTTTCTCCGGTCGTGCGCCCGCGCGGGCCCCTGGCGTGGATCGCCAGCGGCTCGACGGACGGCCGCGTACCGCGCGAGAAATTGCTAGCACGGCTTGGCTGGAAAGATCCCAAGCTGGATGCCGCGACGCAGACTGCGGCGCGCCCGCCGGCGCCTGCCGGACGCGCGGTGGCCGCATTTGGCGAGGTGCCCCGAATCGAGCGTCTCGCCGTTCGCGAAACGCTGGCCAATCGCCACATTTTGCTGGTCGGAGTTACCGGCTTCATTGGCAAAGTGTGGCTGGTCGATCTGCTCGAAAACGTCTCGAGCATCGGCAAAATCACGCTGCTCATTCGCCGCAACCGCACGACTGCCGCGCAACGCCGCTTTGAGAAAATCATTGAGGAATCGCCGGCGTTCGACACGCTGCAGGCGCGGCACGGCCGGCAGCTCGGGCCTTTCTTGAGGGAAAAAATAGAGGTGGTGGAAGGCGACGTCAGCCAAACTGGGCTGGGGTTGGACGAAGCGACGCAAGCGCGGCTGGCGAAATCGGTGGACCTGATTGTCAACAGCGCGGGACTGACTGATTTCAATCCGGATCTGCGCGAAGCACTGGCTTCCAACGTCGATTCCGCCGTGCATTTACTCGATTTTCTGCGCAAATGCAATCATGCAGGCTTGATGCACCTTTCCACGTGTTACGTGGTCGGTATGCGCGATGGCCGCGTCGGCGAGGCGCTGCAAGACAATTACACTCCCGCGCAGGATGCCAACTTCGATGCGCAACGCGAGGTGGATTCGCTGCGGGACATGATTGGGCGCATCGAAGCGCGCGCGGAAAGCCCGGAGCTGACTCGCGCGCTGCGCCGGCAGGCGCTGGGCCGCGCCGGAGATCCCTCCGCGGTTCCCGCGCAGGAGTTGGACGGCGTGCTGAAGCGCAATCGCGTGCGCTGGGCGCGCAATCGCCTGCTCCGCGTAGGCATGCGCCGAGCGCATCACCTTGGCTGGCCGAACACCTACACGTTTACGAAGAGCCTGGGGGAGTCGATTCTCGCGCGCCACGGACAAGACTTGCCGATCGCAATCGTGCGGCCGTCGATCGTGGAAAGTTCGATACGCTCTCCCTTCATCGGTTGGAATGAAGGCATCAACACCTCCGGCCCCCTCTCTTATTTGCTGGGCACAAATTTCCGGCAGCTTCCCACGAATGAACGCAAGTGCCTGGATGTGATCCCCGTGGACATGGTCTGCCGAGGCATGACGCTGATCGCCGCTGCTATCGTGGCACGGCGGAACGCGCGCATATATCAGCTCGCGACCTCCGCGATCAATCCCGTGAATATGGGGCGCAGCATCGAGCTCACCGGGCTGGCGCATCGCAAGCATTACCGCACGCAGCAGGGCATCGAGCACTGGCTCAAAGTGAAGTTCGAGACCATTCCGGTGTCCAAGCAGCGCTATGAGCGATTGTCCATTCCTATGCAGAAAGCTGTCATCTCGCGCATCAACCGCATTGCGGCAATCCTGCGCATGAAGAAAGCGCCGCTGGCCAGGCAGGAACGCGACTTGTTGCGCGTCGAAAAGCTTATCGAGCTGTATGAACCTTTCATCCTGCACAACGAGCATGTTTTTGAAAGCGAGAATGCACGCTTGCTTTCCGCCGCGCTTTCTCCGGAGGAGCACGCTCTTTTCGCGTTTGACCCGGAATCCATCGACTGGTGGGACTACTGGATCAATATCCACATTCCGGCGCTGCGCCGTTGGTGCTATCCGCTGATGGAAGGGCGTCCGCTGGAGGCGCGTGCGCCTCGCGAGCTCGATTGGTCCGCGCAAGCCGCCTGCGCCACCGCCAGTCCTAACTCTGCCCCGCCGTCCGATCCTTTATGGCGATCTTCGTAACCGGTTCGACCGGATATCTCGGCAGCTATCTGGTCGCCGGGTTGCTGCGAGACTATCGCGACTCCTTGAATCTACTTGTGCGCGCAAACTCCCAGCAGGAGGCGTACGAGCGCCTCTGGCACTCCCTCCAACTCCACTTCGAATTCCCGGAGTTCTTTGATCACATCCATTCACGGGTGCTCATCTTCCGCGGCGACCTTACCTCCCAGCGCTTCGGCCTTTCCGAGGACGACTATCACGCCCTGGTCGACACCACCGACTCCATCATTCACTGCGCGGCTTCACTGAACCGCAAGTCTGAAAGGCAGTGCCTCAATGTAAATCTGCGCGGCTCGCTGGAAGTAATCCAGCTCGCGCGCCGCACGCAGGACCGCAAGGGGCTGCGGCGCTATTCGCACGTTTCCACGGTCGCGGTTGCCGGTCATCGCCGGAACGAAGTGATTGCCGAAGATTCGTCCATTGATTGGGGCCGGTCGGACTACGATCCCTACGCGCGCACGAAAAAATTTTGCGAGCACATGGTCGCGCAACTTCTGCCCGATGTGCCGCGCACCATCTTTCGCCCCGCCATCGTCATGGGCGACAGCCGGCGCGCCGAAACCTCGCAGTTCGACATGGTACAGGCTTTCGACCTGCTCGCGCGTTTGCCTGTTCTTCCGCTGCGTCCTCACGATAAGATCGACATTGTTCCGGCGGACTACGTCGGCAAAGCCATCGTGACCATTCATCAGAAGGAACCGCCCGCACACGGCATCTACCATCTTTCCTCTGGCGTGAGCTCGCAGACCTATCGAGAGCTGACCGATAGTCTCGCGGAAGCGGGCGGTTGGCGGCGCCCTGTCTACGCGCCTTCATTCGGTCGGCCGTTTTCCGCCACGGTGAAGTGGCTGGCGAATCGCGGAGGGGCGGTCGGCCATGGCGCGTCGCTGATGAAGGTCTTTTGGCCTTATCTCGACTGGAACACCGTCTTCGATAACTCGCGCGTGGTCGCGGAAATCAGCGAAGCGCCCGCGAAGTTTTCCAGCTACGCGTATCCTCTGCTGAAATTCAGCCGCGAAAACAAGTTTCGCTATCCGGCAAAGCCGTGGCCTTCTGCCGCCAGCGCCGCCGCACCGAAAACAGTTGCGGGGAGCGCTCGCGCATGACCGATTTCCTCCTCGTCGCGTGGGTCAGCGCGCTGATCGAAATCCGGCGTGTCGGCTGGATGTTCGGACTCGGCCAACGTTGGCAGCCCTGCGAAAAACTGCGCCTCCTGTTCGCGGGTTACAACGGCACGCGCAACACCGGCTCCGACGTCCGCGTGCAAGAGATGCTGCGCCAGGTGCGTCACGTCCTGGGCGCCGGCAATTGCGACTTCAGCGTTATGACCCAGGACTTCAATCGCAGCCGCGGCTATTTCGCGGGCACGAGCCAAGTCTATCTGCCCGATGTGTTTCCCCCATTCCTGTTCCGCGAAGTGCGGCGGAGTCATGGCGTAATCGCTTGCGAAGGCTCGATGTTCAAGAGCAAATTCGCAAACGCGTTGACCACCATGATGATCGGCTCGCTCGGCCTGGCTTCCGCGGAAAATAAATTATCGCTCGCGTACGGCGGAGAAGCCGGCCAAATGGATCCTCTGATCCAAAATATGTGCGCCCGCTACGTTCACGACTCCCTGGTCATCACGCGCAACGTGGAGTCGCAGGATCTTTTGCGCAAACTCGGCATCTCCACCGAGCTCGGCACCGACACCGCCTGGACGTTCGAGCCGCATCCCCCGGAATACGCGCGCAAGACGCTGCGGGAAGCGGGCTGGGACGAAAAAACTCCCATCCTCGTGCTCTGCCCGATTCATCCTTTCGTGTGGCCGGTGAAGGCTTCCATTGCGAAATACATCGCGCGCGTCACTACTGGTGCTTACAAAGAAAGCCAGTACCGCACTGTCTATTTTCATCAGTCAGGCGCCGACGTGGACGCGAAATACCGCCGCTACGTCTCCGCTTTCGGAAAAGCCGCGGCGGCCTTCCGCGAACGCCATCGCGTCTTCCCGATTCTCGTTGCCATGGAGCGGCTCGACGCGCACGCTTGCCGATCGATGCAGGAGTTTTTGCCTGGCGCGCCGGTATTCACTTCCGATGACTACGACATGTTCCAGCTCGTGTCCATCCTCCGCGCTGGCTCGTACATGATTTCTTCGCGCTATCACGGCATCGTCACCTGCATGCCGAACCTGGTTGCGTCCGCCGGAGTCACCATGGACGAGCGCATCCGCAACCTCATGCGTGAACGCGGGCACGAGCATCTTTTCCTCACTGTCGACGACGCCGATCTGGAACCTAAGCTTATGCTAATGATGGAAGCGCTCGTTCGCGAAGCGGACTCCGTTCGCGAAGGCATCGGCCGCACCGTGGTCCGCAATCTGAAAGTCATGGCGCGCATGGGCACCCTTCTCGAAGACACCGTCCGCCGCACCTATCCGGAGTTTCCGCTGCGCTCCGGTGTGCTTTCCTGGGAAGACTATTTGCCGCCGCTCAGCAAAGCATTGCGCGACTTGGCTGAGCGGCACGACACTCACCCGATCGCACAGCATTCTGCCGCTGGTTCTGCCGGGCGATGACGATTCCCGCGGGCCGCAAGTCAAAACACGGAATCGTTCAGAGATGCTTATTGACGGGAATCGCGCTGATGATCGGCGGAGAACTGTTGTGTTTCTTTGGGCCGGAGCTCCACGCGCGATCGAGAGATATTGTCTGCCACATCGTGTTTTATTCCGGCGTAGTCCTCAATTTTGGGACTGCTATTTTTTATTTGTCGAGCGGACGCTGAGCTTCCATGCCCGATTTTCTCGATACCATATTTGCGCAGCTCCAGCGTAGTGCTGGCCGGGTGATCCTGCGGGAAATTCACGGAGAGCAATTCGTCAGCGTTACCGGCAGGGAGTTGCTCGATCAAGTTCGCCACATTCGTGCTTACTTGCGTAAGGCAGGTCTTCACCCTGGTGACCGTTGCGCTCTCCTCGCGCCCAACTCGATTCGATGGGCAGCGTTCGACCTCGCGCTTATGGCCGAAGGCTTAATTGTGGTGCCGCTCTACTATCGTCAATCGCCGGGCGAGCTCGTAGCCATGATGAAAGATTCGCAACCGAAGCTGCTCCTTGTGAGCGACAGTGCTCTCGCCCATGCCGCGACAAAAGCTTGGACCGGTGATGCCTGTGCTGCGCCCCCGGCTGTGCTCTTCGATGAAGTTTTGCAAGGCTCCGCTGCAGCTCCGCCGATTTCCGACGCTCCCAATCCGCGCGGCGATGGCGACATCGTCTCCATCATCTACACCTCCGGCACCTCCGGCGAACCCAAAGGCGTGTGCCTCACCACCGCCAACCTCACTCACATGCTTTCCTGCACCACTGAGGGCTTCGACCACCTCATGGGCCAAACCCGCGAGCCGGACCGCGTCTTCCATTACGCGCCTTTCAATTTCGCAGCTTCGTGGATTCTCTTGCTCTCCTGCCTCTCGCGCGAGAGCGTCCTCACGCTGTCCACCGATCTCGCCAAGCTTCCCGACGAGATTCGCGTCTCCGCTCCGCACTATTTCCTCAACGTGCCCACGCTTCTCGAGCGCGTCCGTCGCGGTGTCGAAGAAGCCCTCGCCAAGCGCGCGGCTCCGATCCGCTCCGTCTACGTCAAGGCCCGCGAAGCGTGGCAGCGCCAAAATTCAAGCCGCGCCCGCGTCTCCGACCTGCTTTGGCTCGCGCTCGGCCGCAAACTTATTTTCAGCAAAATCAAGCAGCGCTTCGGCCCGCACCTTCGCGCGCTAATCTGCGGCTCTGCTCCGTTAGCGCCCGAAACGCAGCAATTTTTCCTGATGATCGGCATCCCGGTCCTGCAAGCCTACGGACTCACGGAAACCACGGCCATCTGTACGCTGGACGACCCGCGTCTTCCCGTCGAGCCAGGCTATGTAGGCCAGGCGATTCGCGGCATCGAGATGAAAACCGCCGACAGCGAAGAAATCATCGTTCGCGGCCCGCACATTTTTGCCGGCTACTGGAATCGCCCCGAAGAAACCGCGCGTGTCCTCCGCGACGGCTGGTTCCACACCGGCGATCAAGGCGAAGTAAATTTGCGCAGAAATTGGCGCATCATCGGCCGCATCAAAAACCTGATCATCCTCAACTCCGGCCACAACGTTCCGCCCGAGCCCATCGAAGACAAAATCGCGCGCCATCTTCCCGCCGCGCAGCACGTCGTCATCGTCGGGAACGGACGCGGGTACCTTTGTGCGCTCGTCGCCGGCCCAGTCGAGCCGCAAGCCGTGCAGTCGGCGCTCGACGCCGTCAATCCGAGCCTTCCGCACTATCGCCAAATTCGTAATTTCGCGGTCGTCCGCGAAGTTTTCACACCCGAAAGCGGCCTCCTCACCGCCATGGGCAAGCTCCGCCGAGACGCCATCAACGCCCGCTTCGCCTCCGAAATCAATTCCATGTACGATAGAAAGCCGCCGTGAAACATTTCGCAGGAAAAACGCTGCGTTGGGACTGGCGCGACGGCATCGTCGAGCTGGTGCTCGACCACGAGCCCGCCAACGAAATCGGCACCGAAACTCTTGCCGACCTGGAGAAATTCGCCGCCGCAATCCCTCCACTCGCGCGCGAAACCGCCGCGTGCATCATCTTTAGCGCCCGCAAACAAGGTTTCTCCGCCGGAGCCGATCTCCGCGAACTTTATCGCGGCGCCGAGCCGCTCTCCCCAAAGGAACGCCTCGCAGGCGTCCGCCAATTCCTCGAACGCATTCACGCTGTACTCAACGCCATCGACACCGCACCGTTCGTCACCATCGGCGCCGTTCATGGCGTCTGCTTCGGCGGTGGATTCGAGCTGGCCCTCGCCTGCGACATCATCATCGCCGACAAAATGGCGCGCTTCGCCTTCCCCGAACTGCGCTTGGGCCTGATCCCAGGCTTTGGCGGCATCCCACGCCTCAAGCGCGACCTCGGCAACGCCATCGTCCGCGATCTGCTTCTCACCGGACGCAGTGTCAACGCCGCGCGCGCGCAAGCCGTGGGCCTCGTTGCGCAACTGGTTGCCGAAGGCGATGCGCTCAAGATCGCCCGCTCCACCGCCGCGCAAATCACCAAGTTCGACGCCGTCACCCGCGCCGCCGCCAAAAAATTCATCAAGCCCATCCCCCACGAAGAACTCCGCCGCGAAATCGACCTCTTCTGCGAACTCTTCACCCGCCCCGCGGTAATGGCCGCCCTGAAAAAATTCGTGGAATCCACGGACGCCATGCCCTACCTTCCTTAAACCAGAATTCAAGGACGAATCGTTATGCCAATCCTCCGCCTCGACCACGTGCAAATCGTCATCCCTGTCGCAAGTGAGGACCGCGCTCGCGCCTTCTACTCCGGTATCCTCGGCTTGACCGAAATCGAAAAGCCTCCGCAAATGGCCGAGCGCAAAAGCATCTGGTTCGTCGCCGGTCCCGTAAATCTTCATCTCGGCATCGAGCCAGACTTCCATCCCGCCAAGCGCGCCCATCCCGCGTTCGTCGTCGAAGGTCTCGACGCAATCCTTGCAGCCTGCGCGCGCGCCGGCCTCACCACCAGGCCCGACACTTCCTTCAACGGCTTCCGCCGCGTCCACGTCTTCGACCCTTTCGGCAATCGCCTCGAACTAATGGAACGCTCTGCCGCGTAAGCCCCGCGCGCACGATGAAGGCGCGCGCTTTAGCTCACCCTGAGGAACGAAGGGCGAGTCCCAGTCTTTGGCCGCACCAAACCCACAAAACCTAGCCATTCGGCGGATGTACACCCCCATTGCTCTGCGGCATCTTCTTCATGGAGGCAACAAATGTCCGCAGAACTCATCGAACTTTCCAACGCCCTCGCGCAAGCTACCGAACGCGCCGCAGCCAACGTCGTCGCCGTTCACGCTGAAGCCCGCGGCTCGGCCAGCGGCGTAATCTGGCGCGCTGGCATCATCGTCACCGCCGAACACGCGCTGCGCCGCGACGAAGAAATTCACGCGACCTTGCCCGATGGCCGGGTAGTGCCCGCGACTCTCGCCGGCCGCGACCCATCAACCGATCTTGCCGTCCTGAAGTGCGCGGAAGCGTCCGCCGCCGTGCCAACCTTCGGCGACGTGACCTCGCTGAAGCCCGGCAGCCTCACGCTAGTCGTCGGCCGCACCCGTGCCAGCGGCCCCGTGGCCGCCCTCGGCGTAGTCAGTCTCGTCGCCCCCGAGCGCCGCACCTGGACTGGCGCCGCTCTCGCGCCCTACATTCGCCTCGACGTCGGCCTGCAGCCCACAGCCGTCGGCGGCGCCGTTATTGACGGGCAAGGCCGCACCGTCGGCATCGCCACGCCCCGTTTCGCTCGCTTCGGCGCGATCGCCATCCCCGCGCCCGCCGTCGACCGCGTCGTCGACACTTTGCTGAAAAAGGGCCACATCCCGCAAGGCTATCTCGGCGTTGGCCTGCAGCCCGTGCGTTTGCCCGACGCACTCCGCCAATCCCTGCAGCGTAGCGAAAAAACCGCCGCCATCGTTCTCGAAGTCGAGTCGGAAAGTCCCGCGCACAAAGCCGGCATCGTCATCGGAGACATTCTCATCGCACTGGCGGGCCATCCGGTCTCGCGCCTCGAAGACGTTCATTCGCAACTGCACGGCGAAGCCATCGGCAAACCGCTCGCGCTCAAGTTCGTCCGCGGCGGCGCAGCGCAAGAAGTCAACATCGTCGTCGCCGAACGCCCGCGCGGAGGCGAATAACATGGCCATCCACGGTTTCGGCGAAATCGCCGAGCAACTTCGCCGCTCCACTGTTCTCGTCAGCCCCGGAGGGCGCGGCAACGGCTCGGGCGTCATCTGGTCCGCCAACGGCGCAATCATCACCAACGCGCACGTCGCGCGCGCCTCGCAAACCCGCGTGCAGCTCTGGGACGGCCGCGAATTCGACGCCGCGCTTGTCTCGCGCGACACCCGCCGCGATCTCGCCGAACTCCGTATCGACGCCGCAAATCTTCCCGCCGCGACGCCCGCCGACTCCTCGCAACTCCGTCCCGGCGAACTCGCCATCGCTATCGGCAATCCGCTCGGCTTTCTCGGCGCATTAACCACTGGTGTAATCCACGGCGTCGGCCCGTTGCGCCGTTTCGGCTCTGAACCCTGGGTGCAAGCTGACGTTCGCCTTGCCCCGGGGAATTCCGGCGGTCCGCTTGCTGACGCCCGCGGCCGCGTCATCGGCATCAATACCATGGTTGCGGGACGCCTGGCGCTCGCCGTGCCCAGCAACGCCGTCACAAGTTTCCTCGCTGCCGACCCCATCGACGCTTGGCTTGGCGTAATCGTCGCGCCTGTACGGGTCCCGCGCCCCAGTAGCCGCTCCAAGACTTTCGGTCTCGTCTTGCTGGAAGTTGAGCCGGATGGTCCCGCCGCAAACGCATCTCTCTTGCCTGGCGACATTCTGCTCGGTACCGACGAAAAATCATTCGCATCTCTCGACGATCTCGCAAATTCTTTGCAGGGCTCCGGCCCGCGCCTACTGCGCCTCGCGTTCCTGCGCGGAGACTACGAGCGCTTCCGCCGCGTCACGGTGCAGCTCGGCGGTCGGCGCACCTCCAGGAGCGCCGCCGCCGCGTGATTCACGTCTTCCTCATCGCCGCTTCGCCGCTCGCTCGTGCCGCGCTGCAAAATCGCCTCAGGCCGCACGGTTTGAAAATTGTCGGCAGCGCGACGCACATCGACGCAGTCGACGGTCAGCTTTCCGACACGCAGCCCCAAGTCATTCTGCTCGATGCCTCCGGCGAGCAACCGGAAACCGTGATCGGCTCGCTCGCGGATTCGGACTTGGCCGCCGAAATTCCAACCGCAGTCCTGGCTGAGCCTGGTTCGCCCGCACTCGCAGCGCATGCCCTTTACGCCGGTATTCGCGCGGTGCTGCCGAGCGGCCTTCCGGCCGATCAGCTAGCCGCCGCGCTGCGAGCCGTGGCCGCCGGCCTCGTCGTTCTCCACCCAATGGAGGTGCAAGCCGCGTTCCCCGTGGCCGCGCCAGCTTCGCAGCCCCTCGCCGAACTGCTCCAGCCGCTAACCCGCCGCGAGCGCGAGGTCCTGCAAATGCTAGCCGCCGGCCTCGCCAACAAGGAAATCGGCGCTCGACTCAGCATCTCCGACCACACTGCCAAATTCCACGTAGCCTCCATTCTCGGCAAACTCGGCGCAGCCACCCGCACGGAAGCCGTGGCCCTCGGCATCCGCCGCGGCCTCGTCCTCCTCTAATCGCTCGTCCCTTCTTAC
>Ga0210408_10003733_pt1 | contig 13883 bp, 24 predicted proteins | sample IncBWH4MmetaG_FD_155471 | JGI IMG/M metagenome (GOLD analysis project Ga0210408, IMG submission 155471) | Forest soil microbial communities from Barre Woods Harvard Forest LTER site, Petersham, Massachusetts, United States - Inc-BW-H-4-M | ecosystem: Environmental > Terrestrial > Soil >...
TCTCCCACGTCAGCTGCTGAGCTGCGCGGTAGCCGTCGACGAATTCGTAGCTGCCCAGATCCGAACGCTTCGTGTGCTGCACGAGCGCCTTGCCAGAGACGCGGTTCATGTCCTCGGCATTGCCAAGGGCCGGATCGAAGTATCCAATCGTCGCCTGAATGTCCTGAATCGCCATCTGCGCGAGCGCGATCGCGCCCTGTGGCAGATCGAGCGGCTCGACCCGATGAGGCATGCCGCCCTCTGGCGCCTTCGGATCGATGTTGTACGGCAAATACGGACGCGACTGCACGTTCGCCTGATTCCAGTCGCCCTCGTAGCCCTTGATCATGGTCTCGGTCACGAGGTACGGCGCCTTCGGCAGGAGCGCGCTGCGCTCGATCATGTCCGATGCGCGTGAGTTGTAGCTGCGCTGCGGGTCTTTGGCGTGGCGAACCAAGGACTGAAACTTCTTACGGCCCTCGATGTTGACGTAACGGCCGGGGCAGCGGACAACCGGAATACGCTTCCAGTCGTAGTAGTACGGGCCTTCGAGCACGTTCGATCCATCGACCTTGACCCACATGACCTGCCACACCACCGTGGGGCGGATCATCTTGTTACCCTGCTTATCCTTCGCGATGCGGGTCACGCCGTGCTTCTCGTACGTGATCCCGTGTTCATCGAAATGTGCTTCCTGCGCACGAAGGTCCGCGTCGTAGTCAACAACGGCGCCGTCGGTCAGCTTCGCGATCTTCTTCTCGCGCGGTACGCGCTCGAAGTATTCCGCGATTCGCACCTCTTTGTCAGTGAACCAACCATAGCTGTCACGCGACAGGTTGAAGCTGACTCCGTTCTCATCCTTGTAGAGGGCGTGATAGATCTCTTCCGAGACACGCTCGGCCACGATGCAACGGTTCGCGTCTCCGCCGCACGGGTCCGCGCACTGCGGATCCCAGATCACGGTCTGTGGGTTCGAGATATTGATGATGCGCAACACCTGATCGAACGCGCCATCACCGTCATCCTGCATGTAAGTCGGCATGATGCGCCACGCGCCAAAGCCGCCGGCCACCGCGTACTTGTACTGCTCCATGTAGATATCGGCGGCGCGAGAACATTGCTCGATCGAACGGCACAAGCCGCCAAAGATCTCAGCAACGGGGTCGCTCGCGCCGTCACTAGCAGGGCGAACCTTCCCGGCAGGGCGTGTTTGCCGCATATCGGCAATCACAATGTTCACCGGCTGGAGGCACCGGTTGAACGTGTAGCTCGGCTTACCGCGGCGATTCTGGAGGACGACCGGATCCCACTGCCCCATCGCTTCGGCGTTGTAGACGAAGTTCAGGTCTTCCGAGTGCATGCGGCGGTTCTCTTCCCACGCGCCGACGCCGTCCTCATAGAAGTTGAGAATGCGATCAATGAGAGCGCCGTGATCGGCGATCTTAAAGCCGGGATGATCAGGCAACGGCCCGGACTCGCCGGGCACGTCACCAATCAGATCCCAGTTATCGCCGCTATTGCCGGACATGACTTACGTCGGCATTTCGTCCAGAATCGCGCGCTGGCCGTCGCCAACAAACGCACCGCCCCAAGTGTTGGGCGGGACGTAGATCGGAGCACCAGCCTGATCCTTCCACTCGAAGATCGGCTTGCCATCTTTGGTCTTGCGTCCGGTCTCTTTCAGTTCCTGATATCGGATCCGAAGCTGGTTACGGATGGACTCGTTCTTGAAGTCGAGACTCTTGACCTTGCCTTTACGCTCGACCACGAGGTTGTGCATCCCCGCGTTGATGTGCACGGTATAAGTTCCGAGTCGGAGTTTCTTCCCGGCGCCGTCGATGAGCCGCGCGTCGCGGTCCTGATCGAGTTCATCGACAGGTCGCCCTTCATAATCGACGTGCTTGTCGAACTTCCAGTCGGTGCCCGCGGTCACAACGTTACCTTCGGTACGCGTGACACTCTGTGCCGTCTGCTGACGCAGCCGCAACCCTTCACTATGCTGCAGCTTCAATTTAATACTCATGCCTTCACCTCTCTGAGTGCTCGTGCGATCAAAAACCGTTTCATCTCTTCCTCTTTGCCCTGTATGAGCGGTCGAAGCGCCGCTCGCTTAGACGGAACGCCCCACACCACCAGTCGTCCGCTCAAGTCAACAAGCAGGCACTGGCCGTGGCGTTTGAATTCTTCATCGATCGCGGCAACCGATATCAGCCCGTCCATATGCCGCCGGGTGTTGCCATCGATGGATCCCACGCGTGCCACGGGACTCCGGTTTCGCCTTCGGGGGGTACCTTCGCGTGCTGAAACCCGCTCATAGCGTTGTATCGCATGGCGTCCATGAGGTGATCATTTTTCTTGATGATCTCGCCCTTCTCGTCGCGGCGATACAAGCGTACCTCTTTCGTCCAGTGAATGAGCGTGTTAAAGATCCGTAACTTCTGCGTCGAGAGCATGTCCCAACAAGTTAGAAGCCCCGACCGCACTGCGTTGTCGGCTTTATAAACGTTCAGGCCGAGGTTGCGATACGCCTCGATCAACAGTTCACCGTCCGGGCCGCGCGCTTTCTCGGCGGCTGGGTCAATGACTCCGGGCACCCACTTCCCGCGCAGATTGATCGCGGCAACGTGAATCGCCGGATGCTCCTGCCCGAGGTAGTACTCGTCGTACGCCGCCGCGGGGTAGCGGGTGCTACCGTCGCGATCAACGTACGGATGGTCGACATCCCACGCGAACCAGATCACCGCGGTACAGTTCCAACCCGGGTCCATGCCGTAGCTGCGAGGCCAGTGCGCCGGAATCTCGAATGGCGAGATCAGCATCTGCGCCTCGGCGATCGGATAGATCGCTCCGACGCCGTGCCCGGGAATGCCGCTCTTACGAGCCTGCAACTCGTAAGGCGCGACGCCACGCAGAATCTTGCGCTTCTCTTCCTCGGTCAAATGTGGCACGTCGTCCATATCTAAGAACGTGGCGACACGACTTCCCTCACTCATCGATCACCATGTCGTAGTCTTCCTGTTCATGATCCCACTCACGCTTCTTCAACAGATCATGCGCCGGATTCAGATCTGGCATGAAGCTGATCATCAGCTCCGAGATGCCGAGCAACGGCGTCTCGGTTAACACCAACGAACCATTCTTCTCGCCCGGGCTCGTGCTCATTAGACGCAGCGAGCATTCGGTATAGATCTCTATTTTTGGTTCTTCGTCAGGGTGAATCAGATCCTGCTGAGTGCCCTGAAACGCCTGACGTCCTTGGTCATAAGACTTGAACATCAGCGTCGACACGCCGTCGTAGATGCCGTTCGTGTGGTGGTGTACGTGCACCGACTCGAACGCGTTCGCGATCCCGTGCTTCGTGGTCGGATCACCAGCGAACAAATCGATCGGGATCATGCCCGTACCGAACAGTTGCGGCACGCCCGGCTCACCGCAAAACTTCTCTTGCAGGATGTCGCGGACGTTCTTCGCCGTGTCGGTCGCGACCCATGCGCCGATCGGTCGGTCGAATCGCCGACCCTCCCACCAATCCGGATAGAGCCCTGTCAGGTGGAGTGTGTCTTCGTACGTGCCACAGTGAGTCTTGCCGGTTCGGTTACCGCCGAAGAGACCGCGCTCGTCATACTCCGCGCCGAGTCTGAAGTGGCGCATCTGCTTCGGGTACGCCGCGCGGATCTCCGGCGTCTTAAACCAAGTCGCTATTGTCGTGCGGCCGTGCCAGTACAGCCGGCTGCGCCAATCCCGCTCCTGAAGCAACTGCTGCGGCGGTGTCAGGCGATCCCACACCTCGATTAGCTCTTGCAGCTGTCTCAAGTCGGTCTTGTTGATCAAGCGATCGCTTAATGCTTGATAGGATCTGGGTAAGTCCTGCACGCATCTGCTCCGGGTTTATAGATGGTCGGTCAGCCAGACCCGTCTTGGCGCCGAATTCAGTGAATTTGCTCTGGGACATCGCCAAACCAACGCGGTCGTTGCCATTGGCGCGAGATTCCATCGACCAGAGCTGCACTTGATCGACTTTCAGTCGTGCGGTTTCGTACCGCGCCTGAAAATCTACGTCAGATGCCTTCAAATCGATCACATGCTCGGGCTGACAGCCAACAATCTTCGCCGCCGCGAGCATATCGCCGCCCGTGTTGATCCACGCGGCCAGTAACTGTGTCTTTTTGTCGTCGGTCCACTCGAATTTTGCGTTCGCGAGCGGGTTCACGAAGGGCTGTGGGCTCGTTAGCTCTGCCGCGAGCGTCACCACCGAGTAAACCGGCGGTTTTCCCTCGCCTATGCGCTTGCAGTCAACGCAGATGGCGGGGTTCGAGCAGTATCGAGCCGCGACATGCCCCTGTAAACACTGACTCACACCATCGAAGTAGTGCGACCAGCCGTGTTTCTCGGCCTCTTCCTTCGAAACAGGGCGCTTTGCCGGCGCGTTGTAGAAATCCGGGCGCCCGTCGATGACCGAGTCACAGACAGTGCGCGCAAACTCCGCTTTCCCGCTGTGCTTTCTCACGCTCGGTGCCAGTCCTCGGCGCCCGACATCCAGTTCCCATTACGGTCATAGCCGGCCGATTGTTGGAATAAGAGGCATTCGTTCAGTGACTCGTCCGGATCGATGCTGTATATGGCCTTCTGCCAAATAAACGCCAACGTCCCAATTCCAGAGAATCCAACTCTGTCAAAATCCACGAGCGTAATGTTACGGAAGCTGAATTCGATCACGTCGCCCGGCTTCACGGTCATCGGAATGATGAGCCCAGTCTCAGGCCCGTCCTCGAAGTAGAGTGTCTTGTCCGTAAGCTTGCTCTTTCCGAACTTCATCGCGGTCTTACCATCGGGTCCGAGCACTGGTGCGCCGCCATCGATCTGCTGCTTGAACGCGACCTTACGGCGCTGGCGCCGGCCGTAGCCTACCCCGATCACGACGCCCTTCTGAATCTCGATGCCGGGCGTAGCGAGAATCGGGTGCACGTACGGCAGCGGCTTCACTAGCACGCGATCTTGAAGCACGTGCGTGTTCCGCGCTACATTTTCAAGCTCTTCGGTGAGGATCATGCGGTCTCCACAGCATCGACGTCTGTGTCGTGCATCATCCGTACTTTACGTCCGACGCCATAGTCAGTGTCCATGCCCGCGGTCGCCGCGAACGTCACGATGTCGCCAACCTTACATTCCATCGGGGCGCGGCCGCCGAACGGCAACATACGGCCCGGACCCGTGGCAGTCACCTCGCCACGCAGCGTGCGCTGCCAGTCTGGCAGTTTGATTCGCAGGTCCGAGGCCGGGGTATCAATCAGCGCGACGACAATGAAGTCATCTAGCAACTGTTGTCGAAACTCAACACTCATGCATCTCACCTCATGGTTGGTCTGGCTGGCACGGATGGGATCGAACCATCGACCCTTTGCTTAACAGGCAAGCGCTCTACCGCTGAGCTACGCGCCAAAGATGGTGCCTCCGGCATGGAATCGAACCCGCGAATGGCTGCTTACAAGGCAGCTGCTGTGCCACTGAGCCACAGAGGCGAAATGGTCAGAGTACGTGGAGTCGAACCACGGCCGCCTGCTTCCAAAGCAGGTACGCTACCGTAACGCTTTACTCTGGATGGTGGGCCGACAAGGAATCGAACCTTGCGGGAGAAAACCTCGGCAGGGTTACAGCCTGCCCCGTCTCCATAGCGGTCTATCGTCCCACACTGACAAGCCGATCCGGTTGTCTCACCGGAGACAGCCTCTAAAGGCTGCCGCTCACTGTCGGTGTAGACACCAGCTCGAAAATTGTTTCGTACGTCTGCCCGAACGCAATAGCGGTCACAGAGTCAACCGCCTTCCAGACGAGTTTCAGTTTGCAGATCTGCGATCCCTGATACGGATACGTCATCTGCATCAGCGTAGCGGATAGCTGCAGAAGCCACGGCGTCGGACTACCAGAAGAGAACGCGGGATACGTATAACTCGTAGTGCTCGCACCCAAAGGGTTCAGCGTCAACGGCCCGTTATCCATCTGAACGCTGTTGGTCAGATCATCCAACTCAACGCGAATCGACGTCGGCACCACCGGCACGCGATTGCGATCGAGAAACGTCAGCGGCACCCATGTCTCTTCCCCATCAAATGTCTGCTGCTGCAGATAGGGAAGGTTGGACGAGCCCTGTAGGGCTCGGTTGCCGATGATCAGACCCATTTACCGGAGCCCGCGAAGTTTGCGCTCGCCGCTTGTTCCCTTGAATTCACGCGGATGCTTGCCTGAGAGCACATGCTTGCCGCGCGCGTGCACGGCATTGTGTTCTTTGGTTGTGATGCGGCCATTCACCCAGTCATCGGTCGCGCTACGCATCGAACTTTTGGCAGATGCCTTCATGATCTGATGCGACGTCGGCGCCTTGTACGAAGGCAGCTCACCGTGCTGCTGGCCGTGGTTGGTGACAGAGCCTTCCCCGTGCGTAACACGATGCCCGCGGTGAGTCGTCTTCGGTTTGACCGCGCGCTTTCTGTCGGAGCCGCGAGTCTCGTTGCCAAGTTCGGCAATCAATGAACCTGATTTAGCCACCGACGCCTCCCTGACCGCCTGTCACTTCGAGCGAGCTAGTCGCATACGCGGCATTGCCAATGAACTGCAGCCACGCCCCGATGCCTTCGATGTACAGTGTTTGTCCTGCATTAACACCGAGCTGGTTCGGTATCGGAGCGCCGAGCGCAATAGCTGCCGGCGCTGACGGCGCGGCGGCCGGCGGCGGCGGCCCCCACTTAATAAACCCTGAAACGCCAGTAGGCGCACCCGCAGCTCCGAGAGCGCGAATACGCCAAGACGTGACGCCAACTTGGCGTCCATCAATGGTCACTGCCGCAGAGCTGTCCACCGAGTAGGTGGCCGTCTTCGGCTGAAAAGTTGTGTCGATGCTCATCTGTAGCTACTCCGCTTACCGCGGCACCACTCGTTGATGATGTCGCCTTGATCGACGTGTCGCACTTCCTTACGCTCTTTCTGCTTGTGCGGCGCCTGCCGGTCCGCCACGTTCACGCCCGGGCGCGGGCCGCTCTTGTGCGCACTCTTCGCCTTCGCGGCATTCTCGTGATCTCCGCCACCATGACTCTTGCGCGGACCATCAACGTGCTTGTGCGCCTGACCCTTATGAAGCTTTTTCTTAAACTCCGGGCCGTGCGCTGTTGTATTCCCGCGCTTGCCGCGGGCTGCTGCGTCACCAATCATCGGTAGTCCTTCCTCTCTCCGCGAGCCCACTTACTCACCTTCTCATGGTTGAGATGGCTGGACTTGTGCCCACTCTTCGCCGCGGCGCGGCGTTGGTTGCTATATGCGATGGCGACCGCCTGTTTCACCGACTTGACGTGCGGGCTTGAACCCACCTCATGAACCAGCGTCTTGATGTTGGCGTTGCGCGCCTTTTTGCTGGATGACTTGATCAGTGGCATAGCGATCACCTCAAAAGATGGACCGCGCCCGAGTTAGGGCGCGGTCTTTTTTCGACTAACGGTCATGGATAGCCTGATCACCCATCGGATCTTTTCCGTCGCCGTTTTTTACGGCTTTCTTATAGATCGCAGATGCAGCCGCGTTCAGTCCGTCTTCGCCACCGCCGTTGCTATCGCGCTTGCCGGAAGCAATCGTACGCTCAGCCACGCCATCGTGGTCTTCGCCATAAGTATTATCTACACCAGCCCGACGCCCGCGAACATACTCTTCGTTGCCGCTGATATCGGAGGCTCTTTCTCGTTTAGCCATTGAGTTTTTCCTCTGTTAAATCGCGGCTTACTGCACGCGAGTAAATGTAACGGTGGTGGCACTGGTAACAGTGACAACATACCGAGTTACAACCGGGGCATTCGGAGCACCAAGCGCCAAGTTGCCCGCTGTCATGCCAGCGTTTACCGCTGCGATAGTGACGCCCGTGCCGCCCGCTAAAGTGCTGGCAGCGGTAGTGCCCTGATTAGATACTGACACGGTCCACGACACGTTAAACAGGTTCGGAACGCCAAGGGGCGGCACCGCACCCAACGCTGACGCAAACCCGCCAACATTCGCCTTATACGCCGTAGCGACTGCATTCTGTAACGCAGCGAGAATGTTGACCGCTGTATCTGTCGTGTAAGTCTGTGCGGCGGCCGCACCATTACCTACAGCGATCATAATCTCTTGCGCGCCGGTAAGCTGAGCGGCCGTCAACGTTCCTGTCGCTGTCGGGCCGTTCACTGCCTGAGATTCAGGAAGCGCGTTAATGCCATTATAGAAGTCGTCTCGGAAGACGCCAAGATTAGTCATGTTATTTTCCTCGCGCTCTCAGGCGCTTTTCGTTCATCGTCGCCGCCTCGTGGCGGATTATCAGATTTTCAAATAACAAACTACGCCAGCATACTCACAATTGTAGGCGTGTTTTGGAACAACTCCAATAGAGCGCCGCGGGCTAGCCGGCATCGTAATCTGGATCGCGCGGTGCGCGAGCAGATAACGAATAGCTGCCGCTTCGCCGATCGAGAGTATCAGTAGCAAGAGCGCTACGTATACGTTAACTGTTCCGCCGCGCTGATAGCGCATCATTTTACCTCACTCCTTAAGTGGCAAACAGCCCAAAGGATTTAAGCGTAGCAATAATCTGTGCAACCGCCGTAGAGGTTTGTAATAGCGTGGCAGTCGCGCCGGGAAAATTATTGACCGCTGCGCCACCAGTTGGAGTTCCCCAACCTGCGAGTGCAGCCTGAAGAATTTCCACGCTCGACGTCCACGTGCCCGGCGACCCTGCCACGGTACAAATGGCAAACGGCGGAGAGCCGGGAGCTGCACCAGTTAAAATGCATAGGTCGCCTTGAGCCCATGCGTTTGAGGATGGAGCGACGGACCCCCACGTTATCTTGTTCACGCCATTCACGGCGTACATCCAATTTCCGTTCGGGTTCGTCAATGCCGCGGGATTAACTCTGACGCCGCCTACGTTCGCGGGCGATCCGCCATTGATCAGAGATGTGCCAGCTTGAATCGTGGCGCTCATAGCGGTGCCTGCGTCCGAGAGCAGCACCCGCGTATGATTACCGAAGTGTTCTTCCGTTAATGAACCGCTCGCGTTGCGATAGCGGTAAAAAATGTTGGCGCCGCCCGCGGCGGCGTCCTGCCACCAAAGCGCCGGTTCGGTGGAGCTACTAAACGCGGTGCGGTGCGAAAAAGACGCATTTGGGTAAACTGCGCCGGGGAAAGTATTACCTTCCACGTCACAATCGATATGCATCCCCGAGTTGCCCGGAGTATCGAGCTGATACGGTCGACCGAAGCCTTCAATAACGCCGCCGTGAAACACGGAGCCTACGTTATCAGAGTTGCCGTCTTCCCAAATTCCCGTGCTGACTGCGGTCAATGTTCCGCTGGATGTATATGCCGAGAATGCGCTAGAGTTGATGTTGACCGTAATTGTCCAAGCACCCGAAGCTCCACCAAGAGCTGTGACGATTCCAAAGAGTCCGTTGATCTGCGTCATCCCATTGACGCCAGATATTTGGACTATCTCGTTCAGAATGAAAGGATTGGTTGCGGAAACAGTGTTAACAGTGATAACAGCCGAGGCGGCCTGTGTGATACCCGTGATACTAGCGGTCAGCGCTGTCGGCGGCCCAATCAGCTGACAGCCAAGGAAAGTAAGCGTCGTCCATTTCTTGTTTCCGGTAGAGTTTTGAAAATTGAACCCGTAATCGAAACCCTGTCCGTAACAATTATGTGCATTGAACAATCCGGAGAACGCGCCCGCACTGTTCGCGTTAAAGTTCATGTAAGTGCTAGCGGTGCCGGGGGCGCCCGTGTAGCTGGCCGCTACGCGACGCATATCCTGTTGCTGGGCCGCGTTTCCAAAACGGAACGCTGTGGATCCGTTACCACTTACAATTACAAAAAAGTCACGTAGAGAAGCGAAGCTACCGCTAGATGTTAGATTACCGCCGGAACTATACGCTCCGAAAGCACTGGAGTTTATATTGACCGTTATCGTCCACGCTCCCGTGACTCCTCCCAAAGCCACGATAACACAACCCAGCCCGTTGATCTGCGTCATCCCGAGAACGTTACTTGGTATAACCGTAGAGCCGAGCGTGAAGGGGTTGACTCCGCCGCCCTGATTGACGGTGATGACGGCCTGTGCGGCTTGAGTGATGCCAGTGATCGGCGGAAAAAGTCCGTAGGCGTCGATCGCTATGCCGGCGCTAGCTGGGTAATTAAAGTTGGTGTACGGCAACCCAGCGCCAGTTAACTGCGCGCCGTAAGGAATCACGAGCCCCGTTGCGCCCACACCTAGATTATAGTTACCAACAGGTACATACGCCTGCACGGCGCCGGGCGTGTTACTGGCGCTCTGATTGATCGCGCTCTGAATCGCCAGCAAATCCACTGCCGCGTTATTGAGACCCAACGTACCATACCGAAAAGCGTGTCCCGGTAGATATTTGGTGTTTACGATATTACCAGCGACCGACCCGATAACAATGCCCGCCGCTATTTCAGCGGCGCTTCTCTCGAAACCGGGCTGCGCGCCAGCAGTAGCGACAATCTGCCAAGAAACACCGTTGAACTGCAGCAGCACAGGGCCGAGAGAAGAAAACTCTCCGCCGGTTAGCGTGGATCCGTTTGCACGGACTACCGCATTCGTGCCGGCGGGGGTTGTGATGGTTACAGCGCCTGTGTTAGTGAACGCAGGCGTAAATCTAATCAACGTTCCATTCGTCAGCGGATTAGGCAAACCGGTAGGCGAGATATTAGCGACGTTGACGACCCCGGCGTCTGTCCCGTTGAAAATTACGTTAGGAGTAGCGACTCCAACCTGATTGTCAACCGCATTCAACCACGCCGCTATTACCGGCGGCCCAATAAAATCCTGATAGTTTTGAAGAGTGCCAAGTACGCCACTCACGACTGAACACCCGGAAGCATGACGCCGGGCATCGCGAAACCGGGAATAAACGCTGTGCTTTGGTTGAGAGACATTTCACCACTAGAAGCCTTAGCGTTTACAGTTCGCGCGTCTCGACGCGGATAGACAGCCGTGTTCAGATCCGATTCACCATCTGATGCGTTCGCCTTCAACGGAACGATCCAACCCGTCTGCCCTGCGACACCACCACCCACAGGCGTAATAGCTCCGCCGTTCGCACCCCAAAGATCGCCCCCTTTCCCGGCGCGTGCTACCACGTTCCGTATCGGAGTCAATGTTTGACCGCCAGAAGCTACGCCGGCCATCTACTTCGCTTTCGATCCAAACGCGCTGGATGTCATTGGAAGCGCCGCGAGATCCACACATTTCGCCACGAACTGTACGTCCGGGCCGGCTTGCGCACATGGTCAATAACCATCGTCGCGAACTTCGGACACGACTGCTCGGTCAAATTGTGCTCCGTATCTCCCATGAGTACCACGGGTTCATCGACGGGATTGCCGTTGATAAAGGCCATGACAATGATCGCGTAGATCGGACTCATAATCAGTTTCCTGTGTAGACCGGCGGGTTCGCCACATTGAGTGTACTACCGATACCGATCGGCAATGACACAACATTCGCGGCTGGTATAGTCTGCGGGCCCGCGCCGCCGTTGGCTGGCGTGAGCGATCCTTGTCCGTACGTAGACTGATTCAAGAGAAGCTGGCCGCGCGAGAGCTGCGCCATCAACGAGTCAACCCCGGGCGGCCCGGCCGCGTTGGTCGGATGTGTATGCAGCGGAATATTACCGCGCGCCATCGCGTCGTGCGACAACGGCGCGTTGACAGTCTGTCCGGGTCCGGCCTGCGGGGCCGGCACGTGCGCGCCGCTTGGCGTATACTGAGATGCCTGCGGGTTACCCTGCATCGAGGTACCGACCGGAGCGGCGCCGGGCTGACCTACGCCGTCACCCGCAGACTGTGTGAGATCACCAACTGGATAAAGGTTTGTCACGTCTTAGCCGCCGTACTGCACAAGCGATCCGAGCGTCGGCGGCGTGCCGCCGGTTGCGTTGGATGTGGTTGGGAACTGGAGAGCTGGAGCGCCTGTTGGCGCGTTCGCAGGTAACTGATCTCCACAGCCTTGACCAACGCCTTGTTCCTGACTGTGGCCGCCCGCGCCCAAACCCGAACCGCCGTTCGACTCCGCGTGCGCGCTACCTCCATTTTGCACGAACACGGCACTGACACCGTTGTCCACGTCAACGAGTCCGTCCATCACAGTACGGCCCGCGGTCGGGTGATGCTTCTGGCCGTAGTTGGTCATCAGCGCATTGATCGGCAGAAGCCCTGCTGAGATAGCAGCGAGAACCGACATGTTGGGCGGGATCCCCGGGAGAGTTGCCTGCGCGGCGTTGCCCGGAGCAGTGCCCTGAAACGGGGTCGTATTGAGCGGCGTGCCGCCCGGCGTACCAAAAATTGTCATGTGTTGTGCTGCTTTCTTCCGTGTTCTTGGGCGCCATTGGATTGAGCCGCAAGAACAGATAAACCGTTACCCGAGATTTTACTGCCGAGAAGTTGGCCGTTTCCCATAAAAACTATAGAAGCCACGTTCTTATTGATCGGGTCGTTATCGCTACCATCCATAGGGACCGGCGGCGTGTTGAAATTAGGGGTCGCCATCAACCCGCAAATACCGGCTGACCGGCGGTACCGAACGGCGCCAAAGTGCTCGCGAGCGTTGCGCCCGAAACCGGACACGAGGTTAATGTCTCGGTGTTGACCGGCACAGGGCCGTTTGTGAGTCCTGCGTTCGCGCCACCCAAACTGCCGCCGCTCACGAAGATCTCATTATTGATCGCACCGTTACCAGCCGGGTTAGCGGCAATATTTGGTACAGCGACACCCGCGTTGACTTGGTTACCGGCACCGTTCGACATGATGTCATCGAGTGCGGTCGGATTGTTTGGTCCAACACTGACGCCATTAACCGAGCCCAGATACAGGTTTCGCGGCAAGATTCCGCGGCTCATTGCTTCGAGTATCGGCATCGTAGTTGGAAGCTGCAGCACCGCAGTGCCCCCGTTCGCGCCGTTCTGTGCCCCGAAGCTGGGGCTGATCGGCTGTCCTGTCACGACACCGCCATTTGATCCATAGATCGTCATTATTTTAGCTCCCGCCGTACTGGATTGGAGAGAGCAACGACACAGAGCCGCTATTGATGACCTGTTTCGGATCGATCACCGCGGTGCTGTCGAAGCCGGCATCGAACGTGCCCGGAGACGTGTTGTTGCTCGCATAGCTCGCGTTCACAGTCCCACCGCCCGCGCCGACGCCGTTCAATCCGTTGGTGCCGTTCTGGCTCGGGCCTTGACTGATCGCTTGCATTAGCGTCGGGTTACCCTGCGCCGCCTGAATACTGGCCGCGTTGCCGCCGAAGTAGCTGTTATTCGCCACGACCTGATTCAGCGAGATCTCTCCACGCGAGACCGCGGCCATCACGGACTCGAAACCCGCATTGAAGGCTGGCGGCAGCGTGGCTCCGCCCTGACCCGGCGGCTGACCTACCTGCCCGGGCGCGAAAGGTTGTACGCCGGTCGGCTGACCGGCTGTTGGCTGAGCGCCGGAAGCGGCGCCGAAATTACCCCACGTCATTTTGATTTATGCTCTGCGTCATTCGGCGACGCGCTCCGCTCACCGGAGATTTTCAGTTGATCGTTTCGATCGTGGACTCAGCGTCACTGGCGCCCGCGGCCATGACCAATGCGCTCGCTGTTGCGCGGCAGGCCCCTACAAGATCGATCGCGGGTCCGCCTCTGTTTTGGGTGAGGGCCACTGTGACCTGTTCGCCGGTATCGACGTTCAGGAGAACGAATGTGGCCGTGTAATCTGTCTCGCGCTCAGCGAGATCGGTATTGGTAACGCGCCACCGGGTCTTCATACGGTGCGTTTCCCGATGATCAGCTCATCGACCGTCAGCTGCACGCTGCGGTGAAGCCCGAACGTGT
>Ga0210408_10003734_pt1 | contig 13880 bp, 11 predicted proteins | sample IncBWH4MmetaG_FD_155471 | JGI IMG/M metagenome (GOLD analysis project Ga0210408, IMG submission 155471) | Forest soil microbial communities from Barre Woods Harvard Forest LTER site, Petersham, Massachusetts, United States - Inc-BW-H-4-M | ecosystem: Environmental > Terrestrial > Soil >...
ATCGATTTCCCAACTGACCGGTCCCGACTCCGAAGTTTTTCTGATGACCAACAATCAGAAGTAACTTAGGATGACGGACCGGTTTTTTTTATTTCAGGGCGGCGAACCACCGGCAAGCCAGGCGACTTGGCCGTCGAGAGACAACGAATGCACGTCGATGCCCATTCAGTGACGCGGCCTTAGATGTCTCGGACTGCGTTCGTCACCGGCGGCACCGGATTCGTCGGGCTCAATCTCGTGCGACGGTTGATGGCGGAAGGCTGGGATGTCACCGCGCTGCATCGTCCCGCCTCGGACATTACGTATCTCAACCGATTTCGCCCCCGACTCGCTGTTGGGGCGATCACCGACGAAGCTTCGCTGATCGCGTCCATTCCCGATCACACCGACACGGTGTTTCACGTTGCCGGCAACACCAATATGTGGCGCCGACGCAATGCCGAACAGACCCACGACAATGTCGAAGGGACGCGAAACATCGTCGAGGCCGCCATAGCCAAGGGCGTGCGGCGGCTCGTCGTGACTTCGTCGATTTCAGCATATGGTCCGGTTTCGGGCGAAATCACCGAGGAGACACCGAGCCTTGCCGCACACTCGAGCGTCAATTACCAGCGCACCAAGTGGCAGGCCCAGGAGATTGCCCGCGCCGCGATCGGCCGCGGACTTCAGGTCGTCATCATGCAGCCCGGGGCGATATTGGGCCCCTATGACATCGGTACCTGGTCGCGAATATTCACCCTGGTTCGCGACGGCAAACTCCGGGGCGTACCGCCGGCGAGTCTCACCTTCACTCATGTGCGCGAAGTCGTCGCCGCCCATATTGCCGCCGCCGACAGGGGCGAGAACGGCGGCCAGTATCTTCTGGGCGGCGAAAATAAACGCCTGCTGGACTTGATACGCGAAGTCGCCGCTCTGCTGGGCAAACCGGCGCCCACCAAGGAAATGCCCGCCGGCCTGCTGCGCATGGTCGCCAGATTTGGCGATTTCATCAGTCATTTCACCGGCAAACCGCCGGCGATAACGCCGGAGATGGCCGCGGCCTTCGGCAGGCGCATCGCGACCTCCTCGGCCAAGGCGCAGCGCGAGTTGGGCTACCGTGTGGTGGCCTTGAATGTCATGGTCAGGGACTGTTACGAGTGGCTTTTGGCGGAAGGACGGATTTAATGCAGCCGCAGCCGCAGCCGCAGCCGCAGCCGCAGCCGCAGCCGCAGCCGCGGTGGCCGGTACCGCCGCTCACAGCGAGCGAACGTTGACCGGTTTGTTCAGTTTCGTGGACAGGGCGGCTGCCTCGGCGAGCGCGAGCGCCGCCACGGCGTCCTTGTAGCCGACGGCAGGCGAGGCCTCCTCGCGAAGAATGGCGGCAAAATGCGCCATCTCCCGGCGATACGCCTCTGCGTACCGGTCAAGAAAGAAATTCTGCAGCGCATCGCTCGCGCCACCGCGCTCGTCCCACGTCGAGACCGTGCTTTCCATGACGTTGCCGGCGCGCAGCGAACCCAAGGCGCCGTAGGCTTCGATCCGTTGATCATAGCCGTACGCCGAGCGGCGGCTGTTGCTGATCACGCACAATCGGCCGGCCGCGCTGCGCAGAATGGTCTTCGCCGTATCCACATCGCCGGCGCCTGCAATGGCGGGATCGATCAGACAGCTCGCGCTGGCGAACACCTCCTCGGGGTCCTCACCCATGAGCCAGCGCGCCGTGTCGAAGTCATGAATGGCCATGTCCTTGAACAGTCCCCCCGAGATCCGCACGTACTCAATGGGCGGCGGCGCCGGGTCATGGCTGATGATGCTGAGGCTTTCGAGCCGGCCGATCGCTCCCGCATCGAGACGCGTTTTCAACGCCTGGAAGTGGGGGTCGAAGCGGCGGTTGAAGCCCATCAGCATCCTGGCGCGCTCGAGCTGCGCGGCCGCATTGCGCGCGCGCGCGAGGTCGAGGTCGAGCGGTTTCTCGCAGAAGATAGCCTTGCCCGCGGCAGCGGCTTGCAACGCCTGATCGAGATGAGCATTCGTCGCACTCGCAATGATGACCCCCGAAACGGACGCGTCTCCCAAAGCCGCGTCGGAGTCCACCGCCGCGGCTCCGGTCAAGCGGGCCAGCGGTCCCGACGCCTCGCGGTTGGGGTCCACTATGAATTTGAGTTTCAGGTCGGAACGTGCAGCCGCGTTCATGGCATGGATCCGGCCGATGCGGCCGGCACCGAACAGCGCGACGTTGATCATTGAACGCTCCAATTGTGATCGAGTACGGCGCGCGGACCGCCGCGCAAGGCGCACGCGGACCCAAACGCTCGAATTAAGATTATAGTCTGTTCCATCTTGGGGACGGTGAGTGGACGTGGCTGGAGCATCGTGGCTGGAACAGACACAGATCTGGATCTGATCGCAGTCGGACGGTCGAGTGTCGATCTCTATGGCGAGCAGATCGGCGGACGACTGGAAGACATGGGCTCGTTCGCGAAATACGTGGGCGGAAGCCCGACGAATACGGCCGTGGCCGCCGCCCGGCTCGGGCTGAAGACCGGCCTGTTGACGCGCGTCGGCGCTGATCACATGGGGCGCTTCATCCGCGAACAGCTCGTCCGGGAAGCCGTCGACGTTCGCGGTGTTCTCGCCGATCCGCAGCGACTGACGGCCCTGGTCCTCCTCGGAATCCGCGATCAGGAAACCTTCCCGCTGATTTTCTACCGCGAGAACTGCGCCGATATGGCGCTGTGCGAGCAGGATCTCGACGACGCGTGGCTCGCATCGGCGCGCGCCGTTCTCATCAACGGCACACATCTCTCCACGCCCGGCGTGTTTGCGGCCAGTGTGGGCGCGGCGCGGCGCGTCAAGGCCACGGGCGGCAGGGTGGTGTTCGATGTGGATTACCGGCCCGTGCTCTGGGGACTGGCCGCCAGAGATCTCGGCGAAAACCGCTTCGTCGCGCACGACGCGGTGACGCAGCGGCTGCAGATGGTCCTGCCGCTGTGCGATCTGGTCGTGGGCACGGAAGAGGAAATCCGCATCCTGGGCGGCGCTTCGGATACGCTGGTGGCTCTGAAGAGCATTCGCATGCATACCTCCGCGGTCATTGTCTGCAAGCGGGGCGCCGACGGCTGCGTAGTGTTTCCAGGCCCTGTGCCGGACGCCATCGAAGAAGGTGTCGTCGCGCCGGGCTTTCGCGTCGAGGTGTACAACGTGCTCGGAGCGGGCGATGCCTTCATGGGAGGATATCTGCGAGGCTGGTTGCGGGACGAGCCGATCGAGGAATGCTGCCGTCTCGGCAACGCCTGCGGCGCCATCGTGGTATCGCGGCATGGCTGCGCGCCCGCGATGCCGACTTGGCCGGAACTGCAGCTCTTTCTCGCCGCGAGGGACCGCAAATATCGCCTGCGCGAGGATTCGGCGCTCGAGCATGTACACTGGGCCACCACCTCTCGCGCGCGCCCCTACGATGAATTGAACGTGCTCGCCATTGATGATCGCGACCATTTCGAGGAATTAGCCGCGGAGGCCGGCGCCGATGGGGAGCGGATCTCGAGATTCAAGATGCTGTGCCTTCGCGCCGTCGATGCCGCGGCGAAGGGCGACGCTCGATTCGGCGTGCTGCTCGACGGGCGTTATGGATTCGAGGCACTGGCGAAGGCGGCGGATCATCCTTACCTTGTGGGGCGGCCCATCGAACGGCCGAAGTCTCGTCCGTTGGAATTCGAGAGCTCCGCGGACGTTGCCACCGAGCTGTCCACCTGGCCATTGAATCAGGTGGTGAAGTGCTTGGTTCTCTACCATCCTGACGATGAGGCCGACTTGCGCGAGAGACAGGAGCGGCAGCTCAAGCGTCTCTTCGATGCCTGCCGCAAGACGCGGCATGAGTTGCTCGTCGAAATCATCCTTCCCGCACCGTTGCCCGTCGATGCGCACAGCCTCGCTCGCGCTATCTCGAGCATCTACGAGATCGGGGTGCGCCCGGACTGGTGGATTCTCGAGCCGAGCGCGAGCCAGATGGTCTGGAAGAACATCGAGAGCGCCATCGCGCGGGGTGATCCCTACTGCCGGGGCGTGGTGCTGCCGGGTCTGGCGGCGACGCAAGCCGAGCTGGCCGGTTCCTTCGCCGCCGCGGCCCCGTTCAAAGTCGTCAAGGGGTTCGCGGTCGGGCGCGCGATCCTCGACGAGGTCGCGCGTGAGTGGTTTCGCGGAGCGACAAGCGATGATGCGGCTGTGAAGCGTATGGCCGAGAGGCTGTCCGCGCTGGTGAGCGCGTGGCGGCAAGCGCGTGCGCAGGCGGCGGCGTGAGCACGGTGCAAATGACGGCAGCCCAGGCGGCGGTTCGCTTTCTCGCCAACCAGTACGTGGCGGATCCGGCGGGCGAGACGCGTTATTTCGCGGGAGTGTGGGCGATCTTCGGCCACGGCAATGTCGCGGGACTTGGCGAGGCCCTGCACGCGGCGCGGGATGTGCTGCCCACCTATCGCGCGCACAATGAACAGGCCATGGCGCACGCCGCCATCGCCTATGCCAAGCAGAGGCGGCGTCGCAACGCCATGATCTGCACGAGTTCCATTGGCCCCGGCGCCACCAACATGGTCACGGCGGCGGCGCTCGCTCACGTGAACCGCCTTCCCGTGCTGTTCATGCCGGGCGACGTCTTCGCTTCACACGCCCCCGATCCGGTGCTGCAGCAAATAGAGAATTTTACGGACGGCACGGTCTCCGCCAACGACTGCTTCCGGCCGGTGTCCCGCTATTTCGACAGGATCGTCCGGCCCGAACAAATCCTCGATGCTCTGCCCCGCGCCATGCAGACGCTGCTCGACCCGGTATCCTGCGGGCCCGTGACCCTGGCTTTCTGTCAAGACACGCAGGCGCAGGCGTTCGATTTTCCCGAAGCGTTTTTTCGCCCGCGGGTGTGGGCCGTTCGCACGCAGCCTGCCGACCCTCGCGAGGTGGACGAGCTGGTCCACCTGTTGAAGGCCGCTCGGTCTCCCTTGCTGATCTGCGGAGGCGGAGTCCTCTATAGCGGAGCCGAGGCGGCGCTCGCGGCATTCGCCGAGAGCACGGACATTCCCGTCGCGGAGACCCAGGCCGGCAAGGGCGCGCTTGCGTGGAATCACCCCTGCAATCTCGGCGGCCTCGGCGTGACGGGATCGAGCGCGGCCAACGCCGCCGCGGCCGCCGCCGATCTGGTGGTGGGCGTCGGCACGCGGCTGCAGGATTTCACGACCGGCTCGCGCGCGCTGTTTCGCGCGCCGGGCCGCCGTCTCGCGCAAATCAACGTCGCCGATTACGATGCGGCGAAGCACGGGGCGCTGCCCGTGGTCGGCGATGCCGGCGCCGTGCTGGGCAGCCTTCTCGAGCGTCTCTCGGGCTGGCGCGCCCCGGCCGGCGCTCGAACCCAACCTGCGGCCGTTGCGCAGTGGAATGCCGCGTGGGAGAAGGCAACGGCTCCCGACGAGAAATCCCTGCCCACCGATGCCCAGGTCATCGGGGCCGTGTGGCGCTGTGCGGATGAGAATTCCGTGGTGGTGTGCGCCGCCGGCGGTCTGCCCGGTGAGTTGCACAAGCTGTGGCGCAGCCGAAGTGCCGGCGACTACCACGTCGAATACGGCTACTCCTGCATGGGCTACGAGATTGCGGGCGGCCTGGGAGTGAAGATGGCGGAGCCGCACCGCGAAGTCCATGTGGTGCTCGGCGACGGCAGCTACCTGATGTTGAACTCGGAGCTCGCGACTTCCGTGATGCTGGCGCAGAAGCTGATCGTGACCGTGCTCGACAATCGCGGTTTCGCCTGCATCAATCGCTTGCAAAGGGCGGCGGGCGGTGCCGCGTTCAACACCCTGTGGGCGGACTCGCGCCGTGAAACGCTTCCCCACATCGATTTCGCGGCGCATGCCGAGAGCCTCGGTGCGATCGCCGAAAAGGTCGCCACGATCGCGGATCTCGAGCAGGCGCTGCGCCGCGCAAAGCAGTCCGACCTGACCCACGTCATTGTCATCGAGACCGACCCGTCGGCGACGACGGAGGCGGGGGGTGCATGGTGGGACGTCGCCATACCTGAAGTCTCCCTGCGCCCCGAGGTGCGGGCTGCGAGAGCGGCGTATGTCGATCGGCTCAAAACACGGACCTGAAGGGAGACGGCGTTGCGCATTCGATTCGGAGTCAGTCCCATCGCCTGGATCAACGACGACATGCCCGAGCTCGGCGGCGGCACGCCGATCGAGCAGGTGCTTGCCGAGGCCCACGATTTAGGATTCGAAGGCATCGAGCTCGGCGGCAGCTTTCCCCGCGCGGCGCAAGAACTGGGAGCGCTGCTCGCTCGCTTCGATCTCGCACTGGTGGGCGGGTGGTACAGCGCCAGCCTGCTGACCCGGTCGGCCCGAGAAGAGATTGCCGCCCTGCAGACGCACCTTGCGTTGCTCAAGGCACTGGGTTGCCGCGTGTTCATTCTCGCCGAAACCAGCAATGCGATTCACGGCGATCGCGCCCGTCCGCTGTCGGCGACCCCTCGCCTGGATCGCGAAGCCTGGGCGCGCTTCGGCGCACAACTGACCGAGGTCGCCGACAGCGTGGCCGCGGCGGGTCTGCGTCTCGCGTATCACCACCATTTAGGGACCGTGGTCGAGTCCGGCGAGGATATGGAACGGTTCCTCGCCTCCACCGGACCGTCGGTGGGGATGACCGTCGACACTGGGCACGCCGCTCTGGGCGGAGTGGATGCAGTGTCCTTGATCCGCGCGCACCCGGAGCGCGTGGCGCACGTGCACGCCAAGGACATTCGTGGCAAGGTCTTCCGCAAGATCGCGGCCGAGGGCGGCAGCTTCCTGCGCGGTGTACTGGAAGGCATGTTCACGGTGCCCGGGGATGGCGACCTCGACTTCCGGAAGGTGATGCAGGCGCTGGCCAACATCGACTATTCCGGCTGGATCATCGTCGAGGCGGAGCAGGATCCGGCCGTCGCCGACCCGCGGCGCTACGGGGAACTCGGGCTGGCCACTCTGCGGCGCGAGGCGGCGGCAGCGGGATTGAAAACGGCGGAGTAACCATGCCCAATCTTCTTCTACGACCCCATGAAGCCGATACCGACGGGTGTGTTCTCGACATCACTCCGAAGAGCGCGGGCTGGCGGCGGGTGGGATTTCGGGTGCATCGCCTGTCCGCCGGGCAAGCTGTAAATGGGGGCGACGCCGGCCGCGAAGCCTGTCTCGTCGTGCTCACGGGCACCGCCGACATCACCGTCGGGACCCACCGCTTCGAGGGGATCGGCGGCCGCGCCAGCGTGTTCGAGGACACCGCGCCCGGTGCGGTGTATGCACCGGCCGGCATGCGGTTCCGGGTAACTGCCCGGGATCCGGTCGAGCTCGCGGTCTGCTCCGCTCCCGGGGAGCCGGGCCGCATGCCGCGCGCCATCGACCCGAACGACATGCCCAAGGTAGTGCGGGGCACGGGCACGAACACGCGCTATGTCCGCAACGTGCTTCCTGAAGAGCGAAGCGCGGACAGCCTCATCGTGGTCGAAGTCATCACACCGGGCGGCCACTGGTCGAGCTATCCGCCGCACAAACACGACACGGCGACGCCGGGTGGGGAAACCGCCCTCGAGGAGACCTACTATCATCGGCTCAATCCAACGCAGGGCTTCGCGTTCCAACGCGTGTACACGGATGATCGCGATCTCGACGAGACGATGTGCGTACACGACGGCGAGGTCGTGCTGGTGCCGCGCGGCTATCATCCGGTGGGCGCCGCGCACGGCTATGATCTCTACTATTTGAACGTGATGGCCGGACCGCGTCGCGCCTGGGTCATCCACAATGACCCCGAGCACGAGTGGATGCTGCGAGCACCCCAACCCAAAGGCTGAACGCGATGAGCTGCCACATCAGGCGAGGCGATTTGATCTATGCGGTCCTGGCGGTGTTCTCGCTCGCGGCGGGTGTCGGTTGTTCCTCCAAGGGCGCTCACGACAAACCTGTGGTCGTGGCGAGCTTGCACAACCTGTCCGAGCCATTCTTCATCGCCATGCGGCATGAGTTCGACAGTGAGGCCGCGAGGCTCGGCGTGGATTTGTCCGCCGTGGATGGCCAGTCGAATTCGGCGAAGCAGACTGCCGACGTCGAAGCGGCCATCGCGAGCGGCGCGCAGGGCATCATTCTCGCACCGACGGACGTGAATGCGCTCGCGCCGGCGGTCGAGAGCGTACTCAAGGCCGGGATGCCGATCGTCACGGTCGATCGGCGCGTGGAACATACCAGCGCCACCGTGCCTCACGTCGGTGCCGACAACGTGGCCGGCGGACGCAACATGGCCCAATGGGTCATCGAGAATTTTCCCAATGGCGCGCACATCGTGCTGATCACGGGGCAGCCCGGATCAAGCTCTGCGATCGACCGCACGCGGGGGATTGTAGTGGCGTTCCGCACGGCGGGTCCGCAGTATCAAATCGTGGCGGAGCAGTCCGCGAACTGGCAGCGCGAGGCGGGACTGACGGTCACCCAGAACATACTGACGTCCCTGGGAACGCAGATTCCGCAGGTCATTCTGTGCGAAGACGACGACATGGCCTTGGGCGCGCTCGAAGCGCTGCGCACCAGCGGCATCACGGGCGTCAAGGTCCTCGGATTCAATGCAACACCGGAGGCGCTGGCGCGGGTGCGCGATGGTGAGATGGCGGCGACCGTCGAGCAGTCTCCGGCCCGCCAGGCCAGGGCCGCGCTCCAGCAGCTGGTCGCAAGAATCCGCGCGCACACGCCCATTGCGGGCGCCAGCATCACTCCGATCCTGATCACGCGGGCCAATATCGGCCAGGCTGAGCGCATCGGTGAAGTCCGCTAGCGTCATGTCCGGTCCGATTCTCGAGGTTCGCAACTTCCACAAGCAATTTCCGGGTGTCAAGGCGCTCGACGGAGTGCAATTGCATGTCGAGCGCGGCGAAGTTCATGCCTTGCTCGGCGAAAACGGCGCCGGAAAGTCGACGCTTCTGAAGATCCTCTCCGGAGCTCAAGCGGCAGACCAAGGCGAGGCCTTTCTCGATGGGTGTTCTCTGGACCCCGCCGATACGCCGCTCGCGCGCCAGCGGTTGGGTCTGGTGACCATCTACCAGGAGTTCAATCTGCTGCCGTTCATGTCGGTCGCCGAGAATCTGTATCTCGGCCGCGAGCCCACGCGTCGCGGGTTGATCGACTGGAAGCGAATGCGCGCTCAGGCGCGCGCCGTGCTCTCGGATCTGGGGCTCGAAGTCGACCCCGACAGGGAAGTGCGCTGGTTGAGTTTGGCACAGCAACAAATGGTCGAGATTGCGCGCGCAATGACTCAGAGCGCGAAGCTGATCATCATGGACGAGCCAACCGCCGCGCTCAGCAGCCGTGAAGTCGAGGTCCTGCATGGCGTGATCCGCAATCTGAAGGAACGCGGGGTCAGCCTGGTCTATGTCACGCATCGGCTGCAGGAGGTAAAGCAGATCTGCGACAGTTTTACCGTGTTGCGCGACGGCCGCTTCGTGACGCGCGGCGCGGTCAGCGACGCCGAGGTCGGCGACCTCGTTCGCCTCATGGTCGGACGCGACGTCGAGTTCGTGAGGCGTTCGCGTGACACTCCTGCCGGCGGCACCGTGTTGTCCGTCAAGGGCATTTGCACGGATCGCGACCCCGGAGGACGGCATGTCACGGCGCTTCATGACGTCTCGCTCGACGTTCGCGCCGGCGAGGTGCTCGGTTTTGCGGGACTCGTCGGCGCCGGCCGCACCGAGCTTGCGCGGATACTCTTCGGAGCGGATCGATGCGAGCGGGGCGTTTGTTACCTGAACGGACGCGAGCTCTCGCCGCTGGGTTCCCCGGCGGATGCGATCGAAGCGGGCTTCGCGCTGGTGCCGGAAGACCGCAAGCAGCAGGGTTGCTTCCTGGAGCAATCGGTTTGCCGAAATCTGACCCTGCCCAGTTTGCGGCGGATCGCTTTTTGGCGAGTCTTTGTCAACGAGAGGCGCGAGAATGAACTGGTCGAGCACTACGTCCAAGCGCTTGGGATCAAAATGGCCGGTCCGCAAGTGAATATCGGAACGCTGTCCGGCGGAAACCAGCAGAAGGTTTTGCTGGCGCGCTGCATGGCACTGAACCCGACGGTGATGATTGTCGACGAGCCGACCCGGGGCATCGATGTCGGCGCCAAGGCGGAGGTTCATCAGCTTCTGTGCGAGATGGCTGCGCGCGGGGTGGCGGTCATCGTCATCTCCTCGGAGTTGCCGGAAGTGATGGCTCTCAGCGATCGCATCGCGGTCTTTCGAGAAGGCAGGGTGAACGGCGTCGTCCCGGCACGGGATACGAGTGAGTCGGCGCTCATGGATCTCATGGCGGTCGGGCGCCCGGCCATGCCGCAACCGGCGCCGGCGGCATGAAATCCTTCGACGCCATCGCTTGGCTGCGCAAGTTTGGAACGACGCTGTTTCTGGCGCTGCTGATGGTCTTCTTTGCGTGTCAGAACGAGCGCTTCATCTCACTGCGAAACTTGACCAATATTCTCACCGAGGGCTCGATTTACGGCATCATCGCCGTGGGCATGACCTTCGTGATCATGACCGCGGGCGTCGATCTGTCGGTGGGCTCGCTGCTCGCGTTTGCCGGGATGGCGGGAGCGCTGGTCGCTGGGCTGATCGGCGTCGATGTCCCCTTCAGTTGGATCGCCGCGGTCACCACGGCAGTATTCGCAGGGGCGGCCGCCGGATACCTGCAGGGAAGAGCTGTCACCCTGCTCGGCATCCCCCCCTTCATCGTCACCCTGGGCGGCATGACGATCTGGCGCGGCGCCACGCTCATCCTGCACGACGGAGCTCCGATCTCGGGATTCGATCGCGGGTTTCGATGGTGGGGTACCGGAACGATTGCGCACGTCCCGGTTCCCGTTGCCCTCTTTGCGTTGGTCGCCGCCACGGGCTACATCGTGCAGCGCTACACCCGCTATGGCCGTCACATCTATGCCGTGGGCGGGAACCCGGAGGCCGCGCGGCTCAACGGGCTGAACGTCTCAGGCGTACTCACCAGCGTCTATGTGATTGTCGGCGTCCTCTCCGGGCTGGCCGGCTTCCTGCAGTCCGCGAGGCTCGGCGCCGCCGAAGCCACCGCCGGCACAGGGTACGAACTTCGAGTCATCGCTTCGGTGGTCATCGGCGGGGCGAGCCTGTCGGGCGGGCGCGGCGGGATCGGCGGCACGATCGTCGGCGCCTTGCTCATCGGCGTCCTGACCAACGGTCTGGTCATCATGCACGTATCGTCGTACTGGCAGCAGGTGGTGATCGGCCTGATCATCGTGGCGGCGGTGGCTTTTGACACCTTCGCCAAGTCGCGCCGCTGAACTCGCGGTGAGACGAGGTATGATCCACACCCGCGGCTGACGGGCCATATTTGGGGTAAAAGGTGAAGCATCTGGCCTCGAGCGCCGCGCTGATCTTGCTCGCTCTCGGTCAATCAGCACCGCCGGCGCGAGCAGCGGATCAATCCTCGCCGGCCTCCTCAAATGTCCCCGGGGCACCGACCCCCATCATTCACCCGGGCCTCAGGATCACGTTCACGCTCAAGGCGCCGGACGCTCGCAGCGTCCAAGTGGCCGGCGGCGACGGACTCGGAACGGGCCCATTTGCGATGACGAAAGAGGCCGAGGGTATCTGGAGCGTGACGACTCCGCCCGCGGTTCCGGGATTTCACTACTATTGGTTCGTTCTCGACGGCGTCGCCGTCAATGATCCGTCGAGCCAGAGCTACTTCGGATACGGCAAAGAGACCAGCGGAGTCGAGGTGCCGGAGCCCGGCGCCGATTACTACGCAATCAACGATGTTCCTCACGGCGAGGTGCGCGCAAAGTGGTACCTGTCAACGACGACCGGTGGGTGGCGGCGCATCCTTGTCTACACGCCTCCCGGCTACGATGGAAATCCAAGGAGCCGATACCCGGTACTTATCCTGCAGCACGGCTCGGGTGAGGACGAAACAGGCTGGACGCGGCAAGGCAGGGCTCAATTCATACTCGATAACCTGATTGCCGCGGGACAGGCAAAGCCCATGATTGTCGTCATGGAGCGCGGCTACGCCGCCAGAGCGGGAACTCCCGCGGTGACAGTCGGACCGGGCACGTCGCCTCGGGACCTCAAACCCGCCTTCAGCACGTTCGAGGACGTGATCATCCATGATCTGATCCCTGTGATCGATGCGTCTTACCGAACCATTCCTGACCGGGAGCATCGAGCGATGGCAGGACTGTCCATGGGCGGCATGCAGACCCTTTTCATCGCCCTGCAGCACCTGGATATGTTTGCCTACATTGGCTCACTGAGCGGCCCTGTCGTTCCCGACCCTGATTCCACACAACCCATCGGCAGCGCGCAACCAGGCCCGTTTAATACCAAGACTGCCTACGAAGGGGCGTTCTCGAATCCCTCCGCATTCAACAGTAAGGTGAAGTTGCTGTGGCTCGGCGTGGGGACGGCGGAGCCGGAAATGTTTCGCGGCGGAATCGGCGCAGCCGTCCAGGCCCTGCGGGCAGCGGGAGTGCGGGTCGTGTACTTCGAGTCGCATGGAACGGCGCACGAGTGGCAGACCTGGCGCCGTGATCTTAACGATTTCGCGCCGCGGCTGTTCCGCTGACGAATCGAGAAATTCGTGCCCTACCTCAAGGACGGGGTACCTCCGGATTCAGCGACGCCGCTATGCGTTTCGCGATCGCATAGGCGTCGCCCTGCGGCCGATCCGAATAGCGCTGTGTGCCGTGATTCCAAGCGTCGCCCAGCGCGAACCAGTCGATCGGGCCGCCGGAGCTGCCGGTGCCGCCGGGTCTGCCTGCGCGCAGTTCAGCGTCGAGCGATTCGAAATACGTCTGCCAACGCGCGCGGTAGTAATCGCGCGTCAATCCGGCCCAGTCCTTGTTGCCGTAATCATGCAGGGCGGCGCCTTCGCTGGCTTTGCGATCGCCCCAGGTTGTCAAGATGGAGCGCGCATCAACTCCAAGTCGCGCGGATTCCTCGAGGGTCGATGCCCAAGGCCGGACCTGCGCCAGCCACGCGCCGACGAGAAAAAAACGGTTGGTGGCGAGCAGTTGATCCTGCATATCCATCAACTGCAACCAGCGCTGGGTCAAGGCCGCGAAGCGCGGCCGATCCTTGTCGTCGAAGGCGGATTTGATCTGCGGCAACAGTACGCGGCTCTCATTCGCGAGCGTCTGGCGGGCGATGTCCACCAGATCGTACTGATAGGTCTCGCTCGCGCGCAGTGCCGGCGCGACCTGCAGCATCTGGGGCAGCGCGCGCTTGAAGCGTTCCGCGTCGTAGCGCATCGCTTCCGGCGACCAATGCGACGCGCGGTTCGCCGTGAGACTGGGCTGGGCGTCGAACAGGGATTCCTGTGCGGCGTCGCGTTCGCTGTTGAACTGCACGTCATCGATGCGGATATCGTAGGCGGTGTTGAGCAGAGTCGTCCACGCCGCCAGCGCGTGCGAATCGGCGCCTCCATATCGGCGCCGTACATAGTCGGCAGTCCACCGAGCGGTATCGACCGGCTCGCTGCGCCACGCCATCTCGGTGAATAGGTCGAAGGCAAACGGATTGGTGTCCATGCCTTCGGTAAAGACGGCGGTGCCCATCATGTTGCTGTTGCTGCGGCCCAGGCGCTGCAGCCGGTCGGTGATATTGCCGATGTTCGCGCCCAACGTCGTGCGGCCGCCGAATTCCCAGATGCCGCCGAACAGGAATGGAGCGCCGTGAAAATCCTTGACGCGGTCGTCGCGCGGCACGCGGTCGTGATCGATGTCGATCACAACCAAGCGCCGGCGATCGACGCCGTCGAGCAGGTCTGCGCGCGGGTTCCCCTGCCACGCCAGCATCATCCAGGACGCCCCGGGGTGCGCCGCCGCGAGCGCCTTCTGCA
>Ga0210408_10003736_pt1 | contig 13872 bp, 5 predicted proteins | sample IncBWH4MmetaG_FD_155471 | JGI IMG/M metagenome (GOLD analysis project Ga0210408, IMG submission 155471) | Forest soil microbial communities from Barre Woods Harvard Forest LTER site, Petersham, Massachusetts, United States - Inc-BW-H-4-M | ecosystem: Environmental > Terrestrial > Soil >...
GACATCGAGCTGGTCGACCCGGCCAATGTGACCCTCGGGCATAGGTCCGTGCAGCGGTGGAACCTGCCCGACGGGTGGGTCATCTCCAGCCGGCTCGCGCATCCGGCGCTGGTCAGCGAGGACGACTTCGTCGCCGCGCAGGACGTCAACGCGGCCCGCGGACCGGTCCCGCAGGATGAGCCAGTGCTCCGCAGGTACCTTCTGGCCGGGCTGCTGGCCTGCGGAGTATGCGGGCGCCGGATGGAGTCAGCCTGGTCCAACGGCAAGCCGGCGTACCGGTGCCGGCACGGCCATACCAGCGCGATGGCACCAGACCCGGCCCGCCCGAAGAACACCTACATCCGCGAGGACAAGCTCCTTCCGCACCTGCCTGCCCTGCACCTGCTGCTCACCACTCCCGCCGTGCGCGCCAGGCGCCGCACCCGAGCCGGAGCCGACGTAACAGGCGCTGCCAACCCGGGCGAGGTGATCGGGTACCTGCGCGAGCACGAGATCACCCTCACCTGGAACCCCGCCTCCGCCGCCCTGCAGGCGCGTGGCACCGAGACCGCCAAGACCGTCACCATAAAAGCAAGCTAGACCGGCTGCGAAAGCCCTGATCAAGGAGGAGAAGAAAGCTCGGAACGCCGATCGCCCGGCGCTGGCGGCAGCCTGCACGCGGGTGACGATCCGCCTTGCCCGCAAACGGCAAAATATGGGGAATTACTGTGTCCGAGGGGACTCGGTCACCGCTCGTGGTGGTACATCCCCAAACGGGGGATCCATCACCACTCCAAACTAACACGGCAAGGGCCGGCCGGGCCCGCATTCCGCAGGCGAAAAGAGGCGGCAGCACCGGCCTGCCCGACCGGTCCAGGCATGTGACCTGCGGAAACGACGAGGGCGGTGAGCCGGGACCGGGCCGCACGCAGGGCCGGACCGCGGCAGCCGCAGCACGGCGCGTAATCATCAGGGAAGCACAGTGATAGCCTCCCGCTGCTGCTCGCCAGTCCCCGCACCGCAGCCGCAGCCCCGTAAACCGGCCCCGATGACCTTGCCGCCGAGTTGAACCCCCATAAAACCGAGTTGAACCCCCATAAGGCAGTCCCCGGCGGCTAGCCGCGCCGGAGCAGATCACAAGCGGCGCCTTTCCGCGCACGGCGCATAGCTCACCAGCACGCAGCTGACAAGGGCAGAGCCGGCGGTCACGTCGCCTGCGATCCGCGGCACCCGTGACGCACCGCCACCGCCGCTGGCGTAGCTTGCGCGCGTACCCGCCGTTGGTTATCTGGAGTCCGATTTTCGATGTCTTCGCTGTAGCCGCCGCGGGTGTTTGTGTGCTTTTCCCCGTGGAGTGGACACATTACCTAGATAGTGTCTTCGCCGCAGGCCGGGTACGAATCCCCTTGTCGCTGCCGCTTTTAGAGATCTGTGGGCACGTAGGGAACGGCGGCGAGAACATGTAAACGCCGCAGGTCACCTGTTCAGCAGTGCTTTTTCGACACAGACTCCAGATAACCGCCCGATCTGCGCGCTCTGATGGTCGGCCGACGTGGTCGTTCGTAGCGGACCGAATGGATGTTTTGTGCGCCTTGAGGCGAGATGACTGGGGCGCCGGTGACCTGGTGGCTGCGGTCCCTGACAGGCTGCGTTCGCTGGTGTGCGGCTTCCGGTACACGCTGCCGGTCCAACCCGGCGCTAGTGTCGCGGCGCCGGAGCCGGCGGTGTTGCACCGGGAGATCTGCCACGTCCTGGCATGCTGCTTGCTGGGGTGAACCGCGGTGCGTGCCTGGGTGAAGGGTGTCCAGTTTCGCCAGAATGTACGGCGATGAGCGGGTTTCGTTGTGTCGCTGCGAAGGGCACCTGTGCCTGGTGTGCTTGGCCAGCCTCGGTGGCCGCTGAGTCGTGCGCCGTTGATGGCGGTCCGGCTGCCCTGATCTGTGGGACGTGGTTTCGGCCCGGGCGGCGGGGGGTCAGCACCTGTCATCGTTTCGCGGTCCAGGTGCATGGTTGCAGTGTCTTTGATCGGCTGGCCATGGCTCAGGGCGACCGGGTGCCCTATTGCGCCGGTCCTTGACGGCGGCGACCGCCTCCCGCTGGTTGAGCTGGGCGCCGATGGTGAACACCCGGTCGAACCGGTCCGCGCCCAGCGCCTGGCGGATCTGGGCCGTCAGCTCGGCCTCCCCTTCCCGCAGCGTCGCCCATACCCGGCGGCCGTCCCGCCGCCGCAGGCCGTCGGCCGCCCCCGCTAGCAGTGCTGCCCGCCCGGGGTCGCCCTCCGCGAACGCCAGCCGGGCGAATGCGACCAGGCCCAGGGTCACGTTCTGCATGTTGTGGCCCGCCAGGCTCAGGTCCAGCCCTTCATCCAGCTGCTTCCGGGCCGCCTCTAGCCGGCCCTGCCCCACGGCCAGGGCGCCCAGCTGAACCTGGGACCTGGCGGCCAGCCAGGGGTAGTCGAAGCGCTCGGCCAGGCCGCGCGCCTCGCCGAGATGGCGGAGCGCATCGTCGTAGCGGCCGGCCACCGTTTCCATGGCGCCGATGGTCATGACGGCCAGCGCCGTCCAGAACGGCTCGTCCTGGCGGCGGAGTAGCTCCAGGCCCGCCGATGCCTCGCGCAAGGCGCCGCCGAAGTCGCCGCCGATCGGCAGGCTCCATGCCATGGCGAGTTCGGACAGCACCTGCAGGTGAGGGTCCTGGATCTCGGCCACCAGCGGTGCCAGGCGCTGGCGGGCCGCCAGCGCCGCGGCATCGTCACCCAGGTCGAGGGCTGTCATCACCGCGGCCCAGGCCAGCTCGGCGCGGGGCTGGGGCTCGAGCGATCCGGCGGCCGGCAGTAGATGCCCGATCCATGATCGGCCCTCGTTCATGTGGTCGCGCAGGAACCAGAACGGCCACAAGACCCGGAACAGGTGTGGCAGCGGCGAGGGGTCGCGGTCCAGGTACCAGCGCACCGCGGCGGCCAGGTTGCCCGCCTCGGCTTGCAAGCGGTCCAGCCACTGGGTGTGGCCGGCGCCGCGCAGCGGCCGGTCGGCCTGTCCGGCCAGCTCCCGGTAGTAGCTGGCGTGCCGGCGCTGGATCTCGGCGGCGTCGGGCCGGGCCGCCAGCAGTTCGGCGATGAACTCGCGGACGGTGTCTAGCATCCGCGGGCGGGGCCCCAGCGCGGTGCTGTCGAGGTAGATGAGGCTGTGCTTGGCCAGGGCCTCGGTCAGCTCCAGCGCGCGGTCCTCGCTCAGGCCCGCCACCTGCGCGGCGGCGCCGATGGTCCAGCCGTCGTCGAACACCGCCGCCGTCTCCAGCAGCGCTCGTTCGGCGTCCTCAAGCAGGCCCACGCTCCACTTCACGGTGGCGCGCAGGGTGTGCTGGCGTTCGGGTAGGTCCACCGCGCCGGTGCCCAGCGCGTCCAGCGAGGCCGCCAGCCGACCCAGCAGCGTGCCGGGGTCCAGCAGCCGCGTGCGCGCGGCGGCGAGTTCGATGGCCAGCGGCAGGCCCTCCAGCCGCCGGCCGATCTCCGCTACCGCCGCGGCGTTGCTCTCGGTCAGGGCGAAGTCCGGATGCACGGTCCGGGCCCGGTCTAGGAACAATGCCACCGCCGGGGAGGAGGCCAGTTCCTCTAGCGGCACGGTCGCGGGGTCGGCGGGCGGCGGCAGCGGTGGCACCGGGTACTCCCGCTCGGCCCGTAGCCCCAGCACGGTGCGGCTGGTGGCCAGGATCGCCAGCCCTGGGCAGCGGGTCAGCAACTCGCCCAGGTCGCGGGCGACCTCGACCACCTGCTCCAGGTTGTCCAGGATCAGCAGCCACCGTTCGTCGCCGAAGGTCTCGGCCAGCACTTCCAGCGGTGAGCCCGTCCCCATCAAGTCGGCGCCCACCGCCCGGGCGATACTGGCCAGGACCAGCGCGGGATCGCTGACCGCGGCCAGCGGCACGAACACCGTGCCCGCGGCGAACTTCTTACGCAGCCGCTCGGCTACCGCCACCGCCAGCCGGGTCTTGCCGATCCCGCCCGGCCCGGTCAGCGTCACCAGGCGCACCTGGGGCTGCTCCACCAGCTTGGCGACCTCGCCGATCGCCTGTTCCCGCCCGACCAGCGACGTGGTGGCCACCGGTAGCGGCCGCGGGCGCGGCCCCACCGGTGATGCCCGTACCGGGTCGGAGGGCTCCGCGCCAGGCGGGGCGGCGGCGAACCGCTCGCTCACCAGCATCGCCAGGTCATCGCGCACCAGCCGGGCCAGCTCGGCGGGCACGCCGAAGGTGCGGTAGGAGGCCTGCTGCTGGATGCGGGACAGCAGGCTGGCCAGCCGCGGCTCTCGGTCGGGTGCCGGCGCTTTGACATACAGCAGCCGGGGCAGCCCGCCGGACAGATCGAACTCCTCCTCCAGGCCCGAGATCTGCATGCCCGGGCCGACCTGACCGTACCGCTGCCAGTACAACCCGATGAACACGTCGCTTTGCGCTAGGTAGGCCCGGTACAGATCCTGGGGAGCGTGTGGTCGCGCTCCCAGCTCGAACATCACCGGGGTCAGCCGCAGTGCTGAGATGGCGCGCGAGACCGCCCGCCGTTCCTCGGCCATCTCATCCAGCGTGGAGCTCACGAACACCCGCAGCCGCTGGTCGGGCGTCCGGATGACCGCGGCGCCCGGCGGCCGCGCGGCAGGTTCAGGGTGTCGTTGCGGGTGTGTGGTTGCCATGGCAGGTCTCACGGCCGGGACGCGGCCTGTTCGTGCGGCGCCTGAGATCCGGGTCCGGTCTGGGCCGCGCCTGGCTCTTCCTGTCGTCCGGCGCGCAGCCCGAGCAGGGCGATGAGTGCGGCGGCGGCCATGATGCCGGCCATGACCAGGAATATGGTCTGTGAGGCGTGGGCGAAGTCGACGCGGACGAAGCGGGGAATGGCGGCCACGGTCGAACTGCCGCCCTGAGACTGCGCGATGCGGGCGGCCTGGGTTGCGGCCCGCCGGCCCGGGACGCCCAGAGCGGTCAGGGAGGCGGTGACGTTAGACCGCAGTCCCGTGACCAAGATGGTTCCGAGGACGGCGATGCCCAGGCTGGCGGCGTAGTTGCGGACCGTCTGCGTGATGCCCGTCGCCTCGCCGTAGGACAGGCGGGATGCCCGGTTCACCGCGTCGGTGTTGGCCGGCCCGAGCATCAGTCCCATGCCCGCGCCGGCCAAGATCACGTACCCCACCTGGGAGGGGAAGCTGAGATCGGTCATCGCCGCGGCCCACAGCCCCAGGCCCGCTGCGGCCAGCACGCAGCCGGCGACCACCGGGCCCTTGGCTCCGACCCGGTCGAGCATCCGGCCGCCGATCTGTGCGGCGGCGATGAAGCCGGCGGAGAAGTACAGCAGGACCAGGCTGGCCTTCAGCGGGGACTGGCCGAGGGAGATCTGGGCGTACTGGGAGGCGAAGAAGAATACCGGCACGAACGCCAGCAGGGTGATCCACAACACCAGGTTCTCCACCAGGAACGGCCGGATGCCGAAAATGCTGACATCGATCAGCGGCGACCTGGTCTTGCGTTCCACGGCGTAGAAGGCGACCAGGAGCATCAGGCCCGCGGCGATGCACCCGCCCATCGCGGGGTTGGTCCAGCCCCAGATCGACGATTGCTGGAAGCCGAAGACGCTCAGCCCGGTCCCGCAGACAATGAGAGCCAGCCCGCGGTAGTCCACCGGCGCCGGCCGGTACGCCGTTTCCGGCCTGGACACGGCGATCAGCAGCAAGGCCACCAGCCCGACGGGGATGTTCACCCAGAAGATCGCCCGCCAGGTCCACTCGATGAGGTATCCGCCGACCACCGGGCCGATCGCGGTCAGGGCGCCCGCAACGCCGAAGAACAGGGCCAGGGCCCGGCCGCGCTGGCGCAGCGGGAACGTCTGGACCACGATGCCCAGCGCGGCCGGGTACATGATCGCCCCGCCGGCTCCCTGCAGCGCCCGGAACGCCGCCAGCCATCCGGCGGCGACGCTGCCCCGGGGGGTCAGGCCGCACAGCGCGGACGCGCCGGCGAACACGATCACCCCGAGCGTGACCATCGTGCGGTGCCCGAGCGTATCGGCCAGCCGGCCGCCGAAAGCGAACAGGGCCGCCAGTGCCAGCAGGTAGGCATTGACCGTCCACTGCACCCCGGCGGCCGACAGGCCGAGGTCGCGCTGGATCTGCGGCGCGGCGATCGAGATGATGGTCATGTCGATGAACGTCATCGAGATGGCGAAGATCATCGCGGTCAGGATCAGGCCCCCGGGCCGGCCGCCGGTGATGGTGGTCGCGGGCATCACGGCATCACCGTGGTGCGCAGCGGCCAGGCGGTGGTCACCTCGGTACCGGCGGGGGTGAGCACGTCCCAGCGGGCGCCGAACGCTTCCGAGCCCTGGCCGGTGATCGCGCCGGGGATGACGTCCCCGGCGTAGCGGTACAGCGGATGCCCGGCGTAGGTGACCTGGCGGGCGCCGCCGGCCCGGGGTATCTCCCCGGCCAGGGACTCGTCGGCGCCGTCGGCGACCATGACGCGGGTGGTGGAGGTGATCACCGGCGGCCAGGCCGCCGCGCACGCCCCCGTGCAGCGCGAGGTGGTGCCCGGGTCGGCTTCGAACGCGTACAGGGTGAACCCCTGGCCGTCGGTGAGGATGATGCCCAGCGACGTGCGCCGCAGCATTAGCGCGGCCCCGCCGCCGGTCGGCGAAGGCGCCGCCTGGCTGGAACCGGCCGATCCGTGCGGCCCCGGGCCGCCGGGAGGCGGCGAGCCGGCCGATGAGCCGCACGCCGCCAGGACCGCCGTGGCTGCGGCCGTAGCCAGCAGCGCCAGGAGCGTCCGAAAGTGGCTGGGTGTGCTCAGCCTGGAAAGTGACATGACGATGGTTCTTTCTTCTTGGTGCGATTTCTTCGCGGTCATTGGCCTACCGACACGGGGTGGGCGGAGATGATCACCTGGTCAGGGTCGTAGACCGCCTTGATCTTCTGCACGCGGCGGTAGGAGGCGGCCGGGAGGACGGCGTCCGCCCCGGCCGGGGTCGTGCCGAAGTTGTAGTAGTCGTAGCTGGCGTGCCAGGCGGTGAGCGCGTCCCTGACGGCTCGCGCCTGCGCGGGCACGGCACCGGCCCGTTCGGGGGTGCGGGCGAAGCCGCCGGCGAACATCGCGTACCTGGCGTCGATGGCGGGCTGGGCTCCGGCAGCCAGAGCGGCCCGGCCCAGCACGCCGCCGAGGTGCCGGATCTCGACGCTGGCCAGCAGCGTATCGGTGTCCGGGCCGGCCAGCGCCAGCACCGCCTCGATCGCGGCTGCGGGGAGGTCGGCGAGGAGCGCCCCGGCGCCCGGGGCGGGTACCGGCTGGTCAGGGTCCATGTGCAGCTGGCTGAGGGCGGGGGGTGTGATGGCGGCGAAGGTGTCCAGCTCGGGGCCGAGTGCGCGCAGCGGCTGGATCAGCTCGGCGCCGGCGGGCGCGTCGGCGAGGCAGGCGGCCTCCACCAGCGCGAAGGCCCGGCCGCGCAGCGGCCCGGGCACCTCGGGAACCGGCGGCAGGCGCAGGATGCGGCCGAGGGAGGTGACCTCGTCCGGCACTGTATCGGTCCACGCGCGCCAGGCGTGCAGCACCTGCGCGGCGCGCTGAATGGGAAAGAACAGCGCCCCGGCGTACAGCTCGCGGACCGGGTACAGGCTCATCTCCAGCGCGGTTACCACGCCGACGCTGCCGCCGCCGCCTCTGACCGCCCACAGCAGGTCCGGCTCGTGACCGGCGTCGGCCCGGGCCAGGCGGCCGTCCGGGGTCACGATCTCCGCGGCGGTGACGCTGTTGGCGGCCAGCCCGTAACGGCGGGCCAGCCAGCCGATCCCGCCGCCAAGGGTGTAACCGGTCACGCCGACGTCCGGCGAGGTACCCGCGAGCGCGGCCAGGCCGTGCTCGCCCGCGGGGACTGTCACGTCCTGCCACAGGGCGCCGGCTTCGGCGCGTGCGGTGCTGGCCGCGGGGTTGATGTCCACCCGCCGCATGCGGCTCGTCTTGAGCAGCATCGCGCCCTCGAGGGGCTCGAGCGGCTCGGCGCCGTGGCCGGTTCCCTGCGGGGCGATGCGCATCTTATGGGCCCGGGCGAACCGCACCGCGCGAGCCACGTCGGCCGCGGACTCAGCGAACACGACGGCCGACGGCTGCTGGTCCACAGCCAGGTTCCACGCCCGGCGCGCCTGGTCGTAGCCGTTGTCGCCCGGGACGAAAACCTCGCCGGCGACGGCGGCCCGCAGCGCATAGGCGCCCAGGCCGGCGACGGCAATCGGGGTACTCATTGCTTCCTCCCGGTAGGCGGAAATGTCGGATTACAGGGATGACGGCGGTTATCGGCGTCGGCACGGCGGTCCGTTCGGAAACAGGCCGCTCGCGCATCCCGGCGTGGGCTGCGGCCGCGAATGACAGAAATCGGCGTAATGGCCGTGGTCATGAGATGATGCTGCGTCCACCGCCCCGGCGTTCACACCGTGGAAGACCCTGGGCAGGCACCCTTGACTTTGGCGCCACGCCCGGTACGGGGGCTAGCGGCGCCCGGCGTGCGTAGGGGCGGCCAGAGCCGCCGAAAGCCTGGTGCGCGCCTTGACGTCGAGTTTCTGGAACACGCTGGTGAGGTGGCCCTCGACCGTACGGGTGGTAATGAACAAGACCTGGGCAATCTCGCGGTTGGTGAGCCCTTCGGCGGCCAGTTCGGCGATGCGGCGTTCGCTGGCGGTGAGGGCCTCCAGCCCGGTGAGCAGCACGCGCCGCGGCCGGGCGCCGGTGGCGCGCAGCTCGGTCTCGGCCTGGACGGCGACCGGCCCGGCGCCGAGGTGGTGCGCCAGGTCAGCGGCCAGCCGCAGCAGGCCGCGCGCGTCGGCCCGGCGGTTGCCGCGTCGCAGCAGCGCACCGAGATCGGCTAGCGCGCGGGCCCGTTCAAGCCGGGTGTCCGGGCCAGCGAGTACCTCCACCGCCTCGCGCAGCAGTCGCTCGCCGCGCTGGCCGCCCGCCACCAGTCCGGCCGCCCGCAGCGCCACGCCGAGCGTGCGCGGGACGCCGAACGCGCGGGCCAGCTCCAGCTCTTCCTCACTCAAGCGCTGCGCCGTGCCGGGCTCCCCGACGGTCAGCTCCGCCAGCGCGGCGTCGGAACGCCACGGCAGGTAGCACGGACTGGGTGCCAACGTCCGGACAGCGATATCACCGGCTGCCCGGAAGTCGCCCAGCGCCTCGCCGAAGCGCCGCTGAGCCATCCGAAGGCGCCCCCGCGCGTGGCGGAGCATCGCCGCCGTCTGGGACATGCCCAGGAGATCCCCCTCCAGGGGCCCGAGCTCACGCTCGGCCTCGTCGAACTCGCCCCGCTCGACCAGCGCGCTGACCAGTACACCCCTCGCGAGCAGGGCAAAGAGCCCGTCAGCTGGCCGGCCCGGGGCATCAATCAGCGCCCGCGCGTCCGCCTCGGCAGCCGTCAGATCGCCGCGGCGAAGGGCAAGCCACGCCCGGTGGGCCAGCACCGCAGGAAGGACCATCCCGTCGGCGCGCGCCCGCGCCTCGGCCACGGCGGCGTCCAGCAGCGCCTGCGCTTCGCCGTAGCATTCGGCATAGATCAGCGCGATCATGGCGGTCGGGAACCACGGCGGCTCCCCCGGCTCCGGCAGCGGCCGCGGGCCAGCGGCCACCGCCAGGCGCGCCAATCCGGCGACCTGGCCGGCCGGCTCGTTAGCCAGCGCCGCCGCGCAGGCGGCCACCGCCGCGACGTGACGCGGGACCGGCCGCTCCCGGGCCCGCGCAAGCAGCGCACCAGCCCGGCCGGCCAGCGACGGCGCGATGCCGGGGTCGAGCAGCCCGCAGGAGACCGCCATGGCCTCCACCATCCAGCGGATGTCAGAGTCGCGACCGGCGAGACTGGCGGCGACGCGATCGCATACCCCGACCGCCTCGGCCAGCCGCTGATGAAAACGCAGCGCATTAGCGAACAGCAAAGCCGCGGCGATCCGGGTCTCCTCCTCGCTGGCCGCTGCCACCGCCTCGGCCAGGTGATGATGCCAGCCCGGCTGGCCCGCGCTGAACTCGGCCAGGCCCAGCTCCAGCAGTAGGCCGGCGCTTGACTCTGGCGCCGGCGGCTCGGCCAGCGCGCGGCGAAGGTACGCGGCTGCCGACTCAGGCGCGCCGCCGGCGGCCGCCTGCCGGGCGGCCGCCGCGAGCTGGTCCACCGCCCAGCCGTCGCCGGCCGGGGCGGCGGCCAGCAGATGCTCGGCCACCCGGGCCGGGTCGGCCTGATCCTCGGCGAGCAGGCGGGCGGCCTGCCGGTGCTCCTCGGCACGGTCGGCCGCTGCGATCTCCCCGTAGACGCCACTGCGGAGCAGCGGGTGGGCGAAGGCAAGCGGCCGCTCCACCAGAATCCCGGCCCGCACCAGCAGCTCGGCGGCTTGCGCCGCATCCGGCGGCGTCATCCCGGCCAGCAGAGCGGCCTGCGCAAGCTCGGCCCGCTCCAGAACAGCCACCGCCTGGGCGAGCCGGGCCGCGCCAGGACCCAGGCGCGCCAGCCGTAGCGCGGCCCACCGGCCCAGCGTCGCGGTCGCGACACTCGGCACACTCGCAGCCAACGCGGTGACCGGGGCGATCCGCTCCTCTGCCAGCGCCTCGACCAGGATACGCACCAGGAACGGCGTACCGCCGGTCGCCTCCCGGCACGCCGCCGCGAAACCGGGTTCCGGCTCGGCGCCCAAGCCCTCCGCCACCAGCCTGGCCACCCCCGCGGTAGTGAGCGGCCGCACCGTCACCACCTCAATCGCGGGATCCAGCATCACCGCCGCCAGCAGCTCCCGGTTCTCTCCCGCCTCAGCAGGCCGGGCCGCTAGCAGCACCGCTACGCGCAGCTCCGCCAGCCGTGGCAGCAGAAACGCCAAAAAGCGCAGCGACGCACCGTCTGCCCAGTGCGCGTCGTCCACCACCAGCGCCGCAGGCCGCTCCGCCGCCAGGTTCGCACACAGCCAGTACAGCCCGTGCAGCACCGCGAACGACGGATCCCCGGCGACGACGCCGGCCTGGTCAGCCAGGCCGGGAAGAGCCAGCAGCCGTGCCGCCACCCCCGGCGGCCCATCCAGCAGCCGGGCCCGCTCCTCATCCGACGCGCCCGCCAGCACCGGCTCGATCAGCTGCCGGACCACGCCAAACGCGAACTCGCGTTCCAGCTCGCCACCCCGCGCTCGCAACCAGCGGAACCCTTCGCCTTGGGCCGCGTCGCGCGCGGCCGCGAGCAGCACGGTCTTGCCGATCCCAGCCGGCCCCTCCACGATAAGCGCGCTTCCCTCGCCTGCCCTCGCCCGCTCCAGGCACTGGCCTATCCGCGCCAGCTCCCGTTCGCGCTCAAGCAGGACGCCACCGCGCTCACCCGCGCCCGGCATCACATCTTCCTGTGCCGCTCATGCTCCGACCGCCTGCCAGCAACACCGCAGCCGCAACCCTCAGCCGCGGCGAACCGCTGACAGCAGCTCACGTCCATGACCGCCATCCTCCCACCGAGCCCGCCACATGCGATCCGGCGCCCAATACGCAGATGGTTGCGGTGCCGATAACGAGGGACGAGCCGGAAAGCGCCCAGAACCAGACGATCTGCACGCGGCTATCCTCACCGACCGGCATCGCCTTTACCAGCTCATACTCGTTCTGGTTGCTAACGCTCTGGATCGGTGGTGACGGGATGGTATGCCCGTCCTGGGGAACCTGGCTGGCCTGGCACCCGGCTGGCCATGATCGTCGGCAGGACCGTGGTTGTCTGGCGCGTGCGGTCAGCCGAGAGAGCGTTTCATTCGCGGTAAGCCACCGAATTACTTCCGCGGCCAGTGAGGTTACGAGTTCACCCACTCACCCACGCGGTTGCGCGGTCGGCGGCGGCCGCGCGGGCCGGTCCAGGCCACCTTCCGTGATGAGCGGAGCGATGCACACTCTAGGTAACCGCTGCTACGCGCGGCTTGGGGGCGGGGACAAAACTTGGCCGTTGACAACAGCCGTGTCGCGGCTGCCTGCAGTTCGCGTTCTATAGGCGGGTCTCCACCGAGGGTCACCAGGACCCGGTGACATCACTTGCGCGGCAGCGGGAGCAGGCAGCCACCCTGGTCGCCGGGCAAGGAAGATCCCGCGGAGTTCTCCGACGTCGGGCAGAGCCAGACCCTGGCGTGGGCGCGCCGCCGCCATGGTCGCCGCGTTGGCTGACCCGGACCTTGTCAACGGCCCAGCCACCCGGACTCTCCGGGCAGGCATCCAAGACGCCACAGCCGTCACCGCCGACCAGCATCGCTGACCAACCGAAGGCACCAGCAAGCGAGAAAGGAAGCAAACCAGCACGCAGAACACCCGCCGCGGCCGGAGGCCACTTCCGGTCATAGCCCGGCGGCTCGGCGGACGTAGTCGCCTGGGGCCTCGGTCATCGGTTCGAAGGCCGGGCTGCCCAGGGACTGCGGGGCGGGCCGTTCCGCGCCCGAGTGCGGGATGATCCAGTCGGCCCAGGCCTCCCACCAGGACCCGGTGTGCTTGGTGGCGGTCGCGAGCCACTGGTCAGCATCGTGACGGGGCTGCTGGCCGGTGTAGTAGGAGGCCTTCGGGTTGCCGGGGGGGTTGACCAGGCTCTGGATGTGCCCGCTGTTGCTCAGCACGAATGTCATCGGCCCGTACAGCAGCTGGGTGGTGCGATAACAGCCTTTCCATGGTGTCAGGTGATCGGTTATCGCCCCGGTGGCGAACGTCGGGACCTTGATCGTTGACAGGTCGACGGGCGTGTGCAGAATGGTCATCGCGCCGGGCCGGCAGAGCGCGTTTGCCTGGAACAGGTCGAGGAACTGAAGGTGCAGCGCGGCGGGCAGGTTCGTGCCATCGGCGTTCCAGGACAGGACGTCAAAGACCGGGGGGTCCTGGCCCATCAGGTAGTTGTTGACCCAGTAGTTCCAGATCAGGTCGTTGGGCCTCATGAGGGTGAACGCCGCGCCCATGTCGCGGGCCGCGATCACGCCGGCCCGCCGGGATCGGCCCCGGGCGAAGGACAGCAACCTGGCATTGGAGAAGGCCTGGATCGGTGCCCGCTGGCCGAAGTCCAGCATCGTGACCGCGAAGGAGGCGGAGCGGATCCGGGCATCGCGGGTAGCCGCCAGGTGATTGAGCACGCCAGTGGTGATGATGCCGCCGGCGCAGAAGCCGATGGTGTTCACGTCACCTGAACCGGTGATGTCGCGGATGGCGTCGATGGCCCGGAGCACCCGAGCCGCATAGGTGTCCAGGTCCCAGTCCCGTTGTTCCTTGCCTGGGTTGCGCCAGCTCAGCACGAAGGTCTGCAGTCCGCGAGCGAGGGAGTATTCGATGAAGCTGCGCCCGGGGCGCAGGTCGAGGAAGTAGAACCGGCCGATCGGCGGCGGGACGATGAGCACCGGGCGCTCGCGGACGCTGCCGCTGGCCGGGGTGTACTGGATCAGCTCGGCGACCTCGTCCCGCCCGACGACCGCGCCGGGGGTCAGGGCCAGGTCGCGGCCGACCTGCAAGGCCTGCGGGTCGGCCATCGAGGGCATGCCGCCGTTGTGCCGCAGATCGCCGGCCCAGTTGCGGACCCCGCGGGTCAGGTTGAGGCCACCGGTCTCGACCGTCCGCTTGATCGCCGCGGGATTCCCGAGCCAGAAGTTAGTGGGCGCCACCGCGCTGGTCAGCAGGGTAACCGCGAACCGCGCCTTGTCCGGATCCCTTCCCGACTTCTCCGCCTCATCCACCAGCCGGTCCATCGACTCCGTGAACGACAGGTAAGCCTGCCCGATCCGCCGGTACAGGGGGTTCTCGTTCCACGTCGGGTCGGTGAACCGCCAGTCCCCGTTGGCCGGCGCCACGGAGGAGGAGCCCAGGGAGATCCGGAGGAGTTCGCGCGCCCGCGCGAACTCCTCCGGATCT
>Ga0210408_10003737_pt1 | contig 13871 bp, 6 predicted proteins | sample IncBWH4MmetaG_FD_155471 | JGI IMG/M metagenome (GOLD analysis project Ga0210408, IMG submission 155471) | Forest soil microbial communities from Barre Woods Harvard Forest LTER site, Petersham, Massachusetts, United States - Inc-BW-H-4-M | ecosystem: Environmental > Terrestrial > Soil >...
CCGTCCCAGCCGACACTCCCCCCACCGTCCCAGCCAACACTCCCCCCACCGTCCCGTGCGCCGCGGCCCTCAGTCCCTCTCCCGGCGACAACGCCCTCATCGCTCCTCTACGCGACCCGCTCCCACGCCTCGCTCAGCACGGGGCGCAGGATCGCCTCGATCTCCGCGAACTGCTCCGGGCCCGCGATCAGTGGCGGGGAGAGCTGGACCACCGGCTCCCCCCGGTCGTCCGTGCGGCAGATCAACCCCCGCCGGTACAGCTCCCGCGGGAGGAAGGCCCGCAGGAGGTCCTCCCACTCCTGCGCGCGGAGCGTCGCCTTCGTGCGTTTGTCCTTCACCAGCTCGATCGCCTGGAAGTAGCCCGCCCCGCGCACATCCCCCACGATCTCCAGGTCCCGCAGGCCCTCCAGCATCCCCCGCAGCGCCGGCTCATTGGCGCGCACGTGCTCGCACAGGCCCTCCCGCTCGATGATCTCGATGTTCGCCAGCGCCACCGCGCTCGACACCGGGTGCCCCGCGAATGTGAACCCGTGGTTGAAGATCGCCTGCCCGTGCAGGAACGGCTCCGCGATGTGGTCCCCCGCGATCAGCGCCCCCATCGGCGCGTACGCCGAGGTGATCCCCTTCGCCGTCGTGATCATGTCCGGCTGGTAGCCGTAGCGCTCGCATCCGAACCAGTGGCCCAGGCGACCCCACGAGCAGATCACCTCGTCGGAGATCAGCAGCACCCCGTGGCGGTCGCAGATCTCCCGCACCCGCTGGAAGTAGCCCTCCTGGGGGACGAAGCACCCCCCGCTGTTCTGCACCGGCTCCAGGATCACCGCCGCCACCGTCTCCGGACCCTCGAACTCGATCGCCTCCTCGATCGCCTCCGCCGCCCACAGAGGATCCCGGTCCTCTTTCCAGCGGTAGGAGTTCGTGTTCGGCACGTGGTGGCCCCCCGGCGTCAGCGGCTCGAACGGCGCCCGCAGCGGGGGCAGCCCCGTCGCCGTCAGCGCCCCCATCGACGTCCCGTGGTAGGCCAGGTTGCGCGCGATCAGCTTGAAGCGCCCCCGCTCCCCCCGCGCCGCGTGGTAGGACTTCGCCAGCTTCCACGCGCTCTCCACCGCCTCCGAGCCCCCCGAGGTGAAGAACACCCGGTTGAGGTTCCCCGGCGCCAGCCCCGCGATCCGCGCCGCCAGCTCGATCGCCCGCGGGTGCGCGTAGCTCCAGTTGGTGTAGAACCCAAGTTCCTGGGACTGGCGCGCCGCCGCCTCGCCCAGCTCCGCGCGGCCGTGGCCGATGTTCACGCAGAACAGCGCCGACAGGCCGTCCAGATAGCGCCTGCCGTGCTCGTCGTACACGTAGCACCCCTCGCCCCGCACGATCACCGGGATCTCGTGGTCCGCGTAGGCGCCCATCCGCGTGAAGTGCATCCACAGGTGGCGCCGCGCCAGCTCCTGGAGGTCGCCGCCCCCCGCTCCCACACCCATCGTCCTCGCCGCCCCCACACCATCGCCGGCCGCTGCGACGGGGACACCCGTGGCCTGCGGGATCGGCGCCGGGTCCGCCGTTCTCACGGACCTCGCGGCCGCAATCGAATCGCTCAGGTGGGTGGCCATCTTGTCGTCTCCTCGCTATCAACCCAGTGCCGTATGGATAGACACTCAGGACAACCGTACTCCGCTGGAAGGCATGTATCAATGCGCCACAAGTTCAAGAGGGATTAGCCCCATTGTACGACATGTATAAAACCGTCGCCAATCTTTGGGAATTGCGCACCTTGTGTCCCCCCCCCGGGTGGTCGTAGCGTTTGCCACGACCGGTTCTTTGGGTGCAGCGGACACCCCCGGAGTTGGAGGAGAAGAGCATGGCAACCATCGGCGCAGCAGTACCCGGAGTCCCAGAGCCATCGGGCGTGATGGACAAGGGCCTCAAGAAAAACGCGATCGGCTACCTCTCCAACATCGTCATCGGCGTCGCCTCCACCGCGCCCGCCTACTCGCTGGCGGCGACCCTGGGGTTCATCGTTGTGGTCAAAGGCGTCGGCGTGCATGCGCCCGCGGTGATGCTCGTGGCGTTCATCCCGATGCTGCTGGTCGCCTCGGCCTACAAATACTTCAACCGCGCCGACCCCGACGCCGGCACCACGTTCGCGTGGACCACGCGCACGTTCGGGCCCTCCACGGGCTGGCTGAACGGCTGGGCGATCTTCCTCTCGGACGTGATCGTGATGGCCTCGCTGGCGGACATCGCGGCGATCTACACCTTCCAGCTCTTCGGCTTCACCGAACTCGGCGAATCCAAAGCGGCGATCATCGTCGCCGCGGTCCTGTGGATCGCGATCATGACCTGGATCTGCTACCGCGGCATCGAGCTCTCGGCGCGCATCCAGCAGGTCCTGCTCAGCGCCGAGGTCCTGATCCTCGGGGCGTTCGCGGTGGTCACGTTCGTCAAGGTCTATGGCAGCCACCCGCCGGCCGGCTCGATCAAGCCCTCGCTCGATTGGATCAACCCGTTCGCGATGAGCTTCGGCGACCTCGTCGTCGCGCTGCTGCTCGCGGTCTTCATCTACTGGGGCTGGGACTCCGGGGTGGCGGTCAACGAGGAGTCCGAGGACCCCGCCGAGGGCCCGGGCAAGGCCGCGGTCATGTCCACGATCCTGCTCGTGCTGATCTACGTCGTCGTCTCCGCCGCCGCCCAGTCCTTCCACGGGGTCGGCTTCCTCTCCAACGAAGCCAACCAGGAAGACATCCTCAAGGCGCTCGGAGCGGGCGTGTTCGGGGAACCCCTGAACAAGCTGTTGATCGTCGCGGTGCTCACCTCGGCGTCGGCCTCGACGCAGACGACGATCCTGCCGACCGCCCGCACCACGCTGTCGATGGCGCACTGGAAAGCGGTCACCAACCTCCTCGCCCGGGTCCACAAACGCTACCTCACCCCGACCGTCTCGACGCTCGGCTTCGGCGCCCTGGCGATCATGGTCACGATCGCCCTGCTGCTGCTCTCCGCAAGCGTGCTCTCCGACTCGCTCACCGCAATCGGCTTCCCGATCTGCTTCTACTACGGCTTCACCGGCGTGGCCTGCGCCTGGTACTTCCGTCGCGAGCTGAAAGAAAGCACGCGCAACCTGTTGCTGCTCGGTATCGGCCCGCTCCTGGGCGGCCTGATGCTGTTCGGCATCGGCGTCAAGGCGGCGGTCTACTACTCACACACGGCCAACGTCGAATCCAAGCCGATCCTCGGCATCACGCTGCCGTTGTGGATGGGCATCGGCGGGATGATCCTGGGCGCCATCATCATGCTCGTCTCGCGCCCGTACTTCAAGCAGTTCTTCTCGCGCAAGACCGAAACCGCCCAGCCGGGGCTGCTCAAGCAGCCGCCCCCCACCGGGCCCGTTCCCGAGCGCGTGGAGTTCTAAAAAGCCACAGAGCTGCCCTGGGGGCAAATGGGAGCGAGGCGGGCCTCCAGGGGGGCCCGCCCGCCCCTTACACCGCCCCTCCCGCGCGATACGCCCATCCCAGCGCGGTTGGAGCACGAGCGCCGCGTCTCCCGGCCTAACTGACATCGAATGTAAGTGACAGTCGATGTCGGTTACACTGGGTGCCCCGCAAGGTACTTGGCGTGCCGGCGCCGCTACCGCTTCCCGCGCCTGTGCTTCGCGTGCTTGGGTTTGCGCCCGTGCTTGATGTGTTTGCCCGTCCTCTGCTTGTGCTTGGTGCAGCCCGTGACGGCGATCTTTGTGGTCTGGTGGATCTGGGTGCCGTTCTGCGCGAGGAATTCGGTCGGCATCGTGAGTTGCTCGGTGCAGAGGTTGCCGAGTGCGGCTAGGGCGGAGTAGGGGCCTTGGGGTAGTGTGATTTCGAAGGTGCCCACCGGTGCGTCGGGAACGGTTTTGAAGGTGCTGCTGGTGACGCCCGTGACTCTGTCGATGAAGGTTGAGCCGACGAGGTCGATCCTGACGCCGTAGCCCTGCAGCACCATGATCAGGCTGGGGAACGCTTCCCCGCCGTGAGAGACGAAGTACGCGGGGCCTTCCAGGGGGACCGGGATGATCGGGGTGATCGCCTTGACATGCCCGATGATCGACGCCGGCGGGCACCCGGCGGGGTTGGCTTCGAACTGCGCGGAGGTGCACGCTTTCTGCAACGTCGGCAGCCGTGAAGGGAGTTGCTTGGGGAGCTCGACCTTGACCCTTGCGATGTTCGCGTCATACGGGCCCGTGGGGTAGGTCAGCTTCACCGAGAGGCTCGCCCCGTTGGCCCTCGAGGTTTTGCCGGACACCTCGGCCGCGAGCTTCGGCTTGAACGCGAGCGCCGCGCAGTTGGTGACCTGGAAGGGCGCCGTCAGCGCCGAGCTCGCGCCCTGCGCGCTCGTCACGACCCCGTTGACCCGCATCGGTTCGCAGCTCGTCGGGTTGATGATGAATTCCGGCCGGTCGATCGTCACGTTCAGCCCCCGCAGATCGAGCGGGACGCCCTTCAGGATCTGCGGCACCGGGTCGCTCACCACCTTCACCTGTGCGGTGCTCGGATCGATGCTCACCTGCGCGCGGACGACCACCGGTTTGCCGTTTTCCTCGAGGTTGAACGGCCCCGCTTCAGCGGGCACGTCGACAGTCAGCCCGAACGACGCGCCCTTGTACGGACCGGTCAGGAACACCGGGTTCTCGGGCCTCCCGGGCTGCGGGACCTGGAACGGGTAGTTGCCGGCGCCCACGGACGCGGTCACGTGGCCGATCTGGCTCGCCGCCGGACAGGTCCCTTCCCGCGCCTGCGGTTCACCGCACAACGGGACGCCCGCGAGCTTGCCGATCAAACCCGGCGGCAAAGTCGTCGAGATCGTCGCGAGGTTCTGTTCACCGTCACCACGGGACATCGTGAACGTGAACGGGGTGAATCCGCCGGCCTGGTTACTCGTCGTGCCCCCCGTGAAGCCGGGCGCGAACCCCGGCGCGGCGCACGGGACGCCTTCCGGACCGCTCGTGACCTGATAGGTGGTGAGCTGGTTGACCGGCGGCCCTGATTCCGGCGCCGACCACGGCGTCATCGTGGAGCTCGTTTCATATGTTCCGCACAGCTTCGGGGAGGCCAGCGGCGCACGCGGGCCGCCGAAGAAGTGCAGCTTGAAATCGGTGTACGGCAGATCCGGCGAGTTTTCGATGATCGTCGTCAACTGGCCCGTCACCGGGTCCGCCAGCACCTTCGCCGCGATCTTCACTATCACGCCGTCGGCCTGCGCCTCGAGATACAGCGCGAACGTCGAGCCGAACGGATTATTGCCCTGTTCGGCCAGATAGGCGAAGCCCGTCAGCTTCTCGGGCAGCAGCGGCGTTTCGACTTCCAGCTGCCCCACCTTCGAGGCGTCGGGGCAGGTCGGTTCGCTGTGCTGTTCGAGCGCGATCTGTTCGAGCGAGCAGGCCTGCAGACCATTTGCCGCCGCTGGGTTCAGGGTCACCCCGGCGGGCAGCGTCACGGTCGCATCGCGCAGCGGCGGCGCCGCCAGCGCGCCGGGCTGCAGGCTTTCGCTCTGCAGCACGTGCAGTCCCACCGCCACCCCGCTCGGAGTATCCGACGCGGTCGTATCCGGCAGCACCGAGATGAACGGGCTGAAGTTCAGGCGATCGCATTCGGTGAACGCGGGCAGCGGCGACGACGCGGACAGGAACGCCCCGGGATCCTGCCAGGAGTCGACGCGCATGGTGCCCGCCTCCGCCGCCGAACAGATCGCAGGATCGGTGAGGAACGCCACGGGCTGGGCGCCGCTGGCGCAGCCAGTTTTGTACCCATAGCCGCCGCCGCTGCCTTCGAGGACAGGACATTCCCGTTGACCATCATGGCTTGGGTCGGCCGGTGTGCCCCACAGTTCCGCTTTGACTCCGCTGACTCCCACCGCCTCGGAGTTGTTGTTGGCGTAGGCGGTGATCCCATAGTCCCCGCCTGTGCGAAGGTTGGCCTGAATGTAGATATCGGCGGTGTTATCTACGACCGTGCCAACTTCGAACGGCACGCCGGGCGGCGGCACCAGGTTGTACATAGCCCTATCGACCGAGTGCTCATAGCTTTCTGGGTTATACGCTTCGTAGATCGCGATCACGCCAACCTGGGAGCTGCCAGGGCATTGGGATGAGAGGAACTGCGATTTCGTGCACCTCGGCGTGGCCGTCGGCAGGCCGACCAGTCCGGCGGGCATCTCCGTTTCGACGTCCTTGATGTTGCCGGTGGCGAGAATATGGCCCTGGGCGTCGGTGGTCGTGTTGAGGAAGAAGCCGACGACCAGCTTATACGGGTGGCCACCCGCCTGCGTGGCCGGCTGACCATCCTGGTTGAGGGCTTTGACTTCAAACGATTTGATTCCGAACGTCGTGAACGTCTCGTCTGGGCCCGTCGCCGTCCCGCCTTCGTTGGTCACGGTGAAGTGATAATGGTAGGTGGTGCTGATATGCAGCGAATCGAGTTCCACAGTCGCGGTCTCCTTGGCGAATCCCGAGCCGAGATCGGCCGGGCACGGCACGGTGGTCGCGCTCGCGTACCCAGAGGCGAGGAAGTCCGCTTCATCGACGTACTGCACCCGGCAGGTCGTGTCATATCCAAACGGATCGACGAGCGCCCTGACCGTCGCGGTGACAGCGCTCGCCGTGGGGAACCCATGCGCGACACTGGGCGGGCCGAGCGTCGTGAAGGTTTCATCGCCGCCCACTTCCGTCCCTTCGGAACTCTTCGCCGTCAACCGGAAGTGATAGGTCGTCGACGGCAACACAGCGACGGACGCGCTGACGTTTGTCGCGCTCAAATACGGTGTTTTCTGTGTGCACGCGACCACTTCGGCGCCTTCATAATGATCCGACGAGTGTTCTTCGAACTGCTTGTCGGTGACATATTCGAACTTGCATTCGCTGACGGGACCGCCGCCGCGTTCGGTTTCGGGATCGACGTGACCGTTCAGTTCGGCAGTCGTCTGCGCCACCTTTGTGGCGGCGTTCATCGTAACGGTCGGCACTACCGTGTCCCGACCGAGGACGTTGACGACGCTTTCGGGGGCGTTGAAAGCGAACGGGGCCATGTAGACCTTCCCGGTCAGGCCGACCGCGAGACCGTCCGCCCCCCCGCTTGTTTGGAGGAGGCTAGCGCCAAAGGCACCGATCTGATTGCCCGCCGAATCCAACTCAAAGACCTGCGGCGACGATCCGTCGGAGCCCACATCGATGTTACCGCTGACCGGGTCAACGGCCACGCTGACCGGTCCATCGCCGCTGCCAAGCGCCCGGACGAATTTGAATTCGCCTGTCGCGTTGAACTCGACGACACTGGAACCGTAGTTCACGACGTATAGGTTGCCGCTGGAATCGAACGCAAGCCCGACCGGCAAAGTAACTTCCAAGCTTTGGATCTGGCGCATGTACTTCCCTTCGGGCCCAAACTCGTCGACGACACCGTGCGCCAAGTCCGAGACATACAGATCGCCACTGGAGTCGACCGCGACACCCGCCGGCGTGAACGAACCCTGCGGCGTTTCGCTGCCCGCGGCGCCGTTACACTCGTGTTCCTTTTCTTCACTGGAGACCGGAAGTTTCGCGGTGATCTGGCAGATGAATTCGCCTTCGTCGTTGAAACGGTCCACGACACCGTGTTCGGCATCGGTGACATACACATCTCCGTGGTTGGCGCCACTCGACCCATCCACAGCGACGCCGAAGATGACCGCCGATATAACTCCCGAGACGACAGGAAACGAGCCCTGTGGCGTTTTCGCACCAGTGATCTGGACACCGGCGTAGCTGCCGTCCGCGTGAAACTTCTCCACGGCAAAGGTGCCTTTGTAGGCGCCCTCGCCGACGTACACGTTGCCGCGGCTCGCGCCGGCCGACCCATCGACAGCGAGACTCGTGACAGTCGAAAACGGTCCGCTGGGCGCTTCGCTGCCGTTGAAGCTCGCTTCAAACCGGTGCACGATCTTCGCGGACGCGGGTGCGCCCATGAGGAGCGCTACAGACAAGACAGCCAAGAGTGTGGGAACGATTCGCTTGAGCATTGTTACTTCCTCCCCTTCGCCGACTTCTTCGCTTTCGCCTTGGCCTTCTTCACGCACTTACCCCTCCGTCTCACATGACCCCGCTTGCACTTCGCGGGCTTTGACTTCGGTGTCGCCTTTGGCGTCACCGCGGGAGTCGGAGCCGGGTTGCCGGCGCCGGAGAACGTCGCGCTGGTCGGCGGCGCGAACAGCGCGGGCGCCGTGACGGCGCCCTTGCAGTCTTCTTCGTTGCACCCCGTGAGCGAACCCGCTTCGGGCAAGCCGCCGTCCACGCGCACGTCGAAGATGGCCGCTGCCTGCGTGTCCGAGCCGACCAGCCTCTGGCCGGTCACGATGAAGACGTCGTTGCCGCTGGCGCTGGCGTCATAGAAGTAGGCGCCGCCACCCTCTGGGTTGGAGATCAGGTGCAGCCGGCCATCCTCGTACTCGTACACGTCCGCGCGTTCGTTGGTGTCGTTGGGCAGCAGCCCGGCGTACGTCTGGAAGAAGACGCGCCCGTCGTCGAGCACGTTGCGCTGCAGATAGCTGCTGGTCGTGTCGTTCGGCCCGAGATCGGTGAACTCGGCCCCGGGGAGTGTCGAGGATTCGGTGGGAGGCGCGCCGCTCGGATCGCAGGAGACGCAGCTCAGCCTGTTCTGAGCCGCGTCGTAGAGGAAGATCTGTTCGTAGCCACCCGGATAGCCCGTGAGGCTCCGCACCGACTCGAAGCCGATGAACTCTCCGTTTGGAGAGACCCTGACGTGATGTACGTTGGCTCCGTTGCCGAAGTCCCGGTAGCCCCAAATGCTATACATTTCCGTGCCCACGTTGGCGATGAACCTCAGCGTGCCTTCGTGGTAGAGGTAGAGGTTCTCCTGGCCCGCTTCGGCCTTAGCGCCGTAGCCGTTCTCTTCCTGGCCCGTCAGGACGCCTTCGGTGCCGAAGTACACGTATTCGCCGCTTTCGCTGACGCCGCTGACGCCGATCACGCCCACTTCGGCGTCCGGGGTGAGGTCCGTCAGCTTACGGGTGTTCAGGTCGTATTCGTAGAGATTCCGGCCGCTGCCCGAGACGGTGTCTCCGGTCAGCCCCGCGGAGTCGCCGTCGGTGAAGAACACCTTCGAGCCGTCGGCGCTCGCCCACATGAAGCTGCCGCCGCCACCCGGACCGGAGGCCTGCGACGCGTCGACCTGCACGGTACAGGCCTTTTCCGGTTCGTCGCATTCGCCTTTCGGGCCGAACCGGCTCTGTTCCTCATCAGCGTTCTCACGCCCATACAGCTTGCCTTCCGCTTCGAAGAACACCCGCTTTCCGTCGGTGGAGAGCGCATGCACGAAAGTCGGAGAGTTATCGCCCCCCGGGCCGTTGAGTCCCCACCCGCGGGCGTCCACCAGCGCGCCGTTCGCCGCCGGTTCGCCGTCCGGCAGGACCGTCACGAGGCGAACGCCGCCGCCGCTGGCCCACTCGTAATAGTCGCGGCCGGCCGGCCCCGCCGAATAGCCGCGGACGGCCGGCGCGTTCGGCGTGAGCTTGGCCGCCTCGCCGAAGACGACGTGGCTGAGATCCGAGGACGCTGTCTGGAAGAGCGCCCCGTTCGGTTCGCCTTCCAGCGGGTTGGGGTCGATCAGTTCGTAGGAGGCGCCCTGTTCGCCGCGGACGAACAGGTTCTCGTGCCCCAGCGGCTCGCCGGGGACGAGCCGCGGTTCGTCGTGCCCGCAGTCCGAGTCACCGTCTTCCTCGGATCCGCCGCCTACTTCTTTGGGTGCCTGAAACGCGCCGTCGCCCAATATCGCCTTGGTGAGATCGGGGGAGTAGGCGGGCAGCGGCGTGTTGAAGCAGAGGAAACCGCTGGTGGTCGATTGCGGTGGAACCAGATCTTCGGTCGACCAGCCCGTCGGCGTGCGCGTCGACATGAAGTACGGGCCCGCGCTCGGAGCGCCGGGGGACGCGACGTTCGCGTAGAAGGCCAGCCTTTCGCCGTTTTCGGCCGCCACGGTAGCCTGATATGTCGATTCCTCTGCTTCGTAGACCTTGGGTTCGCCACCCTGCGGCGAGACCAGCTCGTAGGCGCGGCAGTCCGGCAGCGCGGCCGAGAAGCCCGTGCGAAACAGTTCGTTCGGGCAGCTTGACGCGGAGCCGAACGAGCCGGCCGGTACGTACGTCGCCGCCGACGCCGGCGCGCTCCACAACGCCAGCGCCACGACCGGCGCGCACAGCCAAGCCGGGACTCTCAAAGTCAGCTTACGAGCGATCATGTAACCCGTCCCTCCCTGGTTCAGCGACCCGTGCCGGCCGGGTGCGCGTTCGATTGGTAGATGCGGATGCTCCGTGCGACCTGCTCGCCCTTCGCGGTGAGCTGCCACGCGTTGGGCTCGCCCTTGACATGCCCCGGGCCGGTGTTGGCCAGCAGCCCGACACGCTCCAGACGCCGCAGAAGCTTTGAGACCTGCCCCGCGTCGGTGATCCCCGCTTGCTCTGAGATCTGACGGTTGCTGGCCCCCGGGTACCCCGCGACACCCTCGAGGACGCGGACCGTGCGATAAGTCAAACGCATCGCGACGCCTTCAAGCGGATCGATGACCGCCGGCGCCACCCTGGCGCTGGTGACGTGACCATTGCGGCTCACGGCCGGCGCACGGCGGGCCTGCTCGCGACGCGCCGCCGCCGCACCCAAGTACGGCAGCATGATCATCCCCATCAGCTCACCCAGCAGATCCGCAAGCGGCCGGCGCTCGCCTCGCGACAACCGGGCATAGATGATCATGAACGCCGCGCCGACCAGACCCTCCGCGGTCAACGGCGTACACCCCCGCCCGCGTGCGCCCCCCTCCACGCGACCCTCATCCACGACCGCGGCCAGCGCCGCCAGAATCCGCTCGCGACGCTCCAGCACCATCGGGCCACCACGCAACGCCTGCACGACACACACCCGCGCCAGCGCCGGCTCACGATCCAAAAAGGAGAGAATCACCCACAAGCCCGTACGGACCCGCTCCCGCCACTCTAACCCCTCCAGGCCCGCGGCAGCGAACTCCCCGCCGACCGCGGCGAGGACATCGTCCAGCACCACCGCCAGGCACTCCTCGCGGTTAGTGAATAACTCATAGAAAGTGCGGCGCGAAACACGCGCACGATCGGTGATGCTCCCCACCGTCGTACGCGCATACCCAATCTCATCGATGCTCCCCACCGCCGCCGCCAACAGCCGCGAACGCTGAATCTCCACGACTGACGCATACGACACACCAGCACCCGCAACACTCTCCGCACCAGCCCCTGAAGCCACGCCCCCGGAGGGCAGCCGGCGCGCACCATCACGCCCCCGCTCACGCTCTGCCCTCGCACGCGCAGGCATTTACACCGCCCCCCCACACGCACAGACGACCACGCACGAAGACAGCCGGCCCTTTCCCCGCGCAAGCGGGGCCCCGCGGCACTCCGAAACTAGGCGACTACAGCGCCCGGCCCCGAACTGCCACGCTGAAGAGAGAGAGAGAGAGAGAGAGATGCATCAGGCTGCTGATGCATCTAGTCTCACGCCGCGACTCGCAGGCGCACATCCCCGGCACGTATCTCCCTCCAGAAACCACGCTAAACAATCTCCCTCATATGTTCGAGACCCGATCCCCCTCGCCGACCCCAACATCCTGCCAGTGCACTTCGAAGTCAACCGCAGACGAGGCTTGACCCAGCCAGACCCTATGTCAACCGGCGCTCACACCAACGCGGAACACCGCACCCCCCAAGCTAACCACACCCACCGCTTGCTGTCAAGCCCTAAGCGTGGAAGATACCGCAAGGAGTCCAAGCCGGCCGTATGTCACGACCGCCGCCGACACACGGATTCCCGATGGATACTGATGATTCGCGGGATTTACAGGACGCCGGGCGCCGGCGCGAGGTGGACGAGTAGGCCTTGTCATCACGTTACACCGCTGCTCCACAAGCACGGGGCTACGGCGCGGAGTGACCTTTACGAGGGATCGTCGCGCTGGCCGTGCGGCGCACCCAACTCCGCCAGGCGCTCGAGGAACGGGCCGGGTGGAAACGCCTCGGGGCCGAGCACGCCCGTGCCGCGCCACGCGCCGTCGTCGAGCAGTTCGAGCGCGACGACCGGGTTGATCGCGGTCTGCCAGACGACCGCCTGGCTCGAGTACTCGCGCATCGTGTACTCGTTGTCCACCACGTGGTAGAGGTAGGTCGAGCGGGGGGCGCCGTCGCGGCCCGTGCCCGTCACCCATGTGCCGGCGCAGGTGCGCCCGCTCATCCGCTCGCCGAGCGTCGCCGGGTCGGGCAGCGCGGCCGCCACCACGTCGCGGGGAGAGACCTCCACGCCGCGAACCGTCACCGGCTCGGTCGAGTCGAGGCCGAGCTTGTGCAGCGTGCGCAGCACGCCGATGAACTCCTCCCCCAGCCCATACTTGAACGTGACCCGCTCGCACTCCACCCAGCGGGGGATCAGCACGACCTCCTCGTGCTCCACGTTCACGCACTCGACCTTGCCGATCCCCTCGGGGAACTCGAACACCTCCGGCTCGGAGAAGGGCGGCGTGGTGTAGAAGCCCCGCTCGCGCTCCCAGATCAGCGGCGGGTTCAGGCACTCCTCGATCGTGGTCCAGATCGAGAACGTCGGCGCGAAGTCATAGCCCTCCACCACCAGGTCCGCCCCGTCGCGCACCCCCACCTGCTGGACCTGCGAGAAGAGCTCGTCGGCGGCGTAGCGCGCGAAGATGTCCGACAGCCCCGGCTCGACGCCGATCCCCACCAGCGCCAGCAGTCCGGTCTGCTCCCACTGCTCGTGCCTTTGCAGCTGGTGCTCGCCGAGCATCACCCCCGGCAGCTCGTACGGGCGCTGCATGTGGGGCTTGGAGAGGGTCATCGCCATGTCCAGGTACGTCACCCGCGCCTGGAACGCCGCGTCGAAGATCGGCTCGTTGAAGCGCGGGTCGCACGCATTCAGCACCGCGTCCGGGCGGACCCGCCCGATCAGCGCCACCAGCTGCTCGCGGCTGGACGCGTCCACCTGCTCCGCACCGAAGCGGTCCGCCTCCCCCAGCCGCGCCACCGCGTCGTGCGCGCGTCGCGGCGAGACGTCCGCCAGCACCACCTGCTCGAACGCCGGCCGCCGCTGCGCGATCGCCGCGAACGCCGCGCCCACGCCACCGGCTCCTACGACCAGGACTCGCATATCCTCACCCGATCGTAGCGGAGCGCATAAATGCAAGAAAAAGGAGGCGTCTCGCGCTCGCCGCGATCCTGCTCGTGGGCCTCGCCTACGCGACCCTGATCCAGAACTTCTCCTGGAACCAGACCTCCCACTACGACCTCCTGCGGGCGCTCTACCACGACGCCACCACGATCGACCCATACCGCTCCAACACCGGCGACAGGGTTCTCTACCACGGCCACTGGTACTCCGCCCGCGCCCCCGGCCTGGCGCTGTACGTGCTGCCCTGGTACACCGCGCTGGAGGCCGTCGGCGCCGACGAGTGGGCCCGCGACCTGCACGCGCAGCGGGGAGCGGACGAGGTCGTGTACCTCGTCGGGCTGTGGGGCAACGTGCTGCCCGGCCTGCTGCTGTTGCTGCTGGTGTGGCGCGCCGCCGAGCGCCTGCAGCCCGGGTTTGGGGCCGCCGCCGCGGTCACGCTCGGCCTCGGCACGATCGTCGCGCCACTCTCCACCCTGCTGTTCTCGCACGTCTTCACCGCGTTTTTGGGGTTCGCCGCGTTCACCCTCTTGATGCGCGAGCGCGACGGCCCCCCGCGCGCGTGGCTCACCGGGGCGGCTGGCCTGGCGATCGGCTACGCGATCTCCTCCGAGTACCCCCTCGCGCTGCTCGGCGGGGTGCTTGGGCTCTACCTGCTCTCCCGCCGCGACGCCCT
>Ga0210408_10003738_pt1 | contig 13869 bp, 13 predicted proteins | sample IncBWH4MmetaG_FD_155471 | JGI IMG/M metagenome (GOLD analysis project Ga0210408, IMG submission 155471) | Forest soil microbial communities from Barre Woods Harvard Forest LTER site, Petersham, Massachusetts, United States - Inc-BW-H-4-M | ecosystem: Environmental > Terrestrial > Soil >...
CATGATGGGCCTGGTCTACCTTGCTGATGGGCAAAAGATGGGGGGCAGCATCGGCCTTCGTCTCCTGAATAACAACTAAGCAAATCGGACGGAGGCTGTTTATCGCAGCTTCAAACCCTACAGAACGTAACATCAACCAATGAAAGAGAAGACTATGAAACACGTTACAGCCTTTATCCACTTCGACGGCAACTGCCGCCAGGCGATGTCGTTCTATCAGCAATACCTCGGAGCCGAACTCCAACTCAACCCATATCCAGACGCTGAAGGGAAGCCTTCTTCGGACTCTAACGCCAGGATCATGCACAGCCAACTGTCTCACGGCGGCGCGCCACTTCTGATGGCGTCCGATGGCGCTCCGGGCGCATCCCATGAGCCGGGTAAGAATTTCTCCGTGTCCATCGAATGCGAGTCATTGGGTGAAATCGAGCGGCTCTTCGCCGCGTTCAGCCAGAATGGGAAAGTGACGCTGCCTCTAGGGGACATGCCGTGGGGCGCACGCTTCGGCATGCTCACCGACCAATTTGACATTCAATGGTTCTTCAACTACACCCTAACGCAGTAGAAATAACTGACGCCGCAAACGTTACAAAACCACAAACAAGGAGAAGGACTCTGCCACGATCTGACGACATCAAGCGACAGAACACTGCTTCCGAAAACATACAACACAAGCCGCCGTCGATCTGCGTGTTGGTGGTTCTTTCTCGTAGGTTATGGAAGCCAAGGACGGCAGCATGGGATTCGATCGAGCATCTGAGGGCCGGGTCGTTTACCAACTACCTGTGCGCGGAGCGGACCCCCACTTGGGCATGTATCCGTGGCTCGACCGTGCCCCCAAGGGGCGCAACGAGACGGACATGTGATGGCGCCGCCACGACCAGTGCGAAAGGCGCTGACCAAGACATGGAACCGCGCCAATTACAGGTGTTGTCTGGCCTCACTATTTAGTTTGGGAGTGAGGCCCGGACGGCAAAGAGGGGGCAATGCCCGGGAGCTCGGTCATTCGTGGGCCAAAGAAGTTGAGCAAAGGCTTGACCGTAATAGTTGCCTTATGATCAATGCCCAGAGCCCGATTAGCAGGCGTCATCCGGTTCTGAAGAAACTCTTGGAAGCGATCTTCGTTGTCCCAGATTTCAATCACGCGAAGGCCCCCCTCGTTTGTCGTGGCAATGTGCAGGAAAATATTGGGGGAAGGCTGGGATTCGACTGCCATTCGGTCCGCTACAGCCCGATATTCTTCTGGAGTCAAGCCTGTGACATCAAGCGTCATTAGATACATCATTCTGTTTGTTCTCCTTGTTTTGTGACACGATTTTGCGCGGCAGCGCCCGACGTAATTGAAGCGCGGTTTAGACTCATCGCAGGTGAACTTCAGTTATGGCGTTTGGGGCCATCTTGAATCTCTCTTAGGTAGTTCGCGCAATATTTCGTTGGTCGAAGTCCGGGCAACCGCAGAGTTTCGAGCCGGGTGTCATGATGGAGCTACTGTAACTTAATGTCTTCTGTGTAGGCGTAGAGCACCATGCGTTAGATCTTCGGCGAAGTGACCGGCAATCTCATCCTCGTGATTGTGTTCATGTGTCAACAGGCCAAAGTCTAGCTGTAACAACCAATACCGGCAATGACAAAAAGCCGGCCTTTTCTGCCAACTTCCGCTCCGATTGTTCTTTCTCATTGGAAAGCGAGAAAGTAACCTAGAGATTGCGCCATGCGAGGATGCGGGGCGAGTTAAGACTAGATATGTACCCGGGATACCACTCCAAGTCAGCAGGGGCTCAAACGGGCACTAGCGCGAGGAGAGCGTCCATCGCTCGCGAGGTGTTGAACAAGAGCGTTTCCGGAGCATACTTGTAAAACGGGACCGGCGGAATCATTTCCGCTGTCAACCAACCGTTGTAACCGATGGTGCGGAGCGCAGCCATAACCAGGGCCCAATTTACGTCACCCGAGAGAATTTCCACGAATCCATCGACGGAGCCAACCGCGCGGCGGTAGTCCTTCAGATGTACGCGGTGGATTTGGCGGCCTAGGATATTGATCCAGTGCTCCGGGTAGCCCGTCGCAACTGCGTTGCCGACATCGAAGTACACTCTGATCCATTCGCTGTCGAACTGGGAGACAAATTGCCGCATTTCGAGCGGGCTGAGGAGAAACTTGTTCCAGACATTTTCGACGCATATTCGCACGCCGGCTCTTTCCGCCACGGGCAGCGCCGCGCGAATGAAGTCGGTAGCGCGTTGCCAAGCTAGATCGTAGGAAACGATCTCGCAATTGGGGAGAAAATCCGCTCCAACTGTCGCCGGTACGACCAAAATAGCGTCCAAGGCCAAGGCGTGCGCAATTTCGATCTGTCTTTTCAGAACGGCTTCGGCGCGGAGGCGGATAGTGGAGTTTGCGCTCGCAGGATTCACGGCCCAGTACAGGCCTGTTGCAAGACCGCTGAGTTCCATGCCGCATTGCTCAGCCAGGGTGCGCACCGCAGCGATTTCGTCCGCCGAGCTGCTCAGCATGAGCGGACCCTCGTCGCTCAGATCGATCTCGAAGCCGTCAAAGCCAGCTTCACGAGCCAACCGAAGCCGATCGGTGAGCGAAAGCGTCGAGGAGAAGGACCAGATACTGATCGACTTTCTCATGTCTTGGCTCCTACGGCGATCGGCCGTCGTGCGCGGGCGGACTCGATCTCGGCAAATACGACTGCCAGCGAGGCGCGTGCATCTTCCAACGTGGCATCGGCGGGTGGGACGCCGCGCAGGATGCATTCGACGAACGCTTTCAGTTCGTTGAAATATCCGCCCAAACTGGAGATATTGCCCTCGCCGCTCCCGGACTCTCCCGCAGTCGGCGCTTCAAATGCAAGCGGCTCCGGAGAGCCATCGATTGTTGTTATGGTGAGCGTTGGAGACTTGGTGGAGTCGTAATCGATGCATGCGTTCTTAAAGAGGGCCTGGAAAGCCATCCGAAATCCCCACTGGGCCGGATAGTTCCAGCCGCCTTCAGCCGAAACAGTAACATCAGGATAATCGTAGAGCGTGAAGATGTGAGAAGGCCCGCTGCTGTCGAGGGTAGAGCGCGAGTAGACGCCGGACGGCGGTCCCAACAGGGCGAGAACAAAGTCAGTATCGTGGATGTGCAGGTCGAGTGCGGCGCCCCCCGAACGCTGCTCCTGGTTGGCCCAATCGCCGACCGTATATTCGGGACGCGAGGATTGACGAGTTAAAGAAAGGCTCAGGAACCGGCCACCGCAGCTGTCGCGTACAAACTGCCGCAGCGCCTGATACTCGGGCCAAAAGCGAATGCAGTGGCCCACTTGCGCGGACACACCGGCTGCCTTCGCCGCGGCAATGATCCGATCGGCGGCAGCCAGGGTTGGCGCCAGGGGCTTTTCGCAGAACAAATGACGTCCGCTTTTAAGGGCCAAGAGGGCATCGGCTTCATGTGCGTCCAGCGGAGTGCATACATCGACCATCGCGGTTTCCGGGTGCCCCGACAAGAGTTGGGGCAGCGACTCATACACGGGGACATCCAAGCCGAGCTTTCGCAGCTTCGCCTTCGTCGTGTCCCTGCGCGGATCGGCGACGCCCACCAGCCGCGCACCGTCGAGTTGAGCGTATATCTGGGCGTGCATCGATCCCATAAAACCGAAGCCAACAAGCGCAATGTTGAGGGACGTCATGATAGGTTCGTGGACCTAGTTGCAAAGTAACAAAATGTGTGTCACGTCCATTGGCAATACCGATTAAACTTTTGTTTTAACCGACTCCCTTGAGGCATTCCTCATGTCGCGCAAATCGTTAAGGCGCAATCCTGAGAACGGACTGAACGCCAAAGACCGTATGCCGTCCCGACTTGAATCTCTGACTCGGGCAGTTGGCACCCCGCGGAGTTATTTCCGCGGCCGGACGCACGTCGAGAGCTGTGTTCCAAACAATATCCTGATGTTTCGGAGAACAACCGGTGCGGATCTTCGGCGCGCTGCGTTTGAATTACGCCCGCACCATCGATTTGTTTTGATCTTCAATTTGGCGACCGTAGGAGTCGTGCGCCTCGATAGTGCGGAGACGGAGTTGCGGCCTGGCGAGGGCCTGCTCATCCTTCCCTATCAATTTCACGTTTTTCCCAGGACTCAGCGGGAAGAGATCCTTTGGCTCGTCATGACCTTCGAGTGCGACCGCCCGGCGGCGCTGGAGCCATTGCGCGGCAAGGTCTTCCGCTTTGGCACATCGATCCGCCGGCGACTGGTTTCGTTGTTGCAACTTTATGGTTTCGATGACCAAGAATCCGTCAACCAGATATTGGCCTATGAGGCGTCTTGCCTGCTCGCGCAACTGCATGCCTTGGTTCGCGAACCTAAGGCCTCACCCACGACTGTGGATCGGCGGTCCCGTCAACTTCTGGATGATATTAACGGCTACCTACGTCATTCGCGACCGGCGAGCATAAGCGTTCAAGATGCTGCCAAGCACTTGAATGTGTCTGAAAGTCGGCTCCGTGCGCGCTTTCGCGCGGCATTCGGGTCGAGTCTCGGGTCCTATTTGCGCAATTACCGACTGCACATGGCCATCGAACGGATGCGGGACACTCGACTGAACTTCACCGAGATCGCGAGCGATCTTGGTTTTCTGGATTCGTCCACGTTTACCCGATTCGTTCGCCGCCAGACCAGGTACACGCCCACCGAGTTCCGGCGCCGGCTGATTCGCTGAAGTGGTTCGAACTGGGTAGGAATCGGAAACCTCGCAAGGTGAAGAGCCAGGGGAGGAAGAGGGCAAAAAGTCCGCTGGTCTGACTTATTCTCGGGCAGGAATTAGCCCGTTCGACTGTGGTCGTTCGGTGATCTAGTCACCCACCTCAATCTATTGCAAGTCGCGTCGTTTCATTTGGTTAAGCGATGATCTGCTTGTCATTAACCCGCAAATTGTCGACAAAATCACTTATTTTCCGATGCAGAAGGTGGAAATCTGTCGCAAGTACCGTGATTTCAGTTCGCCGATTCTCAGCAAAACCGGCGATGGACAAAGGCATGGACAAACAGAGGCGAGACTTCGACGGTGCCGGTGACGCGGCGTATTTGACCAAAGACAGCCGTAGTCAACCAAAATTAACGCGGCAAATTACGAGGATAACGCTGAGTGCTTAACGTTGGGTTCGCCGGAAACGCAAAACGTCCCCGACGAGGAATCGTGTGGAGAGCAATATCCCAAAGGATCGGTTCGGGTCAGGACTCTTCTTGGACGTTACTCGTAGCGGATCGCCTTCATGGGATCGACGCCGGCTGCGCGCCAGGCTGGAAGGGTACAGGCCAGCGTTGCAGCGAGGGTCAAAATTCCGGTGGCGGCGAGCAGCATGTAGGGGTCACGCGAACTTTCTGCCGCCCAGCTCGCCATCACCTTGTTCAATGCCAGGGTGAGAAGGATGCCGGCAAAGATCCCGGCACCAACGCTGATCACCGTGGAGTTGAAGACGAGGCAGAGGACGTGGCCTCGTCCGGCGCCGAGTGCGATGCGGATGCCGAACTCGTTGGTGCGCTGGGCCACGGTGTACGAAACGACGCTGAAAAGGCCAATGGAAGCGAGGACCAACGCGAGGCCGGCAAAGGCTCCGAACAGCCAGGAGATCAGGTGGCCGCGTGCCCATTCGGGCATGCGGCTAATCCAGTGATCGAGATCCCGGGCATCTCCGCCGATTTGCTGATCGCGATCGATCGTATTGATCTTCGTTTGGATGGAACGTAGCAAGGTGAGAGGCGGGACGTCGGAACGGACGAGGATCTGCGTTCCCATCCACACGAGCAAGGTGTTGGGAACGAAGATCTCCGGCTGGATAGGAGAGGAGAGCCCGTCATCGAGCTTGTCCTCGATGACCCCGACAATCTGCAGCCAACCGTCAGCTCCGGGCGCCTCAAAGCTATAAGGCGCTTGGACGTGAACGGCAGCGAGCCTGATGGAGTGCCCTACAGGCTCGCCGGCGGGGAAGTAGCGCTTGGCAAAGGTCTGGTTCACTACGACGAGTGCTGCGGCGCGATGGTTCTCCGCCTGGTTCCAGATGCGGCCCTGGGCAAGGGGAATACGTAGGGCGGGGAAGTATTCGGGACTGACCATGTTCAGACGCGCGGTCTGATCCTGCGACGAGCGGTAGCCGAGGATATCGAACTTTGTATTGAAACCGTTCGTGGGCGGCGTGGCATTGGATGAAATGGCGGCCATCGTCACTCCCGGAACCTCGGCGACGGTGGCTCGCAGTTGTTCGAAATAGGTAGCGCGCTGGGCCCAGGTGGTGTAGGCGCCTTCGTGAACGGGAATTCCGACTGACATGACGTTGTGCGGATCGTAACCGAGGCGGACGTGGGCGATGCGGAGGAACCCTTCGATGGCCGCGCCCGCCCCGGCGAGCAGCAGCAAGGTAAGGGCGATCTGGCCGGCGATCAACAAGCCTTGCGCGCGACGGCCGCTTGCCCCGCGGGTGGATTTGCGGGTGTTCGATTGGATAACCTGATTGATTTCGGGCCGCGACAAGCGCAAGGCCGGCCAGAGACCGAAGAGGATTCCTGTGCCAAGCGCGACTCCAATGGAGAACAGCAGCACGGGTAGGTTGATGTGGATTGAGGCTTCGTGAGGGAAGGAGTATTCGGGCAGGTTGGCAACGATCGCATCGAGCAACTTGTACGCCAGAAGCAGGCCTAGGGCCGCACCAGTCACGGAGAGCAGCAGAGACTCGGTGAGCAACTGTCTGATAATGCGGATGCGATTGGCTCCGAGAGCAGTTCGAACAGCGAATTCGTGTTCGCGGGCCGTGGCCCGCGCGAGTAAAAGAATGGAAACGTTGCTGCACCCGACGAGGAGCAGGAGGGACACTGCCCCAAAGAGAAGATATAGGGTTCCGCCCAAATCCCTGATGAACTCGTCATTCAGGTTTGCGACGTGAATGCGAACCCTGTTCAGGGGAAAGTTTTTCGGCGTTTCCCGGACAAACTGATCAATGAGGGGCTGAAGAGCCGCGTCCGCTTGGGCATGGGATATTCCCGGCTTGAGCCTAGTTTCCACGAAGTACGTTCGCGCAGGATCTCCGGTGACCTTCAGCGGCAAATAGACGTCCCCATCTCCCCAGGTGAAGCGCGGCGCACTGACTCCGACGATGATGTAGTTCTGGTGAAGCAGTTGGATCGTTTTCCCGATCACGCCCTTATCCGAGTTGAAGTGCCGTTGCCAGAATTTGTAGCTGAGCACAACTACCGGCTGGGGATCCTTTCCATCGACGGCGTCGGATGGCTCCAGCCCGCGTCCCAGTACTGGCGGAACTCCCAGGAAATTGAATGCGTTGGATGACAGATACGATGCTGCCACGTCTTCGGGCACGTCGGACCCAGAAATGGCCAGGCTCTCGCTTCTCAGAAGAAAGGCATCTTCAACCGCCGGAGACTTGCGCAGTTCGCGCCATTGCGAACCGGTGAGGCCGATGAATCCTCTTAGGTCGCCGTTCGGCATCATCGCCCACATGTGAACCATGTGGGCAGAATCAACATATGGGAACGGATCGATGAGGACGGCGTAAACGACGCTGAATACGGCGGTAGTGGCTCCGATGCCAAGGGTCAGGGAGAACACAGCGGTCAGCGTGAAGCCCGGTATCTTGATCAGTTGCCGGAGGGCGTAGCGCACATCCTGCAGAACGGTTCCCATGGCTGGCTCCTTCTAGAGGACGGGTAGATTCCAGGTCATTTTTTCCACCCTAAATAGACGCCGTAGATATCGCTGTGTCATATCTGAATCATATGCGAATCGATTTCAAGGGAGCGAAGCGATCGATCGTACGTACAAAGCCTCGCGACAGCCCATTGTCTAGCGCGATACATGGCAAAATACATTGGCCGAATCGCGATCCGTCCGGAAAAAGGTCCTTCGTGGAACTCCCTATAATGGAGGCGCGAATAATTGCGCATGGCGTTTTCATCAGCTACAGCGATACATCCGTAAATCTGTGGAGGCGGAGGCTCGATGAATAGATTGAAACTGCCCGTCTGGTCTTTGGCAGGCGGATTGATCATCTTGCAGATGATCCTGGTTGCGATCATCGTTCATGGCGAGTCGCTCACCTTCGATGAGGGCGACCATATTTTCGCTGGCTACATGATGTGGCATAGCGGCGACTATGGTCTGAATCCCGAGCATCCGCCGCTGGTGAAGCTGGTGGCGACACTGCCTCTGCTGCCGGAGAAGCTTTGGGTGCCTCCGCTGCAACAGCGAATGTTCAAGGGTGAGGCATACCGGGATGGCCGTGATTTTATGGAACGTAATGATGGCCCAGAGCATCGCCTGCTCTTCCGCATGCGCCTGGCAGCAGGTGTCTTTGCGGTGGGCCTTTCAGTGACGGTATGTCTAATGGGGAGCAAGTTGTTTGGCGAGTCTGCAGGGTTGCTGGCTTTGCTCTTGGTGGTCTTCGAGCCCAATATGTTGGCCAACAGTGATCTGGTCACGACCGATATGGGAGTTGCTTGCTTTTTTCTGGCGGCAATTTATTGCTTCTACTGTTACGCAAGGCAGCCATCTTTGGTTCGTCTATTGCTGACCGGCTTGGCCGCGGGACTCGCGCTGTCGGCCAAGCACAGCGGGATCTTGCTGGGTCCGATGCTACTGGGATTGACGCTTGTAGAGATCGCCTGTGCCGAGCGAGGAAGGCGCAGGCGGACAGCTGGGACACTGTTTGGGGGATTTGCTGCCATCGTGGTCCTCGCGGTTGTGGTGCTCTGGGCCTTCTACGGTTTTCGCTATGCGGCCAGACCGGCAGGACTGGTGATGAACCCGACGCTGAGCGAATACGCCGCACCCCTCACTGGAATGAACAGTTGGGTGATCGGGCATCTCGCCCACTGGCGATTGTTGCCGGAGTCTTACCTGATGGGGATGACTGACATCCACTATGCAGCGCAGCAGTATCCCATTTTTCTGCTAGGGCATGACTATGCTCATGGTGTTTGGTGGTACTTCCCAGTCGCGTTGTCCATCAAGACGTCTCTGGGATTGATCGGTCTGGTGGTTTTGGCCGGTATTGCGCTGATCAGCAGGCGGCTCACGCAGAGAAGAAAATTGGCGTACCTGGTTGTGCCCGGCGCCGTCTATCTTGCTGCGGCGATTCTCAGCGGTATGAACATCGGCACTCGTCATGTTCTGTTCTTGTATCCACTGGCCGCGTTGCTGGCAGCAGCGGGTCTGACAGCGCTCTCGCAGCATAGTCGACGCTGGATTTGGATCGGTGGAGGATTGGCGGCGTGTCATGTCGTTTCTGCCCTAGCCGTGTTTCCGGCAGAGATGGCGTACGCCAACGAAGCCTGGGGCGGTGCGGCAAACACACACAAATACCTGAGCGACTCCAGTGTGGATTGGGCTCAACAACTGCCACACGTCAAGCAATGGGTTGACGCCCACCCTGGGGAGGAGTGCTGGTTCGCTTATTCCGCTTATCCTGACCTTCGTCCGCAAGCCTACGGCATTCCCTGCCACCCGCTGCCCACGGCCCATACCGGATGGGAAAAGCTGCCGGTCGACGTGCCAGAAACTATCCATGGCAACCTGCTGTTAAGCGCAGACGATCTGGAAGCCTGTGACTGGCCCAGCGACCAGTTGAATGTCTTCGAGCGATTTCGGTGGATGCCGATGGCGGAGCAGATCGATCACAGCGTGTTTGTGTACCATGGCGATTTCGATGTGCATGAAGCGGCGGCGTTGGGAGCAGTCCAAAAGTCGACAATCCTGCTGAGGAAGAATAGGGCCGCAGAGGCTTTGGTTGCGGCAAAAAATGCTGTCGCTTTGCAGCCGGAGAATTTGCTGGCGCAGACGGCTTTGGGAGACGCCCAGACGGCATTAGGAGATAAAAACAGTGCACGAGCCGCCTATGAATTGGCGCTGGCGGCTGCCCATCGATTGGAAGCCAACGCTCAGCCACTGTTTGTGCCGGATTTAGAGCAGAAGCTGCATCCATGACATCGTCACTGGTGACGCCTACCACCTCAACGGTATTGATTCAGGGCGAGACCGGCACCGGGAAGGAGCTGGTGGCGAAAGCGAGCATGCATGCAAGGTCTGATTCTGGGCGCGCTGCTTCAGGGTATATCGGTCCAGGGGATTACGTTTGATACGTCGTACTCGGCGGCTGTTGGCTCCAATTCAAGGCCACGGCGCGATTGCGCGGATTTTCGGGACGAACGTTGCGCATCGCATTGCCGCTGTTTATGCTCTCCTTCTTTGCTGTCGGACGGATGTCGCTTTTCATCCAGCCCGGTATCTTGGCTGCATGGCAGGACCACCCGGTTCTGCTGGGAACTCTGAGCGGCATCGTACTGCTGGCAGCTTTCATTCTGTTTGGAAGTATCGGGAAGCGCCCAGATGTTCACCCCCTGATTGCAGGCTTGGTGATGATCGCCGCCGGAATCGGAGGTCTTGCAATCCTCGTATTTCCAACGATTGTACCGTTCCGCATTTCCATTTGGGACGCGTCTAGCTCGCGCCTGAGCCAGATTTTCCTGCTTACTGGGGCCATCGTTGTCACACCTGTGATTCTCGGGTATTCGTTCTTCGCCTACTGGGTATTTCGCGGCAAGACCCCGGAGAAGGGATGGGACGGATATGAGTGAGCGGAAAAAGCGGTTGCTGTGGTTCGCGGGAATCTACGTAAGCTCATTGATCGTCTTTGCACTGGTCACGTACATGTTGCGAGCCGCATTGCGGCTTCTCTGAGCCGCAAGCAGACGCGCAATTTCAATCTAGTCTCGGTGTTCGTGAGCGTCTACCCGATGCCACGAAGATGGTAGAAGTATCAGGAGGAATTTACGTCATGAATCGCATCCGTTGTGTTTTCGCATGGAGTCTGCTCGCTTTCAGCCTTGCATATCGCCCGGGCCTCGGATGGTCCGAGATCCCGCAACGCTCGGACCCCACTTCAACCCTTGCCGTCGGTCCACAGTACGCTACAACGCACGTCTATGTCGCGCCGGAAAATGTTGATGCCTTCGTGAAGGCCTTCCTCGGTACGTTTGGAGGCACCAGCACGAAGCAAGTGGTGGTCACCGTGACGCCGACTCCGAGCAGCACAAGCTCCCAGCTTCTGCAGACTCCGGTAGGCACTGTTTCGCTGTTTGGATTCAAGACTCCCGTTCCGTATCCCTTCGGCGCGGAAAGGACTGGCTATCTTGTCACCGATCTCGATGGCGCCATCGTTTTCGCAAAGTCTGCGGGGGCGGATGTCCTCGTGGCGCCGTTCCCTGATCCGATCGGGCTCGATGCAGTTATTCAGTGGCCAGGCGGAGTCAACATGCAGCTTTACTGGCACACAACTAAACCCTCATACACGGCATTTCAGACAATTCCCGAGAACCGTGTCTACGTTTCGCCAGTTCGTGTTAACGACTTCCTTCAAAGCTTTCTTGCCTTCTCTCATGGCAAGGTTGCTTCCGATGATCCTCACGCGCCCGGAATTGAGATTGGCCAATCAAGTGACACGTTCCGGCGCATCCGCGTCGAATCTCTATTCGGCAAGCTCACGGTCTTCGTTACCGATGGGCATCTCCCCTACCCCTATGGACGGGAATCCACGGGCTATGAGGTTTCGAGCCTGAAAGATACGCTTGCGAAGGCTGAGTCGCTAGGCGTCAGCATTCTGGTTCAGCCATATTCATCGAGCGGGCGGAATGCTGCCATCGTCGAATTTCCGGGCGGATATGTGGCAGAGATTCACGAAACAAGGTGAGTAGCCTTCAATGCTTAGGAGGCTTGCTCGTCTCCGTCGGCACTAAATCTTAGGCATATTGTGACGTTGACCTTTTCATCGTGGCTTTTGAACGCTTTCCTGGGGTTGCAATCCGAATCGGTGACGAAATCTGGTGAGAGAAGGACAATGGATATGGCCGTCTCCGCACACTTCGGCAACTCGCCCCAGATGCGGCATGTAGGGCACGATTCTCCGTCCGAAGAGAACCATTCGGGATGCGTGTTGGCGAATCTCTTGAGTCAATCCCTGGCAGTGTATGTCGAACTGGAAAAGGCCCATTGGCATTTAAGGCTTAACAAGGCAGGCCACGCAGTTAACTTCCAATCTGAGGGCGGCCCCACGGAAATTGCCAGAGAAGTTTGTACGATTTCTTTGCGGTTGATTGCTTCATATCTCGTCTACAACGCGTCCTTGATCCCAACGTCAGTGCTGAATGTGCCGCATTGTGTGCCGTGGTCGAGGAGAAGATTGCCGAGAACCGCGAACTTGCGAGCGACAGGCAATATGACCCCAGGATGGACATTGCGACTCTTGTGTCCCAGGGGCCAAGTGATCCATGAAAGTCACGAGGAGATGCAACCCCATGTGGCCGGGGCTCTCAGCAGTTCCAACTGGACGGAAAGAGAGCGGTTCGCGCGTCCGGAATACCAGGTGGAAACCGAAAACTCTTCTCCGAACGGTACTTCCTTTCGATTTCCTTAATCTCGGGAATCTGCCTGTGCATCCAAGACAGGGCAGCTATCGCTATGGGAGATTGCAGATGGCAGACAATAATTCGACAGCGCTTATCACGGGAGGAACGAGCGGAATCGGTCGCGCGACGGCCAGGAGACTGGCTCAGCTCGGAATCCACGTTTTGGTTGTGGGGCGAAATGCGGAACGCGGGAAGAAGGCAGTCGACGAAATTCGGACGGCAGGAGGCAAATCGGATTTTATTTCTTCCGACCTTCGAGGCGCTGAGAGCGCTCGCGAAGTGGCCAGGAAAGCGATCGAACTCGGAGGTGGCCACGTCGATATTCTCATCAACAATGCTGGGATCTATCCTTTCGGGCCTACGCATGAAATGACGGAAGAGCAGTTTGACCGTGTTTTTTCCACGAATGTGAAGGCGCCGTACTTCCTCGTCGCAGAACTTGCCCCCCTGATGGCCAAGAGAGGCAAAGGAGCAATTGTTAATATTTCGACGATGGTTGCTGATTACGGAGCGCCCGGGATGAGCCTCTACGGTTCGAGCAAGGCCGCCATCAATCTGCTAACGAAAACCTGGGCTGCCGAATATGGGTCAAAGGGTGTCCGCGTAAACACAGTGAGTCCCGGGCCCACGCGCACTGAGGGCACGGATGCCATGGGAGAGGGTCTTGAACAGCTTGCTGCCCAGGCGCCCGCGGGTCGGCCGGCAACCGCTGAGGAAATTGCGGAAGCAATTGTCTTCCTGGCGACAGACCGTGCCAGTTTCATTCACGGCGCAAAACTTGCCGTGGATGGAGGGCGTACCGCCATCTGAACAACAATAGACAAATCTGACTGGGAAATTCAGCAGCTTTGAGTCGCAAGGCGAACGAACTGGATCACAAAAGAAGGCCACTGTAGCCTCTGTGACTTGAAGGAGAGATCAATGCTCGACCACATCATTCTGAGCGTCAGCGATGTCGAACGTTCGTTGGCGTTCTATGAGGCGGCCTTGAAGCCTCTTAATATCAAGTTCTTTCTACCCTACAAGGGTAAAGGCGATCATCCGGATCTATGGGGATTTGGTGACGGCAAGAGGGCGTTCTTCTGGATCAAGCAAGGGGAGCCTGATCCAGCGTCTATTCATTGGGGTTTCATGGCCGAAAACAATGATAAGGTCGATGAGTTCTACAGAGCGGCAATCTCCGCCGGAGCCAGGGACAATATTTCACCGCGGGCACGACTGGAATATTATCCGGGATACTATGCCGCCGACGTATTTGACCCGGACGGGTATTCGTTCGAGGTCGTCCATAAAAGCTAGTGGAACCTCACATCTCCGCCAGCGCGCGATGCACGAGGTGGATCGAGATTGAACCTTCACCCACGGCAGATGCAACGCGCTTTACATTGCCCGAACGAATATCCCCAACAGCAAAA